>Ga0136712_1000130_pt1 | contig 6241 bp, 4 predicted proteins | sample JTO19cmmetaG_FD_104914 | JGI IMG/M metagenome (GOLD analysis project Ga0136712, IMG submission 104914) | Freshwater bacterial and archeal communities from Indian Creek, Illinois, USA to study Microbial Dark Matter (Phase II) - JTO19cm metaG | ecosystem: Environmental > Aquatic > Freshwater > Creek... | reverse complement strand
GTTCTGGCCTTCCGGCATCAGAAAGAGGCGGGCTACTGACGGCGCGATCTGCATTTAGGCTCTATTCTGTGCGCCCCACATGCTCCTTGGCCGTGCCGCTTTGGTCCATGGCGAAGGTGTCGATGTCCAGTGGCACGTAAGCACAGGGCAGCGCCCAGAAGGCCAAGCAGCAGGCCAGTAACCGGGTAGCGCCGCTGGAGCGCGAGGGAGTGAAGTGCCAAAAGTCTATACGATCATCCGGAATGCGACTGTTAGGCATCCGTGAGCTACGCGGGCCGAATGACTTGAAGCAGTTCCTGAACGACGGTGTCAACGCCTCGGGAAGATGGAACCGCCAGCCGATCTGCAAGCATTGGCGAGCGGCTGCGCACCTCCTGAGCAGTTATGTCATGCCAGACAGGTAGAACCACCTTTGTTCCATCTTCCTCTCTCGAGACAAGTCCGTCGAGCTCTCGTTGTGGCCACTCCTTCGCTAGGAACGCCTTGCTAATGATCACAATTCCGTACCGCGACCGCGCCAAGCCCTTTTCAATGGAGCGTCTTAGGCCGTCTCCTACCTTCAGCGTGGCTTCGTCAAACCAGACGGTGAGCCCGCTCGCCCGCAGGGATTCCACAAGCGGCCGAACGAATGAATCCTTGTCTTCGGATGCATGGGAGACAAATACGTCCCAGGTTTGAGGGAGTTGCAGAGGCGCGGCGGGAGACGGTCCGGTCGTTGTCTTGGCGTTTACAGAAGCGGCGACGTCATGTGTGAGGCTTGCAAGCGTTTGGACCTCAGGGATTCCGAGCAGCGAGGATAGGCCATCATGCTTCGTGAGGCGGGATCGGCGATCCGCGACAGCGGAGGCTATTTGACTGCGGAGTTGCGACTCGTAGCCTTCCAGATCTCGGGCTTGGCTGTTCAGGAAGAACTCGATGTCATTGAGCCTGCGATCCAGTTCTGCCTTGATTTGCTCAAGAGGTTCGTCGGCAGGTTGTTTGAACGCCAAGTCGAGTTCTCCACCGTCGCCTGCCGGGTTGGGATGGATTGTTCCTTTCGGGCCAGAGAGTTGAAAGGAGTTTGGCTGCAAATGCCAGAGATCTTTGTCACCGCTGAAGGGCACCGAAATAACTACTTTGATTCCCGGAATCAGTATTGGCCTTCCTTGGTCGAAAATATCACGCCGTGGATCGCCGCGTACGTCGATTTGGATTTCTTCTCGCGCCATTCTGGCCCCGGCCCTATTCAGCGCCAAAGGAACAAACTTCAGTTCTTCTGCCAGTTCATCCACCATCTCGGTGTCCGGCCTTGCTCGAATAACACTTTCTGAGATGAGCTGAACCCGTTTCGTAACGCTTCCGGAGAGCGCGCGCAGTGCGTCCGACAAGTGAGCGCGGGCGAAGAACGAGGTTTGATCTGTATTTGTGCGCATGCCGCAAGTGTAGTTTCGGATGCCTAACGTAGAGCTAACCGGCGCTGCGCGGCTTTTTGCGCAGCGTCCGAGTTGAGCGCCGAGTTAGAGCTTTTTGCCATTCAAAAAAAGCTCTTAAATATCGCCGTTCCAAGTTGTGAACCGAGAACGGGGGGGACTGCATTTCCTACTTGGGTAAATTGACGAGCCACTGGACCTTTGAAAATGTAATCATCTGGGAATGTCTGTATTCGTGCGCATTCCCTAACAGAAAGTGTTCTAGGGATATATGGGTGCAAATGAGATCGCCCACCACCAGAACTACCGCCGGCAATTACAGTTTTCGAAGGTAGATTCGGATCAAGTCGGTCAACACGCCCCAATTTGTCACGTTCTCCGTAGTTCAGCATCATGTATCTCAAAACTGACCCTGCCGAGTGCTCACGAGTTACATGATTTTCAACGCCTTTCATAGACAGATTAAAAACTTGCCCAACTGATAGTGAGCTGTGCGTTGGCTTTGGCGGGGAAAATTCTCTGTTGACACGGTTGCCCACGATAAACAGGCGAATCCGCTGCTGTGGCACGGAGTAAGCGTCAGCCTTTAGAATTAATGGCTGATTAATTATGTAACCGCAGGCCTCAAGTTCTCGATATGCTTTCTCTAGTTGTTCGCCATTATCGACATCAATGAGGCCGGGTACATTTTCAATAAGAAAAGCTCGTGGCTTGAAATGCTTAATCTGTGCTATATATTCAAAAAATAAATTGCCATTTGTCTCATGCGCAAATCCAATGCGCTTGAAATTATCGCCACTCTTACTGAAACGTTGGTTCGCCGCAATGGAAAATGGCTGACATGGAGGGCCACCGACAAACACCCCCTCAAATTTTTTTCGATTTCCAATGCGACTAGAAACCGTCTCAATCATTTCGTCTGTATTGGATATGTCACCTGTTTGCACGTCCCATTTCGGCCTATTGAATTTTATTGTCTCGCAATAAAGAGGGACTTTCTCAATCAATAGCGAATGCGAAAAACCCGCAGCCTCCAAGCCAAGATCAAGCCCACCCGCACCAGAAAAAAAACTGACTACCGGAATATCGTTAGATCGTTCCGTAAAGTCTTCAAGTGTGAAGTATCGATTGTCACGAAGGAGTTGTCTATGGTGGTTCGTGTAAATCAAATCATCATATGACTTACCAGCAGATTTTAAAGCAGTTGCCATAGTCGCGCCGCTATAAATACACTGATTGACTAAATCAATTTGCTGCTTAATTTTTTTGTCAAGAAATGTCACCTCATTGAGGGGGGCAGAAATCGCTTGGATGTTTGAAATTTTGTTAACGCTCTTCATGTTAAAACAATTTCCTGTTTGGCTTGAGCATATACATGTCGCGCCTCTTCGTAATTTTGAAAGTCCTTGAGACCGCTGGTCTTAAGCCATTTGCTATAAAATTTATGTGTAGCTCTATGGCATGTTGGGCAAACACCAGCAATGTCTTTTATAGATGTTTTTCCCACATCAACCCTGACGGGAGAGCACAATGGGAGCAAATGATGTAACTCAATAATGTGGTTAGCCCAAGGGTATCTTTTTTCTGTATCCATAAAGCACATGTCACAGATATGTGGATTGGGAGTATTTGAAAAGTAGAAATCCTTAAGTTTTGCGCTCCGTTCCGTGCGCAAATGTGTTACACGGGTTTTGCTGCCCTCGGTGAACTCGGTATCAATTACATTGATTTGGCTAATTGTCAAATCCCCTAAAGCAGTGCCTTGGAAATTTGAGCCTAAATTGAGCAGTTCTGCTCCAGCATCAGATTTGCGTAGGCTAATTTGTGGAGCCAGCAGCATTTCAATTTGAAATGCCTCCTCCTTGTTAGAGACTTCCAAATATAGGCTTGGGTTATTCCACTTAAGAAAAGAGAATTGGCTGATGAACCTAATCAATTCACGTGGTTGCCTTAAGTCACCATGAGATGCTTTTGGTTTTAATGCGGAGTAAAAATTTAGTGGCTCAAGGCCAGTAACGTTATTTGCTATCAAGTGACTGCCGATTTCATCAACGGTAATGCTGTTTTTTCCTCTGACCAAATACTCGGATAATAAAAATTTGATGATTGCCACAACTGGGAAAGTCTGTGGGTCTGTGCAGTTGTAGCCATCGAAAACTGGGGATGGGTAATAGAAATGAGTGGCGAAGTGCCTCATGTAATCGTCAATGTCTATCTCGTTTGATTCGGTTGCCAATGCTTTGCACAAATCTGTACAAACGATTCTCCCCGCAACCTCAGTTGCGAGCAATAAACAACCGAATACACGTTTGTAGTTGCGCCACACAGTGTAATTGGCTGGAGCAAATGGGCGCAGACTGTAATTTGATAGTGCCTGTCGAAGAATATCGTCATCAACATTCGGTTTTGGAATGCCGTTTATGTCTGCCAAGGCAAGAGCAATCCGCTTGATCTCGTCAAATTGTAGATAGTCAAGCCGACCTTGGTCAAATCGCCATAAAGTCACAAAATTTCCCTCCTCTACTTAAAGCTCTAACGTTGAAGTTAACCGGCGTGCCGAAGGCACGTCCGAGTTGAACCGCAGGTTAGGCGCTGGTGTGAAGGTTGCTGCGGCCTTGGAACGCTGCGGCGTTGCCGGAGATTATGGCCGGGGCTGTGCAGGAAAGCAAGCGTGGCGCGCCCGAGCTGCGTCCAGATGGCCGAGCAGTAGGCCAGCAGCTTGGTGGCCTACCGTTGGCGCTCCTCTTGCGCGAGGGGTTAGGCCTCAGCTCGAGCAACTGACAGCACATGACGAAAGATAAGCAGTAGCTCCCGGCAGCACATCAAGACGGTGCCATGGTCGCGCGGCATTCCCTTTCCGCGATGAACCATGTTCGAGCGAACTTGGTAGTAGTAGCTCATCGCGTCTGACGGGTTGTGTGGCTTCAGCTCAACTTTGGTATCGGGTTCATCGGCGCGCTGAACTGAGCGAACTTCTACTACCAGATTCCTCAGTTGATCTCCAAAGGCGGGCTCCTTAGCGACGAGTTCAACTTTCTTCGTGGCGTCTCTTTTCAAGTGATACCGTAACGAAGCATAGCGTTCGATTGACGTCCACAGCAGCAGGTACGCCATCTGTAGATGAAATGTGTTCTTGTAGCTCCTGTCCCAAGAACTATGGGCTTGGATCTGCTGATCCACTACTTCGAGGGCTGACGTAAATAGCGGGTCATCCCAGGAACTCCAATCGAAGTCTAGCGGCACGCTTCCCTTCTTCGGCTTCCTTCCCCAAAGGATGTTGGCTTGCTTCCCGTCAACTTGAATGGTGTCCCAGAAGTACTGTTGCGACGGTTCGAGGTCGAAGATCGCTTGTCGCGCGAGCTCATCCTGACCCGGGTCGAATTCTAATAGGACTCCGTCCACCCTGGAGTTTCCAGAGCGGTCGGCGATTAAGAGACCGTCCCGGACAAAGAGATCGCCACGTACAGAACACGGTCTTGCCGTGCGTACATACGGTTTGATCCGGAAGTGCGCAACCTCGCCAGGTTTGAGGAATCCATAGGCAAAGAACGGCAAAACTGGGGGAACGATCTGTGTCTCCATCTGATGCCTAACGTTGAGGTTAACCGGCGTGCCGAAGGAACGTCCGAGTTGAACCGCCGGTTAGGCGCTGCGGAACAGGGTGCTGACGCCTTGGAACGCTGCGGCGTTGCCGAAGATTATGGTTGTAGCTTTGCAGGAAAGCAAGCTTGATGTGCCGGCGGTGGACAGACCGGAGAGCAGAAGGCCAGCAACCGGGTAGCGTCGTCGGAGCGCGAAAGCGTGAAGCGCCGAAAGTCTTTACGATCATCCGGGATGTGACAACTAGGCACAGGCAGCGCTGCGCGCCTAGGGGGTGCGGCAAAGATGGGTCAGTGCCGGCCCATCTCTGGCCCTTGCCGCCTTGGCCGCTGCTGCTCTCTGCTGTGCTGCTGCTCCCGCTGAGAGCGCTCGCGCTGCTCACGCTCGTGCTCCCGCGCGACCGCTGCCCGCTGCTCGTCAGTCATCTCGCTAAATCTTCTTCCCCTCGCGCTCTCTACAAGCGCGCGATGCCGCTGCTCAGCATTAAGTGCTGAGGTCTGAGTCGGCCTGTGCATCTCTGCGCGCATCTCAGCGAGCACCTGAGCCCGCGCCGCCGCCGCCTGCTCTTGCTCCCACACCCGCTCGAGCTCCCGCGCCTGCGCCGCCACCGCTCGCTGCTCCCTCTCGATGGCCGCAATGACGTCTGGTGTCATTTGGCATGGGATGCCCGCACGCTGTGCCTCACGAGCGACAGCATCTTGGTACTCACGAGGCCCCTCGAGCACGAGGGCAGGCCAGCCCTTGGCTTGGGCTGCGTCGACCGTCAGCCTGGCCGTCGCGGCCATGTCCGCACCCTCCTTGACGTCTGCTGTGAGCACTCCTCCAGTGTCATTGATGATGACGCCCTGGCGCGTCAGGCGCACGCCTACGACTCGCTGCTCTACGCGCGTCGTCTCTGCGAGTCGCTGCATCGCCTCGCCCTGGTAGCCTTGCTCGGCCAGCGTCCTAGCTCTCCAGTCGACCCAGTCCATCGACCAACCGGGCCGCCTGCCGCCCGGCGTGGCGGCACCCATAGCGCCGCTCTTGATCTCATCGTCCACGATGCGCTCGATACGCTGAGCACGCTCACGAGCCTCCGCACGCCGCGCCTCGGCTTGCCGTTGCCTCTCCAGCCGCTCACGCTCACGCTCACGCTCACGCTCGGCCTTGGCCTGAGCGATGCTGCTGCTCGTGTCAATGGTGGACGCTGCCGCGTTGGCGCGCTCCAGCTGGCCCTCGGCCTGCCGCTTTTC
>Ga0136712_1000121_pt1 | contig 6429 bp, 5 predicted proteins | sample JTO19cmmetaG_FD_104914 | JGI IMG/M metagenome (GOLD analysis project Ga0136712, IMG submission 104914) | Freshwater bacterial and archeal communities from Indian Creek, Illinois, USA to study Microbial Dark Matter (Phase II) - JTO19cm metaG | ecosystem: Environmental > Aquatic > Freshwater > Creek... | reverse complement strand
GTGTAAATGTACCTAGAGTAAAATTCAAAAATGTATGTGTAGAACATGGCATTAAAACTATACGAGATGTAGAACAAGCAACTGTCATATTTGCTTCTAAGAAAAGTATAAGTGATCTTACTACATCTCATTGGGCATACAAATGTAATACTCAGGAGTTCAAAGATTTTATTAAACATTACGAGTCTGATATAGATAATCACGATCTTGATAAAATAGAAACTGCATTGGAGTTTTATAATCAAGAGTTTATTGCAGTAGATTATAATCTATTTGATTGGATTGTAAACACAATCCCTGCAACAAATTCTAGTAGATACAGTGAAAGATTATCTATGATTAAAGATGAGTATGTTGATTTATTTAATTCAATTCAAGGTAAAGAAATTCTTGATGAATCAAGTGTAATCAATGTATTGAATGGTGAAGATGCTGCTGAGATTGATAAAAGTATGTTTGAACATCTTTCAGACATGTTTGAGAGTTCAGATACAGATAACCATGTTCTGGCTATGGAAATCATGGCCAACTCTAAGTATGTAGAAAGTTTGATTTATTTAGAACTTTTATTCTATAAATACTCTCATAAGATATATGATAGACATACTAAGAATCATGTTAATTTTAAATCTTTAATTAGTTATTTAGGTAAAGATAAAAGTTATCTTAACACTGATATTGATGGTATTGCTCATAGTTTAGTTAATAAAGATCAGTTTACTACAGATAAATTAGAAATTATCATGGAGTATTTAAGTAGTGATATCCAAGCTAGAGGTGACAGCCAATATTTTACTGTAAAAACTATAACTGTGCATCCTGATCATATTGCAAAACTAAATTCTAATTATACTTATGAGGTGCAAAAAGATTATGTTCCTACAGTAGAGGAGATTGCTGAAGTAGAAGAGTTACCAGCTTATGAGGGGTCAGAGGGACCGATAGGACCACAAGGACATGCTGATCCAGTAGGAGAACTTGGAGCCCCAGGAGTAGATGGAATTGAATCTGTAGAGTCTGAATTTGCAGTTGAAGATAACTTTGATATCTCAACTGAAGAGGGAGAAGAAGATGACACAGATGTATTAGAGCCAGAACCTATTTCAGAAGTTTCCGAATCCCAATCAAATAACAATCAAATAGAAACAAATGACACTAATGACTTTGAATGGTTCTGATGAACTTGAGCTTTTCTACAAAAAGAAGTTCTATTTTAGTTACAGTGGGATCAATAAGCTATTGTTCTCCCCTGTAATGTTCTACAATCATTATGTGCTCAACCAAAGAGAAGACAGTACAGACACGCACCTGGTAGCAGGTCGTGTCTTACACTGCCTCCTATTGGAGGAGGACAACTTTGATAAACAATTTTTAATATTACCTGGCAAATTACCAACAGACAGCCAGAAGAAAATTATAGATAATATTTTCAAATATCATTTGACATTAGGAAATAATACCTTAAATTTGTCTGATTACTCTCAGGAAATACTTACACAACTACTTACAGTTAACTTATATCAGAATCTCAAGACTGATCAACAAAGAATTGACAAGCTTTTAACTCAGGAGAACCTTGATTATTTTGAATTCCTCAAATCTAGTTTAGATAAAACAGTGGTTGATGAGCCTACATTGACAGCATGTAAAATGTCTGTAGATGTCCTTAGAGCTAATCAGGATGTAAGAGCACTGTTACAATTAGACAAAGATGAAGATGACAAAACTATTGAGGTTTACAATGAGTTATTTATTAAAGCCGAACCAAGTGAACAAACATTTGGCTTTCATGGAATGCTTGACAATATTGTTATAGATCACAATACAAAAACTATCTTTATTAATGACTTAAAGACTCTTGGTAAGTCTATACAAGATTTTCCAGATTCTGTGGAGTATTATAGATATTGGATTCAAGCCATTATTTATATACAATTAGCAAAACATCATTTCACAGCATTTGCAGATTATGATTTTCAGATTACATTTATTGTAATTGATAAATATAATCAGGTATATCCTTATCAAGTATCTTCAGAAACACTAATCAAATGGAAATCTGATTTTGATACTGTAATTACCAAAGTTGCTTGGCATTATAATAACAAAAAATATGATCTTCCATATGAATTAGCATTAGGTAATGTAAAACTATAAAGAGTATGGCTTTAAATTCTGTTTATAAGAAGTATTTTCAAAAATCCAAGGTGTTTTTATATCCGCTCCTTGGAATAAAAAGAGGTGTAAGTGTTGTTCCAGTTGAAACTTATTTCAGTTGGGAGGGTTACTATAACTCTGAGGATATGAAATTGATATGTGTATATGATATAAGAACAGATGAAGAGTACGTTTTATTTGAGAAAAATACTTTGTTGAAACACAATAGACTTTGTGATTATATAAAAGTAAACTCTCAAGCTATATTTACATTTGATTTTTCCGACATGGAAGATGATTGGTTCCATTTAATTAATGGAAGATATAGTAAAATACGTTTAGAATTAAAGCAAAAAATCCTTGGCTTTTTTGATAAATACAGTGGCAATTATGCATACATACATAGTTATTTGATACCTGAAAAGTATTTTAGTAACTATGCTGAACTTTTAGATGTTGAGCCTGAGATGTTGATAAAAGTTGGAGAACTATGCAGCAAACCAGATACTGCTAAAGAAACTTTAGTAATTGAAATAGCAGATTTGGATAATATAAATGAAAAATTGTTAAATTTGTCAAAACCATAAGAAATGAATAAATCAATGATGCTTGTACAAGCAACTTGGCAAGAAAGCCAAACTTTTAGAATGATTCCTACTAGCACAGACTGTCCATATGTAGAATGTATCTTTGACCCTACTAGTAATGTATTTGTAGTGATCTCTAATATTAAGAAAACAACATTACACATGTTGCCAAAATTAGATGAATACGGTCAACCTTCTACAGGAAGTAAAGGAATGAAACAAGAAAGACATAAATTGGAAGTTTTTCAAGAATTCTATGTTGAAGATAAAAAAGCAACAGAAGAATTAATTAAAGGATTTGCAATTAATGCAGATAGTTTTGATTACAAGAAGTTTATGAAAGAAGCTAAAAAAGCATAAATTAATTATCACTTGAGAAGGGTGAGTATATGCTCACCCTTTTTTTATTTACTAAAAGGGGGGAACAGCTTAACTGAACTAGCCTATGAGAACACATTGGGTAATGGACTATGAAACTCTTAGAAATTGTTTTATAGGAGTGTTTGAAGATGTAAAATCTGAACACCAAGAAGTGTTTGTATGTCACAAGTCTCAAAATGATATTGTGGACTTAATACACTTTCTAAAAAGAAATCAAAATTTAAATGAATGGCATATATCCTTTAATGGATTAGCATTTGACAGTCAAATAACTGAACACATTCTTCGTAATGAAGATCAGTTGATTTATGGTTATGGGGATGGTGAAGAAATTGCTAGATGGATTTATCAGAAAGCACAAGAAACTATCCAGAGAAGTAACGATAGAGAGTTTGCTTTGTTTAGTCCTAGAGATTTAAGCATTAGACAAATTGATATCTTTAAACTTAACCATTGGGATAATCCTGCTAAGAGAAGTTCATTAAAGTGGATTCAGTACACGATGGATTGGAAGAACATTATGGACATGCCAATACATCATACTACTGAAGTAGAGAGTTCTCAGATTCCCGAAATCATCAAGTATTGTATTAATGATGTTAAGTCTACTAAGAAGATTATGCACTTAAGTAAAGAGCAAATTAATCTTAGAAAAGCATTAACAGAAGAATATGATATAGATTTGTTTTCAGCTTCTGAGCCTCGTATATCTAAAGAATTGTTTTTACATTTCTTGAGTAAATCTACAGGTATTAAAAAGTATGATTTGAAACAGTTAAGAACACAACGTGATCAAATTGTTTTTAAAGATATTATACTGCCTTATATTGAATTTAAAACAGCTACGTTTCAAAATCTTCTTAAGAAATTTCAGGAAGTAGTTTTATACACTGGGCAAACTAAAGGGACTTTTAAATATTCTGTACAATATAAAGGTGTAAAGACTGATTATGGTCTTGGTGGTATTCATGGTGCTAGAGCAAGTAAGGTTTATAATTCTAACGAAGATATGATCATTATGAGCTCTGATGTTGTAAGTTTCTATCCTAATTTAGCTATTAGAAACAATTGGGCACCAGCACATTTACCAAAACAAGAATTTTCTCAACTGTATGAGTGGTTCTTTGAAGAAAGAAAAAAGATTCCCAAAAAAGATCCTAAGAATTATGTATACAAGATTATCCTAAACTCAACCTATGGGTTGAGTAATGATGAGAATAGCTTCTTGTATGATCCTCAGTTTACAATGAGCATTACTATTAATGGTCAGTTGAGTCTGAGTATGTTGTATGAGATGATTTGTGAGGAGATTCCTAATGCAATTCCTCTTATGCAGAATACAGATGGTCTTGAGACAATGATTCCGAGAGAGTATGAAGCTAAGTATATGGAGATTTGTGAAAGATGGGAGAAGATGACTAATCTTTTATTAGAACATGACAAGTATTCTAAGATTGTTCTGGGTGATGTAAATAACTACATTGCTGTAAATGAAGATGGCAAGTCTAAATGTAAAGGTAGATTTGAGTATGACAATTTAGCTCTTCATAAAAATAAGAGTTTTTTGATTATACCAAAAGCTTTGCATGCATATTTTGTAGATGGTATTAAACCTGAAAAGTTTATAAAGGAAAATTTAAACATTTTTGATTTTTGTGGTGGTGTAAAAATTAAGGGAGACTGGAAGTTTACAGAACACAAAGTAGAAGATGGTCTTTATAAAGAGGAACCTCTGCAGCACACAATAAGGTATTATATCTCTAAGACAGGTTCTAAGATTATTAAGAAAAATAACTCAGACCGTAGAGAAATCCAGGTAGAAGCTGGGAAATGGATGCAGAGTCTAATGATTGACTATGTAGAAAAACCATTTGAAGAATACAATATTAATTATGATTACTATTTAGAGAAAATAAGAAAAGAAATAAATTCTCTAGAACCAAGTTCAAACCAATTAAGTTTATTTTAATTATGCCAAAGAAAATTCAACACACAACAAAAGCAAATCTACTTGCTGTAGATTTACCTCAACATGGAGCTAGTTACACTGTAATTAGTCATGAATTTATTATTGATTATGCACAACAAGCCCTTGCAAATGCGGGGTTTATAGTTTTAGAAGAGGAGTACAGATGTACTGCAGATGGTCAGATTGCTCAAGGAGTTTATAAACTAAACTACAATAATGATCCAGAATTAGCTATGATGTTTGCATGGACAAACAGTTATAACAAACAAGTAAAGTTTAAATGTGTAATTGGTGCTTATGTAAATAAGACCGGTTCAGTTATGATTTCAGGAGATATTGGTAGTTGGGTTAGAAAACATACAGGAACTGCAGATACAGAAACACAGGATACAATAGATTCTTACATTTCTAATGCTCACATGTACTACAATCAATTGTGTAGTGACAAAGCTGCTATGGAAACAATCTCCCTAAATAAGAGAAAACAATCACAGCTATTGGGTGTATTATTTGCAGAGTATGAAATTCTAACAACTGAGCAAGCTAGTATGGTTAGAGATCAAATGAAGAAGCCTTATCACGTATTTACTAATACAGATAGTTTATGGGCCTTCTACAACTATATAACCATTGCTCTTCAGTCATCACATCCTAAAACATGGATGGAGGATCAAAGAATATTACACTATTTCATTTCTAGTATTAATAACTTTGCACAAGCTCCAGCTGTTGTTGTAGTTCCTGAAGTAGAAGAGGCAGTTGTGCCGGTGGTCTATTCAGATCCTAATCAAACAAACTTGTTAGATCAAATTGCAGAAGTAGAAGCTGAAGAAGTCATTGATCGTAATATTACGATAGATGAAGTAATTGATGAAGAAGTACAGGAGTATGAAGTCAAGGAAGAACAGGAAGACAAGGTATGTGATGAAACCATCATTTACACTGATCCAATGGGTAATACATTTGAGACAACTTCAATTGCTCCATGTGCTGGTCATGATGCTGAAACAGAAAAGGAAATTGAAAAAGAAACTATTGAAGACACTAAAGATGAATTTGCATTAGCAGATAATTTTGATTTAGATTTCAATGAAGAAACTAATGAAGAAACGGATAGTATCCCAGACTTCTTTTAGTAATGAATAATTTATCAATTAAGGGGTGGTGAAAACTACCCCTTTTTTTTATCTTTAGCCCTATGAAAAAGTACAATCAACCAGAGGATCAAAGATCTAGAGAAAAGTATGAGTTTACAATGGCAGCAACTAGTATATCTGCTGTTGCTATAATTCTTATACTGATTGTTTATGCGTTATATTCTGCATTATGAAAGAT
>Ga0136712_1000112_pt1 | contig 6872 bp, 5 predicted proteins | sample JTO19cmmetaG_FD_104914 | JGI IMG/M metagenome (GOLD analysis project Ga0136712, IMG submission 104914) | Freshwater bacterial and archeal communities from Indian Creek, Illinois, USA to study Microbial Dark Matter (Phase II) - JTO19cm metaG | ecosystem: Environmental > Aquatic > Freshwater > Creek... | reverse complement strand
TTTTCATTTTCTGCATCTGGTAGCATTACACTATCAGCTCCAGGCATTCCAAACAACTCATCAATATTTACATCTACTTGATCTACCGTTGTAGAATCAACAACCTCATTGAGGTCTTTTGTTTCATCTGTCATTCTTGTTGGTTTTATGTTATACTTCAATATACAAAATAAACTTGAAAAATTTATAAGTTCGTGAAAAAAAATTGTAGTATATAGCTAAATACTATTTTTGTTTTCCAGGTTTTACATCAAATTTATTTTTATTTTCTTGTGCTATTTGCAATTGTTTATCAGCAATCTCTTTTTGAGCTTGAATTTTCTGTCTCTCTACTTGATTTTTCTGATTCTCAATTGTCATTCTGTTTACTTCTTTTTCTCTTTGTAAACCTGCTTGCTCTTGATATTGTTCTGTATCTCTAATATCTTTCATAGCATCTTGATAATCTGACATCATATTTTGATCAACATCTGAAGCAGAACCATAACCAGCAGCTCTAATTTCAGCAACAAGGATATCACGTTGTCTATCTTTTTCTTTTTCAGCCATTTCAGAATCAATCTTCATTTTCTCAATATCTTGTTGAGATTTGATTTGTTGTTCTTGCATTTGCTGTTGTTGTTGCATTTCTTGTTGTTTCTGTTGTTCTTGTTTTTGTTCAGATTCTTTTAATGCTGCATTAAGTTGAGCAATTGAATCTGACTGAACAACTTTACCAAGATCATAGATAGAAGCACCAGTAGTATTATTCTGAAGAGCCATTTGTTTTAATTGCTCAAGAATAGATCTGTGATTAGCATTAGTACTTACTGCAATATTTAAATCTCTCAGTAATAAATCAGTACCATTAATCTCAAAGTTAACTTTCTCATCTGCTGTAGTAACATAAGTTAATCTAGCTGATGGTTTTGTTGAGTGATAGAATTGTGCTAAGTCAGTTCTCATCTGATGCACTCTTGGCATTAAATAATCACAGTGTTGGATAAAGAACATTTCTGTTTGTGCATATGATGCAGCCATTGCTTGTTCTACTCCAGTAGCTGTAGTCTGTGATAACTGTTGACCCATTCTTTGTGGATTAACACCAATTACTTCATATGCTTGTTGTTTAAAGTAGTTAGCAAGTTGAATTCTTGACATCAATCTATTTGTTTGCTCTAAGTCTAATTTTTGGAAATGTTGAAAGTTAGTAGCATTTTCAGTATTTGTGATTGATGTATCCAAAGGAAGAATCTGAAAGTTCTTCATTGCAACATAAGCTTTTGCATAATTACCTTTACCCCAATCTTCTCCTAATGAGTGACGAGGTAATGCATTTTGATCAAGCATGATTACAGTACCAAGTTCATCTACTAAGATATCTGCAATCTGATTGTTAACAATGTTGTATCCAATCTGGTATGGTTTCATTAAGTCAAGCAATGCAGTAGACTTAGTATTTCTATCTGAAAATACAGATCCTTCTACAGGAAGTTTACATCCGTACAAAGAATTGTCTCCTTTAAATTGAAACTTAAGTGGTCCAATATGATTTCTATTAACACCAATGTAGATTGGAGAAAATCCACCTGGATTATTCATACCCCAGAATGAAGGAATGTTTGGTCCAATCTTAACACCTCCCCATACTTCATTAATCCAAATCCAATCAATATGTTCTCCAAATAATAAATTATCTTTTGTTTTATTTTTAAAGACTCTTGTATCATAAATAGGTTTGTCTGTGATTATATAATCTTCAGATACTATGTCATTCGACACCTCCCCTTCTTCAGTAATCTTAACCAAGTGTCCAATTTTCTTTTGAGACTTCCAGTATCCAGTAGTTACTCTTAATAAATAAGCAGTACCTTGATCATAATAGTCTTCTCCTTCAGCTAAGATTTGTGTAATAACATCAGAACCATCTGTTATATTACCAGCCATAAATGATGTATACTGTCTGTATGCTAATGAAGGCATATTAACATTCCAGTCATGTGATTTAGTTCCATCATAGAATGAACCATCATTCTGAAGACCAGCAATATTATAACCAGCTGATCTAATTGGATATACATTCTCTAATGCTTCATGTTGTTCTTGTGTAAGAACGTGACCAAACTTATCAATAACATCTGATACAGTAAACATATCTGTTTTACCTACCCAGTTTGATTGAGAAATATATCTGATATCTGGAGACTTGTGATAGAAGGTAAGTACTGGATTCCATAACTCTACTTCATAATCATCTTCCATCATTTGGAAATGCCAGAATTCTCTATCTGTAATAAGCATGTCACGGAAACCTCTCTCCTCTAGTTCATCCATTCGGAATCTTTCTGTATCTACAGCATGTTGATGAGTAGCCCATTGTTCTACCATAGAACGGTAATCTTTTTTAAAGAACTGTTCAATTTGTGGTAGTTGTTTTATAGCATCAGGAGCTAGTTGTTGTTTTGCTTCTTCAGATTCAGGATCAAGTCCTTGTTCTAACATTGCTGCAACTATCTTTGTTTGAGCATCTGTCATTAATGTTTCTTCTACTTGTGCTCTTTTTTGTTCAAGCATTTCATTGTAAGAAAAATCATCAATAGCTCTATATGTTAATTTAGTAGATCTTTTAGCAAATTCAGCTACTAAAACATTAATAACATTTGGGATAATTGGGTAAAACTTTAATTCTAATGCTGAGTAATCTTCCTTAACAAGAGTTTCAACTATATCCCTGTATTCATTATCTTCCTCAATGATATAGTCTGTTCTATCAATAATACCTTTTGCTAATTTATAATTCTTCATTAGTCTTCGGGCATTTCTACGGATTTGTTTTAATCCTTGCCACTCTAGCCAGTCAAGATTCCAAGCTGCCCACTCTTCATCTTTATCTTTTTTAGGAATAAACTGCAATGGTTGGGTAATACTACCCATCCTGTTTTGTTCAGTCTTAACACCTTTCTTAGCTTGTAATGCGTTAATTATTTGCATAATTTATTATTTAATATTTTTAAATGCAGATTTTTTAAACCCACTATTGAGCATATTGTTTTTTCCACCACCCATATGTCTAAACATACTCTTATTTAATTTAAACAAATTTTCTGACTTTTGCAAGTTTTTGGCAGTATCATCCATGATTACTTTTTTAGTGTAACCTCTATTTGTTTGTTGTATCCGCATGAATGCAACCAATGCTGCAAAAGAAACTAGTCTATCCACGTTGACTCCTGGTGCATATTCCCTCATCTCTTGTAACAACATCATATCAGGTATTCTTTCAATACCATATTTTGTACGTACAATTGTACCATCAGCTTTAGTTTCTACATCAAGTTCTTCTTTACAATACTCAATAGCATAACTTAACAAGTGAGCTTTAAACAATGTACCGGTATTCTTCCAACCATACTCCTGGAACACGTTAGCATTTGCACCAAGATCTTTTAAGAACATAATCTGACTCTTAGGCACCAAGTATCTTTGTTTTTTTCTTGACATCATATACTGAATAAACAAAGAAATGTTATTCTCAATAACAGTCCAAGCATTATACCATTCAATAATTAACTCAAGTTTCTGATGTGTTTTGTTTATATCATCATATCTACCACACCAAGCAGCTACAATTTTATCTGGTTCTATGTATGTTTCTGTCTCTGTACCGGTTACTTTAGTTACCTCTACAGGAGCTTTCATGACATAGATAGAACATAATGATTCAGATGTAGTTGTCTTACCCTCAGACACGGGGTCAATAGATGCGTAGTACTGACCAAATGATGGTTCAGCTACTGGTCTTTCCCATACTACAAGACATCCTGTTTTATCTTCAGTCTTCTTAGTAATTGGAAACTCTCTAATTGGTTGTTTATTAGAAGCTTTTACAACTGGTTTTCCATTCTCATCTGTACTAATATCTAAGAACTCATAACCATATTCTTTATCTTCAATTCTTCTTTGCTGTGCAGTAAGTAAATGTGTTGGGAATACAGATACTGTTCTGTGTGCAAATGCTTCTTCAATATTTCTTGGATGCTGAGAAATCCTTAATTGGTAATCTTCTGGAGATAACTCATCTTTCCATTTAGCAAACTGTTCATCTAAAGCTTTTAATGCATCTTCTACAAGTGAATTACCAAACTCATCAATGTGTGGAGGCATAGACCATTGTTCAGGAATAAATAAACCTGACATACCAACAGTACCTTTTGCATCTATCAGATTTGTTTCAACTGCATAAATGTCTTTTGATATAGGGTTAAGGATCATATCCCTTAAAGGATTACATTGAGATAAATCCCCCACAGATCCTGCGGCCATAAACATTCCTGTTGTGATCATACCTGATCTCATGGCTGGTCTCATATACTCATATGTCTGATCCATTTTAGGCGCAATACCTGCCTCCTCATGAAAGAAGTATTTTACCGGACCCCCTACACCATTTGTAGGATCTTTTTCAAAAGACATACCTTGCATGGTACCTTTTAAACCTACTTCATTCTTTCTATCCCCTTTTCTAACTTCAATCTTCTGTTGCCACATCAACACTTTGTCTGGAGACATTGGTCTATACCATGCAGTATGTTCATTCAAAAATGCTGCATACTCAGACATAAACTTCCAAGAACCTTTCTCATTAATGTAATCTTTAAGACTAGCTCCCATTTTAAGAGTAACCCCAGCCTCAAACCAAAGCTGATTAAGTAACTTAGAAATGTGAAAGTATGATGATGCTATCTGACGTTTCTTTAGAATAGCTACATGTTGGTAATTTAACTCAGCAAGTAACTCATATAGTGCCATGTGGTATTGTGCATCTCTGACTTTAGCAAAACCAAAATTTTGTTCTTCCTTGTCAAAGATAGGTAAGAAGTTTAACCACATGTAGTAATCTCTTGTAAGATACCACTTCTTACCATTGTTTATATAAAATACACCTTTTCTACATTTATGTTTTTGATCATCCCAATAGTTAATAAAATCTTTGGACTTAAAAGGTGCTGTACAATATACATTGTTTTGTTTAAATTTTACAGACTGCTCATTAAATATAAAACTTGTTTCATCAAATTCATATTGACCAGGTTCTTTAAAAAGCTCTTTAATAGCTTCTGCAAATTCTTGTCTAGAGTTATAACTAACTGTAGACCAATTACCATTTTCCCAACAGGGAATATCTTCATATATTTGACTCATAATTAACTATCGTAAGCTAATCCCTGTCCACCTCTAACCTTGCTTGATTGTTCATCTTGAAGATCTTTATAGACTCCTTTAAATGATGCTCTAATCTGATCAAAGTTTTTAGCTGCAGCAACTAATGAATTAATGTTACCATCTCTACCTGCACTAATACTTGTAGTCTCCATGTATCTAGCTAATCTATCTAACATGGATGCCATACCTTTATATGCTCTTGATGTAGGAGTTTCATACATTCTTTGACAGAACTGTAATGCAATAAATATATCATCATCCTCTGGAGAAAACTCTGCTTGTATCTCTTGTAGTATAATAGGTTCTTTATCTATCTCAGGTGTATGAAAGAAAGGATTCATATCTGGATTAGGACATGTCATGTAAAATAAATAGAGATATATCTTAAGATGATCTTCAGGATAGTTATCCATTATATCTTTAAGAGCTTTCAGTGTGTAGCAATGTTCTGTTGGGACTACTACTCCGTTTTGTACATCAAATAATCTTACTATCATTTCTTTTTAATTTTGTGTTTATTGTTTTGTAAAAAATGCATAATACTAATTACCTCGTCTACAAGATAAGGTACTGACATAGGGATAACTTCTTTGACAATTGGATTACCTTCTCTATCTAACTTAGCAATAGGATAACCCCATTTGTCTTCTCCTTCCTGTTCAAATGTAATATGATGTATAAATATTCTTCCTGGTTTTAATTTAGGATTGTGCTTAAGTATAACATACATATAAATACTCAATTGTAATGCATAATGATTAAAATTACAATCATCTAAATGACTTACAGGATCAAGCATCTTTTCAGTAATACCCTCCCAATTAGTAAATGCTTCAGTCTTAATTTCTTTATTAGTCTTATAGTCAATAATATTTACTTTACCATTGACTACTTCAACTAAATCTGATTGACCACATATACCTGCTGATCTTAAATAGACCATATGTTCTGGATATATACCAGAATCAAGTTTCTGTGACGGAGCATATCTAATACCATCAGTCTCACCAGATGGTGCAATTACAGGAACAGTAACCCCTTCTCTTTCCATAGATGCAAAAGAACATAAGTCGTCTTCTCTTTGATTATGATAATATGTCCCTAAAGTAGTAGCTCTATCTGCTTCATTCTTCCAAATAGCTTCTATATCTTTAGGTTCAACACCATACCATTTTGATCTCTTATTTTTAGAAACTCTTTCAGCTACAGCTTTTGCATCAAATCCTTTTTTTAGACTTGATATAATTGTAGTTACACTAATCCAATCAATCCCTTCTGCACCATCAATACTTCTGTAAGTATGATCTGATGCGTTAAATACTATGCTCATGACTTAATCTTTAAGTTCATCTAATGCATCCTCTTCTTCTACTGTAGCAAGAGCTTCCCATTTACCCAAAGGACAATCAGAAGCTAATGATCTGGTTTTAAAATTTAATGAGCATCCACACTCATTACAACATGGTGCCGTACCTTTAACAGCACATTTATTTCCTTTACTTGGACATTCGTCACAGATAGAATATCTTAATCTGGCAATTTCTTCTACAGTTTCATCACGAATAACTGTATTAGTTATCCCCTCCAGAATCTGTTTCCTGTTTTGCCAAATTATTTTGAGAGTATTTTTCATCTTTAAAAGTTTGTTTTTTAGTTAGTTCTTTATCTAT
>Ga0136712_1000110_pt1 | contig 6973 bp, 9 predicted proteins | sample JTO19cmmetaG_FD_104914 | JGI IMG/M metagenome (GOLD analysis project Ga0136712, IMG submission 104914) | Freshwater bacterial and archeal communities from Indian Creek, Illinois, USA to study Microbial Dark Matter (Phase II) - JTO19cm metaG | ecosystem: Environmental > Aquatic > Freshwater > Creek... | reverse complement strand
TGATAATGATTATTTGGATAATGCCAGAGATTGGTTAGTTATAAGTTGTTATACTGGTCAAAGGGTTTCTGATTTTTTAAGATTTACTCCAGAGATGATTCGTATTGAAAACGGCAAGAGCCTTTTGGAGTTCACACAAAAGAAAACAGATAAATTAATGACTGTTCCTTTGCATAAAAAGGTATTGCAAATTCTTGAAAAAAGAGGGGGGAGATTTCCTCGCCAAATTTCAGACCAACGATACAATGATTACATAAAGGAGGTGTGCAAATTAACTGGACTTAAAAGTAAAATACAAGGAGGGAAACAAATTGAAACCATTAATGGAATCAGAAAGGTTTCAGGGGTATATCCAAAATATGAATTAGTTACTTCACACATAGGAAGGCGTTCTTTTGCAACCAATTTTTATGGTAAAATCCCAACCACCTATCTCATTTACATAACTGGACATAGCAGCGAAGCAATGTTTTTGAATTACATCGGAAAAAGCAATAAGGATTTAGCTATTGAAATAAGTAATTACTTTTAATTTTCTAAATTATGAGTGTGTATAAAGTATATAAGGATGTAAGGTTTTGGCTTACTACCTTTTTCGAGAAACAAGAGCAAGCTACCCATCAATATAAAAGTTACAAAAGGGAAATTGAATGCAATGGTTGTTTTGTTGTGAAAACTGAAACTGATTATTTAAAGATTTTCACACCTGAATTAGCTGCAATACTCTTGTCAAAAGAATTGCCAGCACTAAATATGGATACTAAAGAAGAAACTATAATTAATGGTTGGGAATACTTGAAAACATACATTGAAGGGTATAAAGAGGGTGAGCAGTATTTTAACAATGAATTTAAGGTTTCCCCAAACATCCTTTACGGCGCAAATGCTGAACAATACGTTAGGGATATACACTTAAATTATTTTCATAAGCAGCATATTGGAACAAATGAAGGGTGGGGCTATGTAAAAAAACAATCCCCTATAATATTAACGCACAGAACAATAAGGGAATTTGGCTACTTTTCAGGAATAGTAAACAAGGTTGAGGAACAGATTAGTAAATACCCCAAGTTGTTTGCTACGTTTGAAAAATGCGAACATAATTTACAGTCTCAACAATCCGAGATTATTAAAAATATTGATGACATCAAAGAATTGCATACTCATATTTTTAAAGGAAATGCGTTTGAAGTTTGGCAGGCAATGTTTGATAGTTTTCAAATAATAGAAAGTAGTAGAACAGATGTGAAGTTTATGTTTGAGGAAATGAAAAAAGATAACTTGATACATAACACAGTGAGCCAAACTTCCTTTTTAAATTGGATATCCGATACCTATCAAATTACAGTTGAAAAAACCTCCAATTATTCTAAAACAACAGCTCGGAAAAGTATTTATTCCAACGCAAAAAAACTGTATAAAGTTCAGGGTGCATAACGTACCCAAAAAGGTACAAAACGTAGTCTTTTAGGGTTCATACCTCATCAAACCTTTGCGATATAATTTTAAAATATCGTAAAGATGACAAATTCAATTTTATTACAAAATGTAAGTCCCGAAGCACTAACCGAGTTAATCAAAGAGGGCGTTAAAAGTCAACTTAATGACTTTAAAAAAGACATGCTAACTCATAATCCTGATGAGTTATTAACCCGTGAACAAACTTGTGAATTTCTGCAAATTGACAGTTCAACATTATGGCACTGGACAAATAAAGGTAAAGTTGTTGCCTATGGTATCGGAAATCGCAGGTATTACAAAAAAGCGGAATTAATTAAATGCTTGAAACCATTAAAAAAATAAGGCTATGAATATAGAAGATACGCATAGCCTTGTACCGAATGAGAATAATAACGGACAACGTAAAGATACAAAAATAAAGCCTGTATTTGAAAATCTCATTACTTCTGATGTATTGAAAAATCATATTCAGGAACTTGTAAAAGGGAAAGAACCCTTACCACATTCTGAAATATTAAACCAATTAATCGAACAGTTTGAGCCGTTGGAATTTGATGCTTTAGTGTTCCCACAAGCCACACAATTAAAGGGGAAATTAGAAAACCCCAACTTGTCAGCGGACGAACGAAAAGAGATTAACAAACAGTTAGATAGATTACGTTTGAATACTAAACATTTATTAGTGTTGACGGTTGAAAACGTGCTAAATGAAGCCAAAAAACACCGGTGGGACTTGTGTAAAAACCAAGATTTTATTTACTTGTTTAATGGTACGTTTTGGGCGAATATTGACAAGGAAACATTCCAAAAGTTTTTGGGTGAAGCAGCGGAGAGAATGGGCGTTTCTAAATTTTCAGCGCGCTTTTTCCAATTTAGGGAACAGTTGTTTAAACAATTCCTTGCAACGGCTTACCTACCCTCCCCAGAACCTGTGGATAATTCAGTATTGATAAACTTACAAAATGGCACGTTTGAAATCAGCCCGAAGGGGATACAATTAAGACCGTTTAACAGTAATGATTTTATTACTTATCAATTACCATTTGAGTATAACCCACAGGCAAAAGCACCAATATTTGAAAAGTATCTGAATACCATACTTCCTGAAAAGGAAAAACAAAAGTTACTTGCTGAATATTTAGGCTTTGTGTTTATCAAACACGGAAGCAAAGTACTTAAAGAGGAAAAGGCACTAATTCTTTACGGAACGGGTGCAAATGGTAAATCTGTATTCTTTGAAATTGTTAATGCGTTACTGGGAACGGAAAATATAAGCAGCCATTCTTTACAGGATTTAACCAACGAAAATGGATATTACAGGGCAATGATTGCCAACAAGTTGGTAAATTATGCCAGTGAGATAAACGGGAAGTTGGAAGCCTCAATTTTCAAACAGATTGTTTCAGGCGAACCAATAACAGCACGTTTGCCATACGGTCAACCAATGCAGTTAAAACAATACGCCAAACTAATATTTAATTGTAATGAGTTGCCCAAAGACGTGGAACATACGAACGCTTATTTCAGGCGGTTTCTTATTGTCCCTTTTGATGTAACAATACCCGAAAAGGAACAGGATAAGCAATTGCACTCAAAAATTATTGAAAATGAACTTTCAGGCGTTTTTAATTGGGTATTGGACGGCTTATATAGATTGTTAGCCCAAAAACGATTTACGCACTGTGAGGCGGTTGTAAATGCAGTTGAACTATACAAAACACAGTCAGATAGTGTAAAGTTGTTTATTCAGGACAATAATTACAATAATAGCCCAAACCAATACGAGGTAATTAAAGACTTGTACAGCGAGTACAGAGCCTATTGTGTTGATGACGGATTTAAGCCAGTTAATAAGCAGAATTTCATTAAGCGTTTGCAAGGTTTTGGGGTTGTAATTGAGAAAAGGAACATTGGGAACGTGGCTTATTTGGCCAATGATAGGAAGCCTTTTTGAGTAAAATAAAGTTGTTTTTGAACATTCACTTTTTTCACCGTTTTCACAAATGACAATTGAACACAGATATAAATTAGAACAAAGCAGTGTTAAACACTTTTGTCCGAATTGCAATAAAAGGCGGTTTGTACGGTATATTGACACGGTTAAAAATGAGGTAATACCTGAAATTTACGGGCGTTGCGACCGTGAGGTAAATTGTTCTTACCACCTTAGCCCATACAAAGACGGTTACGCAAAGAACATAACAGAACGGGAAGGGGTTAATTCTACACAGGGTTGGACACCAAAGCGACCAATTAGCAAACCAAAAATAAAGAAAACCGAATCTGTTTTTATTCCTTTTGACTTATTGAAGAGGACATTGAAGTCTGAAGGCTATGAACAAAATACATTCATTCAGAACCTTTTGACCTGCGTTCCTTTTCCATTTGAAGCCAACAAAGTCGAAAAGGTTGTTTCGTTGTATTATTTGGGCACAGTGAAAAGCGGTTATAGGGCTGGGGGTATTACCTTTCCATTCATTGACCAATATGGGAATATACGAGCCATTCAAGTAAAACAATTTGATGAAAGTAACCATACAATAGGAACAGACTTTTTACATTCAATAATTGATAAACACTATCAAAAGAACACCCAACCTGTACCCGAATGGTTGAGGGGATACAAAACAAATGAAATAAAGGTTTCCTGTTTGTTCGGAGAACACAACTTAAACAAATACCCTCACAACCCTATTGCATTGGTTGAAGCCCCTAAAACGGCTATCTATGGCACGTTGTATTTTGGTTTTCCAGAACAAGCAACAAATCTACTTTGGTTGGCAGTGTACAATTTGAGCAGCCTGAATGTTGATAAATGTAAAGCCTTAAAAGGTAGGGACGTTTATCTATTCCCTGACCTATCCAAAGATGGTAAAGCATTTGACCTTTGGACTGAAAAGGCAAAGGAACTTGAAAGTAAATTACAAGGTGCAAAATTCACTGTATCTAATTTGCTGGAAAATAGAGCTAATGCAGTTGAACGGGCGAACGGTTTCGACCTTGCCGACTATTTGATAAAACAGGACTGGCGAACTTTTCAACCTTGTCAATTAACCGAACCACAAACAGCCATTGAAACTGAAGCCTTAATTGAAAGTGAAAAAGGTGAAAAAGGTGAACCCGAAAAAACAAGTATTTTTTGTCTTGAACAGGAACAACCAACAGAAATAATTGCACTCCCAACACTTTGGGAAGTCGAGGAATTGGAAGCCTTTTTTAATAGTGCAACTATTCCGCCCCGACCAATAAGGTTGAACCAATGCAGTGCAATAAATAACCCTCACTTGTTTATTAAGGGGCATTTAGCAACTGTGAAATACAATAACGGAAAGCGAACATTTTTACCCTACCTGATAAGGTTGGAACAATTCAGAGAAATATTAACCCAAATGTAAATTGAAATGAAAACAAAAAGCAAGGAACAAACATTAACAACCGAGTTAAGGGACACCCTTAAAACGATTATGCAAAATGAAATTGAAAAATTACCTATAACACTGGAACAAATAGAACCTAAAGAAAGGGTGAATATAATTTGTAAGTTAATGCCGTTTGTTTTTCCGAAGTTAAATACCATTTCAGCAACCGAAGGTGAACCGTTGCAATGGTAAAATTGTGTCAAGTTCCCTAATAATTTAGGTTTCCCTTATGAGGTCAATTTCAATTATTATTTGCATTTAATAATTGTTAAGATAAGAGGCTGTATTTTGGTATTTACTAATCGAATGGGGTGACAAACCCTTTATAAACCATAAATGAAAAAATGGTAAATGAAATCCAAAATAAGCTTAAAAGAATTATTGGAATTACTTTTTTGTCTTGAGGAAATATACTCACGCCTACCATTATTGAAACTCCAGGAGCGCCTAGTACCCTTGATGACCAGAATGCAATTTCGTCAATTAAATCACCCTGTCTTTTAAATAAGAAAGAAAGTATAAATAAGGCAAGAACCCAAGTTAATATTGCTGCAGGAAAGAAAACAATGTAGCGTATCAATTTTTTACTTTTTTCAGACATTTTGTGTAACTGTGTTTAAGAATATTTATTTAACCCCGTTAATTACTTTTTTTATCATTGAAATAAATTATAGCACGCCAAATAATTATCATACTTAGAATGAGAACACCAACTTTAATAAACGCTTCAAAACCATAACTTTCACCTTGTGAAAGCACACCATAAATCGCCAATATTGCAGCAAATCCAAGAATAAATGGCAAACATCCTTTATCCATATTCAAAGTAAAACACTAATATAAAAATTAATATTTATGCCAAAGCCCCATACATTTCCAACTTTATTCGATGAGGTGAAAACAATTAGTATTTCCTTTTTAACAAAACACAGTTATTTAAAGCTTAACCAATTAAAAGCTGGTTCAGTACATTGGAGCAGAAATGGAGAGAATATTGGTAGTATTTCAATAAAGGTTTGCACTTACTACGAAAACTCATTTATTGAATTTGATTACAAATGCAACCAACAACCCATAAAGTATAGGGTTCAACTTGTTTCAGCCCTTTCCAATTTAGGCAAGGGGTTAGTTTGGTATTTCATTTGTCCTCGCACTGGTAAGCGTTGCCGAAAGTTATATTTAGCCGATACCTATTTTTACCACCGTTCAGCCTTTAAGGGTTGTATGTATGAATGTCAAACACAGAGTAAGAAGTTGAGGGCGTTAAATAATACGCTTGGGGCTTATTTCAATACTGACCAGTATTACAGCCAACTTTATAAAAAGCATTTCAAGAAAACATACGCAGGAAAGCCAACCAAAAAATATCTTTGGCTAATGGAACATATAAATAGAGCCGAAAGAATAGATGTTCATTTTATTGAAAGTTTCATGATTATGTAACTATCTATGAAAGCTTTTCTCGTTTACAAAATCCGTTAAGGGTAAGAATCTATAAGTTTACCAAATTCGTCATATTCTTCCCAAGTTTCAGTGTCAATATTTCTTTTATTAAAAGTTCCCTTAAAGTGAATTTTACCACTGGTATAGTAGGTATAACCCTCTGCTATGTCAGAGTTAGGGCGATATAATTGGCGTTTCTCCAAAACCCCTTTTTCAGAATAGAATAACCATTCGTTATCTCGCCCATTAAAAGGTATTCCATTTTTATCAATATTTAATTTATTCCCATTTTTGAAAAACCCCTTTGTTTTCAAGACTCCGTTTTTATAGTAGGTCTCAAACACGCCATTTAAAAGACCATTCTTGTATGTGTATTTTATTTTAAGTGAACCATTGTTATAGTATTCTAAATATTCTCCTTCAATTTTTCCTTCAGAGCATCGAAATGATTTTTTCACTCTCCCATTTTTTGCTGCGTCAAGAACTTTTCCAGTATATTTCTCTCCATTTAATTTATAAATGTTTCCGTCTAAATTCAATGAATAACTTTTTACTGTGTCCTCATTGAATGAACAGCTAACTATAATGACGCAAAGAAAGAAGGCTAACAATCTCATTTCTTTAAACTTCAAGCAGAGTTAATGTTCTAT
>Ga0136712_1000109_pt1 | contig 7019 bp, 8 predicted proteins | sample JTO19cmmetaG_FD_104914 | JGI IMG/M metagenome (GOLD analysis project Ga0136712, IMG submission 104914) | Freshwater bacterial and archeal communities from Indian Creek, Illinois, USA to study Microbial Dark Matter (Phase II) - JTO19cm metaG | ecosystem: Environmental > Aquatic > Freshwater > Creek... | reverse complement strand
GGCCAAAGTGCTGAAGATGGCTCGATCCTGAGCGCGAGCATGAGATATTGGGACACCCTTAATCCATGGGCCCCGGCAGTGACATTTAACTATGGGTTTGATTGGGTCCTCTTTGGGTCGGGGATGTGGGTGAATGTCTCCCCTGGTAACCAGGTCGAGGCTGTGGATGAAAGAACAGAGTAGGTCCATAGTGTCGTGGAGGCATGGGTGGGTAATTGTTCTTGCCACCCTATTTCTTTCCTGTGCCATTACTGTTTTTACGAGCTTCACCGCCATACAGCTTATTCTTTTCAGGCAGGCACTCAGTATGCCTTATGGGTTGCCCGAAGAAGCTGTTGCTTTCCGCGTCAGACGGCATGCTCCCCCTTCGCAAGTTCATGAGGTGGAAAGTGCCCTCAGCGAAGTGGCCCGCATTTTAGCGGCATCAGACACAGTCCTAGTCTTGGAGGGCGTAGATTTTGGCTTGGCGTTGTATGATCCGAAGGGGTACTTTGCGGGGTATCCACTAGAGCAGGGTGCATACTTTGGCAGGGATGACTTTTACAGTGACCTTCCCATGGCCTTAGTTAGCTACGAATCCCCCTTGCACCATATGACTCAACAGGGATTTACGATGATTGAAGGTAAGATGATGCAAGTAAGAGGGGTGTATGGCCGAGAGCATCCCTTTTTTACTGACGAGCGTTCATTCGTGGTCAGTTTGTTGCATAGTTCCAGCCTGCTGGGAACATGGTACTTCAGCAAAGACTCGAACCTTGTTGTGGATGTGACGTCCTTACTACAAAGCCGGGGCTATATTACTCAAGTCGTAGCCGCGAAGCCGGATGAAGGAGTCGCTCGACGAAGAATGTTCAACCCGCTGTATGTCATGGTAGTAGCGGGGCTGGTATTTATGTTCTTCAATATTTTTCTGGCGAACTTCGTCCTATTGTCACGCTATCGGAATCACTTCGCCATTCATGTGCGATTTGGCGCTACGAGAGGTAGTCTCCTAGCAAAAGTGCTCTTGAGTGGGCTGGGCCCTATCTGTCTAGGGGCGCTGCTCGGCGCTGGGTTGTACGCAATTAGCTTTCGCCTGAGTGACGGCTTCAATCTCGTCTTTTTGCCGGCTTGGGTTGCGCCATTGTCAATTGCCATTGCCATCATCGCTAGCCTTTCCCTGTGGGGTATTGCCTTCTTAGCCCAGAGGGTTCGGACCATGGATATGGGGGAATTACGATGACGCAGTTAGCTTTTGCCATTAGAGATATTAGGCGACGGCCAGTAGTATTTGTCTTCTTTGCCATTCAACTAGTCGTGGTTTTGTTGTTCCTTCCGATAATGGCTCAGAGCACTATCATTTCTTCGCGCAATATTAGGATTGCCCAAAGTATGGCGGATAACCGCATGGTCTTTTTTTCTCAGACTCTAGGGACTTTCTTTCGCCGGAGCGTAACGCCAGATGGTGGGAGGTGGTTATCTAGCGCGCTTGATGAGAATCTGAGCGCTTACTCAGTTGTATCCTCGATTAAATTGCGGGAGCATCCAGATTTGGCGGTGGTAGTTGGCGTAGGGTCATTCTCCGATTTATTACATATAAAGGACCATGGCAATATGCCCGCCGGACCCGTAGCGCTTATCGGATACGATGTTAGCACATTACGAGTGGGAGATCATGTAAGTTTTGGGGAGAGGAACATGGAGGATATCCTAGTTCACCAGAGGCTGCCTCGAGGAACTCACTATATGAAGCGGGGAACGCCCCAACTTTTGGATAATTCTCTGGTAGTACTGACAAGCGCAGAATCTGTGCTGGGCTTTTTCTTCGTGGGCTATCATCACTTTGACGAGATCTTGGTGAATGCATCGCTAATACGGCCATCTGGAGCAGATCTCCTGTACTTTGTGTCGGGCGTTAGAGAAATGACTGGTGTGGCTTTACATCCCATCGAACTGAATGACTATTCGCAACAGCACCACGGCGGAGCGTTCTATGGTGCATTATTTTTTCTTATCTTTTTTGCGATTACCTCGGCTTATGTACTAGTGGGTATTGTGGCCAACATAGTCCTGCTGTTAGAAAACCATATGTCGGAATATGCCATTCACCTATTGTCTGGCGCATGCTTGTGGCATTTGTACGCTAGGGTTTTCAGCTATATCACTTTGCTGGTAGGGCCACCATTGTTTCTCGCCTCAATTTTGCTTAGATCCATGTACCAGGCTCCTTGGGCGCAGTTGTTCAGTGTAATCCCGCTGCTTGGAGGATTGGTAGCAATAATAGCTGTTGTGCCGATAATTAAATTGCGACAGTCCGATATTTTTTTACACTTAAGGGGTGATTAGTAATGAGCCTGATTACCGGCCTGTCCTTGCACAAGGACTTTCGTCGCGGCCCCAGCGTAACGCATGCCGTAAGGGGCGTTTCGCTCGAGATACATCGTGGCGAGAGTGTGGCCATTGTTGGCGCGTCAGGTTGCGGCAAAACTACCCTTCTTAACATGATTGGACTTATCACAACTCCTGACTCTGGCGAGCTACTGATCGCAGGTCAAAATGCTAAGCAGCTTTTGAGCACGCAGCGCGCTGCCCATCGCAGTAAATTTTTTGGGTACATTGTGCAGGACTTCGCATTAATAGAAGACTATACGGCGCTAGAAAATGCAGAGATCCCCTTAATTTACGGTCCAGAGAGATTGGGGCGAAGCGAACGTAGGCGGCGCGTACAGGCAGCTCTGTCAAGAGTAGGCTTGGAGGACAAAACTCATCAACAGGCCCGCCGACTATCAGGCGGCCAACGCCAAAGGGTAGCTATAGCTAGGGCCTTGGTGAGTGATCCCCAAGTGATTTTAGCGGATGAGCCGACGGGATCTCTGGATGCGCAAGCCGGCGAAGATATTTTTAGGTTCCTAATAGAGTTAGTGGGCGCTGGCAAAACGCTTGTTCTCGTTACGCACAACCTCGACTTAGCAGAACGGTGCGGTAGACAATTGCGTATGAGGGATGGCAAGTTAGTTTAGTGGCAGCTCATTGGCAAAGCAACTCCCCCATGCGCCAACCCGACTAAAAAAATTCCCCACCGGTGCCTGGGGAGAAAACTTTGCAAAATTGGGTAAATTCCTATTGCAGAAAACACCTTGCCTACTTACTCTATACACCAGGCTAGTATGAGGCGTCGGGCCGCAACCAGTGCCTCTTCTCTAGTTGTCGCATTAAGGACAACTATGCGAGAGTCGACAAAAGTTATACCTCCGTCCTCGTTAGCAAGCGCAATTAGAGCCTCCCGAAAAAAAGACTTAGCGCGAATTGCTCCAAAAGGAAGTACGTCATAAAGTGGGATCCTAGTCCCTGAGCGGATTGACGGCACCCGCATGCTTTCATAGAACAACAAATCGCCGCGCACGCCCCTCAATTCCCTGGGTTCAAAAGGCGAAGATGACAAGCTCAGAGGGGGGTAAAATAATGGGCTATTAGTTTCGGGATGTCCGGTAATTTCAATTGTTCCCCTGAATTCATGCCAGTCTACAAGAAAATTGAAACTGTACCACCCTCTTATTCTTACCTTTCGCTCTTCAACATGAGACGGGTCAGTTATGACAATTTCAAGGGCATATGTCTCTATATTTATCGGAATTGGCACGATAACAAACAGCAAAGCGACTCCTGCGATGACATAGAGAGACGCTGTGATTAGTCGCTTTAGATTGCTGTTCATGGTGTCGCAATTCTATTTGCAAAATCTAACGCCTCTGAAGTTGATGACGGCTGTGTTGAATTGTGGCGCTGCGCCACCGCCGTGCTACTTAGCGCAATCATTAAGGCCGTACATAGCACAATGTTGACTGATGTCTTGAATAATTTACGCATTCTAATTCCCCCTTGTAGTTTTTGTGCTTACTCGTGTTTGACTACTGATTAAGGTTAGCCACCTTGCTTTTTCTCCCCTGTGTGGCCACCGCCAAAGCTAGGAGCAAGAGGGCCATGGAAACAACTACCGGCGGAGCTATATCTAACCCCAGCACTGCGACATTTAGCGCCAAACCTAAAACTGCCCCAAGTGAGATAGCCATGGCAAGGGCGTGGGAATTAGCCTTGTAAAGAGCCCTCACGCTCCACAGCCGTGGTCGCCCGGAACGTATCGGCAGCAACAGCCCACCCACCGTTAGAAGGAAGACCAAGAATAAGCCCGCCGCAACAATCCGCCCGAGAATCCATAGTACGGGCCTAGCTTGCACTCGCAAATGGTCGGCAAAGGTGCCCTGATACAAAAAGAGCAGCTTATAGTCCGGCCCTACGCTTGGCAGTAGTGCCGCACGGATTTTATCATTTACCTCGGCGATGCCCCGAGGGAAGTAGCTATGAGATACTTGGTCGCGCACTAGTTCGCCGCAGGCATCTTCTGGCAGATCGACTGTGAAGTAAATGAGCGGTGGCGTTGATACAACCGCTTCTTGCGCCTCACAAGCTCTTGGTACTAACACGGAGACGTTGAGGACCGTATTGGCTATGATTAGTTGTTCCCTTTGCACCGCCTGAGCGGTCTCTATGCTCTCCGGGTTATCCAAAGGTACGTGCAAAATTCGGGACAACAATAGGCGCACAGTTTCCCTGCGGCTATTAAACATAGCCGATAGCAGGGGCATTCTATGGCCTAATACGCCAATAATTGTGTAATGTGCTATATAATTTTCAAAGGTGCCTGGGTGGGGCTGCTGTATCAGCGTTAGGGTGATGCCCTCGCCGATGACATCGCCACCTCCAAACTGTGCATGAATTTCGGGGCCAATCACCGCTACTCGCGCGCCATTGCGCACATCATCGTCCGAGATAAAACGACCATATTTTAATGAAAGGCCAAAAGTACTCTTCATTTGAGGGGACACCTCTCCTAGTAGCGGCAGAGTAGAGTGGCGTCGAGTAACACTCTGCTCTCGTCGTATATGCATGTCACGGTAGGCTTGCCCACGGAGATAGATTTGCGAGATGCTTCTAGTGCTCCACATGGTGACATCCGTAACTTCGGGCACGAGACTGGGGAGTTGCCTTAAGCCCTCGTAGATGGGCCTAGTACTCGCTAGTTCATTGGAATAAACTGGCCTTGGCTCCATCATTAGCAAGTGTGTGTTCGCGCCCGCGGTGCCCCGTGCCAAAATAGAGAGTTGCATTGCTGCTTGCACATTGATATACAAAGTGGCCAGAGCAATAGTCAAAAGCAACAACACAACCCTCATAGTCGAGAATAATCGTTTCACTGCGTCAACTCCTTACCCCAAACAGAGACTGCATAGTGCCGAGATCAGTTATGAGGAGACATCACCATAGGCACCTCGATGGTGCCAAGCCGAGGAACATTGTAGTGATGTATTCCTGTTGAGCAGGCCTGGCAAGTGCCCCAACCTCTGGTTATTCTGGCGTCACCATGTGATGGCCCTGCGGTTACTCCATAAAAACGTGCGAACTCGTAACCTCGCGCGTGTCTAAAATGTACTGTAAATAGAGTACCAAATACGTCCCAGTTACGTGCCTCTCCATCCAGCCAAGGACGCATATTAAGAAACGTCGGAGGACAAGAATGTCCAATCCGAAAGACAACGTTCCCCTTTAACACCATTCCACCACCACCAGGGTCAAGCTCATTCAATGGTTCAATTTCTTCCTCAAGCGCTTGCCAAGGGGCTGCTGTTACAGAGGTTGCGAAAACTGCAGCGAACAATGTCAGGATAACAATGGTACTAATGACCAATTTGTACATCACACACGCTCCTTCAAATAGACGTAGAAGTTAGTTCCGATAAACATTTCCAGAAGGGATCAAGACAACACAATTGGTTCTCTCCCATTATCACCACCCTTATTAGATAGCTTGTAGTGTTGCGGCAACTAGCGCACAATGCCCTAAACACCGCGATACAGGGAACTACAACAAGCGGCCAAGATTCCGACAATTGCCCAACTACTTCCATGTTACCCCCCCCCCTCCTAAAAATACAAGGGAATTTTTATTACATTTTCGCCATATCTGTAGGTGTATTCGTGCGACATCTTCTATATTGCCGAATTTCGCACTATGATGTATAGTTGTCGTACGAGGTGATAAATTATGAGCGACACTACCAAGGTCATTACAGCTACTGAGTTTAAGGTCAACCTAGGGCTGTATCTAGACTATGTGACGGCCGACCACGAAGTTGTCATTACCAAGAATGGCAAGAAGTCTGTCAGGATTACGCCCTACATCACAGATATTGAGCGCTACTTCACGGTTAAAGAGCGAGCTCTCGATTACAGCTACGGCGGCAAAAAAGTCAGCTACGCGGAGTTCATGGAGATTTACGAAAAAAATGAACTCAGAATGGAGTATATCAACGGCGAAATTGTGCTCCTTGCTTCCCCGAGTCCTTTCCATCAGGAGGTCTCGGGCAACCTGTATGTGGTATTGCGTTCCTACCTAAAGGATGGTAAGTGCAAAGTGTTTTACGCGCCGTTCGACGTGCACTTCCACAAGCAAGGCTTTCAAACGCCGGATGTGATGCAGCCTGATTTGCTCGTGGGCTGCGATCTAGAGACAGCGGTCGACGAAAAAGGCCGGTACATGGGTACACCGACCCTGTGTGTGGAAATTCTTTCTCGGCGCACCCGCTCTAAAGACATGGTGGATAAACTGAACACGTACATGTTGTCCGGGGTCAGGGAGTTTTGGATGGTTGATCCCGATAAACAAACAGTGGGGGTCTATGGGTTTAGCGACTTGGCGGTTGATGAGTATGCGACCTACAAACAGGGAGACATCCTAGTATCGCATTTTTTCGCCGGGTTGGAAATTGGCGTAGCGGACATCTTTAAGAGCTAGGTGAAGCTGCACCTAGCTCTTACCCTTTCGTGTCGCTTAGGGACGGGGCGTTTGCGACATAAGTTGGATGTGGCCTGGTTGCAGTGTCGCATTCCCTCCGTCCCTAAGCGACAATGAGGCTTGCCACCTTATGAAAGCTGCCCAAAAGTTAAGGCGCGGTGGACAGTAGATGTGCTACAAGAGGGGAAGG
>Ga0136712_1000106_pt1 | contig 7088 bp, 5 predicted proteins | sample JTO19cmmetaG_FD_104914 | JGI IMG/M metagenome (GOLD analysis project Ga0136712, IMG submission 104914) | Freshwater bacterial and archeal communities from Indian Creek, Illinois, USA to study Microbial Dark Matter (Phase II) - JTO19cm metaG | ecosystem: Environmental > Aquatic > Freshwater > Creek... | reverse complement strand
TAGTAAATCAGGTACAGAAACGTGTAAAAATGCCAAAATGGGATGTTGTTCAATTCCAAATTTTGACATATTGTTTTATTAATAGAATTTCTATTAATGATTCTGACTTGAATTGCTTAACACTTTTAAGTTTTAATCAACCAATTGCATTAACAGATTTTTGTTATGATGCTTCTTCTGAAGAAGGTTGGATTTTTAAATCTCCTCAGACAGTTAGAAATGCAATTAATAAAGCAGAGAAACAGAATTTGGTTGTAAAGGATATAAAGAATAAAAAAATGATAGCTTTAAATCCTGACATTAAAATTCAAACAGAAGGAACAATACTTCTTGATTATAAATTTTTAGGTAATGATTCCGAAGAAAGCCAGTAAAATTTATAAAATAGTTTCTGAAGATTTAAACATTCATGAAAAACTTGTTGAAGACTTAGTGCAGTTTTACTATAAAGAACTAAGAGGTAAAATGTCAAAACTGAGTCATACAAGAATAAATGTTGAAGGTTTAGGTCACGTAATGGTTAAACCAAAAATTGTTGAACAAGCAATTGTCAGACTTGAAAAAAGTGTAAAGAATCATGATACTTCCACATATAATGCTTATCATAATAAGAAGTCAATGGAAGAAAAGCTTATACTTTTAAAAGAGATAACAATTAAAATTACTGAAGACTCAGAAGAAAGAAACAAAATTAAAAGTAATAAAAATGAAAGCAGCACTAAAAGCAATTTGGGAGAACAAGACTAAAATTCTTGAAGGCATTAAGAACTCAGTAATTAGAGATGAGTTTGTAGAAGATGTTGCAAGAATGAGATATGATGTTTGTGATGAATGTCCAAGTAAGGGTAAGAAGTGTGCCGTAAAAGGTACAGCTCCTTGCTGTAATGAATGCGGATGCTCATTAACATTTAAGACAAGATCTCTTTCTTCAGAATGTCCTCTTGGTAAATGGCAAGCAATTGCTACAGAAGAGGAAGAAGATAAATTAGAGCAATTATGAGCATAGTATTTAATGCAGATGATCATAGTTATAAGAGTGTAGATCCAAATGATCAAATCAAATGGACTAGTGTAACTACTCTTATATCTAGTCTAAAGAAACCTTTTGAGGCAAAGAAAGTAGCAGAAAGAGTTACTAAAAGTAAAAGGTCTAAATGGTACGGTATTGATCCTAAAATAATTGTTCAGATTTGGGATAATGAAGGTACGCGTGCAACTACATTAGGTACATTTTATCATAACCAAAGAGAAGCTGATTTATGTTCACTTGCATCTATTGAAAGAGAAGGTATAACTGTTCCTATCTTTAAACCATATGAAGGAGAAAATGGTCTGAAGATTGCACCTTTACAAAAGCTTGATCCAGGCGTGTATCCAGAGCATATGGTCTATCTTAAGTCAGCAGGCTTATGTGGCCAATCAGATTTAGTTGAAGTAGTCAATGGTAGAGTTAATATCATTGACTACAAAACTAATAAAGAGATTAAGACAGAATCTTTTAAGAACTGGGAAGGTATGTCAGAAAAAATGCTTGATCCAGTACAGCATTTAGATGACTGTAATTTTAATCACTATGCTTTACAGCTTAGTGTTTATATGTATATTATATTAAAGCATAATCCTAAATTACAACCGGGTAAGATATTTATTCACCATATTACTTTTGAAACAGATGGTGAAGATCAATATGGTTATCCTATTGCTAAGTTAGATACTAATGGTGAGCCTATTGTAAAAGAAGTTATTCCAATGATTGTTCCTTATCTATATGAGGAAGTCATTGCAATAGTTAATTTTATGAAAGATCATCCGCACTTAATTAAGAAAAAATGATTGTAAGACTATTTGATGTTCAGAATGGAATTGTAGTTCCTACAGAACATTGCTATACACTTAAAGCACTAAAAGATATAATGGATAATTATCCAGAAGATCATCTTAAAATATATCTCTATTTGTTCTATATGACATGCCCTAATCCAGATATGAATCCTTTCTTTCATACTCCAGAAATAGATAAAGAGTATATTATATTAAAAGAAATTGCAGCAGAATTTTCTACAGAGGATGATGATATACATACAGCTTTATTATTTTGTCAAAGAATGTATGAAACACCAACTTCTAGAGCATACAAAGGAATGGCATCTATGCTAGATAGATTAGCTAGATATATGGAAACAACAACCATCACTGCAGGTAGAGATGGAAATATTAATTCACTAGTAGCTGCAGCCAAAAACTTTGATCAGATTAGAGCATCATTTAAAGGAGTCTACAAAGATCTTCAAGATGAGCAATCAAGTAAAGTAAGAGGTGGACAAGGATTAGCTTATGATAGTTAATTATGAGTGAGATTTATCAAGACATACCAACCTATGACAATGGAACATGGACAACAACAAGCTTTGAATCCAGAGCAGACTTCAGTAACTTCATATTTGGGGTTTTCAAAGAACCCGGTAACTACGGATTCAACAATACAACTAATCAGATATTTATATCTGAATCAAGAAGATTTAGAGATACTGGAGTATATTGCACAGCCCCATTCAAATCAAAAGATTTCATATCCTATTGGGATGATCAAAAAACAAAATGTAGAAAAGGAATAATAATAAAAGATAAAACTGATACGTGGTTTCTTGCAAGAGAATACTACATGTGGTTAAACTTTTTACCAATCTTTGATAAGGAACAACAGAAGTTTGACTTTGCCAAGATTAGAGATGCACAGTATCATATGGCTCTCTATGAATTATTGGCTGAGTTAAACTATAAACATTCTGCTATTCTAAAGAAACGTCAGATTGCATCTTCTTATTACCATATGGGTAAGTTTATAAACCAACAATGGTTTGAAGCGGGGGTAACTCTAAAGATGGGTGCAAGTCTTAAAGATTATATCAATGAGAAAGGATCCTGGAAATTCTTACAAGAATATGCAGCATTCTTAAATGAGCATACAGCATGGTATAGACCTATGTCACCAGACAAGGTAATGATGTGGCAACAGAAGATTGAGGTAAGAAAAGGAGACAGAAAAACAGAAGTTGGTCTCAAAGGTACCATACAAGGTATGTCATTTGAAAAAGATCCTACAAATGGTGTAGGGGGTCCGGTTAAATACTTCTTTCATGAGGAAGCAGGGATTGCCCCTAAGATGGATCAGACATATGAGTACATGCGCCCAGCCATGCGCTCAGGTATGGTTACTACAGGTATGTTTATTGCAGCAGGTTCTGTCGGTGACTTGTCTCAGTGTAATCCTCTAAGAGAGATGATCCTAAATCCTACATCAAAAGATATTTATGCTGTAGAAACTAATTTAATAGATAATAAAGGGACTACAGGTTTGTCAGGTTTGTTTATTCCAGAACAATGGTCAATGCCACCTTATATTGATGATTTTGGTAATTCACTTGTAGAAGAAGCATTAGAAGCATTAGATAGACAGTTTGAGGAATGGAAAAAAGATCTTGCACCTGAAGATTATCAGTTACGTATTTCTCAGCACCCAAGAAACATTCAAGAAGCTTTTGCACACAGATCTGTATCTGTATTCCCTCCACATTTAGTTGCTGCTCAAAGTAGAAGAATTGAGGAAAAAGAATATGCATATGAGTATTTAGATATTAGTACGGATGAGAATGGTAAAGTAGCTGTAAAGTCTACGGATAAGCAACCAATTAAAGAGTTTCCTATAAGTAAGAAGACTGAAGATAAAACAGGTTGTTTAGTAGTATGGGAAAGACCTATTGCTGATCCAACGTTTGGTCAGTACTATGCTTCTATTGACCCTGTATCAGAAGGTAAAACAACAACATCAGAATCACTCTGTTCTATTTATATTATGAAAGCTCCAGTAGAAGTTACTAAAGTAACTATGGGAGAAACAGAAACATATATAGAACCAGATAAAATTGTAGCTGCATGGTGTGGTAGATTTGATGATATTAATAAAACTCACCAAAGACTAGAACTAATTATAGAATGGTATAATGCTTGGACAGTAATTGAGAATAACATCTCATTGTTTATCCAGTACATGATATCTAGAAAGAAACAAAGATACCTTGTACCTAAGAGTCAGATATTATTCTTAAAAGACTTAGGCGCAAATGCTAACGTATTTCAGGAATATGGTTGGAAGAATACAGGTACCTTATTTAAAGCTCACCTATTAAGTTATACTATTGAGTACTGTAAAGAAGAACTTGATGTAGAAACTAAAACAGATGGTACTGTAGTACGTACTAAATATGGCATAGAACGTATTCCAGATCCTATGTTGCTAAAAGAAATGCAAGAATATGCTGATGGAGTCAACGTGGATAGACTCGTATCATTTGCAGCCTTAGTTGCATTCATGAGAATACAGCAAGCTAATAGAGGTTATTCTAAAAGAGTCATAATGGATGATGCTTCTAAAAACTTGCAAAAGTCAGAAAATTTGTTTAAATTAAATAGAAGCCCTTTCCGCCATATGGGACAGGGTAGAGGACCGTTAGGTGGTGGTATTAATAGATCTCCATTTAAAAATATTAAATAAAAGATATGCAAGTATATAACGCCCTTCAGTTAAAAAAAGGAGCCAAAGCTGAATACAACAGAATAGGTAGTATTACCCAGCCTTTGCAATTTATTCCAAGTAAAGAAAAGGATGAAGAGTGGGCTGCATGGAATTTAGATTGGCTTGAGTGGCAAGGATTAAAACAGATCCGTAAGAATGCCCGCAGATTAATGAAGAATTACAAACTTGCAAAAGGTATTATAGATAGAACTGATTACATTGTAGAAGAGAATAATGAATATAGAGACATTGTAGAGACATTAGTAAAAGATGATGTATCTGCTTTAGAACTAAAGTTTTATCCAATTATTCCAAATGTTATCAATGTTCTAGTAGCTGAATTTGCTAAGAGATCAACTAAGCTTACATATAGAGCAGTAGATGAATATTCTTACAATGAATTGTTAGAACAAAAAAGAGTAGCCATTGAAGAAGTATTGCTTCAAAATGCTGCTGCAAAAATTCAAGCACAACTTCTTGCACAAGGACTTGATCCTAATTCTGAAGAAGCTCAACAACAATTAGCACCAGATAATCTTAAAAGTCTACCTGAAATAGAGGGATACTTTAAAAAAGATTATAGATCAATGATTGAAGAATGGGCTACACATCAGCATAAAGTAGATGTGGAAAGATTTAAAATGGATGAGCTAGAAGAAAGAGCATTCAGAGATTCACTCATTACAGATAGAGAATTTTGGCATTTCCATATGATGGAAGATGATTACCAAGTAGAACTATGGAATCCAGTAATTTGTTTTTATCATAAGTCTCCAGATGCTAGATATATTTCTCAAGCAAACTGGGTAGGTAAAACAGATATGCTTACAGCATCGGATGTTATTGATAAGTATGGTTACCTAATGAATGAAGAACAACTTGTTGCATTAGAAGCTATTTATCCCATTAGATCTGCTGGTTATAATATTGGTGGTCTACAAAATGACGGATCATTTTATGATGCTACTAAGTCTCATGAATGGAATACAAATATGCCATCTCTTGCTTACAGACAATACACTAGCGCAATGGCTGGATCTGTATATGATGGAGGAGATATCATACAACAAATACTTTCTGAAGGAGAGGATTATGTAAACAATGGTGTTGCATATCTTTTAAGAGTAACAACATGTTATTGGAAGTCTCAACGTAAAGTAGGCCACTTAATTAAGATTGAAGAAAGCGGTGAAGTTATTACTGATATTGTTGATGAGAACTATAAGATAACTGTTAAACCACAATATGATACAAGACTCTTTAAGAATAAACAAAAAGAGAATCTTGTTTATGGAGAACACATTGACTGGATTTGGATTAATGAAGTTTGGGGTGGTGTAAAAATTGGACCAAACATTCCTAGTTACTGGGGTATGAATAATCCTGGTGGTTTAACTCCAATGTATATTGGTGTAAATAGACCAAAGCTTGGACCTATTAAATTCCAATTTAAAGGAGACTCAAGCCTATATGGATGCAAACTTCCTGTAGAAGGCGCTATCTTCTCAGATAGAAATACTAAGTCTACTGCATTATTAGATTTAATGAAGCCATATCAGATTGGATACAACATTGTAAATAATCAGATTGCAGATATTCTTGTAGATGAATTAGGTACTATCATCATGCTTGATCAAAATACTTTACCTAAACATTCTCTTGGAGAAGACTGGGGTAAAGGTAATTATGCAAAAGCATATGTAGCAATGAAGAATTTTCAAATGCTTCCATTAGATACATCAATTACAAATACAGAGAATGCATTAAACTTCCAGCATTTCCAAAAACTTGATCTGTCTCAGACAGAAAGATTAATGTCAAGGATACAACTTGCTAACTACTTTAAACAACAAGCATATGAAGTGATTGGAGTTAACCCACAAAGAATGGGTCAACAAATTTCACAACAGACTGCAACAGGCGTAGAACAAGCTGTTAGTGCCTCTTATGCACAGACAGAAGTATTCTTTATCCAACACTGTGATTATCTAATGCCTAGGGTACACCAAATGCGAACAGACTTAGCACAGTACTATCACTCAACTAATCCATCAGTTAGACTATCTTATGTTACCACTGCAGATGAAAGTGTAAACTTCCAAATGAATGGTACAGATCTTCTAATGAGAGACTTAAATATATTTGCTACAACTACAGCAAATCATAGAGCTATTCTTGAGCAGCTTAAACAAATGGCTCTTCAAAATAATACAACAGGAGCTTCTATTTATGATCTTGGTAAAGTTGTACAATCAGATTCTATTGCTCAACTTAATAATGCATTAAAATCTTCTGAGCAAAAACAACAGGAACAGAAACAACAAGAAATGCAGCAAGCACAGCAAATGCAAGAACAACAACTTCAAGCTCAACAACAAATGGAGCAAATGAAGATTGATGCTGAAATGGCTGAGAAAGAGAAAGATAGACAACGTGATATTCTTGTTGCAGAAATTAGAGCAGCTGGTTATGGTTCTATGTCAGATGTTGATCAAAACATGATATCAGATTATAG
>Ga0136712_1000102_pt1:0-2500 | contig 7177 bp, 7 predicted proteins | sample JTO19cmmetaG_FD_104914 | JGI IMG/M metagenome (GOLD analysis project Ga0136712, IMG submission 104914) | Freshwater bacterial and archeal communities from Indian Creek, Illinois, USA to study Microbial Dark Matter (Phase II) - JTO19cm metaG | ecosystem: Environmental > Aquatic > Freshwater... | reverse complement strand
TGGTTCACGGAGAATAATTGCAAGCTCCGATCCCTACCACGAAGGGGGTTCAGCGGGTTACCCGGACCTCTCGGTCAGGGAAGACACGCTGATCCCTTCAGTGTAACACGCGTGCAGCCCAGAACATCTAAGGGCATCACAGACCTGTTATTGCTCCATCTCGTGCGGCTAGATGCCGCCAGTCCCTCTAAGAAGAATTTCCGACGCACGTGTGACGTCGGAACTATTTAGCAGGACGGAGTCTCGTTCGTTATCGGAATTAACCAGACAAATCACTCCACCAACTAAGAACGGCCATGCACCACCACCCACCGAATCGAGAAAGAGCTCTCAATCTGTCAATCCTTCCGGTGTCCGGGCCTGGTGAGATTTCCAGTGTTGAGTCAAATTAAGCCGCAAGTTCCACGCCTGGTGGTGCCCTTCCGTCAATTTCTTTAAGTTTCAGCTTTGCAACCATACTTCCCCCGGAACCCAAACGCTTTGGTTTCCCGGAAGCTTCCCGCCGAGCCTACAATAAAAACATCGGCGGATCGCTAGCTGGCATCGTTTATGGTTAGAACTAGGGCGGTATCTGATCGCCTTCGAACCTCTAACTTTCGTTCTTGATTAATGAAAACATACTTGGCAAACGCTTTCGCAGCAGTGAGTCGCCAGACGGTCCAAGAATTTCACCTCTGTCGTCTGAATACTAATGCCCCCGGCTGTCCCTATTAATCATTACGTCGATTCCCGAAAACCAACAAAATAGGAACGACGTCCTATTCCATTATTCCATGCACAAATATTCAGGCGTGTCGAGCCTGCTTGGAGCACTCTAATTTTTTCAAAGTAAAACTGGCGGCCCCCAACGGGACACTCGGCGAAGAGCACCCCGGGAGTTCCGCCGAAGAAACACTCTCAAATGGGGCAGTCGCGTCAAATAACGGACCGCCCCCTGAGAGTTGAAACCCAACTACGAGCTTTTTAACCGCAACAACTTTAATATACGCTATTGGAGCTGGAATTACCGCGGCTGCTGGCACCAGACTTGCCCTCCAATGGTTCCTCGCTAAAGGATTTAAAGTGTGCTCATTCCGATTACCAGGCCTCGGATGAGTCTGGTATCGTTATTTTTCGTCACTACCTCGGCCTTCGGCCAGTGGGTAATTTGCGTGCCTGCTGCCTTCCTTAGAAGTGGTAGCCGTTTCTCAGGCTCCCTCTCCGGAATCGAACCCTAATTCCCCGTTACCCGTCAAAACCACTGTGGGCGTCTATGCCACAGTCGACAGTTGATAGGGCACACCTTGGAAGGACACGTCGCCGGCACAAGGCCGTGCGATCCGCTCAAAGTTATTCAGATTCACCAGTGGAACGGCCGAAGCCGTTTGGTTTTAGTCTAATAAAAGCGCCCCTCCGTGAGTCGGGGCTCGTACGCATGTATTAGCTCCAGAATTACCGCAGTTATCCAAGTAACTGACACTGTCCAGTACATTAGGTGTGATTTAATGAGCCATTCGCGGTTTCACCTTGCTGAGGCTTGTACTTAGACATGCATGGCTTAATCTTTGAGACAAGCATATGACTACTGGAAGAATCAACCAGGTAACTCGCCAAACTGACACTAGGGAAAACACGGGGGAAGCCCAGCGAAGGGACGACCGCCCGAGACCCGGCGCATCTCGGTTTAGGCGATTCGCTGAACTGACACTAGGGAAAACTCGGGGGAAGGCCCAGCGAAGGGACGACCACCCAAGACCCGGCGCATCTCGGTTCAGCAAACGACTCAGCGAAACTAGGTTCGCCAGACAACCAACAAATTTCAACCGCCCGTTGACAAGCCAACTCCGGTCAGGAGAGTCAAGTTCACGGGTAGCGGAGACCAAATGGGCTCAACAGACGAGGAGGGACGGGTATAACCTACTAACCGCTGTCAGGCGGCGGGTTACCGTCCACGCTGGCGTCGCACCCCACCCAGGGACAGAGTGCAACAACTCCTTGAGCAGGAAAAAGAGTGAGCCGAACACCAAGAGCCCGCAAAAAGTCGGCTACCCGACTTTCGCAAAGCAACTGACCGATCAGCAAACCACACTCTTCTCCTCTCATAGACCTGCAGACACAAATTAAATTTGTAAACTTTTCGTGCAAACTATACTAAAGCTATTTACTGGAATTAATCTCATTTCTGTATGTTGTCATAGTAACTTTGGTTTCATAGAAACTGAAAAATTTTTGGGACTTAGTCAAATTTTCACCAAAATGGTAACAGGTTCAAAGGCCAATTGGGGATTCGCTGAGCAATTCCCGGTCAGAGAAATTTTCATGGGGGTGACCAAACCGACTTTTGCTGAGCAATTCACGGTCAAAGAAATTTTCATGGGGGTGCCCAAACCGACTTTCGCTGAGCGATTCACGGTCAAAGAAATTTTCATGGGGGTGACCAAACCGACTTTCGCTGAGCGATTCACGGTCAAAGAAATTTTCATGGGGTGACCAAACCGACTTTCGCTGAGCGATTCACGGT
>Ga0136712_1000095_pt1 | contig 7269 bp, 2 predicted proteins | sample JTO19cmmetaG_FD_104914 | JGI IMG/M metagenome (GOLD analysis project Ga0136712, IMG submission 104914) | Freshwater bacterial and archeal communities from Indian Creek, Illinois, USA to study Microbial Dark Matter (Phase II) - JTO19cm metaG | ecosystem: Environmental > Aquatic > Freshwater > Creek... | reverse complement strand
TTTATTATTCGCTAAGATGCTCTGTCTGACAAAACCTCGTCCTCGTCTCCTGTGCCTGTGTGTTTTAACCGTGAAATTGAAGCTATTGAAGAAATTGAAAATATTTTGCGATCAATCAATGAGATAATTTTTACAACAAAGATGAAGATTTAAATGAGGATCATTGCTATTGCAGGACTGGAACAGCTTCAGGAATCTAAATTATTAACATCGTGTAAATCAAAGATCAATTACTAGATTGCGAAGACCTCGAGGATCATCAAAATCAAAGATTGTGAATAGAATTCAACAGACTGAACAGTGAAATTGCTCAAGTGTGGTCAATATTAGTAAAAATTGTAATATTAAAACAAAAGGTAAAATAAAAACTTTTTTGTTTTCATGTGAATAATGACGTGTTGATTTTATATATTGCATTCATAGCATAGCTAATTCTTAACATATCACACGAGAAAGGAACTTCATTCTATTAATAACAATATTACTTTGTATATTCAGCCGATAACCCGATTGAGTATTAGTAGTTGTAATGTTTTACATATTTGTTAGAGTTATATATATGACATTGACTTTTACAAATGTATTTCTTCTTTTTGAAAATGTGATGATTTTCATCTATTCAAATTTTTCGTTAGATATTTTTTCAGGAAATAGTGTAATTCATAGTTATTAGCATTAGCGCTACCTATATCACTAGAAACTTGAAATTGTGATTATCACTGTTTTTGTTTTTGTCTGAACTTGAAAAATCTTATCAACGCAATCTACGATGGTACTACTTCTTTACTTAATCATGATATCTGCGAAAGAATAATTTTTAAATAAAAATTTTCCAATGAATCACATGCAAATTTGAGATTTTTCCTTCAACATTGACGGCACTAAACGTCTCTGACTTAAAAATAACTTGTGTTATGTTAACGTAACTTGTATCCCTAGACTCTGAACCTTTATAATATGGTTAGAGCCGTCGTTGGCGTTAATTGGTAAGAGATAATAAATTATATTGAGAAAACAACACTGTATGAAAAATTATTCACATGTTCATCCTAACATGTAAGAATATACACGTTAGTGATCTCTAATTACCGCGAGACAACCTTTTTAACAGAAAAGAGAACATAAAAGTTTCTTTTTCTTTTTCGATATGGGTTCACACACCACTACCACTGATCACATCAGTTCAATTGAGTCAAAATTGATGCCCATGCAATACTTCATTACTTCATTGCATGCGAGCTAAAATAGAAAAGCTTTGTCCTCAAATAGGAAAATATACATTTTCAATGACCTTCGTGTTCTAGTAAATTCATCCGTGGAAGAAAATTTGTTAAAACATTTCATTACTAGCCTTGCTTTTTTACGCTCAAGAGTTGGAGGTTGGTGGATCTGTTGCTCTGGACATTTTAGTAGATAATCAATAGATAATTCATTCCGAGTTAGAATTTTTTCCTAGATTTCTCAAAAGCGTTTTTGAATCTTCATTTCATCTTCACTTAGAAGTGTGAGGTGTAAAAAGCAGGCATCTTCATGCGGATTAATTTTTCCCGTTAAAATACCTAGTCATGCTCATATCGATTTTTCAGTGATATTCTGTTTCAAGATATCAAACAAGAACAAGGGCGTGAAACGTGATAATTAAGTAAGGTAGCGATTGTAAAAATGTTACATTGACATTGTTTGACCTTATCACATTTGGCTCCGCCGTTTGAGAGCTTTTGTTTCCTGTTTTGTCTAATGCATTCTCATATAAATAGATTTTGGTTATTTCGCAAAACACTCGCTCACGAACAGTGCAAGTGAACTGTCAAAAAATATTTTTTTTGATTTTTTCATAATTTAAAAAATTAATATGTGTTTCTTATCAGCATTTTTGTTACTATTATTACTTATGTCAACTGTCGAGTCTCAGTCTCCAACCTCAACCTCGACTATCAAATTCAGGTAAGAAGAATAAGAAAAAACTAAGAACTAATACTAATAATAATAATAATATTTAAATTTATTCACAATTCCAATCTTCACCCAAATTCAGGTATTGAGTTCTTACTATAAAGATTAAAAGAAGAAAAAGATTTTATCTTTATCATTGTATTCACATACGTTCCAATCAATAATTTGCTAATAGGGATGAAGGATATCCGGATGCTATGTCATTTCTTAATAGTATCATCCAGCAAGTCAGACTCAATAGAAATCCGCCAATAATCGAACACTTGAGGAGGGGGTATGAGAAAACATCTTATTCTCAAATGGGAGACGAGAGTGGAGAATCTAGCATGAATACGTTTTCACCACCACAAGCATCAACACCAGCAGTAATACAGGAGCAGGATTTTTTTGACGATGACAATGAGGTAAATATCTTAACACCCGCATTTTTCCTCTATATATTTATTATAAAAGATTTATATTATTTTTCCTCAAAAGATTCAAACTCAAACTCTGAATCAGATCGTTCATATGATGTGTTTATCAGATAGACACACTTTCACTGAAGTTTGAGCACTTCTGCTCATCTTTGGACGGCAACCTTCTTGCAGCCCTAAAATGTTTGGTTATCGAAGTTTTTACAATTTGATGTCAGATGACTTATCAAAAATTTACCAAAATTTGGTAAAAATAAATTTCAAGACCTATAAAGTACATTAATGCCGAAACACGTACTTGGTAGGTTTAACACTGATAGATACCAATACCTGTTTACCTATCATATCTTTCTAAAAAGATACAAACTGCTAAGATCATTCATTCACAGATAAACACACCAGATCAATACGATAACAACATCAACGATATTTCATCCCAGGTCGGTAACACAAGGTAATTCATAAAAATTCTAGTTCAAGAAGCAACATTAACTAGAAAAGAGAATAAAACATGCTCACACATGTATGAAATATAGATGTCTAGTTTCTGAATATTTTTTCACATAAGTCAACTATGATTGTTGATAGTAAAATATTTAAAGTGTTCTGTTAGTATTTGCCAGAGATTTTTATATGTTAATACTCGAGATATAGTTACAGTTACAATCTTTATAATAAAATCTCGCAAAAATAAGCCTCAAATTCACATGTATTCTTTTTCAGGTCACACCCGAGACAGGTAAACATGCTCACGTCACTTCCTCAAACATTAAAGATGAAGAAAAAACTTATCAAGTACGCTCGAATGTTGGAGGAGGAAAGAAAGAGAATAAAGAGGAAAGAAATGCGTGAAAAGAAAAAAATGTTTTATTACTTAAACAAGAAAGTTAATTTCCAAATAATAAGTCTTTTATATGGTGAAGTCATTAAAAATCTATTAAGCTAATGTCAATAACATAATAGATTGTAATTGCAAGAACAGACAAAGGTGTTGATTGTATGCAACCATATTCGAGATTGATATACCACTACCGTCTTCTAATATTTTATACAAAGTTCAAGTTTGATTTTTTCAAATAAATTAGAAGTTTGAAAACTTAATCTTAATTCTTGAGTAAAAGTGTTAGATCAAACAAGAAAAATTAATTTGAGCAGAAAAATTTAGTGTTCTTTTGAAGTAATCCTTGCTTGAGTGGAACTTGCAATTGTCTAAAACTTTAGATTGAGTATATTTTTTCTGAACTAAAATCTTGTTGCTAGTGCTAGTGATAGTGTTTAATCGTAGTAAAAAAATATTTAAATTTAAAATTCGTGGTTTTTTCGTTCAAAAAAATTGCAATCTTAGAGTATTCGTAAAAGAAACCGGATAGTACCCAATTTTTTCTTGATATACTTCCATACAACATGGAAAATTAAAATCAAATTTTACAATCTAGCACACGAGCTAAGAAATCAAAAAACTTTCCCTGCAAAGGCTGGAGCTGGAACTTTAGGTTTTTTAAACAAGAATATTCCGGTCAAATATAAATATAATTCAAAAATCCTGCAAAAGCAATAAAATTACCAACCGAAAAAACTCTTCAAAAAACTAGGCTATTATAAATATAAAGTTCGGTCTTGTAACACCTTGATGAGAATTGAAATTCAACTTCAACTGTTGAAAAATATATTTTTTTAAACGTGAGTATTGAAATTTATGCAAAATTTTTCCTTGGTGATTCTAATTCTATTTTGTGTGAAATAACTATGATGTTTACGGCAGTGATCTATAACAAAGACAATACAAAAACTGTTAAACTTGTGTGTTAGATCTTCCAAATTGTATTTTGTTTTTTCATTATATTTAAAAATGTGCTTCAACTAAAACCAAATAATCATGTAATATGAGACACAAGTAATTAATACAAATATGCTTGTTTGTTTTTATGAATGAAAACTCAAAGATGGTAAATTCTTTCTAGTTTTATCGAATAGTCCAAATCTGTCTCTGTCAAATAACAAATACAGATAAAACTGTATAATTTCTAAGCCTTCTTTTTTCAAAAAATTTTTTCACTATTATAACTATAACCAATGCGGTCATGAACTATAATTGAAAAAAGTGATAAAGCTATTTAGGAGGAAAAATGAAATCAATTTTTTGAAAAAATGTTAAGTTTTTAGAGTTGAATCAACTCTTAAATTTTAAACATCTGGCAGTTAAATATTCAAAAAACATGCCGGTTAAAAATACTATGTCAAGAGCGGATTCGAACCCCGCGCATACCGAAGTGTATCAGAGCTTAAACCTAACGCCTTAGACCACTCGGCCAACCTGACTTCTATGTAGGAAGCAAAATCTTTAATATAAAGATCTTAGGAATGGATAAAGTCATGACCTCAACATTAATTAGAAAAATAATGTTCATCTACTAAAAATGAATGATGTGTATGCTTGATGTGTGCCAGCAAAAAGTACTTTGAGTTAAGCACCAAAAAAGTGCTACGTTTTTGGGTGTTTGATGCAAAGCACTCTTTTGTTTTTAGGTATTTAATTCAATGTACTTTGTACAATGTTCAGGTTTTTATAGGTTTTCTTCATTTACATGAGTAGAGTTTTTCACCCACCAAAGAAAATAAAGAGTGTGTTTGCTTTTACGGACTATTAACGTCGAGAATTGCAGTCTCGATATAAATACATATATCTTCTTGTCAGGAAAACTGAACTTAGTGTTTTCTCTTTTCTTGTTTCTGTCTCAGCGTGTTTTAAGAGTACTCACACCATCAAAATCAGCTTAAGATGCTTGAACCACAGTTTTCACTTATTCAAGATTTTCAAGCAACACACCCGCATATCATACGGGTTGAGTTAATACAAAAACTCCAGATTCATCTGAAAACTCAATTGAAATTGATCAATGCTCGTGATTGTTCTAGTAAGTATTCTTTTAAGATTATTTTTTTTTTAAAAATTATTAAGCTAGGAATTTCGAGAACCTATATAATTTCTTCTTAGTGATATTTTACATACTTCCAGCTCTCATTCGAGTCTTAAAAATCAATACCTTTTAACTGTGTTTATTAGTTCATGGACCGTCCTGCCCTTTTATTTGACCGGTCATCATCGTCTTCAACCGAAAGACTTGATCAAGTAGAGCCTAGACGCAATACAACAACAATCCCGTTTCTACTATTTCTATCATTCAAAAGTGTAAGTGCTGTTTTTTACTTTTAACTTGTTTGTGATGCAGGTGAAGGTAGATCTAGGAGACAAAGATGATGTGTTTTTCAAAAATGTGTGTACTAACATATCCCTGTAAATTGATATCTTTATTGCATACTCACAACCGCTTTCCTGTAATCATATATTTATTTCACATTTTTAGCTGATGAAAAAACCGGGCATTGCCATTGCACTCGTGTCAACGCTCCTGCTCATCATTTTCATCTTCACCCAAATCAACCGGCAAGAGCAGGGTCAAGATCGGGAAGAACCTGAACCTGATTACGAACACGAAAACGCCTTAAACGATTCAGCTATCGTTCCTTCCTAATGAAAATGTGAGTACATCAATCTTTTAACTTGAATATCTTCGGCTTTCGCGGTCTTTTAACAACGCCATTTATAATTCTAAACTCCCTCAGTATTAGGATGTTGAATTTTGCATAATTCAGGCATAAAGACCTTATAGCTATTACAGTATTACGGTTGTTATTTAGCCAGACCCGATAGCGCAAGACCTACGTTAATGAATGAGTGACTATCGCCGGTCAAAATGGATGTAATATCTGTAATTTTTTCAATTTCCAGTCATTTTGTGTTAGACCCATCTCAATTTTCTCCTAATAATTACTTGATTAAATTTCTATAAAATTTCAGACCGGAGAAAAAATTACTTATCCGTATCTCGCATGCCAATCAACCGCTTCATACAACATTTTACATAACTTTGACGTCTCCGTTAATAATTCCATCCGGCATTCACCAAAACTTTTGCTTAGTTTGATCTCTTTTCCGGTCTTGGATTGAGAGAATAATCTATCATAGTTTTTATGTAAGTAAATGCTTCATTTCTTCTCTATCTATTTTTATAATCCAGATAACATTTTGTGTTAGACCCATCTTAGCTAGCCCACGAGTTTCGAAAAACTATACTAAACGTAAGATGGACTTGCTTTTTCGCTTAAGATTTGAAGGATTATGCTGAATAATTACCATTACCTTTTGATATGTCTACTACGATTATAATTAATCAATTCTATCCTAATAATTTTTCTTTGATTTAATTTCTATCCTATTACAGATTAAGATAGGTGACAAATTGGGCATATCCCTATCCTGCGTGCTCATCATCCGATTCATACTGCGTTCACGAAACTTTGACCTAATCGTTAATGATTCTACCTGGCATTCGCTGAAAATTTATGTAAGTATGAAAACGAATTTGCATAGTTTACCAACTTATTTTTTATAGTAACTTTTGTAAAGAGATATTTTTTCCATATTGGATATGTAAGTGTATTTGTGATTTTGTAATTATGGCCCGACAGCTTTTTTATAGTCTTGTGCTTTTTACTAGGCTAGACCCGCTGGTATTTGTAATTCTAGCAAAATGTTCGATAACTGTTACAGTTACAGCCTTATACTTACTTAGCTAGATATTACCGAGTCAGCCTCGATATCGGTATTACTTAAGCATCGGTAGTAGTGATACCCGCCTTAGTTTAATAATAAGCACAAGACTGTAATAGCTATCGGGCCGTTATGACAGAATTGTAAATACAAGCTATTTGAGGGTCTCCGAAGTTTTTGTATTAACTCAACCCGTGTGATATTTGTAATTCTGTCATAATGGGCTGATAACTTGACCCGCCCACTGATACTTGTAATTCTGTCGTAATGGTCGATTAACTATCGGTC
>Ga0136712_1000078_pt1 | contig 7790 bp, 1 predicted proteins | sample JTO19cmmetaG_FD_104914 | JGI IMG/M metagenome (GOLD analysis project Ga0136712, IMG submission 104914) | Freshwater bacterial and archeal communities from Indian Creek, Illinois, USA to study Microbial Dark Matter (Phase II) - JTO19cm metaG | ecosystem: Environmental > Aquatic > Freshwater > Creek... | reverse complement strand
GGATAAGAATTATAACTTTGTAAATTACGCATTGGTTTAGGAACCAATTTTAATAATCCTGTACACTGCTGACCATTGTATAAGATGGCCTTATTGAAATATTGATCATCAGTTTGAACTTTAGCATTCTCATTAAACACACCAGCAACTGTAGGAATGTATTTATATGCTGTAGTGAAGTCTTTGATGTTCTGTAATATCTCGTCTTGGTTTTGATAGTAGAAAGGATACTCAATAACATATGGTCTTATAACTCCATAGTATTTATTGTAGTTAACAGTATCAGTTAAGTGTCTCCACAATGTTCCTGTATTACTTTCTACTAAACGAATGTTATTAATATCCTGTTGTGATAAATATTCAATCGTAGTAGTTACAGATAAATTACAAGAGTCTTTTGATTTTAATGTAACAGAAACAGCAGCATCTGCAAACATGTAAGATGCTCCAGTAATTAAGGTTTGCATAGCTACATTAGTAGCTACGACATTCCCTAAGTTATCTGTTATATCAAATGGTCCTTGTACTCTGTTACCAAGTGATGTTAATTTTATGACTATTGATTTCGGCATCTTTTTTTATTTATGAACAAGGTCCTAGATAAGTTGGGTAAGAATAACTATAACTGAAAGGAGTACCTAGTAGTCTACATATATCTATAAATGAGCCATCTGATAAACTTTCATTTACTACAGTACCAAAACAATTTGTATATTCTATGTAATCTGTAAGTCCAGCTCCATTATCATTGGTCATACGTAAACTCTCGCATGTTGGAGGTACATAACATCCATCAACTTCATAGATTCTATATGGTGGACAAGTTCCTGTTGAACAAGGATTTGCTTGATATAGATTAATTACCAAGTCAGGTCCTATACAATAAGGCTCACCTGTATCTAGACAAATTGGAGAATAGTCACACGGTAATCCTGAAGGTTGTGTAAATACATTTATTTTATTTCCTGATACCTCAATAAAGTAATTATTGTATGTTGAAGAACAAGGGTTTATGTCTTTAAACACTTGACCTGTTGTACAAGATGGTTGGTAACAAGCTTGGTAGTTTTGATCTTGATAACTAGCAGTAGTATCTGGATATGTATTAGATGGGTTAGGTGATTGCCACACTCCATTCAATAACCATCTATCAGATCCTGAGTAACAAGCATTATCATTAATATATACAGGAGCTGAATTAACAGTACCATTTGAGCAACTATAATATGTGCCCACCTGACCACCTTGATTCTGTACAAGAGATGCTCCACAAGTACCAACGTTACATGGATATGTTTCAATAACACCTGTGTTAGCATTGTTACATGAGTACTTCTGAGTTCTGGTTAAAGTTTTTGCAGCATCACAAGTATCAACAAAATATGTTCCTGTACACGCTACCGTACAATCTGGGTTTGTCTCAACAACGCCTGTAAATGTATTATTACAAGTGTAAAATTGGCTTCTCTTACTTTGATTATTTTCACAAACCCAAGATCCAAAGTAAGTGCTTGTACATGCTACGGTACAATCTTGATTCGTTTCAATAACACCAGTTTCTGCATTATTACATGTATAATATTGTTTTCTTTTACTTTGATTATTATCGCAATACCATGCACCAAAATAAGTGCCCGTACATGCAACTGTACAATTTGGATTTGTCTGAACCTGACCTGTAAGTGCGTTATTACATACAAAGCGTTGATATTTTACTGATTGATTATTTACACATGACCAGTTAGCATCAAAATAAGTATCCGTACATTTCGCAGTACAATTAGGATCTATTTCAACAACACCTGTTGGAGAATTGTTACAGAAATAATATTGATCTCTTTTGGTTTGGTTATTCTGACAATACCACTCACCGTAGTATGTACCCTTACAATTTTGATTACAATCACATGACTCATCCTCAACTACAGTATAAGAAGTAGTTCCACAATCATTAATAATTGGTTGACGCAATTGACAATCAACACAAGTTGTTTCACCATCGTTTACATAGTGATCAGCATTTAATAATACATATGTTTGTGTAGCAGTTGTTGTAAGTACAACTATACTACCTGATGCAATAGAACCACCATTCAATGTTACATTACATGCAGGAGAACTGTAGTCCACACGAATTGTAGTTCCTAATGGATAGCTTCTAGATCCAGAATCCCATGAAGGATCAGCAACACCATTAATAAATGGAGTATAACTTGTAACACTTAAACTATTACGAGGATCAAGAACTACTGATGCTACTTGTGTAGTGGTAGTAGTAGTCGTAGGTGCTGCTGTCGTTGTTGTTGTAGTGGTAGCTGGAATAATGTTATATGCATTACCAGCTAATAAACAGTCACTATTTACAGTAGCCACACCCGCTAAGTTACAAAAAGGAATATACTCCGTTGTAGTAGTTGTTGTCGTAGTGGGGGCAACTGTAGTTGTAGTTGTAGTTGTAGGAGCTGGAGGAATACTAGCAGCATTACCAACTAGTAAACAATTACTAGAAACAGTGGCTACGCCTGCTAAATTACAAAAAGGAACATAAGCTGTTGTTGTAGTAGTAGTGGTTGGTAATATAGTTTCAGTAGTTGCATTTCCTGCTAATAGACAGTTTTCTGGAGGAACAGCAACACCTTCTAATGCACAGTTAGGAGCAACAGTTGTAGTGGTTGTTGTAGTGCTTGGAGGACCTGATAGTGCATTACCAGCCAGCAAACAATTTTCAGATACAGTAGCTACACCTGCCAAGGTACAAATAGGAAGACGAGTAGTAGTGGTAGTGGTTGTACCTGGAGGAACTGTAAGTGCATTACCTTGTAAAAGACAACCCACTGTAGCTAAACTTGCATAACCAGCTAATGTACAATTTCCTACAATAGAAGATGCAGCAACAAATGTTAATGCACATCCTTCTGATAATCCTGAATAGAAGAAATTATTCTCAGCTATGTAATAATTAGGAATATAGCTATGGAATGAAATCCAACTTCTTGTATTCATGTTGAACGAAAGAGTCCAAGACTTATTACAGAAGTATGTAGGATTTGTTAAACTAACTATAGTTGGAGACTGTTGTGTTCCTGTATAATACTTTCTATATGTTACAGTGTATACAGGATCATTACCATATTTGATTACACCTACATAAGCAGGTTGTGGAATATAATCAAGTTTAGTGATGATGATACGATCAAACTTAGAATCGAATACACCATGTAAACCAATACCATTAAAGTTATTATCTATATCAGCATCTGGGAAGTAACGTAAGATTTCAAATGCTAAGTGGTCAGTCATAAAACGATTCACACCTGAACCAAATCCAGTAAGATCTGTAGCTTGATTTCCTGATATCAAAAATATCTGTCCACGCTTAGCATCAACAGTAATTTGTCCTTGAGGAATCTTTAACAAGAACTTATTCTGAGATCCTACATATCCAAGATTTGTTTCAGCAAAGTCAATTGGAGGAGAAGATCTAAATAATGTATCATTACCTATGTAAGCAGCTTGTGGATTACTTGTATTGATTGTAAGCATTGTGTTGTATAACAATGACTTATTCTCAAAGCGAGCAAGTACAGCTTTATTTTGAATACCATCTAATGATATTAAATCTCCGTAGTTCTGAGGGAAATCAAAGAATGATGTTGCTCTATAAGTTAACCAGTTATTTACACCACCTGTAGGATCAGAATTTTGTTCATCTGAATAGATAGCTCTAAACGGATAATATGTATAGCATGAATTAGCTTGATTAAAATCAATAGGTAAGTGTGAGAAAAAATTCTGTGTATTTTGTCTAGAATATGTAGTGTTATAAAAATATGTGTTATCAAAATTAATTGATACAAATGATTCTTGTAACCACTCATCTGGAATACCTGTACTAACTCTTGGGAAAAAGTTTCCTTCTTTGTTATTAAATGCTTGACGTAAGTCTAAATTAATTCCACTCTCACAATAGAAATATGGAATACCATAAGCAAACATATAAAACTTACCTATGTAATTTGTAAAGTTTTTGTCAATATTTGCAAGTGAATTATTAACAACTACAGGAAAATTAGGACAATCAAAATTACGTGTCTTGACAGATATTATGTTTGGAAGTGTTTTTAGGTCAGGAAGATTACCTACAGTAACATCACTAGTTATAGAATTACTAGAATGCCAAAACTTAGGATAGGCAACATTACCAAGCTCCTCATAAAATATATCAGCATCATTTACTGCACCTACTGTATTATCAATAAAGAAAGGAAGCTTTGTTTTAAATGCTAATTTACCAATGAATGTATCACCACCAAATACTGCAGAATCAGTAGGCAATGATTGTAAATCAAGATCTAATTGAAATCCTGTATCAACAGTTTCATAAGAATAAATCTGTCCGTATTGATTAACATTTTGATTTTTTAAAGATCCGTAATAAGAAATAACCTTTATATCTTTTAATGTTTCAGGAGATGTACAAGTATTTACTTGACTTAGTGTAATTCTAGAATTATCTGAAACAAGACTAGGTGTTCCAATTCCACCAGGTTGAATACTTGCTGAATTAGAAGGAAAAGGTAAGAATGTTTTTACAGAGTCTGTTTTTAAATATACAGATGATTCTCTTTGAAAGTTATTTACATTGTATAAATCTGATACAGATTGTACACCAGGAATAAGATATTGATACTTATCTAATATACGTTGTTTCTGACCAGAGTTAGTTACAGCTGCAGAATAATCATAAGTAGCAATAGAGTTGAATGAGTATCCAAAGTTTTCTCTACTAATACCAGCAACCAAAATAGCTAGATAAGTTTGATATGCTACAAAGAATGCACTTACATCAAAAGAAGTACCAGCTGCTAAATCATATGCTGAATCTAGTGCTTGTTGTTGTGCAGCTCTTGTAATTAATTTATATTGAGCATTTTTCTCAACCTCTTTGAAATGAGCTTGACCACCACCAAAAATAACACTCTCTAGCTTTAATATATTACCTAATGTAGGTTTAAGGAAAGATGTTTCTGGTGAATTAAATACCATACGGTATTTAGATGAGTTAGGATCCAATGGATTTACATCTGCAAAAGCACTTAATGCAGATGGTAAACAATACGGATTAGTTGTATCATCAAGTTGTATACTATATTTATCAGAACCAGCAGGTTGTGTTAATGATTTTACTGGTATTCCAATAGTTCCACCTCCTGCTGCAATTGCATTTACAACAACAGGATAACCGTAATATACTATACGTTCTTCATTAGCAGTTATAGTACTAGGATTTTCTCTATATTTTAATGTATCAGTAAATACAAATTTTGTAAATGTTCCTGGTTCTAAACAAGATAATCTAAATGAACGTCCTTTATAAGGAGAAGGAGGTGCAGTAGTTGCATATTCTCCAGAAATAACATTTATAGGATTACCAATTGTAAATCCTGGAGTTATTGATGTAGGAACTGTCAGTGAACATATCGATTGTTTATTAGCAGGAAATGTTGCTGGAGTATATGTTTTAGTTACAGTTTCTCCTGTGAAAGGATCTGTGTAAGATAAATCACCTGATGTTACACCACTTCCAAAAGAAGTTTGAAAAAACCAAAGAACTGACTTAGCATTGTTCCCATTTGACTGAGCATTTATAAAAGGGTCGTCTCTTAAATCATTGTATGGATAATTAGGAAGATAATAGTTTGTACCTTGAGAAACAACTACACCATTACCGTTAACTGTTTTACCTCTATTGTATGTACCTACGTTACGAAGAATACCTTTACCTACAATAGATTTATTTGTAGAACGATCTCCACGAACTATTTTAAATCCTACAATATCAGATTTTTCTTCTGTTGTTAAGTCAGTAGAATTCTGAATCAATGTATTAATTTGAAGTGCACTTATTCTAAGACCTATTGGATATATAGCAGTGACGCTATTCATTTTTATATTAGAATATGTTCCATCTGGTCCAATAGTAAGACTAGTAGATTCCATCAATGGAGAAACTAATACATCTGGAAATTTATGATGACGAATTTTTTGTCCTGCTAATGATCCCCAAACACTAGGATTATTAGGATAAACATCATTAGATTCCCAAAAAGCAAATTGACCGTATTGATATGGAGTGGCACTACCAATATCAGCTCCTCCACCAAATCCTGTAAATGATGCAGTATTATATATCTTCCATTTAGGAGAAGATGTTCCTGTACCAATGTAATCAGGATTAGTATTAAGTATAGTAGTTCCAGGAGTCCCTCCATCTACTCCAGTAATAAACGCTCTACCAGGAATATGGAAACCATCTGTCTGTTTACCATTCCTTAATAAGAATACAATCTCAAATGCATACACTTCATCACGTAAGTAACCGCGTAGATTAGTAGCATTTACAGCATTAGAATAATTCTCAGTTGTAGGAAGTCTATAGGTTTGCCATTGTGTAGTAATTTGATTAGCAATCTTTTGATAGCTAATTCTTTTATCAGATGTTAAATTATCCCATACAAGAACATCTTGTACAGACGTTACATCTTGTGCTACATCATAAAAAGGAAACTTCTCAAAGATATCATTAAGAGATAATTGTATTTGAGTTTGATTCTGTCCTGTATATGTTATTGCATTAGTTGTAGAATCAATAAAATAAGTACCTACTAATTCTACAGATTCAATATCATTAACTGTTTTTATTACAGCTAAATTATAATATTCATAATATCCAGTATTGTCAATATTACTAATATTAACTTGGATAGATCTATTTACAATATAGTCAAACTGTAACGTTTCTACATTGTTAACATTTGCAATAGGTAGGGGGTTTGTAACAGAATAGTATGATGTGTAACCAATACCATTAGCATTTGCATACTGAATAGCAAACTGATATGTACCAGCAGTTAATTGACCTCCACCTACAACATCATTAATTACTAATTGAGGAATATTAAAGTTAGGTTGTATTTTTAATAGATTACAATCTGTAGGCATTTGACTTGCCAAATCTAAATATCTACGAGGATTTAATCCATCAGTCCAATAAATCTCTTCTGTACAGTTTGTAATCTTATGTACAACTTTATGAATAGGATAGTTTATATTAAAACTTAAACAGGGTAAACTTAATAATGGACGATACACACAATCATTATTGATCATGTATCCTATTTGTGATTGATTATTTCCTGGACTTACTAAAAAGAAAACGTGCTTATTTTTTTCAGGAATGAAATACTTTCCTATTAACGTATAGTTAACAGGAAAACTTACACAAAATTCATTAGCAGGTTCGTTCTGATAATTAACAGAATTACTATCAAAGTTTTCTACAGCAGCATTTAATGCATAAGTCAATGTGCCCTTTTTAATTTGAGCAATTGAATTATCCATATTTAATCCAAGCTGAGCAGCATTGAAATTAGTAGTGATATTTCCTTTACCTCCCTGATTAGTTGTTTCTTCTGCGGCCATATCTGTTTGTTCTGTTTGGCAGTTCGTACATATTGAACCTGTTCAGGTCATTTTTGATTCTGCGTTGCTTATCCCAAGCAGTTTGTTTCTTTATTTCAATATCGGCCATAATGAAAGCTTCTTCAGAAAGTTGCTTATAATAGCCAAGCTTTTGTTGTATTTGTTGGAACGTTTCATCTATTAATTGATTAGATAGCATTTCAAAAACTTTGTATTTGATAAATGCTTCTACATACTCACGAATACGATAGTTATCAGGAATTAATTGATTACCAATCTCATCGTATTCTGTAGCGTAGAATATTAAG
>Ga0136712_1000075_pt1 | contig 7885 bp, 3 predicted proteins | sample JTO19cmmetaG_FD_104914 | JGI IMG/M metagenome (GOLD analysis project Ga0136712, IMG submission 104914) | Freshwater bacterial and archeal communities from Indian Creek, Illinois, USA to study Microbial Dark Matter (Phase II) - JTO19cm metaG | ecosystem: Environmental > Aquatic > Freshwater > Creek... | reverse complement strand
GAGTGTCACGTATTATTTGAATGGCCCCTAATTAAAGTTGCAGCGCAAAATGTCATAATTCACTGTAAATGCTGCTTTTTAACATTTAAGCAAAATTGTTTATGAGCTTAATTTTGCTTTGATTACTATTTCTAAAATGTTTCAAAAAGCTTTGCTAAAAGAAAATCATAGTTTGAAGCATATTTTTAATAAAATATATTTTTTTAGGCGGACCTGGGTTAAGTAACGCTACAGCCTAAGCTACCAATCACACTTCAAGCGGAGCAGTATCAAGAGGATCAAACGGACACATTGTCATCATGTCAAAAACAACTTTAAGGTAATTTATTTTGTAAGAATTGTAAACAGTCTTATTTTTTAAGCACAAAAAGCTAAAACTGCCTTTGCCAAAAGTTATTTCAAATGATTTAGCAACTACGCTGCTATTTCTTTTATACCAGCTTTTATTTTGAGATAGTTTGACATATTTGCTGTTTCTTAAAATGTTACAAATATTTGGTTTTTAATTGTCAAACATTTTTTCAGATCTACGGTTACCCTCTGCTGCTACCTGCTCAAAACTACGCTGCTCACATAAAACCTTATCTTCACGACTTCACGACATCACATCCGAACGCCTATACAACCATCAAACTTGGCCTCACGTAAAGGTAAAATTTTTGTTTTGTAATTTGCTAAAGCGGTACATTTTTAAATGAGGATTAAAAACAAAGCAAAGCTGCAATTTTTTTTTCTTTTACAACAAAAATTTCCTTTGTCAAGGAAATAATAGCAGCTATTGCTGAGCAGATTTTGTTGTAGTACACTGCTCAATATCTGATGAACATTATCATTTGGCTTATTGTGAAACAAAAACAGTTAAATCATAATTGAGGGAACCTTAATTTTCGAGTGACCAATTTTTGCAATACTTCTTTGAGTAATGGTAAAGATAAAAAGATAACTTTAATTTTTTGGTTTTTTTTAAAGTCTAAAAGCATTTGGCTCAATGCTGTCTTTTTAAGCTGAAATGTAGCAAGCATTTATTTGTTTTTGTTTATGCCTGTCTTCTTCAAAACTATTTCCCAAAAGAGCCTGTTGTGGTTAGATTCTTTTACTTCAGTTTTGAAGTATATTTTGTATTCCCTAAAAAGTAAAAGGTTTTGTTGTTTTCTCATTGAAAAAGGACGTCTATCCATTATAAGTGTTTAACTTGAAACATTTTTTCAATTGTTTAACTTAAAATTGGAATTTAAAAAGATTGAAAAACTTAATTCAGTTTGAGAAAGTTGCTGCTGTCTTTGTGCCCATTAATTTGTCTGTAATGTCCTTTATCCTCTTGTGGTTGCTTTGCCTCCTTTACTTTCATCTTTGATAGCGGGTTACAATCGCAGAGTAAAGTAACTCATGGCATGTAAAATGCTTCAAAAGGTGGGGAATTTTAATTTTTTTAACTTTAACATTTTTAAGAAACATTTTTAAACAATCACAGTAACAGTTCCACTAGTCCTTCCCAAAGGCAAATGCAACTTTCGAATAACTTCTAGTTTTTCTGGTTTAAAATCGTTGTACCGTTGTTGTTGTACTGCTGAGTTATCTTTTCCTCCTTGTACATTCTGGCAGTGAACAAAACATTGCTTAGTCTCCTAGTTTGACCCATCTTGGTGGTTTTTTTTCAATGTCAAATTGATTCGTCGTTAGAAGAAGAAGTCTGAAAAATGCGTTTGGAGAGATTTTTGAACGCCAGAGTAATGGAACTTTGAATTGTTGATCTTATTTAATTTTAAAATTGCCTTCACGACAGTTCGAAAAAATTTTTGGATTAAATGTGGGTTGCCAAGTTTTACACAATGCCAGCTTTTTTGATTTGCTGCTGCCTTTATGGTTTAAAGCTTTGTAAATGGTCCAGCAACAATTGCCATTACTTTTTTGAGTAGTACTTGAAATTTTCTCATGGCAACGGCCCGCTTTGGCCGAGACGCACTTTTTACATATTTATGTTTGCAGACAAAAGATATTGATGAGTTTGCCGAATTACTAAATTATTAGCAAATTTAGGGTGATGCATTACAAAATACTATCTCTGTATGTGACACTTTTGTTTGAACAATTCCAATACACATCACGACTGAAAATTTACGTAAATTAAGATTTTTGAAGCGGAAAAGTTAAAAAATGTTAAATAAGTTCCGATGTCTGCTTTAGTTGGCTTTGGCCTTCTTGACGGGTGGAGGGTTGTCCAAAAGATTTTGGTTTAGTTTTTGAATGGCATCATAGATCTTCAATGCTGAAATTAAAACATCCAAGAAGATATAATTTGAAAAAAGAAATGTCGGGTCAAAACGAATGAAGATGATAAAAGTTCTGCCGTTTGTTTTAGAGAAAATGTTATTACCAGACTAAAGTCTTAAATTGTGAAATTTAAGCCTCAATAAAAGAAGCAGTTTTTGTACGTTGCCGAGGTATAACCTCCTCGGTTGCTGACAATGCCACACCGCTGACATATCTCCCACCAAGTGAGACAAAAGATTGTTTAAAGTCTCTAAGTAGAGACAAATTTGCTTAATTCAAAGCAAACAGGGCCACGATTGTTTTAGTTTGTTTGTCGAGCAGCGTAGTCATCGAGGCCGTCGAAAGGAACTTGATCGCGTTCGAGTTGTCGACAACTTTAGCAGCGTTGTACTGCTACATTTTGATAATGATATTGAATTTTTTTTATATAACTGGGTATCCTCATTTATATTATGTACCAATGCTTTAGAATTACTAAACAAAAATTTTACCCTAATCAAAAGTAAATTTATGTTGTTGTTGTTGTTGTCTTGTTTTTACACCTTTTTTTATTTGTTTTTTTTTGTTGGCAGATTAGTGAGGGGGTTTTATTTATCATTTCAGGTTGTGTCACGTGGAATTGCTCCGTCAAAATAACTGCTGTCCAAACTACGCTGCTCGTTTAAACCATCGCTGTCCCAAAAATACATCAACACCATCTAGCCTGAGACAGCCTTAAAAACATCAAGAATCCTTCATTTGAACATCGGAAGAAATAAATCCGAAAATCAGCCAAATAAATACATTTTTTCTTGACCGTGTGTTGCAGTTGTTTTAAGTCTGGTGTTGTTTTAGTATAAAAAATAATCAAATTTAATTTTCTTTTTTGTTTCAGGTAGTTGCGGTAAAGCTTTATTCTAAAACACTTTCATCTTAAATTTTCAAAACTTTTTTCTTCATTTTTTGATTTTTAAACTTTGAGTTTACATCAAAATGAAGTGCACTTCGTACTAGAAAGCGGGTTTTGTCAATGAATGTCGGTGGTATGATCTTGTTAATTGTCCTCAACCGGATCTGGCCCCGATTTTTTGCCCAACAAGAATGCTGGTCAATCAATACGGGTGCCAGGTCTGGGATTGTCATGAAGAGGCGACACCAGATCAACCGACCAACAGCGCTGTTGATCCAACCAACAACGCTTCCAGCGGCGTTGGTCCGACCAACAACGCTACCAGCGAGGTTGATTTGGGAGCCGCCTTCGGTTTTGGTTGTCTAGGGTTTTTCGTCCTCATGCTTCTCGTCATTGGGATGTGTTTCCTTCTTAAGTTTTTGAAGGGGCGTGTTTCGTGTTTCATGCACGAACAAACCCACTTCCGATCCATCCAATGGCGGATCAACCGTGCGCGTGCCAGGGAAATGAGAACCCAATTGCGTGACTTTTTCGACAGGTCAAAGGCACGCATGAAACGATCTAAGTTAGAGGAGTCGATCTACTCTGACATTTCCAAGCCAGCAAAGAAGTCAACTCCGAGTCTTTTGACTCGGGTGACCTCCGGCATTCGATCGCCAATTGCATCTTGGAAAAAGGCTTGTAGAGAGACTCCTACAACGGAGCAAAAGACTCCTAAAAAGAAGGAAAACATTGCAATGAAGAGAAGAAACTTGGCTAACGAGTACACGGCTTCACCAACAACACAGCCCAGCAGTGTTGTTTCTCCACAACTTCCGCCTCGTAATAACCCCTCTGCTAAAGCAAACTTGCGTCCTTCGGATGATTGTTTAATCAATTTAAACAACATCGAAGTAGTATCTACCTCTTATGAGACCATTGGGGGTGATGCTACAGATGAGATGACACATTGGTCATCGGCTTTGGGGTCCCCAGAATCGGGAAATCCTGCAGTTGTTAGGGTTGGTTTCAACACTAATGATCAGGATGCAACCGGTTTGCAGAGCAATGCCAGCAACTCTGCAGGGAGAGGAGCAGGGAACAATGTTGTTAGTGATGACAATAATTCCCTCAGCCCTTCCCTTTACAAGGACCTCGCAGCTTGTAAAATTGAGATCGACGCAAATTTGGCCCAAGCAGAGGAAGACCTTAAAGAAGAATTTCAGACAGACAATCATGAGTCCGATCCTGCGTACGGTCCTATTTCATTGTTGCGTGGAGTCGCAAACGGACTCTTCTCCATCTTCAGATCAAATAGGAACCCAGCAGCTGACTTGTCGAATGATTCTATGTGTGAATTTCTTCAAAATCGGTTGGACCAGGAGGGACAAAGGAGCTCTGCCCAAACAACTGGAAATTTGTTTTCAACAAATCCCAGTTCTTTCGGCTCTCCTGGCGTCCCGATGGCCCAATCAACCCCAATGGTTAAGGCTGGCTCGAAAAGTTCCATCCAATCAGATGCCAGTTCTGACGCTGAAGTGGATGAAACAATTCGAGCTACAGTGTCGCCAACGAAAACCAAAGCCCAGGGAAAGGTTCTTGTTCAGAATTCAACCTCTGCACCTTTAACTGCGGCCAACGTTTCCGATGTTGACAGTTTAGGTAAGATGGTTGACAGTTTAAGTAACATTTTTGTTAACATTCGTGTTAACGAAAATGTTAACGAAAATGTTTCCATTGGGGTTGATGAATCCAATGATGAGGGGCCTCACGTTTATGCAAACACTGTTGTTTACGGTAACGTGACCCACCCTAGTAGGGTGGCTCCTCCTCCTCCTCGCCAGTTTCTTCTTTCTCCTCCAAATCTTGTCCTTTCTCCTCCGGCTGTTAATCTTCCTCCTCCGGCCGTTAATCTTCCTCCTCCGGCCGTTAATCTTCCTCCTCCGGCAGTTGAGCTTCCTCCTCCGGCTGTTGACGATTTTCTTCCAGCTCCAGTTGATGCTGATCAACAGGAGGCTGAAGACAATCACCTGCCTGTTGGAATTGATCAACAGGAAGCTGTTGGTGATGATCAACAGGAGGCTGTTGGTGTTGACCAACAGGAGGCCGTTGGTGTTGATCAACAGGAGCCTGTAGTTTTTTATCTTCCTCCAGCTCCAGTTGACGCTATTGTTGATGGTGATCAACAGGAGGCTGAAGATGATCCTCTACAAGTTTCCGTTGGTGTTGATCAACAGGAGGCTGTTGGTGTTGATCAACAGGAGCCTGTTGTAAATGATCCTCTTGCAGCTCCAGTTGATGTTGATCAACAGGAGGCTGTAGACGATCCTTTACAAGCTGCTGTTGAAGGTGATCAACAGGAGGATGAAGATAATCATGTTGATCTTGATCAACATGATCATCTTCCTCCTGATGTTGATCAACAGGGCGCTTCACAACCAAAAAGGAAGTACCAAAAAAAGGTGTACACCCAAACATCAAACTATAATTTAAGGTCCAAAAAAAATGACAAGTAAGGGGTAAATGGCTTTTGGGGTTGTTTGGGTCTTAGCTTTTTTATTACTTCCTTTTTTCCCTTTTTTCAACTTTCTTTTTTACTTCTTAATGTTTTTTTTCAGGTTTATTTCTATAAAAGGTATTTTTTAATGTTTTTTCTGTTTTACTACAACTTTTTTTCATTTTTTAACATTTCCATCCATTGTTAAAAAATAAAAAAAAGCCATTTTCGTATTTTCTTTGTATAATTTACTTTTACCGGCATTCATTGGCAAAATCCTATTTCTGTGTACAATTAAAAAATTTAAAAAATCCAAAAAAAATTAAAAATTCAAAAATTTAAAAAAAAAATTTAGGTGATATAGTTTTTTATAGGCCAACGTATTTCAATCGGGGGAAATACATTGGGATGTTTTTGGCTATATTACTTTATTTAGAAAAAAAAACGAGCGCATATAGTGTACCTCATGGGTCGCTTGGAAAGTACTATAATAAATGCGACACATGACGTACACTATGTGAAAAAAATGATACAGAATTTTTTGAATGCTTTATTTTGAAATGTACATTAGCAAGTATATTTAATTTCATGAAATTGAACACACTAAATGTTTGTTAATTATAATGCACTTAAAACTATGTTACATGGTACAAATAGTAAATAGTATTACTGGAACTTTTACTGTGATTGTTTTAAAATGTTTTTTTGTAATTGTTTCCAGATAAAATAAAATGTAGCAAACATTTATTTGCTTTTGGCTTTTGTTACGATTAGTTCATGTTTACTTTTAAGTTATTATCAGGAACCTCGCTTTCCAAAATGGAAATATGGTCTTTAAGAAAATCGCGTATTTTTTCTATTGCGCTTGTTGGATTATAATACCAGCCAAGGTCAGAGTTCATGTGCGGTATAATAACGTGATGAATTAAAGTATTAATTACAGTCTTTTTGTTAGGGATTGAAGAAACGTGCAAATTTCTCAAAACATCATGTTCAAAATGATCAAATAAGTTGAGGACATTATTAAAAGCGTTTGCATACCAATAGGATTGAAACCAACCTTTACTAGTATTTAGCCAAGCAAAAAATATACTTCTCAAATGCTTTATTTGAATGTCTAAAATTCTAGCGTCCTCGCGAAAAGCAAAAATTTGCACAGTTTTATTAGCTGCTGTTGTTAGACCATGCACTAACTGATCCAAACTTGATATATCTTTTACACAAAAATAGGGATTTTGGGAATCGGAAGAATCATTTTCAAACTCAGTTGGGTTTTCGGATCTCTTAGCGCGTGGTATAGTATTGGAAACATTTATTTCAGTCAAGTCTTCCATAACAGGCAATTCATTAAGATCAGGTTGAACTCTCCTTGAACGTCTAAGATTATCGGTTACCCACATTTTAGTTATTTGGTCGTTTTGATCATTTAACTCAATTGGTCTATTTAAAAATAAAGGTGTTCGCCGTATAATAACTAAAAAATGACTCGACGGATAACTTAAATGATATCCCCATCCTACTTTTCTACCGTAATATTCTTGAAGTAATTTTCTTATTTCATAATGAAGATAATTTACTCTAGATAAAAAGTTATCAATTGTTTTTTCAATAGTCTCTTTAGCTTCTATGTAAATTTTTTTAGCCTTTTCTAATTTTGGAATATTACGTAAGTTAGCTGCAATATGACCTATTTCTCCAGCAAATACATCATTTACCCGAGCAAGGTTGTCACGATACCTTTCCAATTGAGTAAAAGTTAAGTCATATCTAGCCATCCATGCTTGAATTGTAGCCGCCACCGCTTTAACACCGTCTGGGCTGCAGTCATGTTTTTTGATTAAAGTAAAGTCAGGCGAAAATTCTGGGAAACCAGTTGATGACTCTCTTCGATTTGATGAAAAAGCCTCATTTATTCGTTCGCCCTCCCTTGACGATTCGTAAAAAGAATCTTCATAGATGGCAGTACAAAAAGCTCTTGTTGGGGATATGTCCAATGGTATAGACTTATGCCATTGCCTTTTGTCTGCTACGTTGATAGCGTCTTGAATCGTCCTCAGAATTTCGTAGAGACTTTTAAAATTTGCCGCGTAATCTTCGTTATCCTCTGGGTTCAGCCGTCCAGCTAACAAATAAAATGACATTGCTGTTAAAGTTTTAATTAGTAATAGCAATGTAACTTTGACGCTTTCTTTTTAAGCACAAAACAAATATGAGTTATGCAATTTATTTATTTATACATTTAACCAGTT
>Ga0136712_1000067_pt1 | contig 8117 bp, 6 predicted proteins | sample JTO19cmmetaG_FD_104914 | JGI IMG/M metagenome (GOLD analysis project Ga0136712, IMG submission 104914) | Freshwater bacterial and archeal communities from Indian Creek, Illinois, USA to study Microbial Dark Matter (Phase II) - JTO19cm metaG | ecosystem: Environmental > Aquatic > Freshwater > Creek... | reverse complement strand
GTGCGGTGCGGCGCGTTCGCGCCGACGGGAAAGGCTCGCGGCGATTCCGTCGGGGGGTGACGTCGGCTGCCGGTGGGAGAATCGGCCTGTGTCTGAGATGAGCGCCACAGTGAAGCCGGATCCTGTGCCCACGTCGGCGGTGGCGGCGGCCGCCGTGGAGGAGGCGGCGCAGTCCGCGCGGGAGGCGGTGGCGACGGCGCTGCGGACCGTCGTCGTCCGCGGCATCGTGGACACCCGGCGTCGCCGTCGGGCGGAGTACTCGACCGACGCGTCCAACTACCGCGTCGTCCCCGAGGTGGTCGTCTTCCCGCGGACCGAGGAGGAGCTGGTCGGCGCCCTCGACGTGCTGCGCGAGCTCAAGGTCCCGGTCACAGCGCGCGGCGCCGGCACCAGCGTGGCCGGCAACGCGGTCGGCCCCGGCGCGGTGCTGGACCTCTCCCGCCACCTGAACGCCGTCGTGAGCATCGACGCCGACGCGCGCACCGCCGTCGTGCAGCCCGGCACCGTGATGTCCACGCTGCAGCGGGCCGCAGCGCGGCACGGGCTGCGGTTCGGCCCGGACCCGTCGACCCAGAACCGGGCGACCCTCGGCGGGATGATCGGCAACAACGCCTGCGGCCCCCACGCCGTCGCGTACGGCCGCACGGCCGACAACGTCGTGAGCCTGGAGGTCGTCGACGGTCGCGGCCGCCGCTTCACCGCCGGCGCGGGTGACCCAGACTTCACCGCCGTCCCCGGCCTCAAGGAACTGGTTGCCGACAACCTCGCGCTGATCCGCACGCAGTTCGGCCGCTTCGGCCGCCAGGTCTCCGGCTACTCGCTCGAGCACCTGCTGCCGGAGAACGGCTCCGACCTCGCGAAGGCGCTGGTCGGCACCGAGGGCACCTGCGTCACCGTGGTCGGCGCGACCCTCAGGCTCGTCCCGCTCCCGCAGCAGCCCACGCTCGTGGTCCTCGGCTACGCGGACATGCCGTCCGCGGCCGACGACGTCCCGACCCTCCTCGCGGTCGGCTCGCAGGCCGCCGGGGATGCGGCGCTCGCGATCGAGGGCCTCGACGCCCGGCTGGTCGACGTCGTGCGCAACGCCCACGGCGCCGACTCCGTGCCGCCGCTGCCGCCGGGCGCCGGGTGGCTCATGATCGAGGTCTCCGGCGTGGGGCCGGAGGACGCGCTGCGCAACGCCGAGGCCGTCGTCAAGGCGTCGAGCGCGCTCGGCTCGCAGATCCTGCCCGCCGGTCTCGAGGCCACGCAGATGTGGCGCATCCGGGCCGACGGCGCCGGGCTGGCCGGGCGCACCCCGTCGGGCGACCAGGCGTGGCCGGGTTGGGAGGACTCGGCGGTGCCGCCGGAGAAGCTCGGCGCGTACCTGCGCGACCTCGACGCGCTGATGGCGCGCTACGGCGTCGACGGCCTGCCCTACGGTCACTTCGGCGACGGATGCATCCACCTGCGCATCGACCTCCCGCTCGAGCGGTCCGGCTCGGTGCTGCGCACCTTCATGGTCGAGGCGGCGGAGCTCGTGGCCCGCTACGGCGGCTCGCTGTCCGGCGAGCACGGCGACGGCCGCGCCCGATCCGAGCTGCTGCCGGTGATGTACAGCCCCGAGGCGATCGCGCTGCTCGAGAGGTTCAAGGCCCTCTTCGACCCCGAGGACCTGCTCAACCCCGGCGTCGTCGTGCGCCCGGCCGCCCTGGACGCCGACCTGCGGCGCCCGGCGGCGCGGCCTACGCCGTCGCGCCAGCCGATCGACCGGCGCGACGGGAGCGCGGCGACCGGCGGCAAGCTCAAGGGGATCTCCGCACAGGCCGGCTTCGCCGGGTTCTCGTTCAGCCACGACCACCACGACCTGACGACGGCGGTGCACCGCTGCGTCGGCGTCGGCAAGTGCCGGGCGGACGTCGGCGGGGGCGGGTCCGGGTCGGCGTGGATGTGCCCGAGCTACCAGGCCACCAAGGACGAGAAGGACGTCACGCGCGGGCGCGCCCGCGTGCTGCAGGACGCCGTCAACGGGACCCTGATCGGCGGGCTCGCGGCGCCCGAGGTGCGCGAGTCCCTCGACCTGTGCCTGAGCTGCAAGGCCTGCTCCTCCGACTGCCCTGCCGGCGTCGACATGGCCCAGTTCAAGGCGGAGGTGCTGCACCGCACCTACCAGGGCAAGCTGCGGCCGGTCGACCACTACGTGCTCGGCTGGCTCCCGCGCTGGACCCGCCTGCTCGGCAGGCTGTCGCCGATCGTGCCGCTGGTGAACCGGGTGCTGTCGGTGCGGCCGATCGCCAAGGCCGTGCTGTGGGCGGGCGGCATGGACCCGCGGCGGCAGATGATGACCTTCGCCGAGGTCCCGTTCCACACCTGGTGGAAGCGGGGCGGCGCGACCTCCGGGGTGCCCGGGCTGCGCCACGGGCAGGAGCCCGGCAAGCCCGTCGGCGAGGGCCGCCCGCAGGTGGTCCTGTGGACGGACTCGTTCAGCGACGGGCTCGCGACGTCGGTGCCGATCGCGGCCGTCAAGGTCCTCACGGGCGCCGGGTACGAGGTCATCGTGCCGGAGGAGGCGGCCTGCTGCGGCCTGACGTGGATCTCCACGGGCCAGCTCGACGGCGCCCGCCGCCGCCTCGACAACCTGCTGAAGGTGCTCGGCCCGTACGCGGTCAACGGCATCCCGATCATGGGCCTCGAGCCGTCGTGCACGGGCGTGCTGCGTTCCGACCTGTTGGACCTCTTCCCGGACGACCCGCGCGCGGTCGCCGTCGCGGGTGCGACGCGGACGTTCGCCGAGCTGCTCACCGATCCGGCCACGGCTCCGAAGCCCGAGAGCGGCTGGCGGATGCCCGACCTGTCCGACCTCAAGGCCGTGGTCCAGCCGCACTGCCACCACCACTCGGTCATGGGCTTCCAGGCGGACGAGAAGCTGCTGCGCGGGGCCGGGGCACAGCTCGAGATCCTCGCGGGCTGCTGCGGCCTCGCCGGGAACTTCGGCATGCAGAAGGGGCACTACGACGTCTCGGTCGCCGTCGCGCAGAACGCGCTGCTCCCGGCGCTGCACGCCGCGCAGGACGGGACCGAGTACCTGGCCGACGGCTTCTCGTGCCGCACCCAGGCCGTGCACCTTGCGGGGGTGGAAGGCAAGGCCCTCGTCGAGGTCCTCGCCGAGCGGCTGTGACCCGGGCGACTCCCGGACGTCGTGGCACCGGATTCGCAGATCCTCCGGCGCGCTGCATAGGGTGCCGCGGATGACCCTGCTCCTGCTGCCGTTCCCCGCGGCCGACTATGCCGCCTGGCGCGAGGACCAGGTGCAGCGCCGTCGGCGGTGGCAGTTCGGTCCGCTGTGCGGCGAGGCACGCGGCCCGATCCGGGCGCGGAGCGCCGTCGACGAGCTCGCACCGGCGGAGGGGCTCTCCGGCACCCACCTGCACCGGGTGCTCGCGGACGGCGAGGTCGCGGGCTGGATCTGGCTCTCGCGCGAGGACGACGACCTCATCGTGCTCGATGCCCAGGCCGACACCCGGGCGCAGGACCTGCTGGCACTGCTCGAGGCGCGCGCCCGCGCCGCCGGCGCCCGAGCGCTCGTCCTCGACCGCATGGTCGACGCCCCCACCCCCGCCGCGCTGCGAGAGCAGGCCGAGTTCACGGTGACCAGCCAGACGATGGTCCGCACGCTCGACGGCTCCGAGCCGTTCGGGTCGTCCGAGGGCCGGCCGGTCCACCTCTTCCCCATGTCGCAGCAGACCTTCGCCACGTTCTACGACGCCGCGGTGGACGAGTTCGCCCGTGAGCTGCGACGCAGCGACGGCCTGCCGTGGGAGGAGGCGTCCGAGCGCGCCCGCGAGGAGTACGGCGAGCTGCTGCCCCACGGCCTGAAGACAGACCGGCACGCCCTGCTCGACATCGTCGACGCCACGAGCGGCGAGTGCGTCGGTGGAGTGTGGATCGGGCTGCGCCCGCCCCACGCCGCCTTCGTGTACGACCTCTACCTGCGTCCCTCCGTCCGGGGTCGCGGGCTCGGACGCGGGGCCATGCGCGCCGCGGCCGAGTGGTGCCGCGCGCGGGGCGTCGTGCGGTTCGGGCTCAGCGTGGCGGGGCACAACACCGTGGCGATCCACCTCTACGAGTCGCTCGGTTTCCGCGTGGTGGTCGAGGCGGCCCGCTGGGCGCTGCCCGAGGCTGCACCCGTCGTCGGACCTCGCTGATGGACTTCCAGGACGTCGTCCGACGACGGCGCATGGTCCGCTCCTTCACACCGGAGCCCCTGGCGGGCGACCAGGTGGAGCGGATCCTCGCCAACGCCGTCCGGGCGCCGTCCGCCGGGTTCAGCCAGGGTTGGGCGTTCGTGGTCCTGGAGTCCGCGGAGGACCGGGCACGGTTCTGGGCGGCGGCGACGCCGACGTCGTCCCCGCGGGACCTCACCGCGTGGCGCGATGGCCTGCGGCGCGCCCCGCTGATCGTCCTCGCCATGGCCTCCCGGGACGCCTACCTGCGCCGCTACGCCGAGCAGGACAAGGCAGGCGCGCGGCTCGCGACCCCCGGGGCGTGGACCGAGGCGGACGAGACCCGCTGGCCGGTGCCGTACTGGCACGTCGACACGGGGATGGCGGCCCTCCTGATGCTCCAGACCGCCGTGGACCTCGGCCTCGGGGCGTGCTTCTTCGGCATCGGGGCGCCGGAGCGGCCCCGCGTGTACGCAGAGCTCGGCGTGCCGCCGGAGTACGAGGCCACCGGCGTGCTGGCCTTCGGTCATCCGGACCCCGCCGCGGCCGGTGCCGCCGGCTCCCCGGCCCGGCGGGAGCGGAAGCCGCTCGACCAGGTGGTGCACCGCGGCGGCTGGACGCCGCGCGCCCCGGAGTGACCACCGGTGTCGACGCTCCGGCAGTCCCCGTCGCCGTAGCGGGGCGATCCGCCTCAGCCGCCCCCCTCAGCGGCTCAGCCTCAGCCGCACCGCCGCGGGGAGCTCGCTCCAGTCGTCCAGGGTGTCCAGGTCCGCGGCGGTGCCCGGACGGTGTACGACGACGCAGGGCAGTCCGCGGCGTGCAGCCTCGGCGACGTGTGCGCCCTTCGAGTCCGCGCCGAATCGGAAGGCGAAGGCGGCGTCGGCGGGCAGCGCCAGCAGGTTGGTGCCGGCGTCGTGCCGGTCGGTCGCGACGACGACGGCGCACGGGAGCACGGCAGCGGCGGTGTCGCCGTGGTGCAGCGCAGGGTCGGCGTCGCCGCGGTGCAGCGCCTCCCCGGTCGCGCCGCGGTGCGGCACAGCCGCGCGAGTGCCGCGGTGCAGCGCCGCCCCGGTCGTGCCGCGGAGCAGCGCGGCCACGTCGGCCGGCGTGAGCAGCGGGAGATCGGCGTGGGCGACCAGCAGCGTCGAGCCGGGACGGCGCCTCCGCACGTCCTCGCGCGCATGGTCGAGGGCGGCGTTCAACCCCGGCCGTTCGGCGGGCTGCCGCAGGACGGTCAGCGGCAGGCCGGCGAGCGCCTCTTCGACGAAGCCCACGTCCGCGGTCACCACCAGGATCTCCGCCACCTGCGGCGTGGCGGCCAGCGTGGTCACGACGTGCCGCGCCAGTGCTGCGACGAGACGCCGGCGCGCGGCCGGTTCCAGCGCCGTCGCGAGCCGCGACTTGCCGCTGACCCCGTCGCGCAGCGGGACGACGGCGACCACCGCCGCGGGTGCGGCCGACCTCGGCTCGGTCACGGCAGCGGGTGCCCGGCGGCGGCGAGCAGCTCACGGGCCAGGCGCTCGCGGCCGGCGGGACCGCCCATGATCGTGTCGGTCACGAGCACGTCCAGGCGGAGGTCCCGGACGGCGGGTGCGAGGGCGGCGTCGGCGGCGTCGATCACCATGACGTCCACCAGCCCCTGGTAGAGCCGGGCGACGCCGAGCGCGGAGACCTCGTGCCCGAGCGTCTTGAGGATCTGCGCGGCCGGGCCCTTGACCGCCTGCCCGCCGACGATCGGGCTCACCGCGAGCCGCCGCGCCGTCGTCGTCTCCAGGGCCTCTCGCATCCCGGGCACCCCGAGGAGCGGGAAGACCGACAGGAACGGGTTGGACGGCGCGAGCACCACGACGTCGGCCCCGCCCACGGCGTCGATCACCCCCGGGGCAGGCCGCGCGTCCTCGATGCCCTCGTAGACGACGCCGAGCACCGGATCGGCGTGGCGCCGCCGGACGAAGTACTCCTGGAACGGCAGCCGACCCGCCGGGGTGTCCACGAGGGTCGCGACGCGGTCGTCGGTGACCGGCAGCAGGCGGGCGCCGACCCCGAGCGCGGCGGCGAGCTGCGCGGTGACCTGGCTCAGCGTCGCGCCGGCTCGCAGGCGGGCGGTGCGGGTGACGTGCGTGGCGAGATCCTTGTCGCCGAGGGTGAACCAGGTGTCCTCGCCCAGCGCGGCGAGCTGGGCGAGGGTCGCGTAGGTCTCGCCGCGCAGCCCCCAGCCGCGCTCCTCGTCGTTCAGCCCCGCGAGCGTGTACAGCACCGTGTCGAGGTCGGGGGAGATGCACAGGCCGTGGAGCTCGGTGTCGTCGCCGACGTTCACGACGACGTCGGGGCGCACGCCGGCGAGCACCACACCGTGGGCGAAGCGGGCCCCGCCGACGCCGCCGGCCAGCACCGTCACGCGGGCACCCTTCACGAGGGCATCCGTCACCGGGGAGATCGTCACTGGGGAAGCCTACGTGCGCCACGGGCACGCCGGACGTCACTCGACGGTCACGGCCTCCAGCACCGGCAGCCGCGCGGCCCGCAGCGCCGGGCCGATGCTCGCCACCAGCCCGATGACGACGGCGATCCCCAGCACCAGCAGCACCTGGCCCCACGGGATCACCAGGCGGCTGAGCCCCTCGTCCGCGAGGACGCCGGGCAGGGCGGCGCTCACGGCGATGCCGGTCGCGACGCCGAGCACGGTCCCGTAGACGGCGATGAGCACCGACTCCAACGTGATGACGCCGGCGAGCTGCGCCCGCCCGAGGCCCACGGCCCGCAGTAGGCCGATCTCCCGTGTCCGCTCGATGACGCTCAGCGCGAGGGTGTTCACGATGCCGAGCAGTGCGATGACGATCGACAGTGCGAGCAGCGCGTACAGGATCGCCACCGCCTGGTTGACCTGGTCGGCGACGGCCGACGCGGTCTCCTCCCGGTCGCGCACGGTCAGCACGAGGAAGGGTCTGACGGCCTCACGCAGGTCGGCCCGCAGCTGGTCGAGGGCGACGCCGTCCTGCGGGGTCACGTAGATCGCGCGCACCGACGCCTGGGACGGCGGGACGACGTCGTCGAAGAGGGTGTCGGGGAGCACGACGCCGCTGCCCGCCACCTGGCTGTCGAAGACGGCGCCGATCGTCACGGTGACCGGGCTCGGGCCGAGCCCGAGCCGGAGCTCGTCGCCCACCTGCCACCCCATCGCGCGGGCGGTGCGGCGCACCACGGCCGCCTTGCCGCCCGTGAGCGCGGTCGTGGGGTCGCCGGCGAGCGGCTCGACCCGCAGCGCGTGCTCGAAGAAGCCGATCCCGACGCCGACGACGCTCACCCCGCGCGTCCGGCCGTCCTCCTCGACGCTGCCCGTGGAGGCGATGCGGACGACGTCGAGCCGCTCGACCCCGGGACCTCGCGAGCGGCGGCGACGGCGTCGTCGGGGACGCGCATGGTCGCGGAGTCGAGCAGCAGGGGAGCACGGAGCTCGGTGTCGACGACGGTGCGGACCGACGCCTCCGTCGACGCCGCGATGACGCCCGTGCACGCCACCAGGGCCATGCCGATGAGCAGCGCGCCCGCCGTCGCCGCCGTGCGCCGCGGGCTGCGGGTCACGTTGCCGCGGGCGAGGGACCCGAGCGGCCGCAGGAGCCACGCCGCCGGCGCACCCAGGGCCCGCAGCACCCATCGCGCCATCGCGGGCGAGCACACGAGCACCCCGAGCAGCAGCAGGCCGGCCCCGACGCCGAGCACCCACCGCGGCGAGAGACCGTCGAGCAAGTCCCACCCGGTCACGCGGGCGTCCACCGTCGAGCCGAGGCGCGACGCGAGCACCAGCAGCCCGCCGCCGACCACGGCCACCACCGCGCCGCCCACCGCGCGGGCCAGGGTGCCGCGCTCCGGGGCGACGTCGTCGTGCATCGCCTGCACCGGGGGGACCAGCGCCGC
>Ga0136712_1000058_pt1 | contig 8349 bp, 7 predicted proteins | sample JTO19cmmetaG_FD_104914 | JGI IMG/M metagenome (GOLD analysis project Ga0136712, IMG submission 104914) | Freshwater bacterial and archeal communities from Indian Creek, Illinois, USA to study Microbial Dark Matter (Phase II) - JTO19cm metaG | ecosystem: Environmental > Aquatic > Freshwater > Creek... | reverse complement strand
TACGCTTCCACGATTTGCGTCACACTCATGCAACGATGCTACTCAGCCAAGGGGTGCACCCGAAGGTGGTGCAGGAAAGACTTGGGCATGAGTCCATCAACATCACCCTCGACACTTATTCACATGTGCTCCCCGGTATGCAAGAAGATGCAGTCGCAAAGATGGAGTTGGCACTAGGTTTTGAAAGTGGGCACCAAGTGGGCACCAAACAGTCAAAAAACAAGCAAACAGACCACCTTGCGGTGGTCTGTCAAAAGGCCAACGGGCCTTGATATTGCTTGGTGCCGAAGGCCGGAATCGAACCGGCACGGCCCTCACGGACCGAGGGATTTTAAGTCCCTTGCGTCTGCCTATTCCGCCACTTCGGCAAAAATAAAATATGGAGGCGGCGCCCAGACTTGAACTGGGGAATAGAGGTTTTGCAGACCTCTGCCTTACCACTTGGCTACGCCGCCTCGAAATCAAAACCCAACCGCCGTCGCGGCAGCTGGGACCGAACACTTATGGAGCGGAAGAAGAGATTCGAACTCTCGACCCTCGCCTTGGCAAGGCGATGCTCTACCGCTGAGCTACTTCCGCACGAGAAATGATTGGCGATGAACTAACTTTCCCTTAGGAGCTTCCGCCATCTAATTTGTAAAAATGGTGCCACAGGCCAGAATCGAACTGGCGACACGAGGATTTTCAGTCCTCTGCTCTACCGACTGAGCTACCGTGGCACTTTATTAAATGGCGGAGTCGACGGGAATCGAACCCGCGATCTCCGGCGTGACAGGCCGGCATGTTAACCGCTACACCACGACTCCAATTATGGTGGGAGCAATAGGGATCGAACCTATGACCCTCTGCTTGTAAGGCAGATGCTCTCCCAGCTGAGCTATGCTCCCACGCATTTGTTAGTATACAGGCAGTTTCCCTTGGCGTCAAGTTCAATCTTGCATCTCGCCTCTTGCCTCTTGCCTCTTGCCTCTTGCCTCTTGCCTCTTGCACTGGTGCGCCCGAGAGGAATCGAACCTCCGCTCCCAGATCCGGAGTCTGGTGCTCTATCCACTGAGCTACGGGCGCGTGGGATGCCTAATTATTATAGCCGCTGGCAGAACTGAATGCAATGGCAAATCCAGCATAATACCAATCACAGCCCATGGACAATAGACTTAAACTTGCGACCGCGATCCTCAAAGTCACGAAACATGTCAAAACTGGCACAAGCCGGCGAAAGCATGACACTTGAACCGGGCTTGGCATGCTTTTGGCACCATAGAACTGCCGCCTGCAAAGTAGGTAAATTGCTCTTTTTCACTTTTTTACCTTTTTTTTGTTCAGCATCATTAATGGCCATGCCGATTTTATCTGCTGTGGCACCAATAAGGGCTACAGCGCGCACATTGTCGACTATGGCCAGGGCTAGGTCGTCAAAAGGAACATTTTTGTCGCTGCCCCCTGCGATAAGCAAGATGTCGCCTCCGATGGCTTGCAGCCCGGCCACGGTGCGCGTAGGGCTTGAAGCGATGGAGTCGTTATAATATCTCACGCCGCCGATTTCACGCACCAGTTCCAAACGGTGCTCTACCGGCGTGAACGATGTCACGGCCCTCGCCATGGAATCCAGACTAATCCCCTGCACTAGGCACGCCGCAGCGGCTGCAGCCACATTGGCGATGTTGTGCCCCCCTAGTAGTTTTAAGCCAGAAACATCGCAAATATGCCGCTCTTCACCTAGCCACCTGGCCCAAAGATCGCGTCCACGCACAAAGACCCCGCATGGCACCTCGCCTAGACGACTAAAGTAGACAACCTTGCCAGCGGTCTGCACAGCCATCGCCCGAGTGATCTCATCGTCATAGTTTAAGATGATGTAATCGTCCTGCGATTGGTAGCGCCAGATATTGGCCTTAGCGGCGATATACTCGGCGTAATCCTTGTGCACATCGAGATGATTGGGTGAAATATTCGTAACAACGGCCACCATGGGGCTTTGCTTCATAGGTAAGAGCTGAAAACTAGACAATTCGAGAACAATACGTGCGGACAGAGGTATATCCACAACTTGCTCTATTAGCGACTGCCCAATATTTCCCCCGAGATAAACCTCACACCCCGCTTCTTTGAGTATGGCGTAGATAAGCGCCGTCGTCGTTGTCTTGCCATCACTGCCTGTAACGGCGGTGATGGGAGCCTTGGCCAAATCAAATACTAACTCAATTTCACTTGTCAAAACAGATCCCTGCGAGACTGCCCTCTCCAATTCAGGCAGATCGGGCCGCATGATGGGGGTCTTGAACAAGAGGTCATACCCCTCTAATTGGGCGAGATAATCCCCGCCTAACACATACTCCACATTCTTACCAACTAGTGCCCTGCGCACATCGCCTAGCTGGGCCAGCGACTTTTGGTCGAAGGCGGTGACTATGGCCCCATGATCGACGAGGAAATTAATCAGGGGAACCCCACTCCGCAACCCTATACCCATGACTGCGACTTTTTTTCCCCGCAGTGATTCCACACTCAGTACCAACCAAAACCTCTCCCTTGAATCTATGTTGCCGCATGGTCTGCCAGGCGCTCTCGACTAGAGCGCCTACTTATCGTAGTTGTAAAATCCCTTGCCACTTTTACGCCCTAAGTGACCTGCCTGGACTAACTTGCGTAGCAGCGGGGCAGGGCGATATTTATCTTCCCCTAGAGAACGATGCAAAACTTCCATAATGGCTAAGCATACGTCGAGACCAATCAGATCCCCTAGACTTAAAGGTCCCATGGGATGGTTGGCTCCTAGCTTCATGATAGCGTCTATATCTGACGCTTTAGCTACCCCATCTTGCAGACAAAAGGCAGCTTCATTGATCATGGGAACAAGCAAGCGGTTTATAACAAATCCTGGGTGGTCAGTGACCATTATGCCCGTCTTGCCCATGCGACGCACAACTTCTTTTGCGGCGGCCACGGTCTCGTCACTGGTGCTATGCCCGCGAATGATTTCGACCAACTGCATAACTGGTACCGGGTTCATAAAATGCAGCCCGATAACCTTTGCGGGGCGTTTTGTGAAAGCCGCTAGCTGCGTTACCGAAAAACTTGACGTATTACTGGCTATAATGGCATGGGGAGCGCAAGTGCGGTCTAACTCGATGAACACGCCTTTTTTGACTTCAATATTTTCACTTACCGCCTCAATAACCAGGTCGGCCTCAACAGCTCGGTCCATCTCCGTGGTGACCATAATGCGTGCCACCGTTGCCTCTTTATCGTCGTTTGACAAAGTGCCCTTTTCCACCGCTTTAGCTAGAAGTCTCGTTATGTTTGTTTGAGCTTTGCTGAGATGTTCGCTGGAGAGGTCGCACAACAGTACCCTATAGCCGTTTTGGGCGGCTACCTGGGCGATGCCGCTCCCCATTTGACCCGCGCCTACCACCATAATAGTTTTAATTTCCATAAATACCCTCCCTGCATTCTTGCATACTATTTGGTTAGCTCTACAGTTATTCGTTCCACAGTACACATGGATTTCCTTCTGCTCTCAGTAATTCCTCTCACCATATCCATGAGGGAAACAAGCATCCCATGTGCTATAATGGGCATGTGTTTAGGAGAGTGATTGTTTTGGAAGACCGCATCCCCCCCACCCTCGCCACGCTATTTTGGAGTTTTTGCAAAGTTGGTGCTTTTACCTTTGGTGGAGGGCTAGCGATGTTGCCCGTTATAGAACGTGAGATTGTGACTCGACGGGGTTGGCAGAGCGAACAGGAATTTGTCGATGTGTTAGCTGTTGCCCAGTCAAGTCCGGGGGCAATTGCCATCAACACGGCCATCTTTACCGGTTACAAGCTTCTAGGATTGCCGGGTGTCGCCGTAGCTACCATAGGTGCGGTCCTGCCCTCCTTTGTTATCATAACCATACTGGCTGCGACTTTCACCGCAACCACGCCAAGCCCTGTTATACTCGAATTTTTTATGGGCGTTCGCCCTGCGGTTGTCTCCCTCATTCTGGCGGCTGCCATCACCGTCGGGAAGAAAGTGTTGGTAAATGCTTTTAGCAAGCGCCTAGCCCTATCTGCCTTGGCCATTAGTCTCTATTTTAACTGGCACCCGGCAATACTCATCGCCGGAGCCTCCTTGCTTGGCTATTTATACCAACAGGTCAAGCGCCGTCCGGGGGCCTCGTCATGATTATTTGGGAACTTTTTGCGAGCTTCTTTACGGTTGGCTTGTTCAGCTTTGGCGGTGGCTTTGCCATGATCCCGCTCATTGAACGTGAAGTGGTGCGCAGTCAAGCCTGGCTCACGGCGCAACAGTTTATAGATATATTAGCAATAGCCGAAATTACCCCTGGTCCAATCGCCATCAATTCGGCCACCTTTGTCGGCTACAAAATGGGCGGGCTATGGGGCGGTCTGGCTGCGACCCTAGGAGTAGTTACGCCTTCTCTCATCTCCGTCCTGACCATCGCCTACCTTTTTGGTCGCTTTCATGGCGCGCCGCAGTTAAAGGCTGCCTTGTCCGCTGTTCGCCCCGTAGTTGTGGTACTGATTTTTTCAGCTGCAATTTCGGTGGGCAGGCAAACCATTGTCGATGTGCCAAGCGCGACCCTTGCGGCCATCGTCTTAGTTCTCATGTTAAGCACTAAAATCAACCCCATATTACTCCTTATAGCTTCGGGAGTCGTGGGCATCATCATTTTTTAGAACCAGAGGCACGGAAGACCTAGGGATAGGGATGCCGAATACTCACAGAAACCTAGGCGCATGTGATAAAATGGAGACAAGTTGTGATGGGAGGCGGCAAGTATGAGGAAAACAAAGATTGTCTGCACCATTGGACCGGCTAGCGACAGCCCCGAAAAATTGCGCGAGCTGATCAGGGCCGGGCTTGATGTGGCGAGGCTTAATTTTTCCCATGGCACTCATGCGGAGCACGGGGTGCGTTTGACCAATTTGCGCTCGGCAGCGCAAGAACTAGGCAAGCATGTCGCAATTATGCTAGACACCAAGGGTCCCGAGATTCGCATCGGAACTTTCGCCGAGGGCCCAATTGAGCTTATTCCTGGCAACACCTTTACCCTGACTACACAAAATGTCCCCGGCACAGTTGATCAAGTAAGTGTGAGTTACCTGCGGCTCCCACAAGATGTAGCGCCTTTAGATCGTTTGCTCTTAGATGATGGTCTGCTTGAGCTTGTCGTGCTTGACACTACCCGTGACAGTGTCGTATGTAAAGTTGTCGTGGGAGGAGTATTAAGCAATCGCAAGGGCATTAACGTGCCAGGAAAACATATCAACCTGCCTGTTTTGTCGCCACAGGACGAAGCGGATCTGCGCTTTGGAGTGGAGCAGGGGGTTGATTACATTGCCGCCTCTTTCATGCGTAATGCCAATGATGTTTACGCCGTGCGCCGCTACATCGAAGGGCTAGGGGCCAACATACCGATCATTGCTAAAATTGAGAACAAAGAAGGCGTTGACAATCTCGATGCCATTTTGAAAGTGGCCGATGGTCTCATGGTCGCGCGTGGTGATATGGGAGTAGAATTCCCAGCGGAAGAAGTGCCCATCATTCAAAAAGAAATGATTAGGAAGGCCAATAACGCTGGCAAGCCCGTGATTACGGCCACGCAGATGCTCGATTCCATGATGCGCAATCCCCGCCCCACGCGTGCCGAAGCGAGTGACGTAGCTAATGCTATTTTCGATGGCACCGATGCCATCATGCTTTCGGGGGAGACCGCCAGCGGCAAATACCCTCTTCTGTCCGTACAAACGATGGCGCGTCTAGCCGAGAGAACTGAAGAAGTACTGAAATACGGCCAACCCAGCCCTGATGCCTGCCAAGTGCGCGCTGCCACGGTAACCGATGCCATTAGCCACGCCACCGTACAAGTAGCTACAGAACTCGCTGCGGCTGCCATTATCACACCAACCCAATCAGGATGGACAGCACGCATGGTCTCTAAACATCGCCCAGCCTCACCCATCATTGCTATTACCACAAGTGCGGCTGTTGCACGCCGCTTGAACTTGTTGTGGGGCGTTGCTCCACTCGTCGGCCAAGCTATCTCGACAACCGATGATCTTATTGAGGGCTCGGTACAGCGTGCTTTAAGCGCTGGGTTGATCATGAATGGTGACTTGGTGGTTATAACCGCTGGCATCCCTGTAGGCGTGCCAGGCACGACAAATGTGCTCAAAGTTCATGTGGTCGGCGATGTCGTAGCCAAGGGTACAGGTATCGGTGCCATTACCGCTGAAGGTCGAGTTACGGTGGCTAAGAATGCGGCTGAGGCCAATGCCAAAACACAAAACGGGGACATACTGGTCACCTTCGCCACGGACAGCGACTACATCCCCGCCATAGAACGCGCAGCTGGACTGATCACTGAGGAGGGGGGTCTCACCTCGCACGGTGCTATCGTGGGGCTTAACCTCAATAAGGCTACGATTGTCGGTGTCAATGGCGCGACAAGCCTGTTTAAGGATGGCCAGTTGGTCACCCTAGATGGAGGGCGTGGTCTTGTCTACCAAGGTCATGCTCGAGTTCGGTAAGAATTTTTTTCAGTGCGCTGGCAAAATTGTTTTGCCAGCGTTATCATTTTGTCCTCTGTTCTTAAGTTCCCCCGTGCGGCTTGTTCTTCGAGATAGGTTATGGTTTCTTGCAACCATTTTCCAGGAGGCAAATCCAGCGCGAGAGCAAGCTGAGCTGGATTCATGGGTAGTGGCGGACGGATTACTTCGTCATGACGAAAATACCAGGCCCTAAAAAAGCGATTGACGGTCGACACAATCCGCCTGAAGCTTTCTTCGTTGGCCCCCTCTTCCCCTTTAGCTAGTTGGTCTGCCACGCTAAAGAGAGCCATGGGAATGCTGTGCTCACCCAGACGGTGTGCTAGGCGGAAGAGATGCCCCTCATGGAGATGAGGTTGACGTGATAACTGTGCCAAGTAGCTGTGCCACCGCACGAAGCGGCTTAACAGCTTGGCTTCTGTGCTTGCTAAACGCAAGCGCTGCGCTATGGGGGCAATCATACTCGCACCAACTTGCTCATGCCGGTAAAAAGTAACTTTACCATCGGCGCGTAAACCACGAGATGGCGGCTTGCCGATGTCATGCAGCAGAGATGCCAACTTGCAAACAGACTCTAAATTCATGGGGACACGCCCTAGATCAAGTGACACACGTTCACGAATGTCCTCGTCAAGAAAGTATGGAGTTTGCCATACTTGCATGTAGCCGAGAAAAGCCCGCCAAGAATGCTCATGCACGCCAAAAGCATGATGCTGGTTTTGTGATACTCCCTTTTCCGCTTCTAGCTCCGGGAATAAAGCTGCCAAGACGCCCAACTGCTCTAGCCAGATATAGGCAGATGTGGCCATTGGCGCGACAGTAATCCTCTTTAGTTCGGCCCATACTCGTTCTCCTGGGCAGAGCCGCAGAAATTCGAGCGATACTTTAACTTGCACTTGCAAGTCACTACTGGTGGTAAAGCCAAGTTCGCCCATAAGACGCGCTGCACGCATGATTCTAAGTGCGTCTCTAGCGAAAGAATCGGGTGAAGTGAGGACAAGCGTTTGCGAAGCTATGTGCTCCCGGCCAAGGTGAAAGTCCTTTATTTTGTCAAGATCTTGAGCCACGAAGTCTCTGAACTCCATGGCCATGGCATTGACTGTGAAGTCACGCCGCGCCAGATCAGTCTCAAGGCTATGGTAGAGCGGAGCGATGTCAAGCACGGCGTCTTCGTGGTGGTATCGCCAATGTTGGTGCTCATGACTAAGGGCAAATGGCCTTCCCCCAAGCGCAAGGGATATCTCTCCGAGATGACTCATGAATTCTGCCCCAGGGATGAGCAAGTCGTAGTCGCAACTTGCGCGACCTAGGCACAAATCCCGCACCGCGCCACCCACGACATAAATTGGGAATTTGTCCGCCAAACCAAGCAATAGTTGCAACATAACTTCCACCCCGCTTTCTGTGCTTTTCTTGTTGACACCCTCTGCCTGACACTCAGGCTGAGCCAAGCTGTCCGTAGGTAGATTTAATCAAAACAATGTATAAAACACAAGGTCAAAATTTGTCCTTGTTTGCGTTCTCGGCCTAATTTACTCACCTACTGTGCCCGCAAAACGGCGGGTAAAGACCAGCTTTTGCGCTCGGCCCCGATGTGATATACTGATATTGCAATTGAATAGCCTTTGTGGAGGTTCCCCGCTGTGGGGATTAAAAGGGAATCAGGTTAAAGTCCTGAACGGTCCCGCCACTGTAATGGGTAGTACTCGGCATTGACCACTGTCTGTGTTAACAGATGGGAAGGAGCCGGGCGCGTTAATCCCAAAGCCAGGAAACCTGCCCCCACGATGACGAC
>Ga0136712_1000054_pt1 | contig 8511 bp, 7 predicted proteins | sample JTO19cmmetaG_FD_104914 | JGI IMG/M metagenome (GOLD analysis project Ga0136712, IMG submission 104914) | Freshwater bacterial and archeal communities from Indian Creek, Illinois, USA to study Microbial Dark Matter (Phase II) - JTO19cm metaG | ecosystem: Environmental > Aquatic > Freshwater > Creek... | reverse complement strand
GGTGAGGCCTATGACCGCGCCGATAATCCCGAGCAGGCCTTTGTGGCATGGCGGCAAGCGAGTGAGATCAACCCGGCCAACCCACATACTTATTTTAACTTTGGGCAGTCGCTCGCGCGTCGCGAGAGATTTGATGAAGCCCTCATCGAGTGGAATACGGCACTGACGCAGGACGCCGCGTACTTACCAGCTCTTCTCGCTAAAGCTAATGTGCTGGCCCTACTAGGTAGGCTCGCAGCTGCAGGCGAAACCTGGCATGAAATTTTGCAACTAGACCCAAGCAATCACTATGCGCGCCTAAATTTCGTCGGCATCTTGCTCCGCCTAGAGAGATTTACTGAAGCTGTGGAACTGTGTAGATTGCCTGCGGACCCTGATGCTAATGCGGGAGAGAGCAGAGAGAGGCCTTTAGCAGACCTAGCGCTGTTAAGCGGTGTCGCGCAATTTTCTCTCGGTAACGAGAAGCAGGCCGAAGCAATGTTTCTAGAAGCGCTACGCAAAGATCGCCATGTCTTCAGTCGCCAAGCCGGCCAACTTGGGGTGGTGCGCGACAAAGACAGGGTGGAAACATTATGTGCGCAAGCTGAAGGCCCAACAAAGGAAGCGTACGAGCTGTTGTTAGTGGCACTGAATGATCAAGTGCAAGTAGTTGCAGGCAGCCACCCAGAGCGTGAGAGCGGTTTTTGGGCCAGGCTGCTCAATAAGTTGCGCCAGTGACCCGAGAGGGGGTGTAGGCGATGTGGGTAACGCTACAACAGGTTCTGCTCGAGATTCGTATCCTTGACATACTAGAAATTGTCATTTTATACTACTTGTTTTATCGGCTCATTTTGTTGATTCGCCACACGCGGGCAGTGCAGCTGATTAAGGGATTGGCATTGTTGCTAGGAGCGACGCTCCTTAGCGACGGGCTCCGCCTGACAACCCTGAACTGGATTTTAAGTCGGGCCATATCAGCACTCTTTATCGCGATTCCTCTTCTTTTTTGGCCGGAATTACGGCGCGCCTTAGAGCACCTTGGACGCACAAAGTTTTTAGGTAAAAGCTTTAGTCTTATGACGACAACTGATCAGGCGCCCGTAGCGGCGGCAGTGGTGCAGGCTGCGGGCGCGCTTAGCAAAAGCAGTACGGGGGCACTGATTATTATTGAGCGGGAGAGCGGCCTCTCCGAGTATTCTGATACTGGCGTACGCGTTGACGCTGTCGTAACTGCCGAGCTTCTGGCCAATATCTTTGTGCCAAATACCCCACTACATGATGGTGCAGTCATTATTCGCCAAGGGCGACTGGCAGCGGCGGGATGTTACCTGCCTCTTTCCTCTAATCCCGACATTGAACAAGAACTAGGCACCCGCCACCGCGCTGCCCTGGGCCTCACCGAGGAAACGGACGCCTTGGCAATAGTGGTGTCTGAAGAAACAGGCGCTATTTCCCTGGCTCTAGGTGGTGAGCTTGCCCGCCATCTCGACCTGGCCGAGCTCGAGCGCCGGCTTAATGCGGCATTGCCCGCCAATCAAGCCTCAACAATTTTTTGGTGGGGGGCGAGATCGTGAATAGGCGAGACATTGGCACTCATGTGTTGGCACTTGGTCTGGCCCTAGTCCTGTGGTTCTATGTGCAATCCACCCAAGTCCCCGCTCAGCCCATAGACCTACAAGTAAAGCGTTTCGGAGCGGTGACGCTTGAAGTGCGCAATCGCCCCGCGGACCTAGAGCTTGCCGGCGATATTGTCGGGACTGTAGCTCTCACCGTGCGAGCCCCAGCTGAAGTGTTGACAGGGGTCACGGCGCGAGACCTAATGGTCTATATTGACTTGCGTGGTCTACGGGCAGGCAGTAATCAGTTGGCAGTGCGCGTCGATGTGCCTGCGGGGATAGCAGTGGTCGGCGTCTCTCCGGCACGGGTGGAAGTCATACTAGAACCAGTGCTGGCGGTGAATCTTCCGGTTTCACTTGTGCTGCGAGGTGCTCCGGCGCAGGGGTATTTTGCCGCCCCAGGTGTGGTAGGAGAAGCTACAGTCACTGTTGTCGGAGGACGCACGGCCGTAGAGCAGGTCTTGCCCCCCATAATAGAAGTAGATATCACAGGCCTGAACGCTACCATCGCCAATAGTCGCGAAATTGTGGCCAGAGACAGCTTGGGGCGGGTAGTGCCAACTGTTACCATTAACCCCCCGAGCGTGCAATTTGTGCAACCCATCTACCCCATTAAGATTTTGCCCTTGCGGTTCGTAGCTGTGGGTACAGCTGCCCCTGGTGTGCAGAGCGTGCGGATAGAGAGCGTAACTACTGTAGTAGAGGTCGCTGCACCTGCCGATATACTAGCGGGTTTAACTGAGATACTCATCGAAGTTGACATGGCAGGGATAGCTGAGGAACAAGTAAGAGAGAGTGCTGTGGTCGTACCCGCTGGGGTTTTCTTGGTTTCGTCACCAACGGTCAACCTGATGATACTGGTGACACGGGGTCCTTAGCGGGCTGTTTGTCTTTTTGCGCCAGTTGTGGTTAAATGGAAAGGAGCATCTCTAATGCGCTTATTTGGTACAGATGGAGTGAGAGGCAAGGCCAATACGGAGCTCACACCCGAATTGGCCTTGCGCCTAGGTCGGGCAACAATGGCTGTGTTAAGCGGTGATTCGCAGTGCGGAGTAGTCTACATGGCGAGAGATACGCGTATTTCAGGAGAGATGCTCACGGCAGCTTTTGCTGCAGGAGTGATGTCAGCCGGGGCGGATGTCGTGGATTTGGGTGTCTTGCCCACACCGGCTCTAGCCTATATCACGCGGCAAAACAACGCGACAGCCGGCGCCATGATTTCGGCCTCGCACAATCCAGCGATTGACAATGGCATCAAGCTGTTTACGTGTGATGGATATAAATTGCCCGATGAAGTCGAAGACGGCATCGAACGCGAAATGAAGGCCGGCTGTGGACGCCTTAAAGTGGCTGGAGATAAAGTGGGCCGCCTATTTCGTGGCGAGACCGAGCATCAGGCTTATATAGATTACTTGCTGAAAATAGCGGGGATTGATTTGGCGGGGGTGAAAATCGTCGTTGATGCTGCCCATGGCGCGGCCTTTGACTTGGCGCCGCGCATCTTGGCCTTGCTTGGCGCCGAAGTGGTACCTCTGCATGTTTCTCCTAATGGAGTTAATATCAATGTGGATAGTGGCTCTACCTATCCGACCGCGATGGTGCAAGCGGTGCTGGCCCATGGCGCGGCTGTGGGGCTGGCTTTTGACGGGGACGCCGACCGGCTTATCGCCTGCGACTCGCGCGGGCAGCTATTGGACGGCGACAATATCCTCCATATTTGCGGTCTATTGCTTAAGGCAGAAAATAGCCTTGCCAATAATTTGTTGGTGGCCACGGTCATGAGCAATTTTGGTCTTGACGCCTGCTTGCGGCGAGAAGATATAGGTCTCACACGTTCTGCGGTGGGCGATAGGTATGTCTTGCAAGAGATGAAGCAAGTAGGCGCTGTGCTGGGAGGAGAGCAGTCGGGGCACTGCATTTTTCTTGACCACAGCACAACGGGGGACGGTCTGTTGACAGCGGTGATGCTACTTAAGGCCACTTTTGGCCGCGGGGTGTCACTTGAGGCTTTGGCCGATAGGCTGGAACGATTTCCGCAAGTGCTCCTTAATGTCCCTGTAATAGACAAAAAAGCTAGTATGGAGCATTTTGCCGTAAAGGAGGCGATAGTTAAGGCAGAAAACATGTTAGGCGCAGGGGGCAGGGTGTTAGTGCGGCCTTCAGGTACTGAACCGCTCGTGCGGGTCATGGTCGAGGCAGAGACAAAAGAGTTGGCCTCACAAGTAGCAGGTGTCGTGGTTAAAGTGTTATCTATGGTAAGCGCCTGAGCCCTAGCAGAGGCTAGAGGCTGACGAGGTGAGGGGTTATCGAGGTTTCGGCGGATACCCTCCAGCCATACGGGGTGGCTGTAAGCCCTATTTGAAAACGGCCGAGCAATCGGGCGGACAAAAATGGGACACCCTAATTTTATTATGCATTGGAATGGAGAGTTAGCGACATGTGTGGAATAGCTGGTTACATCGGTGCGCGCAGCGCACAAGATGTTGTACTTGATGGGTTGCGACGTTTAGAATACCGTGGATACGACTCGGCAGGCTTAGTCTTGCACAAAAATGGCAAGCTTCATCTCGAAAAATATGCCGGAAGACTTTCCGTTCTGGAAAAGCATATCTCTGGCAATGGTTTGGATATCGCGAACCTAGGGGTAGGGCACACCCGCTGGGCTACCCATGGAGCCCCGACCGATGGCAATGCTCATCCCCACATGGGTTGTGGCGGTAAGTTTGCCGTGGTGCATAACGGCATCATCGAAAACTACGCCGAACTGCGCCGTGAGCTGCGCAGTCGCGGGCATGAATTCTTTTCGGAGACCGACACAGAGGTCATACCTCACCTTATTGAGGAAGCATATGAGGGCGATTTAGGTCTGGCGGTGACGCAAGCCGCCAAGCGCCTGCAAGGGGCATTCGCCATCGCAGTGGTTTCCGAGTATGACCCGCTGACCTTGGTGGCTTATCGCCAATATAGTCCGTTAATCATCGGCCTAGGCGAGGGCGAGAACTTTCTCGCCTCAGATATTCCTGCACTATTGCCCTATACCCGTAAGACGGTAGTCCTAGAAGATGGAGACTTAGCCGTACTGACGGCGAGCGAAGTTAAGTTCTACAATGGTGGGTTGCCCATCGCGAAGGAGATTCTCCACGTCACCTGGGATGAAGTGGCTGCTGAGAAGGCAGGATTTTCGCACTTCATGCTCAAAGAGATTTACGAGCAACCTAAAGCTTTGCGCGATACTCTTTCGTCGCGCTTACTCGATGAAGGGACTAATCTGGCCGCGGAAATCGGGTTAACCAAGGAGCTCATAGATTCCACTAAGAGAGTGGTAATCGTGGCCTGTGGCACGGCCTATCATGCTGGCTTAGTCGGCAAGAACCTGATCGAAAAACTCGCGCGCATACCTGTGGAGATTGATGTGGCCTCCGAATTTCGCTATCGCGAACCCATTCTTGATCCGAGCGACCTTGTAATTATCATCAGCCAATCAGGAGAAACAGCCGATACTCTCGCCGCACTGCGGGAAGCAAAACGACAACAATGTCGTGTTCTCGCCATTACCAACGTGGTTGGTAGCTCTGTCGCGCGAGAAAGCAGGCATGTGCTATATACTTGGGCGGGGCCTGAGATAGCGGTGGCCTCCACTAAGGCCTACACTACCCAATTGGCGGCGTTAACACTGGTCGCCGTTGAGTTAGGTTTGGCGCGGGGCACTACTTCTTCCGCGCGAGCGCGCGAACTTCTCGCCGGACTCAAAGCTATACCCGCCTTAGTAGAAGAAATTCTTACCGCGAGCGACGCAATTCGCGATTTGGCGCTGAGATTAGCGCAAAGTGAGAGCGTCTTTTTCATCGGTCGTGGCCTCGACTACAGTGTGGCCCTCGAAGGGGCTTTGAAGCTTAAAGAAATCTCCTACATTCATGCCGAGGCCTATGCTGCCGGAGAGCTCAAGCATGGTACCCTTGCGCTAATATCGCCCCAGACACCCGTGATCTGTCTCTTTACGCAACAACATTTGCAGGAGAAAATGGTGAGCAATGTCGAGGTAGTGCGAGCAAGGGGTGCAGGGACTTTTGTGGTGACTAATTGCCTGCCGCAAGTTACAGAAAGTTTGCGCGATGTCGAAATTCGCCTGCCGGAGATTGACCCTCTCTTGGCGCCTATTCTCGCCGTTATACCGCTGCAACTCATCGCCTACTATGCGGCAGTGGCACGCGGCGCCGATGTCGACAAGCCGCGCAACCTTGCCAAAAGCGTGACCGTAGAGTAGCAGTACTGGAAAGGGCTGTCCCGGCGCGGGGCAGCCCTTTATTAACCATCATTGCGCGGCCTAGCAAAATTGGCCGGGATGTTCGAGTGGGGAGGGAGTATTTATATGCTAGGCATAGGTATAGATATTACCAATGTGGACCGCATAGCCGGGTTGAGCCGTAGGTACGGTCAACGCTTTACCGATAAAATGTTAGCCGCGGGGGAAAGCTTTGGCAGTATGGAGTCCTTGGCAGGCCTGTGGGCGGCCAAGGAGGCTGTGGTTAAAGCGATGGGCACAGGCTACCTTGGTTTTGGCCCGCCAAGTGTCTGCATCATGCCCGATGCCTACGGCGCGCCTCAAGTATTTTTGCGAGGCCAAGCGGCTGAACTTGCGCGGCAGCGGGGCATCAGCCGTTTTATGGTCACTATTTCGCACGCGGGTGGCTTGGCTGTGGCCTGTGCCGTGGCCCTATAATGCAGAGGTGCCTTTGGCCTAATCTATACAAGGGATATTCTTCTGGCCATAGTTGTGTATAATGTGAAGTGAAAATACAGGCATCAGAGCAATATATGGGGGGAGATTAGCTAGTGCTTGCTATACGCCACACCGTGGCAGACATATCTCTAGATAACGTCTTCTACAATACCCAAGCAGTGCGCAATTTGCTGTCTAGCCAGACGGAACTTATGGCGGTGGTCAAGGCAGCGGGTTATGGGCACGGCGCGGTCGATGTGGCTACTACAGCGCTTGCCGCAGGGGCGACGAGCTTAGGCGTGGCCATAGTTGAAGAAGCCGTCGAGCTTAGGCGAGCGGGTATCGGCGCACCCATCCTAGTGCTAGGCCATGTGCCCGCAGAGTGTGCAGAGCAGGTTGTCAAATTAGGGCTTACTGCGACAGTGTTTGATCGAGAGGTAGCGCAAGCTCTTTCTGCCACCGGAACGCGCCTAGGGCGCAAAGTCCGCGTGCACGTCAAAGTAGATACAGGCATGGGCAGGCTAGGAGTACGGCCAGTGGATGCGCTGCCTTTCGTTGAATTAATCTCACATCTGCCGTCGCTCCACGTCGAGGGCGTCTTCACCCATTTCGCTGCTTCCGATGACGCAGATTTGTCGGGTGCTAGAGCGCAGCTATCCCTTTTCGCAGAGGTTTGTGTTCGCTTAGAAAGCAAGGGCTATCGTTTACAGCGCCACGCCGCTAACACGGCGGCCATCTTGGCCTTGCCAGAGAGTCACTTGGACATGGTGCGTCTAGGCATTGGCCTTTATGGACTGTATCCTGCGACCCATCTAAAAACGAAAGTGGCGCTGCGCCCGGTGATGTCACTTCGTTCACGGCTCACCTACGTGAAATGGGTTGCAGACGGCACACCAATTAGCTATGGCGGTACCTATGTGACGAAAGGGCAACGGCTCATCGCCACCGTCCCTGTGGGCTATGCCGACGGCTACTCTAGGCTGCTTTCCAACAAAGGGCAGGCCCTGCTGCACGGCAAGAAGGTGCCCTTAATCGGCAGGGTCTGTATGGACCAATGTATGTTTGATATTACCGACTCCCCCGCGGTGGCCGGGGACGAGATCGTTCTTTTCGGGCCACAGGGGCTAGAGGAGGTCTCTGTGGATGAAGTTGCCTCTCTCATGGGCACCATCAATTATGAAGTCACCTGCCTCATCGGCCATCGTGTGCCACGCCTCTATTGGCGAAACAATAAGCTTGTGGCTACGCGGACTTTCTTTTTGCGCGGGTAGTTCCCCTGCTTGGCGGCCAAGCTAGAATGCCCTGTATGAACATAGTATTTGTTGACACACTTCTATTAGCGTATATAATCGCTATAGACGCCCTCACCCCTATTTGAAAGTGCCTAAGTCGCAGGACTTAGGTTTTTATATCTTGACGGCAGGGAAGAGGCCTTATTGGAGCGAAAAGATAATGGGGATATTCGTATGGATGAGGTGAGGTACTTTTGCTAGCGTCACTATCAAGAACGAGATTAGCTACCCTACCTACCGAGTTAGAGCCTTTACCACGGCTAGGAGAGCATCTTGGCATAGGGCTTTATATTAAGCGTGACGACAATACCGGTCTCGCCCTGGGGGGCAACAAAGCCCGCAAATTGGAGTTCTTACTGGGAGACGCCCAAGAACTTGGAGCAGATGTGCTCATTACTACGGGTGGTCCGCAGAGCAACCATTGCCGTATGACCGCAGCAGCGGCCGCCAAAGGGGGGCTTGGCTGTCACTTAGTCTTTTCTAGCGCAGCCATAACCGAGCGGCAGGGCAACCTCTTTCTAGGGGAGCTTCTCGGCGCAACGCTTCATTTTGCTGGTACAGATGAACCCCAAGTTGTCGCCGGCAAGATGGAAGAAGTAGCTAAAGACCTGCGCGCTACTGGCAAAGGCCTTACATTATACCCTTGGGGGGTTCAAACCCCATCGGTGCCGTGGGGTACATCGCAGGCATAGAAGAGATTAGCAAGCAATGTGTGCCTATGGGCATCGCTTTCGACTACATTGTCCATGCCTCCGGCTCAGCTGGTACGCAAGCTGGGCTGTTGGCCGGGGTCAAGGCCTACGATTTGCCAATTTCCATTATCGGCATTAGCGTCAGTAGGCCGCGCGAGCGTCTCGCCAGAGAAGTGTACGAGTTATGCCAGGGCACACTCCTCCATGCCGGC
>Ga0136712_1000048_pt1 | contig 8650 bp, 10 predicted proteins | sample JTO19cmmetaG_FD_104914 | JGI IMG/M metagenome (GOLD analysis project Ga0136712, IMG submission 104914) | Freshwater bacterial and archeal communities from Indian Creek, Illinois, USA to study Microbial Dark Matter (Phase II) - JTO19cm metaG | ecosystem: Environmental > Aquatic > Freshwater >... | reverse complement strand
GTGCGCCTATCGGGCGGGCAGCGCCAGCGCATCGGCATCGCGCGCGCGCTCTACAAACGCGCCAGCGTGCTGGTGTTTGACGAAGCCACCAGCGCGCTCGACACCGAAACCGAGCAAGCCGTGATGCAGTCCATCGAAACCCTAAGCCGCAGCCTGACCGTAATCCTGATCGCGCACCGCACCTCCACTTTGCGGGGCTGTGATCGGGTTTATCGGGTGGGGGTGGGTGGGGTAACTGCCGTTTAGATTCGCTTATTAAAATACTTCCATCCAGCAGAAGATAAAGCCATGCCATTCATCATGCATTTTGCTGCGCTTTCAGGAGCGCTCCACACATGAAAGCCGTCATCCTGGCCGGAGGCCTAGGCACCCGCATCAGCGAAGAAACCGCGTTGCGCCCCAAGCCCATGGTCGAAATCGGAGGCAGACCGATTCTTTGGCACATCATGAAAACCTATTCCCATTACGGAATACATGATTTCATAATCTGCTGTGGCTACAAGGGCTATGTCATCAAGGAGTACTTTGCCAACTACTTTTTGCACCAGTCCGATGTAACTTTTGACTTGTCGAACAACCGCATGGAGGTGCATCAGCGCTTTGCCGAGCCTTGGCGCGTTACCTTGGTGGATACCGGGCTCGACACCATGACCGGCGGACGGCTCAAGCGCGTCGCCCCCTATCTGGCGAGCGAAAGCGCCTTTTGCATGACCTACGGCGACGGCGTGGCATCGGTGGATATCGCTGCGCTGCTGGCCTTTCACCAAGCGCACGGCCGGCTCGCCACCCTCACCGCCACCTTGCCGCCGGGGCGCTTTGGCGCGCTCGATTTGGCCGGCGACCGAGTGCAATCGTTTCGCGAAAAACCCCAGGGTGACGGGGCTGCCGTCAACGGAGGTTTTTTTGTACTCTCGCCCAGCGTGCTCGATTTGATCGAAGGTGACCACACCCTGTGGGAGCGCGAACCCCTCGAAACCCTGGCACGCCAGGGCCAGCTTGCGGCCTACCACCACACGGGTTTTTGGCAGCCCATGGACACGCTGCGCGACAAAACCCACCTCGAAGAACTCTGGCACAGCGGCAAAGCCCCTTGGAAAACTTGGGACTGAGCTCCCCTATGAACACAAACGTCAATCGCGCCTTCTGGTACGGCAAAAAGGTCTTTCTGACCGGCCACACCGGCTTTAAGGGCAGCTGGCTGGCGCTGTGGCTGCAAAGCATGGGTGCCTTGGTCAAGGGCTATGCGCTTGCGCCACCTACCAAGCCCGCGCTGTTCCACGTCGCAAAGGTCGGTGACGGCATGGAATCGCAGATCGGCGACATCCGCGATCTGTCCGCTATAAGCTCCAGCCTAAGGGCATTCAACCCCGACCTCCTCATCCACATGGCGGCGCAACCGCTGGTGCGTCTGTCGTATCGCGAGCCGGTCGCAACCTACGCCACCAACGTCATGGGCACGGTGCATGTGCTCGAAGCCGCGCGACTATGCCCAAACCTGCGCGCAATTGTCAACGTCACCACCGACAAATGCTACGAAAATCGCGAGTGGGAATGGGCCTATCGTGAAAACGAGCCCATGGGCGGCCTTGACCCCTACAGCAACAGCAAGGGTTGCTCCGAGCTGGTCAGCGCCGCATATCGCAACTCCTTCTTCAACACGCCCGACACTGCGGCATTGGCCTGCGCCCGTGCCGGCAACGTCATTGGCGGCGGCGATTGGGCCGCAGACCGCCTCATCCCCGACATCTTGCGCGCCTTCGAGCGCCAGCAACCTGTGGTGATTCGCAACCCACACGCCATCCGGCCCTGGCAGCATGTGCTGGAGCCGCTGAGCGGCTACCTCACCCTGGCCGAACGTCTGTACACGCATGGTCATGCTTGCGCCGAGGGCTGGAACTTTGGCCCCAGGCAAGAGGACGCACAGCCGGTGCAATGGATAGTTGAACACTTGGTCGAAAGTTGGGGCCACGGTGCCGATTGGCAATTAGACGCTGGCATACATCCGCACGAAGCGAATTACCTCATGCTTGACATTGCAAAAGCCAAAGCCCGCTTGGGCTGGCAACCGCGCTGGTCACTGGCAGTTGCCCTGCAAAAAACCGTCAACTGGCACCAAGCCTACTTGGAGGCAGCCGACATGCAGCCCTACACCCATCAGCAAATTCAAGACTACTTGCAAACGCAAACAGGAGCACCGCCATGCTAGCCATCCAGGCTCATTGCCGCGACGGGCATATTCAATTGCCCACCGAAGGGCTTCCGCACGACGCCAAAGTCGTTGTGGTTTTTCTCGACACCGAAGCGGCTAGCGCACCCAAGGGCACCAGCCCCGAGCAACAAGCCGCACTGCACCTGCAAAGCCAAAGCCGATTTGCGCAATCCGTGCTGCTTAACCCTGCTGAAGATTGCTGGAACAATGTCTGAACTCACCGTCCAACAAGGCGGCATCTACAAGCTGCCTTTCCCTTATACTGACTTGGCTCAGCAGAAATTCCGGCCCGCACTCGCCATTACCGCCCCCGACAGCACGGGCGACGCACGCTTCGTCTTCATTACCACCACCCCTGCAGTGCCGCCAGCCCAACGCCTGCCCTTGGGGTCAGACGACTTTGCCGGCCCGGGCCTGCCATTCCCAAGCTTTGTTCGCCCTGAAAAGTCGATGCTGCTCAATGGCGGCCTGGCAGTCAAGAAACTGGCTCAGCTCACGCCGCAAGCCTTGCAAACCGTGCTGCGTCACGTCATTCAAGACGAGGTTTCGCACTTTTCGGCAAGCGCTTATGCTGCACGCCCATTTGTGCCCGGCGCAACAGTCATCCCACCATCCGGCAAGCTCATCGGCACACGTGAACTGCAACTCATGGTCGAAGCCTCGCTCGACGGCTGGCTCACCACCGGACGCTTCAATGCCGAGTTCGAGCGCAAGCTGGCCGATTTCATCGGCATCGAGCACCTCATCACCGTCAACTCCGGGTCCTCAGCCAATCTGGTAGCCTTCAGCACGCTCACGTCGCCCAAGCTCGGCCAACGAGCCATCCGCCCCGGGGACGAAGTCATCAGCGTGGCGGCCGGCTTCCCGACCACCGTCAACCCCATACTTCAGTGTGGCGCAGTGCCGGTGTTCGTCGATGTGGACCGCTACACCCACAACATCGACGCCAGCCTGATCGAGGCCGCCATCACAGCGCGCACCCGCGCGGTCATGCTCGCGCACAGCTTAGGCAACCCTTTCAACCTCGATGCCGTCACGGCCGTGTGCCAACGCCACGGCCTTTGGTTGGTCGAAGACTGCTGCGACGCGCTGGGCAGCACCTACCGCGGCCAGATGGTGGGCACCTTTGGCGACATCGCCACCTTGAGCTTTTACCCGGCACACCACCTCACCATGGGCGAAGGCGGGGCTGTGTTCACCCGCCACGACGAGCTACGCAGCATCGCCGAGAGCATCCGCGACTGGGGGCGCGACTGCTACTGCCCGCCGGGCAAAGACAACACCTGTGGCCGGCGCTATTGTTGGAAGCTCGGCGACCTGCCCGAGGGCTACGACCACAAATACACCTATAGCCACCTCGGCTACAACCTCAAAATCACCGACATGCAGGCTGCCTGTGGCTTGGCGCAGTTGGCAAAGGCAGCACAATTCATCCAGGCGCGCAAAGACAACTTCGCATACCTACATGAGCGCCTGCAAAGCTGCACCGAGTTTTTGCAACTGCCGCAGGCCACCGAGCATTCCGATCCTTCCTGGTTCGGCTTTCCCATCACGCTCAAGGAAACCAGCCCTGTCACCCGCCTGGACTTACTCACTTACCTCGATCAGAACAAAGTGGGCACCCGATTGTTGTTTGCTGGCAACCTCACACGGCAACCGTACATGAAGGGCCAAAACTATAGAGTGAGCGGCGCTCTCACGAACACCGACACGGTGATGAACAACACCTTCTGGATCGGGGTCCAGCCCGCGCTCACGCGCGACATGCTTGACTACGCTGCGCGCCAGATCGAAGCCTATCTGGGTGTAAACTTCTAAGCAGCCTTTAATGAGCACACCCGTACAATCTTTCGACGCCCGTCGCCTGCGCAAGACGGTTCTGGATATGGCTTATGCCGGCTCCACCGTTCACATCGGCTGCGCCTTCTCTATCATCGAACTGTTGGCTGTGCTCTATCGCGATCATTTGCGCTTTCCAAGTAACGACCCTGTTGCACCGGGCAGAGACTATTTCATACTGAGTAAGGGCCATGGAGTTATGGCTCAATATGCTTGTATGCGTGAACTCGGCTGGTTGCCAGATGAAGCCTTTAGCGGCTATTTTTCGGATGGTACCGCACTCAAAGGGCTTTCTGATTCCCGAGTACGCGGGCTAGAAGTGACATCTGGTTCGCTGGGTCATGGGTTTTCCGTCGGTGTGGGCATGGCACTTGGCGCCAAGTTCAGGCGCTCGGACCAGAAAACCTATGTCCTCGTTGGCGACGGTGAAATTAACGAAGGTCCGATCTGGGAGGGCTCTCTATTCGCAAGCCACCACCGGCTGAAAAATCTAATGCTAATCGTTGACGAAAACGGTTTTCAAGCTATGGGTACTACACAGGATGTATTGGAACTTGGTTCAATTCAAACGAAATTCGAGAGCTTCGGGTTCATTGCATGCACCGTAGATGGACACGACGAAGCAGAGATTGACTTGGCCATTCGAGAGTTGTGGGCCAGACCGTCCGATCGACCAAGGGCCCTAGTCGCCAAGACGGTCAAGGGTAAAGGTGTTCCTTTTATGGAGAACGATAACATCTGGCATTACACACGTCTGACTGCTGAGACATATGCGCGTGCAGTTTCTGCTGTAACCGGAGATGTCGTACTATGAGGGATGCATTTTCAACGGCACTAGTCAATCTTGCAACCGCCGATTCCAATGTTCTTCTGCTAACAGGTGATCATGGTTATGCGCTATTTGATGGGTTCCGAAGTGTCTGCCCAGACCAGTACATAAACGCAGGGATAGCAGAGCAGAATATGGTTGGAATGGCTGCAGGTTTAGCGCGTACCGGCTTTCGCCCTATTGTTTATGGTCTGAGTGCTTTTGTCCCGGTGCGTGTACTTGAACAGATCAAGCTGGATGTCGCTCATGATATGCTGCCAGTAATCTTCATAGGCGATGGTGCCGGTTTCGTTTACAGCCATTTGGGAACAAGCCACCAGTCCACAGAAGACATCGCATGCACGCGGGCCGTACCGGATTTGCAGGTTTACTCGCCTGCTGATGCGTATGAAATAACACTATGCATGAAGTCTGCATACCAGTCACGTGCCCCAGTGTATCTGCGCATGGGAAAGTCTGATCGTGGCTCTGTTCATCAGCAGGTGCCCGACACTCCCTTAGGCGGGCTGATTGCACTCCAGCACAGTGAACCCGGTTGTGTTTCGTTCATCGCTACCGGATCACTGACGCGCTGCGCACTGGATATCGCAACCTACACCTTTCCCGAGGCATCCGTCTGGTCAGCACCATTCATAAAACCGCTGGATGTTTCTCAGATTATCAACATTTGTCATAGTAGCCGGGCTATCGTAACCTTTGAAGAACACTCCATTCATGGTGGGCTTGGCTCCTTGGTGGCGGAAATCGCAAGTGAGCATGCCCCAGTGCGCATTTTGCGTGTAGGGGTGAGGGATCGTTTTTCTGAGCATTGTGGGACCTATGAGTACCTACTGAAGGAACATGGGCTTGATCGTGACTCAATCGAAAAGCAAATCCTAACCTTCTTATCTAAAACGAATTAACTATAATGCATATCGCTGTTCTGGGAGCGACTAGTCAAATCGCAAGAGACTTTATCACTACTGCAGACAATAAGGCCGAGTATGATTTTAGTCTCTACGCTCGGCGTCCGAGCGCTGTAAAGGAATGGGTGGCGCAAAATCAGTTGCTGCACATTAAGCAGGTAGGAGATTATGATAGCTTTAAATCAAATTCATCGTTTAATGCCGTTATAAACTTTGTGGGAGTTGGTGATCCAGCAGCGGCACAAAACATGGGTTCTTCGATTCTAGATACTACACACGAATTTGACACTTTGGCGCTAAACTATTTACAGAATCGTCCAGAAACACGCTATATTTTTCTAAGCAGTGGAGCGGCCTATGGATCTGATTTTGATCAAGCCGTTACCGAGGAAACACCTGCACAGTTTAATATTAATATGTTAAAAGCACAGGACTGGTATGGCATCGCAAAGTTTTATGCAGAGTGTCGACATCGTGCCTTGAAGAACCTCCCTATTATTGATATCCGTGTTTTCAGTTATTTTAGCCGCACGCAAGACATATCAGCAAGGTTTCTGATGTCAGACGTGGTGCGAGCCATCCGCGATAAATCTGTTTTGGAAACCTCTTCCAATGACATTGTCCGTGATTTCTTTCATCCCTCAGATTTTTTTAGCCTAGTTAGGAGCGTGCTTGAAGTCCCATTTTTTAATGAAGCAGTCGACTGCTATACGCGAGCTCCGATTAGTAAGTCAGAGCTGTTAGCGGCCATGCAAAGCCACTTCGGTCTGCGGTACCAGACTTTGAAAGCACCTGTAGGCGTGAATTCCACTGGAACAAAGCTTAACTATTACTCACGCAATTTACGCGCATCGGGTTACGGTTATCAGCCCAGTCTTACATCATGGGATGGCTTATTGATGGAAACAGCCGCCATTCTTTCTGGCGCTGATAGGTAGGGTAGGTTTCGAGCCGGTCCCGCGCAACTCGGCTATCTGCAACACAACTTAGCGCTCACCGCACTGCACTAGGTGCGAGCGCACCCCTTTGGTTTTTCTGACCAAGCCGGTACCTTAGACTTCTTTCACTACGCCGAAGAATCGAGCAACACCTAGGTTGTCAAGGTCAGTGGCCGCTCCGACAATTAACGCATCCAGTAGCAAGTGCGCACCTTTGAAGAATTTTCTGCCACACTGGGCCAGCCGGTCGATCTCATCAAGTGCGACGTATAAGCCGCGGAACTGCTGGTGTTTTGTGTAGGCAGCGCCAGCTTCGCGCGCGACCTGCAGTTCTTTTTTTCGGAGATCCTGCGCAATTAGTCCGCCAGGTTCTGCTATGACCCGAACTAGGTTTTTGACTTTTTCCGTCAGCTCGGCTACCAAGCCTTCACCGTGGAAAGCAAGCATCTTCTCCCCTTTGACCAGATAAACGCCAGCAAGCAAGTAAGAAACTTCTTTTTTCTGCACCTCGACAGCCCCATACGTCAGAATAGTTATCGCCTCGATAGAACAACCACTGGGGCGGCGATGAAGGACAAAAATGGCTCGATACGGACAAGCATTCAAGGACAAGGCGTTAGCCCGGTTGCTGGCACCCGAGAGCGCAGCACTGCACGTGGTTGCGCAAGACTTGGGCGTTGGGGTGCCAACCCTAGAGCGCTGGCGCGAACAGGCGCCGACAGGCACCAAGAAGCCATTCGGCGTTGGGGTATTACTTCAACTATGTAATTGAGTGTTTTTTAATAAATTGAACAAAAAGCCGCTTCCTGATCTTGTTGTATCTGTCCCGACCTATAACAGATCCCGATTACTCGATGCATTTCTGCAGGCCCACGCTCCGCTTTTTGCGGGATATAACGTTCCTCTGCACATCTATGACAATGCATCAACTGATGATACTGAACAAGTTGTTCAGCAATGGATTAGAGCTTTTCCAATTATCAGATACATACGGCAATCAGCGAATGTAGGCCCGATTAAAAATATTTGGGATGCCATAAATCTTCCAGATGCTAGGTATGTATGGCCAATAGGTGATGGGAATCAAATCAGTGAAGAGTGCCTAAAAATCGCGATTATGCAGATTAGCTTAGATGTTGATGCAATCGTTTTTAACTTACCGAGCTCTAAATTCGGTCTTATGAATAATACCTGTAATGAAGGGGTTCTGGACAATGCTGATGTTGTGTTAGTTAATCTTAAAGATGTTCTCTCATGCCTTGCGGCAACTGTTTTTTCGTCTAGGGTTATTAAATCGTTCGATGTTACGTTGTATGAGCATTCGTGCTATCAGCAAATGTGCTGTGTTGTAGATTATTGTGCTAAAAACAATTTTAAACTTTACTGGTGTCAGGCAGTGTCTATCCAGGGCTTGGCTGCTGCTTCAACACTTAAACGGAATTGGTCAACTACAAGCTCGGCAATAGAAATTGGAGCAGTCAATTGGGTGCAATCAATCAATATGCTCCCCTATGATGAAACGATTAAACGGTTGGCTTCTGTTAATACATGGTTCTTTAACTGGCGATTTTTAGTTGTGATGCGGTCGCATGGTGCAATTAGTTTGGGTCTGGTGATAAAAAACTTTAGCTACATTCTAAAAGCAGCTCCAAAAAATGTTCACACCGTTCCTTTTTTGTTTTTTTGTTGCCTAATTCCGCAGCCCATAGTGCGATGGACGATAAACGGATTTAGAGTGATTAAAACTTTTATTGGTCGCTCGTAAAATATCCCCAACCCATTGATGTACTTCCCGCCCCCCAAGAGCTGTTCATCAACCAGCCATACAATCATTCGGGATGTGATAGATTGTCGCATCCCCGATGATTGTATAGACTCGAAGCGTTATCCGTTGTTCATCGCTCGTGAGGCGATGAGGGCGCTGGTGTAC
>Ga0136712_1000042_pt1 | contig 9112 bp, 12 predicted proteins | sample JTO19cmmetaG_FD_104914 | JGI IMG/M metagenome (GOLD analysis project Ga0136712, IMG submission 104914) | Freshwater bacterial and archeal communities from Indian Creek, Illinois, USA to study Microbial Dark Matter (Phase II) - JTO19cm metaG | ecosystem: Environmental > Aquatic > Freshwater >... | reverse complement strand
TATATATACAATGGAAAACAAAGTAAACACGGGAGCTATCTTTAAGAACGATAAAAAGACGAAAGACACACACCCAGACTACAGAGGAAAAGTAAACGTAAACGGCAAAGAAATGGAAGTTGCCTTATGGGTTAAACAAGGTAAAAACGGGTCGTTCATGTCGGCTTCATTTAGCGAGCCTTACGTAGCACCAGCACAAGAACCAATTAGCAAAGTAGATAACGACGACTTCCCCTTTTGATATGTACGTAAACGACACAGACTTACGTAATAAGTTAAAGGAAGTGTTAAAGACGAAAACACGTAACCAGGTAGTAACAGAAATCAAAACACGAACGGGTAAATTTCACCAGTATCAGATTGATAAATTCTTACAAGGTAACGACGTAAGTTTAAACACCGCCATAAAACTAGACGAGTACTTATTACGCGAACAAATGTAATATAAACCATACCATTAGAACTGCTTTATATTCTTTTTGAAGCCATCTTAACGGGTGGCTTTTTTATTGTTAATAACTTTTCAAAGTAATGTTTAGATTATAATCGTAAGTTTGATTAAAAATTAATCACATGGAATACATTTTTTTAATAGCCTTTACGTGGTGGGTCGTTAAGTTCGAACCTTTACAAATGATTTTTGACTATATTTTTAGTCTGTTACCTATCAATAGCCTAACAATTACACTTCATTCGGCGTTAGGTTGTCCTAAATGCGTGGGATTTTGGCTTACGTTGGTTTATACTAGTAGTTTCTTTACGGCTTGCGTCGTTAGTTTGTGTTCTTATATCTTAGATTTATGCTTAGCGAAGCTGGACTACTAGAAATAAACGGACTAATCGCGGAAATAAACCCCGAACGCTTGTCAAAAATGCACCTTCGCAAATTACAAGCTATCAAAGTCAAAGAAACGGGCGTAAAAGATAACGAATGTTTTTGCCACCCAGACAAGCGTAAGAAATGGTTTGCTAAATTCCTAGAATGGTATGAAGAAAACGCTTGACAAATACATAAGCGAAAATTATAACGAAATTAGGACGTACACAAACTACATTCTAACAAATTACCACAGCTATAAGAATATTAGGTATTCAATGTTAGACGCTGACACGTGCATTAATAACGCATACTTACACGTCTTAACCATAGACACCGAAAACACGGACGAAAATAGCGTAAAAAGTTACCTACTTAATACAATCAAATGTCAAATTATCTGGGACACGTCTATAAGCCACAAACAAGACGACATTAAAAGCGTAGAATACCAAGTAACCGACATAGAAGACGACGACGAAGTAACACGTAAAATAGAAATAGAGAATAAGTTTAACAATCAAAGGGCGTTTGTAGAAATATACCGCCACCAAATAACGGACATACTAGATAAAGCTAAATTTGAAGCCTATTTCGACAAGGGATTTAACACAGCGCGAAGTCTAGCCAAACACTTTAACATTCCAGTTACTTCTGCGCATTACATTATCAAAGAAATCAAACATAGAATCCGTCAAATTCAATATAGTTATGAAAACGAATGAAATAGCTGACGCCCTCGCAAGGATTGTTTTATTCACTATAGGTGGGGTTATCTGTCTAGGTGGGTACGAAGTAGCTTTGCGTATGTTTGGCGTACTGATTATAATTAAAGCCATAGGCACAGAACTAAAAAATGAACAAAATGAAAATTAAAGACGAATACAAAGGAAAAACGATAATAACTTACGATTCAGTCTTAGGACAAAGACGCGTAGAAGTAGACAAAATCCACCCCGCACAATTTAAATACTACGTAAGTATAGGATTAGGGTATATTTTCGAAGCGGATAACGTGACGATTAGCTACAAAGGAATCGAAGAAGTCGCACAAGACGACGTAAACACGGAAAAAGAAACTATTAAAGAACCAGTAATACAAAAACCAAATGCCACAGCCAGTAAAAGGAGAAAAAAAGCAGACGTTCCTAAATAGATGTATGAAAGACCTTGAGTCAATAGATACCCACCCAAACGAAAAACAAAGATACGCTGTATGTGTACACACTTGGGAAACTCATTCACGCGAGGCGTTAAGTATCTACAAAAACACGTTCAAAAAAAAGAAATGAAATTCTACCTACTAGACTACGGGAAAAATATGTTAGATGAAGGGCAAAGAATGATTGACCACCTAGAAGCTAGTAACTACCATTACATAGCGTACCTAACAAATGCGGATGGTCTGTTATGTCTAGAAGAAATAGATGAGAATGAATTTTTAGACCACTTTAAAAAAACGAAAAATGGCAAAGCCTAGATACATACAAACACCAGAAAAGCTATACGAACTATTCGAGCAATACACGGAAGATACAAAACGTAGAGTAAGAACAATACCAAAAGCAACTAACAAAGGAGTGCTATATGAAGAACACGTGCCACCCCTTACAATAGACGGATTTAAAACATACGCCAATAAACAAGGCACAGATATTAACCGATATTGGTATAACGTAGATGGGACACTCAACGAGTATGTAAGCATCGTTACGCGCATTAAAGAAGAAATTCGAAACGACCAGGTCGAAGGCGCACTTGTCGGACAATATCAACAGAACATAGTAGCACGTCTAAACAACCTAACCGAAAAGACGGACGTAACCAGCAACGGCGAAAACATAAACGAAATTAAAATATCAATCATTCGACCAGACACGAAAGAACTAGAGTAATGGAAAAGTTAACTTTAAGAATAACACGCCCCGACTTGACAAGCTACGAAAACACGTATACCAATGTTATAATAAGAAAAGATGAAACTGGTATATATATTCAAGTAAACGATTGTAAAAGGTTTATAGCTGGGTTTTATCCTTTAACGTGGGCAATTGAGGTTATCAAAGTTGAAATACTAGAGTAATGGAATTAAAGAGTACGATAGTCTTTGAAAGGAATTACGACGCGCTTTATAATAACGAGGCGCGTTTTATCATTAACGAGGGTGGTTCGCGTTCGTCTAAGACCTACAGCCTATGCCAGCTTATACTGGTCTATTGCCTACAGAACAAAGGCGTGGTCGTTTCAATCATACGTAAGACATTCCCAGCGTTACGAGCTACAGCTATGAGGGACTTCTTCGAGGTTCTTAAGGATGCGGGCATATACGACAAAGCTAGTCACAATATGAGCGAACATATCTACTCATTCAACAACGGTTCGATAGTAGAATTCTTTAGTGTTGACGACGAGCAAAAGATTCGAGGGCGTAAACGTCACCTTGCATGGTGTAACGAAGCGAACGAACTATATTACGACGACTTTACGCAACTTAACATGCGTACCGAATCCAAACTAATATTTGATTACAACCCGTCAGATTCGAACAGCTGGCTTTATGAACTACCGAAGAACGAAAGCATACTAATTAAGTCCACATACAAGGATAACCCATTCTTACCCGAATCCATAAAGACCCAAATAGAAGACCTCAAGCGAACAGACGAAGCGCTATTCCAAATATACGCGCTAGGTGAAAAGGCTATCAGTAAGTCTAACATCTACTCGAACTGGACATTCTTACCGCACAGACCCGCACGCTTTACGCAGTTCCTATATGGCTGTGACTTTGGGTATAATCACCCCACAGCGTTAGTAAGAATCTACTGGCATGAAAAGGACATCTTTATAGAACCCGTTATCTACGAAAGCTACCTAACGACGTCCGACCTACTAGACCGATTCGAACAGCTGAACATAGAAAAGAACGCGGACATAATAGCCGACTACGCTAGACCAGAAATAATAGCCGAACTAAACAACAACGGATACAACGTGATTAACGCAAACAAGTCCGTTAAAAAGGGAATTGACAACGTAAAGACTTTCGGTATCTTCTGCATGGAACACGAAGGCTTAAAGAAGGAATACCAAAACTATAAGTGGAAAAAGATAGGTGACCAGATACTAGACGAACCCGTTAAACTTTGGGACGACGCTATGGACGCGACACGTTACGGCGTTGCCTACATAAAAGAACAATACTTTACAGACGACGCCTATTACGCGTTCTAACCTAAACAAAAGAGAAATTTAATATAGTCATGGCACAAACAATAATAGCAAAACCGCAAGCGTTCACACCCGCTTACAACCCGATTAAATACATAGTAGACAGCACGAATAAAAATCTAACTGGGTTTAGATACATATACCAAGTTTACAACGGCGCGACCTTACTAGGTTCGTTTAAAGTAGTACCGACTTACGGCACGGGTTACGGCGAACTTGACCTATCTAAGTTTCTAAGTTCTTACGTTAGTTGGGATTTCGACCCGACTATTACACAAGACCTTGACGCTGTGAATTCGTTCTATAATTACGACGTGAAAGTAGGCGAAGAGTACCTATACGAAATAGACTACACAAGTGCGCTAACTTCATCTGGTACGAATACACGAATTAACGTAACTAACATCTTTTTAGTAGGCGACCAGATAAACATAACACAAGACGACGGCGGTACGGCTAACCCATTACTTGAAGGTCTTCATACTATTATCGCTGTGTCTGGAACTTGGATAGACGTAAGCGTACCTTTCGCGTCAATCACAAACGTAAACATAAACGGAACTATAAACTACGCAGACAACCGCAAAGTAGTAACGTATGACATTACCGAGTTCACAAATAAGAAGGTCTTTAACGGCGCTAAAACTTGGGTCGACTTTGTCACATATAACGAAACAGACTACACGCTAAACGGCGTTACTAAACTTTGGTTAACTAACCAGCCAAAGACGGATTTTAAATGTACACTAGGTCAAGACCTATGGCTAAACGCACGCGCTAGATTAGGTAAGCAAATTTACTTTCAAAACAGCGACGGCGACATTTACACTAAAAACATAGTTAATAATAATTCAATAGTTCAAGTAGCGGTCGGCTGTAATAACTACGGGGTCGTTACGCCAGTTACTGGTGTGCTACCAATGATTAAACCAGATACCGAATACTATGATTTCTGGTATAGCGACGGCGGTTCGCAGTTTTCACAAAAGTACCGCGTAAACATAGACCGACGCGTACAGATTAACGAATACGTTATATCATTTCTTGACCGAATGGGTTCATTCTCTAGCTTTGCTTTTCAGCTTAAAAGCTACGAACGCGGTGAAGTAACACGCGACGAATTTAACAAAGACGTACAAGGTTTTGTAAGCGGTGGTGAATGGGGATATAACTACCAAGAATTCGGCTTTAACACGTTCAACATAAACGTAACTAAGACCCTCGAACTAAACACGAACTGGATGACTCAAAACATGTCGGACTATTTCCAAGAACTGATAACGTCACCTCAAACGTTTTTAAAGTTGGTGCAGTACGTAACTACAGAAGACGGCGAACTATTGCTAGACGAAGACGGATGCCCATACCACAGCGCAGAATCTACGGCTTACGTTCCATGTATCGTTCAAACAAACAGCTTTGAAGTATTCCAACAAAGAAACAAGAACCTAATCAAACAAAGTATAGTAGTTAAATTAGCAAATAACGATAACGTAAATGGTTAACATAGTAAAAATAATACTTGAAACGGGGGTACTCGAAGTACGTCAAGACGTAGCCTTTCCGCTTAACTTTTCAGTAGGTGACATACGCGACATATCAAAGCGTTCTGGTACGTTTTCAAAGACTATCGTTCTAGCGGGTACTGATAACAATAACCAACTATTAAACCACTACTACGACGTAAATATAGAAGCGGGTACGTTCGACGTATCGAAGTTAACGAAGTGTCAAGTAGTACAAAACAACGTAGTCATTTTAGACAACGCGCTACTGCAACTAGTGAACGTAAACAAACAGCAACTAACGGACGCACACGAACAGATAGTTAACTACGAAGTAATTATAAAGGATACGAAAGCTGAACTATTTACAGCCATGAACAGCGCCGAAATAGCGGATATAGATTTTAGTGATTTAGACCATTTTCAAAATACTGGTTACATAGTTTCTACTTTTGATAACACCATAGCAGACGGATTTAAATACGTATTGCCATACGAAACAAACGGAAATGAATACCATATGAGGCAAATGAAGCCAGCTATCTATGCGAAACTTTATTTCGATAGGATATTTGGTAACGCTGGTTTTACTTACACTTGGTCGGGTTTAACAGACGCGAACTTCGACAAGTTATTGATTCCATACAACGGAGATGAAAACGCTGTAGATTGGACAGACTACAAAGTTCTAGCAAACACTTCATTTACTACTACATACGCGCAAGCCTTTCCAGGTATATTTACTCCGTGGGCGCAAGAAGTTAACGGCTGGACTGAAACGCTAGACCTTCAAAATATATTCGACCCTATTACGGGATATTACACAGCACCAACGGACACCGACCCGTTAGCTTCGCAATCTTACGAATTTAAAATAAATGTTGAATTCGAATACGTGTTCGAAAATCATGACGCGTTACCAGCTAGAGTTTTTCAATATACAAATAATACATACATTCCTACTACTGGTTTTTTTGCGCCTTACTTTAAGGCTATGTCACCTAATAACACGGGAACAACAGCATACGTAACTACGCAAGCCATAACTGACTACATACCTTCTGGTATTACAACATTCGGCGCGTATGCCAATACAATGATTACCAGTCCTACTACTTACATTTCTACAAGTGACGTTTTAAAATTGGTAGTTGGTATTCAGTCAAACATGACAAACGGCTCGTTTGCGTGGAAAACTTCGGCTAGTGGTGCTGGTGCTTTGGTAGACGTTAACATTAACGTTATAAATATCAGTTTGGAAATAATGCCAAATAGCAACACGCCCGTAATAGGTGGGTTCTTAAAAATGAACGAATACGTACCGCAGAAGATTAAACAAGCGGACTTTGTAAAGTCAATCTTTATGATGTACAACTTGTTTGCAGACGTAGACCCAGAACAGCCGAATAACATTATTTTAAAACACCGCGACGAATACTACGACAACGGCGCACAAAAAGACTGGACGTATAAACTAGCAAAAGACCGCGAACAAAATTTAGAGTTTTTACCCGACGTAAGTAACAAGCGTTTGATATTAACCTACAAAGAAGACAGCGACGACCCGAACGTACTATACAAACAAAGCACAGACGAAATTTACGGACAACTAGAATACATTTTTGATAGCGAGTACGTGCGCGACGTAGACACGAAAGAACTTATTTTCAGTCCTACGCCTATCACTAAAACAACATTCGGCGCTATAGTTCCAATGATTAACGGACAAACACCTAAAACAAATATCCGCATCTTATTTGACGGGGGCGAACAGCCATGCGGTGCGTGGGATTTAATTAGTAGTGGTGTAGCTGGTACTTTTAATATAGACACTTACCCAGCCATCACACACTTTGACGACGCTAACACGCCGACTTTCGACTTGAACTTTGGAACGTGTGACTACTATTACTACAATCCAGCAACGTTAACAAATAACAACCTTTGGAATCTATACTGGCGTCGTACGATTAACCAAATTAACGTAGGTAAAATGTTAACCGCTTACTTCAAACTAGATGAACGCGACATACATAGTTTAAAGCTAAACGATAAAATACGTATTGATAACAGCTGGTGGAATATTAACAAAGTAATTGATTACAACGCGAACCTAAACCAACTTACAAAGGTAGAACTTATAAGCGTAGATAGCGAAATAGATTTAGCACCATTCCAAACGAACACGGGCAACCCAGCACCAAGTACAACAACAAGCACGGCTTTAATGTCTGTGCGTTCTTCGTCTATGTTTAGTAGTAACGTAATTCTTGAAGGTGCTAACGTAGCGGTTTACGGCTATCGTAACAGCATAGCGCAAGGCGTTCGAGGGATTGTAATAGGTGACGACAATACGTTAAATGAAGACGGACTAATAACCCCTAGAATTAACGGCGTAATAGTTCCACAAACTGGCTACGTTGCTAACATGACTCAAACGGGAACGAGTGCGCCTACGGCTGTAGTGTTTAGCGGTGATTTAATTACATGGACACGTTCAAGCGCTGGTGAATACTTAGGAACGCCATTAACGCCGTACGACCCTATTAACACTTATGTAATGATTAACAACGTAGAACACGACTTCTTAACAAGTGCGTACATAAACACGGACGGAAATGTAGTTATTGTAACTTGTCGAACTAACGGACATTCACACCAAGACGACGTGTTAAATAATACTAGCTTAGAAATTCGAACCTACTAGAATATAATATAGTTATGAATGAAGTAACGATACCATTAAAAGTAACTGGCATAGGCGCGATTAAAGCCGAATTAAAAGGACTTAAAGGCGCTATTGCTGAGGCTACAGACCCAGCACAAATAGACGCACTTACACAGCGTGCGGGTGAACTAGCGGACAAACTTAAAGACGTTAACGAAAAGGTAGGCGCTATGACTACTGGTTCTAAATTTGAATCGGTTAGTAACAGCTTTCAGTTAATGCAGAATGACCTTGCTAGTCTTGATTTCGAGGGTGCTAATGAAAAGGCGCAGATGTTCGCTACTAATCTAGGTAAAATCGGAAAAGCTGACATTTCGGGCGCGCTAAAGGGTATTACTGGAATGGTTAAAACGTTAGGTATGGCGTTTGTAAAGTTAGGCGCACAGATATTAATGAACCCTATATTTTTATTAGTTGCTGTTATTGTAGCAATTGTAACTGCTATTGGTGTTTTCTTATACAAAATAGGCGTACTTCAAAAGATTCTAGCGGTATTAATGGCTCCTATATACATGTTAATAGACGGCTTTAAATGGCTAACAGATGCAATCGGTTTAACTTCATACGAAGCAGAAGACAACGCGGAACGAATCAAAAAAGCAAACGAAGAAATAATAGATTCTAGTAAGAAAAGAACAGAAGCTGTAACATCTATGTATGACTTCGAAATAGAAAAGGCAAAGATTAACGGACGCGACACTACCAATTTAGAGATAAATAAATCTAAAGCGATTACTAATGAAGCTAAATTAAGACGTGATAGACAAGTAAAAGAATTACGCGCTTTAAATAAAATTGCTAGTGAAGACAACGCAGAACAACGCAAGAAAT
>Ga0136712_1000040_pt1 | contig 9370 bp, 9 predicted proteins | sample JTO19cmmetaG_FD_104914 | JGI IMG/M metagenome (GOLD analysis project Ga0136712, IMG submission 104914) | Freshwater bacterial and archeal communities from Indian Creek, Illinois, USA to study Microbial Dark Matter (Phase II) - JTO19cm metaG | ecosystem: Environmental > Aquatic > Freshwater > Creek... | reverse complement strand
GGGCAAGAACGAGGCGCGGATCCGCGAGCTCACGGAGAAGCTTCGCCACGTCCAGATCGGCACGCCGCCCGACGACGGGATGGTCGAGGCCGGGATGCTCGTGGACGTCCTGCTCGCCGGCGAGCCGATGACGTTCCTGCTCGGCTCGCGCGAGATCGCGGACACGACCGACGTCGACGTCTACTCCCCCACCTCCCCGCTCGGCGCCGCGATCTACGGCCACTCGGTCGGCGAGATCGTGAGCTACACCGCGCCCAACGGCAAGGAGTTCACGGTGGAGATCAAGGCGGCCACGCCCTACGAGGGCTGAGCCCGACCACAGGACACGAGGGCTGATCGCTGCCCTCGGGCAGGAGGCTCCGCACCCCAGGGTGCGGAGCCTCTGCGCATCTCGTCCGCTAGCCGTGAGCCGCTCGCCGTGAGTCGTTGACCACCAGGCGCGGCTCGAAGCCCACCTCACGCAGCCGCGTCATGATCTGCTCGCAGTGCTCGGGGCCCTTGGCCTCGAGGTGCAGGGTCACCATGGCCTCGAACATGCCGAGCGAGGTGTCGGTGTGCGAGTGCTCGACGTCCTTGATGTTGGCGCCGACCTCCGCGAGGGTCTCGACGAGACTGGCGAGGGCGCCGGGCCGGTCGTCGAGCCGCACCCGTAGGTGCAGGTACCGCCCGGCGGCGACCATGCCGTGCTGGATCACGCGCATCAGGAGCAGCGGGTCGATGTTGCCGCCGCTGACGACGGGCACGATCGTCCCGGGCATCCCGGTGGGGTCGGCCATGACGGCGGCGACGCCAGCCGCACCGGCGGGTTCGACGACGAGCTTGGCTCGCTCGAGGACGAGCAGCAGCGCGCGGGAGAGGGCCTCGTCGCTGACGGTGCGGACCTCGACGCCGAGACGGTCGAGGATCTCGAAGGGGATGTCGCCGGGCTTGCCGACGGCGATGCCGTCCGCCATCGTGCGCCCCACGGGTTTCGCGACGGGGTGGCCGGCCGCGAAGGACTCGGGGAAGGTCGCCACCTTCTCCGACTGGACGCCGATCACGCGCACCTCGGGGCGGAGCTCGGCGAGGACCGTCGCCACCCCCGCCACCAGGCCGCCGCCGCCGAGCGGGACCACGACCGTGCCGACGTCGGGGACCTGCTCGAGGATCTCGAGTCCGACGGCGCCCTGACCGGCGACGACGTCGGCGTGGTCGAACGGGTGGATGAGGATGCGCCCCGTCCGGGCCGCCTCCTCCCGCGCGTGGGCGAGGGTCTCGTCCACGGTCTTGCCGACCAGCCGCACGTCCGCGCCGTAGGCCGAGGTCGCGGCGATCTTCGGCAGCGCGGCGTCCACCGGCATGTAGACGACCGCGTCGATCCCCAGGCGCCGCGCCGCGTAGGCCACGCCCTGCGCGTGGTTTCCGGCGGAGGCGGCGATCACCCCGGCGGCGCGCTCCTGCGCGCTGAGGTGCGCGAGCCGCGTGTACGCGCCGCGCACCTTGAAGGAGCCGGCCCGCTGGAGGTTCTCCAGCTTGAGCATGCAGTGCTGGCCCGCGATGTCGCTCAGGGCGCGCAGCGGCTGGACAGGGGTGGTGATGGTGACGCCGTCGAGGAGCTCGGCGGCCGCGCGGACGTCGTCGAGGCTGACGACCGCGGTCACGACTCCCGGCCCTCGTCCACCAACGGGCCGGACTCGTCCCGCGGAGCACCCCGGCGGCGATCGGCACCGTCGAACTCGTCGGTGATCCCCTCGCTGGTGACAACGTCGTCCGTGACCGCGACCGTGGCGGGCCGCAGGGGCCGGCGCCGCGGGAACTCGGGGCGCCGGCGCAGCAGCGGCACGTGGTCGTCCGTCCCGAGCGCCGGGAACTTGTCCGTCCCGTGGAGGTAGAGGATCACGGTGTTGAGCACCGCGGCGATCGGCACGGCGAACAGGGCGCCCACGAGGCCCGCGGCCATCGAGCCGGTGGCGACGACGAGCACCACGGCCACCGGGTGCAGCGAGACCGCGTGGCCCATGAGGAACGGCTGGAGCACGTGCCCCTCGATCTGCTGGACCAGCAGGACGATCAGCAGCATGATCAGCGCCGCCACCCAGCCCTGCGAGACCAGGACGACGGCCACGGCGACGGAGCCCGTCACGATGGCGCCGATGATCGGCACGAACGAGCCGATGAAGACCAGGATGCCGAGCGGCAGTGCGAGGGCCGGGACGAAGAAGGCTGCACCGATGCCGATGCCGGCGGCGTCGACCATCGCCACGAGGATCTGCGTGCGCACATAGGCGGAGAGCGAGACCAGACCCCGGCGCCCCGCCTGGTGCATGCGCTCCCGGGCCCGGATGGGCAGCAGGTTGACCAGCCAGGTCCAGATGGACCGGCCGTCGAGCAGGAAGAAGATGGTGCAGAAGATCGCGATCAACAGCCCGACGAGCATGTGGCCGACCAGATGGACCGCGCCCGCCGGGGGGTGAAACGCCGCCAGGAGGTGTCGGCGTCGCGGGACTTCGCCTGCCCGTCGATCCAGCCGCTGCACAGCGCCTCGTCGAGGGCCTGGTCGTAGGTCAGCGCGGTGGGGGCGGGCCGGTTCTTCTTCGCCAGCACCAGCCACACGCCGTCGTCGTCGTGCTCGTGCTCGTCCAGCCACGCGCGCCAGGCGGCGACGTCGGGCAGCAGCAGCTCATCACTCTCGGGACCGTTCATGGGCTGGACGGTAGCCCGGCACTGTGAACCGTTGGGCGTCAGCGTCTTCAATCCGTTCGACCACTCCGACGACACCGAGCACGCTGGCAGAATTGCCGACGCAGGGCCCGCCCACGGTCCTTGTTCTGGAGGTTCATCACAGTGAGCTCGATCTTCGACCGCATCGTCGGCGCCGGCAAGCAGGCGATGGTCGCCCCCGAGGACGCCCTGCCCGGGCGCCCGTCCCCCGTGCTGCCGAACCCCGCTCCGCACACCGTGCTCGGCACGCCCATCGCCGGGCCGTGGCCGGAGGGCACGCGGGTGATCTACCTGGCCATGGGCTGCTTCTGGGGCGCCGAAGAGATCTACTGGCAGGTCCCCGGCGTGGTGAGCACCGCCGTCGGCTACATGGGCGGCACGACGCCGAACCCGACCTACGAGGAGGTCTGCACGGCGCGCACCGGCCACGCCGAGACCGCGCTGGTCGCCTACGACCCCGCCGTGGTGTCCGAGGGGGAGCTGCTCCGCATCTTCTGGGAGCGCCACGACCCGACCGCGGGCTTCCGCCAGGGCAACGACGTCGGCACGCAGTACCGCTCCGCCGTCTACTGGACCACTCCCGAGCAGGAGGTGGTGGTGCGCCGCACCGCCGCCGTGTACGGCGAGGTCCTGGCCGGGCTCGGCTACGACCCGATCACCACCGAGCTGCGCCCCGCCGAGGAGGCCGGCGCCTTCTTCTACGCCGAGGACGCGCACCAGCAGTACCTGAGCGCCGCGAAGCACCCGAACGGCTACCGCTGCCACGCCACCACGGGTATCCCGTACCCGGCCGCCGGGTAGCGCCGGGACGCGCGGCGCCGCCCCGGGCGAGCGCGCAGGTCCGGTGGCAGCATCGGTGACGTGCTCTTCCACGACGTCGTCATCACCTCGACCGCCGTGGCGGCCACCCGGTCCCGGCTCGCCAAGCGGGAGCTCCTGGCGGACGCGCTCCGCCGCGCCGCCGCAGACGACGACGGCGGCGACCTCGTCGAGGTCGTCGCGGCCTTCCTCTCCGGGCGCCCGCGCCAGCGTCGCACCGGCGTCGGCTGGCGCTCGCTGCAGGCCGCCCCCGCCGCGGCGGCCGAGCCCACGCTCAGCCCGCTCGACGTCGACGCCGCGCTCGAGGCCCTGGCCGCGGCGTCCGGCCCTGGCTCCCAGACCGTGCGGACCACGACCCTCGACGCCCTCTTGGGGTCCGCCACCGCGGACGAGCAGCGGTTCCTTCGCGCGCTGATCGTCGGCGAGCTGCGGCAGGGCGCGCTCGACTCGCTGCTGCTCGACGCCGTCGCCGCGGCCGCCGAGGTCCCGCTGACCGCCGTGCGCCGCGCGGCGATGTTCTCCGCACTGTCGGGTCCGATCGCGCGGGCCGCGCTCGCGGGCGGGGCGGAGGCGCTGGCCGCGTTCCGCCTCGAGGTCGGCAGGCCCGTGCGGCCCATGCTGGCCTCGCCGGCCCCCGACATGGCCGCCGCCCTGGCGGGCTTCGGCTCGGACGGGTCCGGTCCGGGGGCCGCCGTCGAAGGGGCCGCCATCGAAGGGGCCGCCATCGAGGGGGTCGCCGTCGAGGCGAAGATCGACGGGATCCGCGTCCAGCTCCACCGCAGGGGCGAGGACGTCGCCGTCTACACCCGGTCGCTCGACGACGTCACCGACCGGCTCCCCGAGCTTGTCGCCCTGCTGCGCTCGCTCGCGGTCGAGTCCGTGGTGCTCGACGGCGAGGCCATCGCCCTGCGCGACGACGGCAGCCCGCTGCCGTTCCAGGACACCGCGGCGCGCACCGGCAGCAGCGACGACGACGCGCACTCCCGCGTCCCGCTGACCGCCTTCCTCTTCGACGCCCTGCACGTGGACGGCCACGACCTGATCGACGCCCCCGCGGCCGAGCGCTTCGCCGCCCTCGAGAGGGTCGTCCCGCCGACGGCGCTCGTCCCCCGTCTAGTCACCGCCGACGTCGAGCAGGCCTCCGCCTTCTTCGCCGACGTCCTCGCGACCGGCCACGAAGGCGTGGTCGTCAAGGCCCTCGACGCCCCGTACGACGCGGGCCGCCGCGGCGGCGCGTGGGTCAAGGTCAAGCCGCGGCACACCCTGGACCTGGTGGTGCTCGCCGTCGAACGCGGCTCCGGGCGCCGCCAGGGCTGGCTGTCCAACATCCACCTCGGCGCCCGGGTGCCGGGCGGCGGCGCGGGCGGCGAGGACTCCTACGTGATGCTCGGCAAGACCTTCAAGGGCATGACCGACGAGATGCTCGCCTGGCAGACCCGGCGGTTCCGCGAGCTCGAGGTCTCCGACGACGGCTGGGTGGTCACGCTGCGCCCGGAGCAGGAGGTCGAGATCGCGTTCGACGGCGTCCAGCGCTCGCCGCGGTACCCGGGCGGTGTGGCGCTGCGCTTCGCGCGCGTGCTGCGGTACCGCGACGACAAGCCGCCCGCCGAGGCGGACACCCTCGACGCGGTGCGCGCGATCCACACTCCCCCGCGAACCGCCTGAGGCCGCGCGCGATGCTCGATCCGGCGACGGGGCGTCGGTCGATTCGAGACGCAAACAGGCCAATCCACTCCTCGTTCACCTTCCGTCCGCCTTCCCGTCGGGAACGGCGTCCACGGTCCGGCGTCGTGAACACCATGCTCATCAGCCGCACCGACGGCGAGACCGAGGAGCTCCTCGACGCCGGCACCGCCACCGAGCGCGACGTCGTGATGTCCGTCCGGGACGTCGTCAAGACCTACCCGAACGGCACGCAGGCGCTGCGCGGGGTGTCGTTCGACATCCACCGGGGCGAGTTCGTCGTCGTGATCGGGCCGTCCGGCTCGGGCAAGTCCACCCTGATGCGTTCGCTGAACAAGCTGGTCGACGTCACCTCGGGCACGATCGAGATCGAGGGTGCCGACATCACCAGGACCCGTGGCCGCGCGCTGCGCCTGCTGCGCCGCAGGGTCGCGATGGTCTTCCAGCACTACAACCTGGTCTACCGGCTCTCGACGCTGCAGAACGTGCTGCACGGGCGCCTCGGCCACATGTCCGGCCTCGCGGGCCTGGCGGGCCGCTACTCGGAGGCCGACAAGCTCAAGGCCATCGAGCTGCTCGACGAGATCGAGCTCGGTGACCACCTGTACAACCGGGCCGCGGAGCTCTCCGGCGGCCAGAAGCAGCGCGTCGGCATCGCCCGCGCCATCATGCAGGACCCGTCGGTGCTGCTCTGCGACGAGCCCATCGCGTCGCTCGACCCGTCGATGTCGAAGATCATCATGGACACGATCTTCACGATGGCGATGAAGCACGGCATCACCGCCGTCGTGAACCTCCACCAGATCGACGTCGCGCTCCGGTACGCGACCCGCATCATCGGCCTGCACCAGGGCGAGGTCGTCTTCGACGGACCGCCCGCCGCGCTGACCACCGCGATGATCGAGAAGATCTACAACACCTTGATCGCCGAGCTCATGATCTCCGAGGAGCTCGCCGCGTGACCGCCGAGACTCCCACCACGGCGGCCGCCATCCTGCGGGCACCCGGCGCCGCTCGCCGGCTCGGCGGCATCCCCGTCATGGAGCGTAAGGAGCGCCGCTTCTACGGGTACGCGGGCCTCGTCCTGGCAGCCGCCTTCGTCGGTGCCACCGCCCTGATCGGCTTCAACCCGTTCGAGACCCTGCTGCGCTCGGTACCGATGCTGGAGTTCATCACCACCGAGTTCCTGCCGCCGACGATCAACCGGCCCGGCGCCGTCGCCCGCGCCGTCTTCACCACCGTCGCGCTCGCCATCACCTCGGCGTCCGTCGCGGGGGTGCTCGCCTTCCTCGCGGCCCTGCTCGGCTCCGCGAAGGTCTCCCCGGTCCCGTGGCTCGCGGCCGTGATCCGCGGCATCGCGACCTTCATGCGCAACATCCCCGACCTGGTGTGGGCCTTCATCCTCTTCGTCGCGCTGGGCATCGGCACGGGCACCGGCTTCGCCGCGCTGGTCATCACGACCTTCGCCTTCCTGACCCGGGCCTTCATCGAGACGATCGACGAGGTCTCCACCGACTCCACGGAGGGACTGCTCGTCGTCGGGGCGGGCTTCTGGCAGCGGGTCGTCCAGTCGATCTGGCCCTCCTGCATCAAGGACTTCATCTCCTGGTTCCTGTACTCGGTGGAGGTCAACATCCGCTCGGCGACCATCGTCGGCATGGTCGGCGGCGGCGGCATCGGGCTGGTGCTCTTCTCGTCCCTGCGCCGCTTCCGGTACGCCGAGGCGGCGGGCATCATCCTCGTCCTGGCGGCGCTCGTCGTCCTGGTCGACCTCCTCACCACGTTCCTGCGCAAGAAGGTGCTCGACCATGGCTGACGCCGTCCTTCACGCCGCCGCCCGCCCGACGGCCCTGCCCGCCGGGGTCCAGGTGGCCCGCGGCGGCCGCCTCCGGGTGAAGCAGGCCGGGCAGGACCGCCCGATCACCGTCTTCCTGCTGGCCACCCTCGCCGTGACCGTACTCGCCTTCACACAGCTCGAGGTGGACTGGGGCCTGCTCGCCTCCCGGGCGGCCAACCTGGGCACCGTCTTCTTCGAGCTCGCGCAGTTCGACCTCGGCCGCCTCGGCCCGACGCTGGAGGCCTTCGGGCAGACCATCGCGATCACCGTCCTGGCGACCGTCTACTCGCTGCTGGCAGCCCTCGTCTTCAGCGCCCTCGGCAGCCGCAACATCGTCCGCAACGCGCTGGTGAACCGGGCGGTGACCACGTTCTTCACCTTCATCCGCACGATGCCGACCCCCGTGATGGTGCTCATGGCGATGACGGGCTTCGGCCTCGGTCCCGTCCCCGGGATCATCGGCCTGAGCATGTCCTCGATGGCCTTCCTGGTGCGTGCCTTCATCGAGGGCTTCGAGAACGTCCCCGCCGAGACCATCGCCTCCCTGCAGGTCACGGGCGCCTCGCGGCTTCAGGTCTTCCTCTCCGCGGTGCTGCCCTCGGCCCTGAGCCACATCGTGGCCTGGACCTCGCTGCGCTTCGAGATCAACTTCCGCGAGTCGGCGATCCTCGGCATGGTCGGCGCGGGCGGTATCGGCGGCATCATCCACTCCTCGCTGAACGGCTTTGCCTTCGGCGCCGCCGGCTTCGCCATCTTCCTGGTCTTCGTCTACGCCTATCTCGTCGAGCTCGGCTTCACGAAGGTCAAGAACACCTACATCCGCTGATCGAAGCGGCCTTCCCGTCCGACGGCGCCTGCCGTCGGCGGTCCCTCCCTGGACGACACCGCGCCTGCGCGCCGTCGTCCTCCCCACCCCAGAAAGTGACACACCCCTGCCATGAAGCTGAACCGCATCGCCCGTGCCGCTACCACCGTGGCCGCCGCCGCAGGCGCCCTCGCCCTCGTCGCCGGCTGCACCCCGGGTGCCGCCGCCGCGGGAGGCGAGCTGGAGGTCTTCCGGATCGCCTACCTCCCGAACGAGGAGGCGCCGCACGTCATCGACGCCCGCACCTCGATGCAGGAGGGCCTCGAGGCCGCGCTCGGCCTCGACGTGCGCGAGTACATCACCACCGACTACGCCGCGATGGTCGAGGCGATGCGCCTCGAGCAGGTCGAGATGGCGTTCTTCGGGCCGCTGTCCTTCACCCGCGCCTACGAGCGTGCCGGTGCCATCCCGATGGCGCAGTTCGCCCCCGAGGGCAACCCGGACCTCGCCGAGATCCGCTCCATCATGGTCGTGCGCGCCGACTCCGACATCTACTCGCTCGACGACATCGAGGGCCGCACCATCGCCTTCGTCGACCCCGACTCCACGACCGGCACCCTGCTGCCGTCGAACGCGATCATCGAGCACTTCCCGGACCGCGACCTCGACCTGCACGACCTGCAGACCAACGGGGTCCTCTTCGACGCCGTCGCCTTCTCCGGCGGGCACCAGCAGTCCCTCAACGCCGTCCTCATGGGCGACGTCGAGATCGCCCCGATCTCGTCCCGCTTCCTGGCCGCCGGCATCGAGCGCGGCGACTTCGCCGAGGACTACCTGCGCGTCATCTACGCGACCGACATCGTGCCGGGCAACACCCTCGCCGTGCGCCCGGGCCTGCCTGCGGACCTGATGGCCAACCTCGAGACCTTCCTCATGGAGTTCGACGACGAGGTCTTCTTCTACGGCTTCCAGGGCAACCCGGCCCTGCGCTTCTTCCGCACCACCCTGGAGGACTTCCAGGAGCTGATCGAGCTGGACCGCCGCCTGAACAGCTGACGTTCGTCGTCGCTCAGTCGCAGGACCCCGGTCGGACCTCCGACCGGGTCCTGCGACTGCTGCGCTCCGCGCCAGGACGACGGCTGGAAAGACGTTCAGAGAGCGAACAGCACGTCCGACTCCGTCACCACGGTGCCCGGCACCGCCCGGAGGGTGAGGGAGCCCGGCGTCGCCTCCAGGGCGACGACAGGGACGATCGGAGAACGGCCGCCCGCCTCGACGTCGGCGGGGTCCCAGACGGTGATCGGCTGCCCGGGAACGACCTCGTCGCCCTGCGCGACGAGCAGGGTGAAGCCGTCGCCGCGCAGCTCGACGGTGTCGATGCCGAGGTGCACCAGCACGGCTCGGCCGTCGTCGGTCGCGATGATGAACGCGTGCGGGTGCAGCTTGAGCACGCGCCCGCCGACGGGGGCGACGGCGGTGCGGCCCATGGACGGGTCGGGGACGATCGCGACGCCGGGGCCCACGAG
>Ga0136712_1000039_pt1 | contig 9758 bp, 9 predicted proteins | sample JTO19cmmetaG_FD_104914 | JGI IMG/M metagenome (GOLD analysis project Ga0136712, IMG submission 104914) | Freshwater bacterial and archeal communities from Indian Creek, Illinois, USA to study Microbial Dark Matter (Phase II) - JTO19cm metaG | ecosystem: Environmental > Aquatic > Freshwater > Creek... | reverse complement strand
TAGAATTGTTACTAAGTTGGCAGATTGACACACGACTTCTCATGCCATTGGCGGTGAGAAACGCCACGCCAAATTGCGTGACTGGCAACACCCTTAAATGTCACATTCCCAAGCCAGGGGATGCTTTGATAAAAATACTTGCCAAACACTTGAAAAGGAGTGGTTGTAGAACCTTGCTTCTCTAGAGTAAGTTGTACCCAGCCATTATGGTCTGTGGCGCCATATACATTGCCACAGTGCTGGCAGACAAAACTTTCAACAAGATCGTGAGGAAAGGATACCAGTTGATTCTCCCACTGATTACAAGCTGAACTTGTTGTGTTTAGATACTCACGGTAGTGAGTACTGAGGCTCTGCGCCCTATACATACGCGCAGGTGTACCAACTACATACCATGCAGAATCGTTCCATTTAATCACAACATGATCAGTGAGGGTCCAAATGCTCGGCGAAAACAGCCATGCCCAACTGTAGGTGATTCGCTTTCGAGTATACCCTGAAGGGGCACTTACATTCTCAACCATGAACCACGCTGAGTAGTTCGATATGTAGGCTAAGAGACCCGGTTCATTTCCATGAATACCCCCTTCTGTTAAGTACTCAACTCTTTGGAATGTAGCACCTTCATTGTAGCTATTAAGCTTGATTGCATATGGCATTAATTCAATCAATTCAGTTGGATAGCCATTTTTGATGAGATATTCGACAAGCTGTTGTTCTGATACAGATGAAGTCATTGTTCCTTCCATAATTTGAGGCATTACTAAGGCCGCAATACATAGCATGATTGTTAGTACCGTAAAAAACCGTTTTATCATAATCCGTTACCCCCTATTTAACTTGTTTTAGGAAAGCGAATTACCAATACTTCGATCACAAGCGCACAAAAACATCTGCTCTAGCTTCGATAAATGCCCATTGGTCTTGCCCCCTTCTATCTGGCCCTAGTATTCCGCGGGTGCTCGCGCTCTGATAATCCCGCTCTCCACCTTTAGGCAACTACATTTTCATAAACAAGAGCTTATCCTATATCACTGTCATGCTTTATACAACTCGCTGTGGAAGTTAGTATGTGACCACGACAGAGTATACTGATACATTTTCCAAGAGGTTCCCGGCAGCATCACGTACCTTGGCGGTAGTACATACGCGGTAGATGCCTCTGACAACGTAGTGGCTGCGTTCTATTTCAACACCCGGAACCCCAGGGCCTGATGTTGTCCATGACTTTATTGGGGTCCACACGCTGCCGTTTTGCTTCTGCAACTCAACGATTAGTTCTACTGCATGAGAGCCATTGTAAAGGGCAGCGACCCCTATGCAAGTGGCTTCTCCCAATGATGAAATCGTGAGCTTTGAGTTCATGAACATGATATGTGCATATTGCGGTGCAATTAGTCCTTCGGCCTTCACTTCTGGTGCTATATCAATAGCACCTGCAGGAGCAGCGAGAGACAGAATCATTAGGATAGCAAGACCGACTCGAATGATGTTCCTCATAAAGAACCTCCCTAAATGTCTTTTCGTATATAAAGACATTTCAGGAAGGATTTTGTGACACAAATCAGAGATTTATTTTATAAATCTGACGCCTTCTGCTATGCGAATTGCCATATCCACACTTGTACGTGCCTGTAATGCAAATAGCAGAGAATCCATCTCCCATACAATTGTAACTACGTCGTCTTTCATGACTAGCATTCCATTTTTTTCATTTATGAGGATCGGTTCAAAGCGGGAGGCATTTTCAGTATCAACTACTGGATTATCCGATTCATCTAACTCCAGATAGATGGTAAACGATGTCCTGTCTTGACTATTCTCAAATGTTATCCTCTTGTATGCCTTGCTGTATGACCAAGTGCTTACTATATAGCCCTCTGGAATAAATGTGGGCAGATAGGCATTGGTCCAATTGACTACTGTGCTGCCGTCATTAGCATCAGTGCTGCCCCTAAGCCTAAAGGACGTGTACTCGGGGCGAACGTCTAGCCACAGGTTCATGACCCTAGTTCTAAATGCCTGCACGGTAGTCATGGCGGTTAAGAAGACGAAGACAACGGCCAGCATAGCTACGGCAGCTACGTTCATGGCTTTAGGAAAGTATAGTTGACGAGTTTTAGCGCGCTGTTTCTTTAGTTCAGCATCAAGACGTTTGCTGAACTTCTCTAGCGCCCCAGGAGAAGGCCCCGCCTCTGGAGAATCTCCTAAGGCGTTGCTCTCCTTAAGGTAAAGCTCCCCTTCATGCTCTGCGAGCTCGTGCATCACGAGGAGCATCAGGCCATCCTCGTATTCTTCTAGTAGCTTTTGCGGCTCACATCGCTATGCATCAATCTTCACCTCCTGCATTCGCTGCCGGGCAACGCGGCGGGCGCGGGTAAGATACTGCCTGACACCGACAGTTGTAGTGTTAAGCTTCTCGGCTATTTCAGCATCAGTCATCCCGAGTATGTATCTAAAGTATAGTACGTCCTTGTAGCGTTCCGGCAGTCTGGCTAAACCTTGGTAAAGCTCTTCTACGTGCTCGCGGTAGACAATCTTTTCTTCTACTGAAGCTGCGCGGTCAACAACGGTATCGCCTATGTCGGCGTCTTGGCCATAGTAAAGGTGCTTACCCTGCACTCCTCTATGACTGATGTAGTTTATTGCTACGCCTCTAGCTGTATAGACAAGGTAAGCAACGGTTTTGTGACAGTCTAGAGCCCGCAAAGTAGAGATATTTATAATTAACCTAATATAGCTGTCGTTAACAAGATCTTCAATGTTGCTTCCATCACGCGTTATTCCATAGATTACTTTGCTAACCAGCGCATAGTGGTTACGATAAAGGACAAGTATCAACTCCCTGTCACTTTCATCTGTAAGTGTAGCGAGTAGCACAAACAAAGTATCACACTCCTGCTCCTAGATGTTGGTTGGCATTTCGCCACAGGGCTCGTAAAATCCTTCCGTTTTCCAGCAAGCACTGCCTTCTTGAGCAGGAGTGTGTTTCAAAGCACCTTGCCTGTTTTATTGCTTGAAGGACTAGCCTCGAGGGCTTTTGGTGTCCAAAGAGACATTGCTGCGGGGCGGTATCACTGATACAATGAACCACAAGTGAATTGTGGCTCGGGGGGTTATATTTGTGAAGATTAACGTGAATCCAGTCAAGGGTATGCGCGATTTTCTGCCCGCGGAGGTCAGGCTGCGCGAATATGTGAAGCGCAAAATCAGTGAGACCTATGAGCAGCAGGGCTTTTCGCTTATCGAAACGCCGGCGGTAGAAAATATTGAGCTCTTGACTAATAGCGAGGGCGGCGACAATTTACAGCTTATCTTTAAGATCCTGAAGCGCGGTGAGCAGCTACAGCTAGAGCGCGCAGATCTGAGCGAGGAATCTATCGTTGACTGTGGGCTGCGCTATGACTTAACTTTGCCTCTATCTCGTTTCTACGCCAACAACAAGGAAAAGCTGCCAGTTCCCTTTAAGTCCATGCAGATAGGCTCTGTCTACCGGGCCGAGCGCCCACAAAAGGGGCGCTATCGTAGCTTTACGCAGTGTGATATTGATATTATTGGCGAAGCCTCACCTCTAGCGGAGTGCGAGCTGATTCACGCCACGGCTAAGGCGCTGCAGTCCGTAGAGATGCAGAACTTCACTATCAAGATAAGTGATAGGCGCATTTTGACGGCGGTTATTGCGGGTTTTGGCTTTGCCCAGGAAGCGGCACCCTCTATTTGTCTGGCGCTCGACAAGGCTGACAAGATTGGCTGGGACGGAGTTCTGCAGGAGCTCTGTGAGAATGGCCTGGACGCGGCTAAGGCGCGAGAATTCATCGTGGCGGTGCGCGGGCTGTCATTAGAAGCGTTGGCATCGTATGGAGTGCCCGCTAGCATCTCTGCTCCCCTCACAGAGGTCATCGCCCTAGTGTCGGCACTCTCCTCCGGACAGTACCAAGTAGTCTTTACCCCGACCTTGGTGCGGGGCATGGGCTACTACACGGGCATGGTTTTTGAAATTGCGACAGAAGGCCTAGGTCTAGCGGTGGCAGGAGGCGGCCGTTATGACGCTATGATTGGCAAATGGCTAGGGTCCATGGTGCCGGCAGTGGGTTTCTCCATAGGTTTTGAGCGCATTATCCTCTTGCTGCAGGAGCGAGGCTTTGTACCGCCTAGTTCCTCTGCCCGCCTGGCACTACTTTTTAGCTATGAACAAGACAGTTACGAGAGCATACTCATCACGGCCGAAAAACTTCGTGCGGCAGGACATCAGGTAAATACGCTGCCTGCGCGCAACAAGCTCGGCAAGCAACTTGCGCAACTAGAAGCAGAGGGCTACGGCGGCTACTACAGCCTTGCCAAGGGCGAGTTAATTTTGTTCCCTTAGGGGAATCTGAAGGTAGAGGACAAGGCAAGAAAGGCCCTAGCGCCGTAACGCAAGGGCCTTTCTTGATATATAAACGGGCAGCTTTCTGCGCGAGGCGGGCATGTAGGTCTCTTTAGCGGAAATTGCGCAATCCATCTTTAAATGCAGCCAGTGTTTCTGGGGTCTCGTCTAGCCAGTAGCGGCGAGCAGGGATGATGCCATGGAAATCGGCGTGGTTCCACCAGATAGCGACAGAGATGCGGGGGTAGCGAGGCAAATTCTCCATCGCCTCTTTTATCCACGCTACTTTGTCACCGCCCACAGAGTTAGAGGCAAACTCAGTAATTATAAGTGGCTTGTGTGGAAATAAGGCGTCATAGCTGGCATAAAGCGGGTCATAAATTTCACGAAAACCTCGCCACTCTTCGCCCGGGTAGTAGGTGCCGGCATTGTATCCTGTCAGCCCAACGATATCGACATAGGCATCGCCAGGGTAGTAGAGAAGCTTGTCGTTCCAAGCAAAAGGTGGGTAAGAACCGTCATGGGGATTCCAGACCCAGAGTACGTTGTCGGCACCTTCCTCCGCAAAGATACGGTATAAGTAGCGATAGCTGTCAACATATAGGCTGGCGTCCTTACTGCTCCAGTAGGCAGAGTAGGCACACCAGTCTCCGTTCATCTCATTGTTGAAGCGAAAAAGGAGCGGTCGACCAAATTCAGCTACGTCTCTCGCATATTGGCGCAACCACTCGTCGTGTTTTCCGGACAACAGGTTATAGGTAAGAGAGTAGGTAACTCCAAGCTGCGGCGAGAAGGTTTGCAGCGTTAAGACGGGAATGCGTCCTTCTTTGGCGGTATGCGCCAGGCGTTTGCCTGGCATGCCGGAGGTAAAGTCGCTGTATAGCAGAATATACTCAAAAAAATAGTCGAGCTTATCTTCTAGCCGGTGTAAGTCAGTCGGGTCACCAGGAAAGCTCGGCTCAAACAGTCCCCATGTCTGCCGAGAAGTAGTAGCCAGCTTTTTCAGCAGTGCCTCGGCCTCAGTAGTCAAGGAGGCAGCGCGACCGGCCGCGCGTGGCAAAACGACAGTGGGGGCATCGCCTCGTGCTGGGAGCGGCATAAAATAATGAACCATAGCTGGTACGATGCGCTGTAGCTCCGTGAGAGTCTTGGCCTTAAAAAGTAGGGTGTAGGTGAGGTTACGCTCGATGATGATATCTATCGAGGCATAAAAGGGCATGTCAGGGGTGACCTTGCTGAGTGCCGGTCGCTGCCACCACAATTCGTGCACCGCGCGGCCGTGCTGGATACCCTTGGTGTGGCGAATAACTTGTACCTTGTCTCTGCCACTCAAAATGGGGGCGTTGCTGTAGTTAATGTAGGTCATGGCCGGTGTTTTGCGCTCCACGAAAATCTCAACTTCGGCTCTCTCGCTCCGCAGTAGGGTTCGCACCGCGGAGAGACTCTGATCTGCCTGCATTTCCGTGGGATATTTAAGAGTGAAGCCCGCATGTTCATTGTTGAGAATCTGGTAGTAGTTGCTGGCAGTAGGCGTGACCGGCAGGAGAGGGACTTCTACTTCGCTTGGTTTCTGTACGGTGCAACCGGCAAAAAGGAGCGACACCAGCATTAACAGCACGAGGAGTAATTTGAGCACAAAAATACCTCCTTCAAACACCTGCTAGCATTATAACATGGGCGGCAATACTTGCCGCCCATAACCATGGGTGCGAAGGGTGCGCCTATTCGGGTGGTGGTAAAAAGCGGAACAGGGGGCTCTTTTCATCAATCAGGAGTCGCAGTGAAGCTATGGGAATAGGAAACTCGGGAATGCCCACATAAAAGGGGGTGTACTCATAAGTGGCAAAATATATGACTAGGTAATCTTCTCTTAGGAAGTAAGACTGGTTCGGTTTAATTTGCGAAAACTCGGCGATAAGAGGAATATCGCGTTCCTTGATTTGCCGCTTAATTTCCTCGCTAATGGGCGTTATGTAATTGCACCCTGAGCAAAACAGTTCGGAGAGGGGATAGTTGTGTCCGGTGAGCACATTTAGGGTGGCACTATCACGCATTGTCAGGCCGTGGGCGGCATGCCGGCGATAGGCGTAGACATCCATAATGATGCTGAGGATGCCATTTGAGTTAAGTTCCGTACTATTGGTGCCCCAGACAAAGACGTCCTTTTGTTTGTACTCCTGTAAACGAAGCAAAGATCTTACTTTGCGCCTGAGCAAAACATTCATGCGCACGCGGCTTCTGTTGTGGTGCACTGCAGTCACCTGCGGGTACACCACGGCGCCGATAAGTGAGTAGTCCATGGCTATTCTCCCCTCTAAATTGTCTTTTGCCTTAGCATATTCGCGGCAGGAGCAGAGAGTGCACGCGTCGAACACAAGTGCAGTGCCCGTTGTCAGAAACAGTGAAATCAACTTAAGGGAGGAAATATTTTATGTCGTTAAGGAAAACTGCCGCAGTCTTGGTCATCGCCCTTCTCATGGCTACAGTGCTTACAGGCTGTGCGCCTAAGCAACCTCTGATCTTGGCTACCACCACGAGCACAGTCGATTCAGGACTGCTAGAGGTCCTCATTCCCATGTTTGAGCGGCAGAGTGGCATCACAGTCCAGACTGTTTCGGTAGGTACGGGCAAGGCACTGGCCATGGGCGAGCGTGGTGAGGCTGATGTCTTGTTGGTGCATTCGCCCGCCGCAGAGAAAGTGCTTGTGGAAAGTGGCGCAGCTATCAATCGCCAATATGTTATGTATAACGACTTTGTTATTGTCGGTCCAAAGCCTGACCCCGCCGGTATACGCGATGGCAAGAGCGTAGGGGAGGCCTTGCGTGCGATACAGAGCAGCCAAGCCCTATTTGTGAGCCGGGGCGATGACTCTGGCACCCACAAGAAGGAACAAGAACTGTGGGCCTCACTAACGCTGACACCCTCAGGCACCTGGTATATAGAGGCAGGCACAGGCATGGCACAGGCTTTGCGGATCGCTGATGAGCGGCAAGCCTATGTGCTGACCGACCGGGGGACTTTTCTTGCGCATCAAGCCACGCTGACCCTGGAAATTCTTGTCGCAGGTGATCCCTTGCTTGAGAATCCGTACCATGTCATGCAGGTTAATCCCGCGCGTTTTCCCCGTATCAATGCCCGCGGGGCGGAGCGTTTTGTCCGGTTTATGCTGTCGCCCGAGGCACAGAGCGAAATTGCCAAGTTTGGCGTAGATAAGCATGGCGAGCCCCTGTTCTTCCCTAAAGAAAAAACCGGCAATTAGATGCGCTATCCATGGAGCGCCTAGTAATTAGGCTGCTCGACAGTGGTTCTAGGTGGAGTAGTGCAAATTTTAACGTGGCTTTAAGACAAAATGGGCAGTAATGTTAACGTAGCTACTATATTCTGTCGCTAGAAGTGAGAGGATGTAGAAGATAGTGGAAATGTGCCGCGAAATTCAGAACATCATCGATAAGCGAGCCATTCGCACGCTTTTTCAGCCCATCGTCCATGTCATTACGGGTGGCATCGTTGGCTACGAGGCATTATCTCGTGGTCCGCAGGGAAGCCGATATGAACGGCCGGACAATTTGTTTGCGGCAGCCAATCTGTGCAATTTACTTTGGGAGGTAGAGGTGCTCTGCCGGACCATGGCCATCGAGCGGGCCTGTGCACTCGGTCTTCAGTCTAACCTGTTCCTCAATGTGGACCCGCGCGTAATCCACGATCCTAAGTTTCGAGTGGGAGTAACAGGAGACTTGCTCAAGCATCTTCCTCTAACCCCGCAGCAGATTGTCTTTGAGGTGACCGAAAAGGCCGCAATTACTGACTATGCCATGTTTCGCGAAGTGCTTGCGCACTATGTGTGCCAGGGCTATCGAGTGGCCATCGACGACACCGGTGCTGGTTACTCGGGCTTGCGCACCATCACGGAGATTAGGCCGCAGTTCATTAAATTGGACATGGCTATAATTCGTGGGGTGGCCACTGATACTCTCAAACAGGAGGTAGTGCGCCATATGCAAGCCCTCGCTAAGGTCACGGGCATGACTTTAGTGGCCGAAGGGGTGGAAACAGATTCTGAGCTAACGACCCTGATTGGTCTAGGTGTGCATTTTGTTCAGGGCTATTTATTGGGCATGCCGGTGGAGCAACTAGCAACGAGGATCTCTTCTCAGGCTAAAGCTATTTTGCAATTCAATCGTCGCACGCAATCGTCGTTTGTGGCGGTCGCAGCCGGTGGTAGTTAAAATCTGGGAGCTCGGAAAACTTGACTTTCTGCGCTAAAGCGGTCAAAATAGTCATCATAGCGAGTAAATAAGTTTGGCCGCGCTATGCGGGGAGGTAGCGGTGCCCTGAACCTGCAATCCGCTGTAGCAGGGCAGAAGCCTGCTTTGAGGCTTTTATTTGTGGTGTTTGCCCGCGGCAAGTGGTGTTGACAAGTGGATCCGACGCAACAAAAATTCATGAACCCCGTCAGGTCCGGAAGGAAGCAGCGGTAAGTGAACCCTTTTGTGTGCCGCCGGGGAGCCTGCTTCGAGCTAACTGCTGCGGTTCCAGCCGGAAGTGACTGTCGAAGGCAGGGCGCGGCCATCTATTTTGGCTGGGACAATTAGTCCCAGCTTTTTTGCTCTTTAGGCAGGTAAAGTCGCTATCTGTGGGTAATATAAGCTATGAAGATAGGTAGCAAGCCTAGTTGCGTCATGGGGAGGAGGAGAGCATTGGGCTATCAAACATTGTACCGCGAGTGGCGTCCCGCTACCCTAGCCCATGTTTCTGGGCAGGAGCATGTAAAGCGTACGCTAACTAATATGCTCAAGACTGGGCGCGTTCCCCATGCCTTGCTTTTGGCTGGACCGCGCGGCACGGGCAAGACTAGTGTCGCCAAAATAGTTGCGCGCGCTGTCAATTGTGAGCAAGGGGTCACGGCGGAACCCTGTTTAGTATGTGCTTCATGTGTGGGCATAGGTCAGAATACTAGCCTAGACGTGCTGGAGATCGATGCAGCTTCCAATCGCGGCATCGACGAAATTCGTGAGCTGCGTGAAAATGTGAAATATGCTCCCAGCAGATCGCGCTACAAAGTCTACATCATCGACGAAGTACATATGCTGACTAGCGAGGCTTTTAATGCCCTGCTTAAGACGCTCGAAGAGCCGCCTGGACATGTCCTGTTTGTGCTGGCGACAACCGAGCCTCATAAATTGCCAGCCACTATTATCTCTCGCTGTCAACGATTTGACTTTCGCCGTTTGCGGGCAGACACTATTGCCGAGCGCTTAGAGCAAATTGCCACGGCCCTAGAGGTCAAGATTTCTCAGGCTGCCCTGCGTATGATAGCGCTACAGGCGGGCGGAGCCATGCGCGATGCCCTGGGATTATTCGAACAGTGCGTTGCCCATGCAGGGGCGGAGGG
>Ga0136712_1000035_pt1 | contig 10017 bp, 15 predicted proteins | sample JTO19cmmetaG_FD_104914 | JGI IMG/M metagenome (GOLD analysis project Ga0136712, IMG submission 104914) | Freshwater bacterial and archeal communities from Indian Creek, Illinois, USA to study Microbial Dark Matter (Phase II) - JTO19cm metaG | ecosystem: Environmental > Aquatic > Freshwater >... | reverse complement strand
TATAGAGCAATTAGATTAGACAAGCCTTATTGTATTAAACATATTCCTTGGTATTTGAATGAAATACCAGAAGAATGGAGATATTATTTAGAACATGCTTCAAATGTATCCTCTTGGGGAAGTAAACTAAAAAAACAATTGTAATAAAAAAAGCCCCATCAAGGGGCTTTATTATTTTGATATTCTTTTCTTCTTAAACAAAGGTCTCTTTGTACCAGATTCACCAGCTTCCTTCATATAATTCCCATTGATTGGGTTAGGAGGAGCAACCTTAGGAGCCATTCTAGGCTTACCACTCTTCTTAGCTTTGCCAGAAGTCATTGATTTACTTGCAGCCATACTTACATTTTGCCATTTTACCACCAGCTTTCATAGTTTGCTTTTTAGGTGCTAATTTATCAATACGTTTTTTTAATTGCTCTTTCTTTGATTTAATTAATTTTTCTCCAGTCTGAGCTTTCATAGTACCACCAGATTTAGCTGTTTTAGGAAGAACACCTCTTCCAATTAATACATCTTTAAAAGTAGTTTTACCATCTTTGTTAAGATCAAACTTAGCACCAGATTTAGCTTTCTTCATAGTACCACCAGATTTCATACCAGTTAACTCTTTAACTTTTTTCTTTGCAACTCCATATCCACCAAGAGTAGAAAGATTAAGAGCTGTTTCACCAGCATCTTTAACATCTCTTAATGTTATATCTCCAAGTCTCTGAGAAACAGTTTTAGCTTTTGGTTTAGTTGTTACAGTAGTTTTCTTTTCTACTACTTTAACTTTAGATTTTTTAGGATCAGGTTGTATCATAATATTATTTTTTAATTGTTTAACAATTCCACTTACGTAGTGATTTATTGATTCTTGAATTAGGATCTTTAGCTGTCTTAGCACTAGTAAGCTTCTTCTTCATACCAGACATTCTACTGCAGAAAGACTTACGTCTACCAGCAGCTTTACTTCCAGGTTTAAGCTTAGAAGGTTTAGTGGTTACAGCTGTTTTAAGTTTGCTACCAGGGTTAGCTTTTCTATATGAAGCCACACCTTTAGCATTTAGTCCTCCAGAAGGATTCTTCCCTTCTTTTCTTTGCCATGCTGCACTTGCCATTATTTCTTAGATTTAGCTTTAATTTTCTTTTCTTGTACTAACATCTGTTTGGTAGGTTTCTTTCCACTCCCTTTATTAGCTCTGATGTTATCCCATAATCCACGTTTAGAATATGAACCATCAGCACGTTTTAACATACCACCATTCTTTCTTGTTCTTAAAGAATCAGCTGGATTAATCAAAGCTTTTTTATTTGCTAATTCTTTAGCAAAGTCCATATTAGGAGAAACACCTTCATACGTTGCATTTTTCTCACCTACCTTTTTAGTAACTTGAGCTTTAAAATTTTTTCCTTCTTTAAAGAATTTTATTCCTATAGGTTCAGTAGTCTTTGTTGTTGTTGTTGAAGCTCCAGATTTAGCTTTTTTAACAACACCACCAGCTTTCAATGTACTTCCTTTAAACTCACCCTTTTTCTTAATAAGAGGACCATTAGGAACAGGTGTTATCTTACCACCTTTACGTAGTACACCAGGGCCTACATAAGCTGTAGCTTTCTGAGGATTTAACTTAGACATTATTTCTTCTTATTAGATTTAGCAATCTTTTTGAATGTTTTAGCAAGAGCTTTAGCTCTACCAGTACAACCAGGTTTGGTGATTGGTGTACATTTACCTTCAGTACCTCTACGTTTAATAGAAGCAGAGACTTTCTGCATCCACTTACCATCCTTAGCTTTTATAGAACCACCATTTTTCTTAATCGGATAACCGTTTTTATCATAACCAGGTTTTCCTTTAAGACGCTGCCTTTTCATATCATTTAGAGATTGTTGCATATCATTCTCATAAGCTTTTTTAGCACCAGGACGAGTAGTAAACACTATATCTTTGACTTTATCAAGACTTTTTTGTCTAAAGTATTCAGTACTATCTTTTGTAGCAACTGGTCTTATAGTAGTTTTTGTGGTGGTAGTACCATTAACTGCTTTCTTAATAGTCTTCATGGCTTATTTCTTTTTCATCTTGGTAGCACCAAGTTGTTTGTCTGGAGTAAGCTTAGCTTTACCTTTAGCACCAGCTAATGTTTTCTTTTGTACTTTAGTCCAAGCACCTTTAGGATCTACACCCTTGTCTCTTTTATTAGAAGCATTAAGTCCAGTTAGACTTCCACTTTTACTTTTCATTGCCATAGCGTTTAAATGTTATATTAGGTTTAACAATAATATCTTTGTGAGTGTATTGCCACATCTCACCTGTTTGATTAATTATAATTGTATAGATAGTATCTGTTTCTGGTCCATATTCTGTAACTAGAAAAATTATCCCATCTCCCTTGGGTGTTGTAACATCTATTCTATTTTTTGGTTCGTATATTCTCATAGAGAAGTGCTTTTGTTCAAGAACACCTGTTTTTCGTCACCCAACAGGTATGTTAATTTAAAGATCGTTCGAAGAAATTTCTTCTACAGGAGCTTCTGCCTCTTTAATGATATCAGCTTCAACACCATCAATCATTAATTTCTCAATAACTTCGTTAGCTTGCATCATTAATTGAAACCTTGCAGCTTCTTCTGATGATAAATAAGCTCTAACTGTGTTTAGAAATAATCCAAACTGTTGCCCTGTTAATGTGAATGAATCTTCAGGAGTCCATGTGTACCTTTTTGCAGGATCGTACTGTGCCATAATGTAAATTGTTTTTTGATTTATGTAACAAATGTATATTAAATTTGTTACAATTCCAAATTTATTTCGAATGTTATAACACTTGTTGTTTTGATTGACTTACTCATGTCAAGTTTGATATGGAATAGATTACAGAACTTTAGTATTTCTTCTATAAGCATATTGTTATATTTAGGAAGACTTGCTGCTATCCTGAATCTATAGCTATCAGTGTTTTTTGTAATCTCTAGACTACATAATTCATCAACAGAAGATATTACACCTTCCAAGTGTGCAAGAAAAACTTCATCGTTATCTTGCATCACCTTAGGAAAATGTTTTCTGTTAATCTCCATTATGACAATGTTAATAGATATTTAGTTTTAGCTGCTTCTCCTGATAGTGCATCAGCTAAGTTGCACACATCGTGGAAAGCATTCTTCTCACCATACATTTTTAAAGCTGATGCAAAAGACATAAGGTCTGATACACATTGCTCAGGTTTGCAATTCGTAAGAGGTTCAATTTTATAAATACCAGGTCTTTTACCTGTATATCCCATAATCTTTTCTACTACACCATCTTTGAAATCATGTACATAATCGTACAATCCACCAAGAGCTTGGTGCTCTGCATAGCTAGTTGTTTGCCAGTGCAACAGATGTAACTGCTCATGGAAGTAAGTAAGCTTTGCAGCTATACTGTCTAACGTTAAGCCTTCAGATGATGATTTCATCATATCATCTGGAAATAAGGATTTTACTGCCATGATTATCCAGGAGGTAAGGTTGTTGTTGTTGTACTAGTTGATGTACTAGTGCTTGTAGTTGTAGGCGTAATTGTAGTAGTTGTTGTTGTAGTTGGTATTACAGGGTTACAACACTCTTTAGCATCAATTTCTTTATAGTTACCCACCTTTGGTTTAAATGCTTGTACAATTAAACTACTTGGTATAATACGTCCTGAACCATCAAAACGTACAAAAGCTTTTAGCTTATTATTATTATTACTTCTCATGATTACGCAGGTGTTGTGGTTGTTGTTGTTGTGGTAAGGAAACAGCACTCATATGCTTGTATCTCTTTCCATTTTCCTACTTTTGGCTTATTTTTTCTGAGGATTAAGCTTCCTGCAACTATTCTGCCAGATCCATCGAATCTAACATAAGCCTTTAAAGGTCTTGAATTAATGCTTCCCATTTCTTTTTTTTAATTTATGGTTAATAGTTTAGGTTTAACAAGGGTTATCTAATGTGGTTAGTCCTACTTGCCAGTAGTTTGTACCACCACAGTTTAATATTTTATTTGAGCTACCATTGGTAGTAGTTTTATACGTAATAGATGATGGATCTACATAGCCTTTAGCTGTTCCATCCCAAGCTTCTATACCTAGTTCTGATGCCACTCTATCAATTCTGTTTGCATATCCATAATAGAATACATCACCAACTTTTCCTCCAGCAAATACTAATCCAATTATCTTTCTTACACCACCAAAATCAGCAATCAATGCAGATCCTGAATCACCACCATATACTGGATTGGAACAAATAGTTGTTAGACTAGGATCATTTTCAGGTTTTACATATGTTATTGTATCAAGAAATGTAGCACGTGTAGGAGTTCCTTGTAAGTTATATGCTGGTGCTACTGCTGTAAATAAAGAAGACACTCTTAATGGACAAGTTGCTCCACCTTTAGGTCCTGTAGTTCTTCCAGAACTATATAACATTGGATTTGTAATTAATAGATCATCTATTTCTAATGTAGAAGCAAATGGAAGAGGAAGATTGTAACTCACTCCAGCTTGTTGATAAGATGTTGTTATATTTACATCGTCAGGATCTAAAGAAAATATTGCACCATCTACATAATTAAACCCATTTCCTCGTTTAAAAATAGGAACATATCTTAATGATTGTCCTATTGTATAAGCAGGATCAACAGGAATTGATCCAGATTCACCATTTTGATATACATAGTCTATTGGAGAGTATTCATTCTTAATAACACCAGCTAAATTTCTATCTGATGTAAAGAATGCATCTTGTATAGTTACGTGGTTATTAGTAACACCTACTAGTGTTTGTGTTTCTGTATGTACAGCTATGAATCCCATAGTTCCTATAGTAGTTACATTGTTAGTTGATGTAATTGATAACCCACCTTTTAATGGTCTTGTAACAGCTCTATTAACAGCTGAGTTAGGTCCAGCTATTTCTCCACATGCAGGATTACAAGCAAGTAATTCTGCTCTACTAACTTCATAAACATCCGTTCTTAAAACTTGATCATCTATTACTATTTCACTAGGTAAAATTTCTTCAGGAGATAATTCAGATAGAGGCTTTTTTTCTTCAACACCATATAATATACATAGCTCATCAGTTTGTTTACCTCCAACAAATTTATAACCATAAGAAACACTATTAATGTTAGAAGTTGATTCAGCTAACTGCTGTATTTTTAGTTTTATATTTTCCATATTATAAAGATTCAAAATGTGTATAAATTGTGTTAAAACCACTTGGTATTACTGATGTGGTTGTACTTGTTGTTATTGGGTATGCTTCAAAATTTGTATAAATTGTATTAAATCCTGATGGTGCTAATGTTGTAGTAGTTGTAGTTATATTTGAATCTTTAATAAGACGTACAGCCATACCAACATCTTTTCTAGCTGCATTTTGTTGAAAGGTTATATCATCATAAGATAAAATTCTTCTCCAGCCATCACCACCACCAGCATCTCCAGTACTCCAAAAAGTTCCATATTCACCTAACTGTTGAAAAGCTCCAAAATATGTTGTATAACCACTAGGTAATCCTGTCCAACCAGTGCTATTTGTAGCTCCTGTATTTGGAGCATTCCATAGTGTAGTTCCAGTTTGTTTTAACTCAGCACCTGCAACACTTGTACCACCTAAAAATGTACCTAATAGATTCCATTCTGCTTCGTCAGGTACATGATATCCTATTGGTGCTAATCCACGAGGATCATTTACTGCATACCAATTGTATTGTTTACCATAAATACATTCATTTGCTGGATCAAAATCATAATAACACCACGCACCTGTAGTTAAACCTGTCCATTCACTTGGGTTAGTTGCTTGTGGTATTGGATCTCCATTTCTATAAGTGTCTACATTTAAATTACATGCTGTCCATGTTTGTGTTCCAATAACTACATCAGGTACAGAGCAACATTGTTGATCTTTAATCAAACGTACAGAATGTCCATCTGTTTTAAAATATGGTGTTCCCCATCCTACTACACCACCATCATTATATAATAATTGTAAACTATAAGCACCAGTTCCATTATCTGTAGCACTCCACCAGAAACCATATGCACCAAGAAGATTAAAAGCTCCAGTAGGAACATTACGAACTCCTCCAGGAAGTGCTGTGAATCCACTACTATTTGTAGCACCAGTATTAGGTGTTATCCAATGTGCAAATCCTGCTTCTTTTAATGCTCCACCAGCAGCAGGTTCTCCTCCTAAATAAGTATATAAAGTGGTAAAGTCAGTATCTGTTGGAACATGGTATCCAACTGGTGCTAAACCTCTAGGGTCATTAACCGCATACCAATTATAAAGTTTACCGTAAGTACAACCATTCAATAGATCATTTTCATAATAACACCATGCTCCTGTTGTAAGAGCTGCCCATTCTGTTGGATCCTGTACTTGTGGTATTGGATCTCCATTTTGGTAATTTGTAACATCTAAATTACAACCAGTCCAAGTTTGAGTACCTATTGTTACATCAGATAATTGACAACAAAGATTTGAATTTGGACACTCTACTCTAACTGTCCATGCAGTAGTTTCCATTGGAGCATAAACACTAACTGTAACTTCATCAGGAAGAGCTAACGATTTCAAAAATGTTGTGCTTCCAAGTCCTGGAGATATCACTAATGGATAACCATCATCTGGATATGTTGTAAAATCTGGATATGTATTTAAAGTGATTGGATCAATTCTACCAGTTAATTCACTTGTAAAATCTGTTCTATTAAGTTGACCAAAATTATAACTAGAACTTCCTCTGTATCCTGTATCAATAACAATGTTATTATTCCATTCTAAAATGAATCTATCAGGTTGGTTATCTGCATCAAAATTAAATTGAACAGTTCCTATACCGCTACCAAGTACAGTAGATCTTACACTTGGATAAGATTCTCCTCCTCCAAATGTATATTCATTACCACAAACAGATTCAGTACTTAAACTTGTAGTGTTACATGGTAACCAACTAGATGCTCCTGTTCCACAACCAAGTCCTGTTTGTTGCCCTGTATATGTTATAGTGTTTATTGTTGTATCTACTAGATAAACTCCTGATAGAGTTGATGTAGTAGTACAACTATTAACTCTTGCAAACAAATATATATCTCCAGCATATTCTGCTAGACCTACTGCATACTCTTCTCCGTTAGTAAATTGACCAAATAGATAAACTGTTGTCTCTAATGTCCAAGTGGCATAGTCATATTGCCATATTCTTGATCCTGTTGGATCTCCATTAGCAACACCTAACACTATTAACTTACCAGCAGTGTTTAACATTAAATCTAAAATAGTGTATCCATTCGGTACATCACCTTTATAAGTTCTAACTCCTGTAGTAGTAGTTATATCTAATTCATAAATAGATGACTGAGGATATACATTAATGCTACCTATAATCAACGTTGTATTATCAATAGCAAATGATCCATATTGACCTGCACTACCAATGTTAATTGTTCTATTAAATGTAGTTATAGGACCAGGAGAGAATGTTAAATCATACTCAGCTATAGTAGATGCAGAACTTGCAGTCCATAATTTTATATCAGTATTTGCTACACCAAAATTATTACCAGAAAGTATTCCAACTGATAAATTACTTATTGGATCATATGCATATATATTACCATTAGCTGCTAAATATACAAGACATTCTATAGGAATTAAATTAACTGTATTACACTCTACTGTTGAATTAATTGAAGCGTTATATAATCCTAAATCACTCCATACAGGAGTGATTTCATATGTACTTAAATTTATTTCAAATATTGTTGAAAATTGATTACCTGAAATATTGCTATCAGCAAATATATATAACTTACCATCTGCATTTTCAAATAATTGAGGACCTCTTTCACCAGTGTAAGTAAACATAGAAGACAAATTAATCTCTACTTCTAATACACCATTAGGATATGAATATTGCGTTAAGAAATATACATTAGTATCAAATTGTCCTACATCACGTCTTCCAATTGCTATTATTTTATTAGTTGATGTTAATATAAATGAATCAAGACCAGAAGGAGCATATATATCAAACAAATATGTGATTTCTGATGCTGTTACAGCACCACTAGTTATATCTAATAACGTTAATGTATTATCAATACTTGATGGATTAAAGACAGTAGTTAATAAATGATTATCATCAACAGCTTCTAAGAAAGTAAAAAAGTTTCCATTTGAACCTACTATACCTGATACTGATATATTTCTATTAACTTGTAATATATTTGGATTTGAAGTGGGAACCCACTCTCGTATAAGATTATTTTGATTACCTTTCCAATATCTATTTACTGTATGTGTTTCTGCAAAGTTTGCAATTTGATCTCCTGTAGGTATTACTACTGGTGTTGATGTATTTGTAGTAACATCATATGCATACAATGTATAAGGAAACTCACCGTAATTAGTATAATATACACACCCTAAAGTAGATGGAATATAAGTAGTAGATGTTGTTGTTGTTGTGGTTATTTGACCACAGCCACCACTTCTTATACAGATTAGTTTTTCTAATTGCTTAGAAATCTCCCAAAGAAGAGCAGTTGTTGTACTTCCACCTATTTGTCTACTTGGTATAGCCATTACTTAATAGTCTAATTTATATTTATCTTTTATCTCTTTTAGCTTAGTAGCATAAAACGATGTGCAATATTTTTTTGATTCTTCATGATTGATAATCATGTCTAGGTTAGGATCTTTTGTAGGATCAGTACCCATGTGATATTTACCTTTATAAAAAGCTGGGTAACCGTTTCCTGTTTCAGAAACTATTCCTGCATTATGAAAGATTGTATGTGTATCAAGTTTTGATATAGGATCTGTAGCCCATGCAAAAGCCATTTCAGGAACCACTTTAGTTTCTTGGTCTCTTAACCAGATGTTCCATAAGACAGCCCACATATCAGCACACCAGCTTTGGAATCCAGCATTTTCATCTTTAAAGTATTCTCTATTCACTGTTTGTAAATAGCTTCTTATAAGAATACAATCATTCATCACCTTACTCCAGAAGTCACCATCTACATTCTTTAATAGATATTGTGCTCCTCCTGAATGATCATTATTAGCTTCGCAAACTTCTCTGCTTATTCCTACAACACTTGCAATCTCTGCAAGAACATCTCTGTTTTTATATTCTTCCAGTTTCTCTGGTAACACTTGATTGATCTTGCTATCAAAATATTTAGCATTGATATAACTGTTTGTATCTGATAGATAACTAATATTATCCTCTAAGAACTGATCAACATTAAAATCCTTCATGAATAGAATGTCAGAGTCACAATAGAAGATTGCTTTCTCACTTAGCTCTGGATGTTTCTTGAAATGTTTCCAAAGAACATATGGTCTAAGTACAGGAATATAAATTCCTAATAATCGATTTAAGTTATCCTCATCCTCGTAGTAGTGAAACTCACCTTCTGGATATAGATCTTCTATTTGTTTCCACTTATCTCTATTCTCTCTCCCCTTAGGAGTGAATATAAGATTGATTGCTTTATCAGAATGTCCTATTTCTTTAAGACTTTCCATCCACAGGTTTACTTGCCATGTGTAATAAATATCGCTAGGACAAGCCTGTACGAATTTTAAATCTTTCATAATGTAGTTGTTGGTTTATTTTAATTTTTAGTCTGAGAATACATATAATGTTAATTCTCCTGTAGGACAAAGTATATTTTTAATAGCTGTTGAAGTAGTTAATACTAAAACATCTGTTCCTGATGCACTATATGTTCCTAACAATTGTGCTTCCATAGTGTTATTAAATAATGTAACTAATTCTCCTATATCATTTACTGTTTCACTTGTATAGATACTGTTTCCTACATTAGTTCCATCACATCTAGTTCTTAAACTTGTATAAGTTATAGGAAAAGTTAATGGTTCACTAGATGCAGTGGTAGTTTGACCAACAGCATTACCTGTAACCTGTGTCAAGTATTGTATTTGTTTGGAAATTTGCCACAATAGGTTATCTGTAGTA
>Ga0136712_1000032_pt1 | contig 10156 bp, 8 predicted proteins | sample JTO19cmmetaG_FD_104914 | JGI IMG/M metagenome (GOLD analysis project Ga0136712, IMG submission 104914) | Freshwater bacterial and archeal communities from Indian Creek, Illinois, USA to study Microbial Dark Matter (Phase II) - JTO19cm metaG | ecosystem: Environmental > Aquatic > Freshwater >... | reverse complement strand
GGATTGGCTTTGGCAAATCTGACAAACAAGACGCTCACAACCTACGCTAAAGAGCATTTGAAATCTCGCAAAAAGCTCGACGAGTTGGAAGTTCTGGATTCCCTTCGACGCCAAAACACCGTCAAGAAAACTTCCGAGGAGCAAGCAAAACTGCAACAGCAAAAGGAAAAGGAAAACGACGACCCACGCAAACGTCCTCTGGCCGTTGATTCGATTTTTAACGGGGATTGAAAATTTCCTGTTGACGAGAGTTCCGTTTTTGTGTAATTGCATTGTTAGCCGAGGGAGGCACCCACGCCTCCCAGCTTTCATATTTCTTTTGCTAGGCCGACAACGGAGGTGGCCGCCCGTTACAAAAGAACTGAAAGTGGACTTACCGTGGCTGGAAGTTGGACGGGGAAACTTAATCCAAACCAACTACTTATATGGCTTGTAATCCACAAAAAATTATCGCTGCACTCCACGAGGAGAAGCAGAACATCACGGACATCGTTCGTCACGACATTGATACGTCTGACCGCATGGTGTTACGTCTCATTCCCGACTCTGGCGTTGTCACTCGGGATTCTAACCAAGAGTCCATCATCTATGGTGAAGGTCGTCAGGCAGCTCTTGCCTACCGCTCCCTTGATCATGAGCCCCGTCCATTGACGGAAGGCCAGATGAACGCTCGCTCGCTCGCCGGTTCTAACGGTGTCATCGATACGGATCTTACCGACATCGACGACAACGCTTGCCACGGCTCCTGCACCATCCGCTTTGCTCAAGGCTTCCGTCGCCGTGGTTTCCACGATTACGGCTTGGACGTGGATACGCAGATCATGTGTGCTCGTGAGTTGGATCGTCTCGGCAAAGCTCACGTCAAAGGCTTCTTTGATGGCTTCCGTCGCAACTTCTCCCGCTTCGGCTACGACAACTTCAGCGACAACCTCCTGAACCTTGCCATTCTGTTCGGTGAAGCTAACGCTTCGGTGCTTGGACCTAATCAGTTCAAAGTCACCAAAGGTGGCTGGCAAGCTCCGCCTGAATACACCATCTCGATTCACTTCCTCGAAGATTATCGCGATTACATCATGCTGGAGATGGAGCTTCTTGCAATGCGTCCTAAAGAGGACTGGATGCTCGAAGTCGAAATGCCTCGTGAAGACTGGATCGAAGCATGCCGTCAGCACAACATCCGCCGCAACGCGATGATTCCTGGTGGCACTACCTCGCCTATGGCACAGGTAGAAATCAAGATGCTCGAAGATCCGACCTCGCCGATGCGCGGACGTATGTATGCCGATTACGGCAACATTCGCTGCTACTTCAACGAGCGTCCAATTCGCGGCTACTTCCGTCAAACTGGAACCGAAGGTGGCAATCCTACCTATCAATTTACCCGCGTTTATCACTGGAAAAACGAGCCGGGCGAAGAAGGTGGCGTAGTGCTTGTGCCAAACCACGACTACCGTGAAGACTCCATCACCGTCAACGGTGTGAAGTATCCAATGGTCACTTTGATCCCGCACATCAACCCGAACTCGTTCAAACGCTATCGTTTGGCCAAGCCGATCAAAGATGACGGTGCAGCCAACTCTGGTGTGAACTACGAAGTGACGGTTCGCGATCAGGCTTACATCACGAACAACGACCACAACGACAAATTCAAACTTGTCGCTCGTCACGAGTTCCGTTTCAAAGCCATGTATCCCGAGATCTCCGGTTTCATTGCCTATCGTCACAGCCGTCGTCCTGGTTACGCCATCAGCGTGACTCCACGTGACTACATCCCTGGCGAAGACGCTTTTGCTACTGGCGAGGCTTACCCCGCTTGCACGTTGATCGACGATGTCACCACTGAGAATTGCGCTCAGTGCATGGAGTCGCCACTCAACAACGGCGATTGCACCACTGAAGTGCCAAACGGCGTTGTTGGCCTCATCCCTGCTGGGACTGCCACCACTGCTTACGTTGGCGAGACTACTGCCCTTCGCTTTACAGTTCGCCGCACCGGTGAGCTTGGCAAAGCCTGCTCGGTGGTTTGGACTGCTGCTGAATTGACTCCTACGGCATCTGCTGAGGACGGCACGCACTTCACCGACGGTACTGGCACGCTGAACTTCGCTGTTGGCCAAGAAGAAGCATACTTCGACGTGGACATCATCGGTGGTTCGGGTGATCCCGATGACAATCTGACATTCAACGTAACCCTCAGCAGCGCAACGGATTGCACCCTGCGCACTGGTGGTGCCTTGACTGTTGTGACCATTGTGGACTTGACTGCCTAATTGCCGAAAGGTAATCTCCAAGCGGGTCGCGAGTAATCGTGACCCGCTTTCACCTCAAACTTGTATCGCCATGCAATCCTTTACCAAAGACTTTGTTCTACCACTTCAGTGTTCTCCCGATGATATGGAGACTCGCCCAGGCGATATGGTTCGCCTTTACCTCAATCCTGTTTATGGCTTGACAACGCCCGTTGTAGCCGTAGTTCAGCATCCGATTGAGCGAATTTACATGGTTGATGCCACTACTGGTTGCCGAGCAAACGGCTACCGTTACACTTTCCTTTACGATGAAGCTCAGCTTAATGATGCACTTGATGAAATTGCAGAGTGCGACGTTATCAATCTTGAGTGCGTAACTTGTTGTGAGCTGTTTGGCGAGCAACTGGCAGCTGAAACTGCTTCACGTATTGCTGCCGATATTGTTGAAACTGCCGCACGCATTGCTGATGATACGGATGAAACTGCCGCACGTATTGCTGCCGATAATGCTGAGTCTGCCGCACGCATTGCTGCCGATAATGCTGAGTCTGCCGCACGCATTGCTGCCGATAGTGCTGAGACTGCCGCACGTATTGCTGCCGATACAAACTTGCAAGGGCAAATTAACACCGAAGTTGCCGCACGCATTGACGGCGACGTTGCCGTGCAAAGCACTTCAGATGGTCGCTACGTCCGTTTCGATGTCGAGCAAGGTTTGGACTTGGCTTTGCGCGAGCAGGCTCAAGACAACATTTTTCCTCAAGTTGCTACGGGTAACAGCGTTGCTTTGTTGAACCCAGGTGGAAGCAACGACGATATTAACATTACTACTGATCAGTCTTATACTGACGCCGTGGTATCCCTTGTGACTTCGACCGGAGTTCCCGCTCAAATCACCACTGAGGTCGTCGTTATCGGCGGAACTACTTTGGCAATCGTAACTGGCGACAAATACAACATGCAGATTTCTGCTGATTTGTTCAATGCTGGCAGTTCAACTACCATAGCCGTAGCTTATGTCGGCGACTATGACGGGAAACCCTATTACGTTGCCAACGATACTCCTTCTATTGGTGAGGCGGTCACAGTTCGTTGGGAGGCTGCGACTTCTCAATGGATCATATACACTGGAGTTCCCGGTGCAAGCCTTCCAGCATTCTTCGCTTTTGAATCGGGTTATTCAACTGTTTTCCCCGATGAAATTCCATCGGGTGACTGGATCGCTGGGCCAAGTGGCAGCGGAAGTTTCCCCGTGATTGTAGAAGGCAAGCCTGCTACGGCCACACAAGCTGTTGAAATCTTTAACGCCACTGTTGGTGCAGGGACTTTTGCTGAGATACCTCTTGGAGGTAACGGCAGCGCGTTCTTGCAAGCAACTAGTGCGCCTTTTCTCCCAGTAATGGGTCCTCCTCCGAGTGGCACGTTTGAATCGGCTGATAATAAGTTGATCACTGTCTATCGGGGTGTCATCGTAAGCATCGAACCAATCATTCCCTAACCAGTTAAAATTATGTCCTGCGGTTGCAATAACTCTACTCTACCTCCCGATGTTTGGGAGCCACTACCACCTGTTGAAAGCACGACCAATCCGTTGGTTCTTCAACCTTGCGAAACTGCTCGCCCTGAAGCCCCGTGGCTTGGGTCTGACCCTGCCACAGTGGCAGCATGCGCGAGCGAGGGCACGACCTTGGAAGCCAAATTTACAGACGCTCGTGCTTTGGCAGAAGGTGAAGGTCTTACTTTGCTTGGTCGGGTGGGCAACCGTCTGACACAGTTTGTGGGCAACGGTTTTATCCGCGTTGTGCAAGGTAGAGCCTACCTTGTGCAATCGATCCCGCTTGTCATCAAGCAGTTCTGGCATGAATTGATCAAAGATGGCGTGGTTTCTCGCATTGGGAGTCCGCGACGTTTTCCTTACGCACCCGTATGCGACTTGCAGGGGGTAGCGCACCTTATCAAAGGTATGATCGGACGCCGCACAGTCTGCGTGTCCGATCCTCTGACTCGTGAGTGGGTGCCCACTGCAACTGACGAAGTCCCTATCGAAGTGTCTCGCCACTTGCCCGCGCAACCCGAGTTAGAACTTGTGGGATTTGTCCCCAACTCGGTGTTGGGCAGCCAGTCCACAGTTCGTGACATTAAACGCCTGACAGGCATGGGTATCGTCTATTTGGAGCGGCAAGTAACTGCGCCAGCTCCAGCTCCCGACGGCTGCCCCTCATGCCCTGATGACGCTTTTACGTATGTGGCCAAAGTCCTCACTTTCCCTGAGATCGTTGAATTGCCAAACGAAGAGACTGGACGGCACCGCTTGGTGTTCTCTAGTGAGGGACTCTATTGGGAACCAGAAGAGCCCGTGCTTGGTAGCACTCAAGGTGGGGGCATGCTTGGAAACGGATGATCGGAGTAACTTTATCGTCGCCAGGGTTTGAGGAACTGGCTGAGGAGTCCCGCAAACGCTTCATGCGTCACACGGGACTCCAATGCGTTGTGGTTCACACAAGAACTCCGCAGAATTACGCTGCAAAACTCGAACTCCCGCGCATGTTTAATCAGACTGTGGTGTGGTTTGACGCCGACCTATGGTTTGTTCGCGATGTAGATCTTTCCGAGTTTGATGATCAGCCTGAATTTTTTGCTGTGCTCGACCCCGGCATTCACGATTTAGATCACTTCCCGTTGCACGATTCGCGAACCCTCAACCTTGACCACCTAAAGTATTTTAACTCGGGGTTTTTCATCTGGAACTCGCGACACCATGCGGCCTTTGAAGAGGCTCGTCGGGTCATGGCGAACGACATTCGCAAGCTCAAAGATTTCGGCGAACAGTCGGCTTTGAATGCAGGTGTGCAGCGAACTTGCAAACTGAAGTTGCTGTCCAGCACGTTGAACTACATGCCGTTTGCTGAGCTTCACAATATGCGAGGTTTGGTGCGCCAGACTGAGCCTGCCACCATTCATGCTGCGGGATATGGCACTGAACACAAGTTGCCAGCTCTCCAGTATTACGAAGCAAGATACTCTCGAAAATACCTAGTATGAACGCCTTCATTATCACTCTCGTCGATCAAGAGCTACGGTTGCGTAATGCGGAAGCTATGGCTTTTCGTTTGCTTCAGCAAGGCTTAAATCCGATCATCATGCCAGCTACACGGCTCGGCAGTCGTGAGTTTTCAGAGATTGATTACGCCGCATCTAAATCGTTAGAGCGGCCAATGACTGCGGGCGAGATTGCTTGTTCGTGGTCGCACTACTTGGCATGCAAGCTCATTTTGGAGAGTGGTCAACCGGGGTTCGTGTTTGAAGATGATGTTCGGCTTTTGCGCGACATGTCTGCCGTGAACCTTGAAGGCGTAGAGGAGATTCTTTCTGGAAGTGCTTACGATCCGAATTGCCAGCGAGACGGTTTTACGACCCTTTCTACCAACTGGGAACGAGGCCACCACTACACTGAAGGTTTGCCTTACGGCACCCAAGGATACTTTCTCACGGTTGAAGGGGCTAAAGTTCTCGTAGAAAATCTTTTACCGATTCGCTGGGCTTCGGATGTTGCGCTGGACAGACTCTCGAAAAATGGTATCCTTCAGACTCAGCTTGCCATTGAACCGTGGGCAGTGCAACACGGCGACATACAATCTCACATTGGACCTCGATGAACCAGATCACACTAATTGCGCCTTCATCTCCGAACAGCTCGTCTGGGACGGCTGGGGTTGACATGCGCGTGAACCCGTTGAGTCTGGGTGGGCGCAAGCTAGCATTTGCAGTAAATCTTGAGTTTAGTGAAGGCATCATTCGCACGCGTCCTGGCTTCAATTATCAACGGCTTGGGGCATCTGGCGCACTACAAGGTGCAGCGCACTATGCACCATCCAAAGGTCTATCCGCGATGACGTTTGCCCCCGAGTTATCCGCTTTGGTGGCGGTCATTGACGGTGCCATACTTTTGGCAGATGCTACCGACGGCAGCGTGTCTTGCCTGCACCCCATGTGCGGGACTACCAGCTTTCGTGAACGTGGTGCGGTGTGGCTCTATCAGGCCGAGAACTACCTTGTTGCACAGAATCCTCAATCCAACACTTTCTTTTGGGATGGTGATGGCTGCTGGCAAAAATCGCCGGGCATGGCTGGTTGCGATACGGTAGTTGATGGCGAGTGTGGTAAGGTTATCCTTGGCGACCCTGACGCCTACCCTGATCAACCTGCCGACAGTCCAGTCATATCTGGTGGATACGGCACTTCGTTGGTGCCAGGTTTCTCTAACACCGTTACCCCTCTTGGCGATTGTAACACGGCCGATCAGTTGCCGATCACTGGGGGTGCTGAATGCGCCGATATTAGCGATTCTTCGCACGACTCGTTTTGCGAGCTTAATCATGTCAACTGGCTAGTCAACGGAGCTGGCCTCGGGATTTACGCCCACGGGCGCATCCACCAAGAAGCTGCTGGCCCTGCCATCTTTGTCAGCGACTTGGTGCACAAGCGAGGTTACATGGTTACAAGCGACATTCTTCTCATGGAGGAGCAGGCTTTGGAGTCCATGGGCGACCCCCTGACCGTGCCTTCGCGTCTTGGTGCGCTCAAAGCAATGGCAGTGCTGCCTACGATGAGCACGGCCAACGGTGAAGGCGATTTGATAGCCTACCATGAAAATGGTGTAGTTTCATACGACACTGCGCAGGTGCCTCGCGAAACTCGGGTAAATGGCGAAGGCGAGGTGATCTCAAAAGGGTGGTCGATGAAACGGTTGGTTTCGCACCTGCTAAATACGGTTTCTGCCGTTGGGCGTTATGCCGTTGCAACGCTTCCTCGGGATCACGTTTTTCGCTCCTACTACGGCTTGCATTTTCTCAAGACCGTTCTTGGAAACGGTTCGTTCCGACCCGAGCAAATAAATACCATTTCACAGGACGTGCAGCCACTCTTAGATGCTGATCCAAAGAATCTGTTAGATGGGGCTTCTGTTGGGTCGTGGACTGCGGGTAGCCGCATTTTTGCTTCGACTGGGTTATTCTTTGACCCCTGTTTGTCGGTTATCCCTTTAGCTCGGGGGTTCGTATCACTAAACCTTTCTTCGACATTTACCGAAGACCGCACCCCTCGATCCGCTACTGAGGGTTTGTGGACTTTTGACAACGACATTGCAGGGATGCACCAATTCATGCAGCTCGGCGTTCGCACGGCTTCGCAAGCCTACGGTATGCTGGTGTGCGATCGCGATGCAGATTGGTTCTTTGCCAGCATAGGTTCCGCTATGCCTGACGACTTCCGAGATGGCACAACAATCCCAATCGAATGGGAAGCGACGACTGGTCAAGTGTGGGCATCCTCTAACGGTTTTACGCAAATCAACGATGGCGTTGCTGAGTTTATTCTCGCGGCCGGCACTGAGGTAGAAATTGCTATTCGCACCGATGAGAATCCGAAATGGGTCGAGTGGGCGCGTTTCAAGAATACCTCTTCTACCTTACTTTGCATTGAGCCTTTGGGGTCGCCGCCAAGTAGTGCCAAGTCCGCAACTTGGTTTCAGGTGCGCGTCCGTGGCCTTGGGTATGCCGAGATTCGCGCACTCAAAGTCTCCGTCTCCACTGCCAGCACAAAAGAGGGTCAACGACGTAAAGTTGAGATTGACACTGCGGGCGAAGATCCGTATCTTTTTAACAACGAACCAACCCTTACCAGATGGCCGAATACCTAAAGATTACACCAACGAAACCTGTGGCTGGTATAGACCCAGCGTTGTTGAGCCGCGTAGCCGAGTCTCTGAACGCAGTTCTGCCTGCTGAAATTCGGTTGGTGCAATACACTACAACTCCTCCGTTTGATCGTTCGCGCCCATGGCAGCCGTTAGATGACAATGGCAACCCTGTGGGGGCAGTCCGCTATTACAGTGACGGCTCATGGTATGAAGGTTCCTCGCCAGACGATGCGCCTGCTTCGCTGGTGGGTCCTCCTGGACCTATCGGGCCGCAAGGTCCTGCCGGCATACCTGGTGTTGTTGGGCCAGAAGGCCCTATTGGTCCTGTTGGTCCTCAAGGTGTAGCTGGTCCGATTGGCCTAGTTGGTCCCGTAGGACCTGCTGGTCCCGCTGGTCCAACCGGATTAACCGGTGCGACTGGTGCGACTGGTGCGACTGGTCCGCAAGGCCTACAAGGTGTTCCCGGAGTTGGCCCCGCCATACTTACTGGCATGGGCACTCCGAGCAACGCTCTCGGGGTAGAGGGTAACTTCTATTTGGACTACAATTTTCCGTATGCTCTGTGGGGTCCAAAGTCCTCTACTAGTTGGACTACGCGACTACCGTTGACTGGCTTTGAAGCTCCAGTTGATTTAGGCACTGGCACGGCTCTTGCGTTGAACACTGAGTATTACGTGGTGTTGGGCACAAACCTTACCATTGATGCGCTTCCCGCGACTTCATCCTACGCACAGATTAAGTTAAACATCGAGACCACTACCTCGGTGAATTTTAACGTGCATGCCAACAATCCGACGATCCATCAAATCAATGGCGGTATTGCTCACATTAACACTCACTTTACTCTGGCGGCTGGTTTTCACCGGTTCACCCTCACCTACATTAACAACAAATGGCTCCTTGAGTATCTCGTATCATGATCGGACTTGAACCCACTACCGTAGCGAAAGCTGGCTCCTACATGGCGCAGTTCTTAGGCCTTTCGTGGCCTCGGGATCGCGAAGAAGTGTTGTCCAAAATTAACGACTTTCGCGATCTTACTTACACCGATCCAAACCTGACTTTGTTTGACAACGTCACGGAGTGCATTGCAGTGTCCAGCTATCGTATGGGCTGCTTGTCTGGTCAATGTGGCGTGGACCCTTGCGACGATAACTTTTTTCAAGGGTTTGTATTGCCCGAGCATCTAATCTCTATTTCCGCTGCTTGGGAGTCCAAGCGTCCGTTGAACATCCGCACTCGTTGGCGCGAAACTCAACAAGGCTTGAGTGAGCAGGAACGTGGCGATCGTGTCTCCGTGACCGAGACGTCCACCCTTGTGCCTACCGAACGCCCCATGTTGCATTCTGGCAGACTGAAAATGTTTGCCTCTCGTCCTGAAGATACCGGCAAAGAAGTGCTGTTGGACGTTGTCATTGAAGGCAACGTGCATCGTCGAATCTCTTTCAAACTACAATTCGATCAGTGGGTTGAGTCTAGGGAAACGATCGTTTCGATTGATTACGTTTCGCTGCCTGCGGATCGCGTGGGCACAGTCACGTTGGCCGAGGCTACCGACTTGCGCATACTCTCGGTTTATGAGCCTTGGGAAGACGTGCCGAACTACCGCCTGTTCCGCCTTTCCTCGCGTTGCCCGAGCGGGTTCATCCTGCTTCAAGGTGTGCGCCGTTTCCGCGAAGTTGCTTACGATCATGAGATGGTCGAGATCGGCTCCCGCACGGTGCTGCGCCATGCTGCCGAGCACCTTCGCTATGGTATTGGCACCGTAGAAACTGCGGACAACCAGAAGAGTGCGAATGCGTATGCCAGTATGATCGGTGCTATTCGTGGCCTCATGAACCGTTCTCGTGGTGAAGCCAAGCAGGACCCTCACCCTTTTGCTGGTCGTCAGGTCAGCCCCTCTAACATTTTACCTGGATACAAACGTCGATGATACCTATCCCACAATCCAAACTTGAAGAAGTGCTGTTGCCGATTTTCGAGCAACGCATTGTTGAGACGACCATGCAAGATCAGGCCGATGCTCGCTACACCATGGAGCGTTATGCTCTGATGTATGGCGGCCAATCCGCAGCGGCTTACGTGGATTCGTTAGAGTCGCCAAAATGTTGTCTCGCCCTCTTTCAGACTCGTCGCATGATTCATCCTGCGCCCATGTGCGCGGTGCTGCTACTGTGGGTTCATCCTGATCATCGGGGGACAACTGAGT
>Ga0136712_1000030_pt1 | contig 10631 bp, 7 predicted proteins | sample JTO19cmmetaG_FD_104914 | JGI IMG/M metagenome (GOLD analysis project Ga0136712, IMG submission 104914) | Freshwater bacterial and archeal communities from Indian Creek, Illinois, USA to study Microbial Dark Matter (Phase II) - JTO19cm metaG | ecosystem: Environmental > Aquatic > Freshwater >... | reverse complement strand
CAACAACTACAAGTTCTAGTTCAACTAGTACATCAACTTCTACAAGCACATCAACATCAACATCTACAAGCACATCAACCTCTACTAGCACATCTACAAGTACCAGTACATCAACTAGCACAAGTACATCAACTAGTAGTAGTACTACTACAACATCTACCACACCAGCACCTGTAACATGTGCACAATATCTAATAGAACCAACTACTGGTGACATCCATGTAGTAGAATATATACCATGTGGTGGATCAACTATACTTACTATTACAGTAGAATCAATAGATCCTCCAGTAACAATATGTGCTCAATCTCCTTTAATTAGTGATAACTTTCCAGCAGACACAACAGAAGGAGGAGCTTGCGTAGGAGTGTGTACTTATTATTCTTATGATTCAGTTACAGGAGGAGACTTAGTTATAACTGATTGTGAAACAGGTGTTATAACTACTGTTTCTTATGGACCAGATGAAACAGGTTTTATTTGTGCAACTAGTGTTTTCTCACCAGGAGGTGTATTATTTAATATACTAGGACCTTGTCCATTTTAATTTAAAATCAATAACATATGACAGTATTAATAACATTAACAACAGCTGGAGCTGATTCAGGTCCTTTTATTTTATATTCAAATCTTGATGGTTATACATCATCATTTGACTCAGGAGTAGATAAAGCATCATTACTTGCAGGATATCCTTCTGCAGCTGTTCCAGATTATACAACAATAATTAGAGTGATGTCTACTGGAGATTGCGTTAATTATGTAGACATAGTGGTAGATGAAATAACAACTACTACAACTAGTACTTCAAGTAGTACAACAACTACTACTACAACTTTACCTTAATAAAAAATCCTTGTTTTGTTGGTTTTACAAGGTTTCTCCTCAAGACTTTTCTTGGGGAGTTTTTGTTTTATAACTAATTTGGTTATAAATAATTACAACTCTAACTAAAATTATTTGGAATATATAAAAACTATTGTTTATCTTTACAATATTTTTTAACTAATATAAATACATATGTCTGAAAATCAACACTTGTTATACCGATTAGAAGAGTTATTAACGCAGAAGAAAAGTAAAAAATTCTATGCTGAAAGATTAGGAATAAGTGAGTTTGAAGTGAGTGAGCTCATGAAGGAACTTAAAGAAAAAGATAATGAACAACCTACAGATATAACAAGAAACTTTGCAGAAGAACGTAAAGTTAATGTTGAAAAAGGTACATTAGAAAGTACAATCATATCTGACTATGAGCCAAAGAATGATATTGAACTAGCTAAGTTACACAAGATAAACTTAGATAAATACATCATAACCAACTACTGGTCTAAGATGTTACCAAGTGGGAAGTTTACTTCCTCAGTTTTTTCAAAACTAAAACAAGCAAAAGACTACTCTCCTGAAGACTTTGCTAAATTCCTACAAAACTACAAACCAAATAACATATCAATCACTAAAGAAAACTATTCTATAGAGAAAGATTATGTAAATGTAGAGATATCTCTATCTGATTTTCACTTAGCTAAAAGAACTGTAGATGGTGATAATAGTCCAGAAGGAAGAGCTTTAAGATATTTTAATGTGGCTCAGTCTTTGATTAACAAAGTGAGAGCTAATTACGATGTAAACACTGTAGTGTTACCTATATCAAATGATTACTTTCATACTGATAACTATCAAAACCAAACTACACAAGGTACTCCACAAGACACTATAATGGATTATAGTTCTGAATATGAATTAGGATTTGCTATTCTTGTAGATACAATTAATATGTTAAGACAGAATGCAAATCATGTAGTGGTTGTATTAGTACAAGGTAATCATGATAGAACTAAATCTTTTTACTTAGCACACGCATTAGATGTTTATTTCAAAGAAAATATTGATGTAGATTTTATCAGAGAACATAGTGTTATTAAAGGATTAACATTAGGTAATACATTTATTGGATGGCATCATGGAAACTGTAAGATAGAAGATCTTCCATTATTATTTGCAACACATCCTCAGTATAGCCAATCATTTGGTAAGGCTAAATATAGAGAAGTTCATACAGGAGACAAACATCACTATATGGCTAAAGAAGTTAAGGGAGTAAGAATACAACAAATGCCTAGCTTGTCTGGTACAGACAGATGGCACTTAGATAATAATTACGTACATTCAGTAAGAGCTGCTTTAGCATTAGTATATGATGATGAGCATGGGAAGGTGGCTGAATTTGAAACTCGAATATAATTATGGCAACATTAAGAAAATTAGTATCAGATGTTAGAAGTGTCCACAAGATACTTTCTACAGATAGTCTTATTACAGATAGAGCAATCGCATCTGAGATAAGAAACAACTCTTTATTACTTATAAAGAGAGAAACCAATTTAAGAAAACTTTGGGCTACTGATACATTATTCACTACTATTCCTTGTTTGGAAATGGTAGAGGTATCTATTTCTGAATGTTGCAATTATGTAGATGAATGTACTATAGCTAGAACTAAGTTTAAACTTCCACGTATATCAGAAGGTAATTACCAATATGTAATACAAGGAGTTTATTCTATTAACGCCATGAGTGGTGTAGGAAAGAAGTTAAAAGAAATAACTATCAATAGATATATAAATCTTTTAAAGCTTCCTATAATCAAGAAAGAAGAATACTATTGGATATCTAATGGATATTTATATGTAAACAATCCTTTACTTAAAGCAATTAGATTTGTTGCATTATTTGAAGAAGATGTAGAGAATGAAATCATGTATCCAGAATGTGGATGCGGAACTCCAGAATACACTACTGAAGAACTATGTAAGAATCCATTAGATAAAGAGTTTCCTCTTCCTGGATATCTAGAACAACAAGTACTACAACTTACATCTCAAAAACTTCTATCTACGTATTTCAATCTTAAAACTGATACTAGTCAAGAAGGAATAGATGGTCAATCACCAAACTCAAAACCAACTAATTAATGAGAACAAAGATTGATTGGAGAAGCTCTAGCAAAGACAACTATAATCAGTTCTGCAAAAAACATCCATCTATAACTCTTACATACGATGAATGGAGAAATATCATTTACACTTATAATGAATTCTTTAAAGAGTATATATTAGAAACAGGTGAGAAAGCAAAACTACCTTATGGATTTGGAGAGTTCTCTATCAATAAAAAGAAAAGAAGAAAAATAAAACTAGCTGATGGAAAAGAGTTTGTTAACTTACCAATCGATTGGCAAAAAACTAAAGAGAAAGGAAAAGTTATTTATAACTTTAATTATCATACGGAAGGTTATTTTTTTGGTTGGATGTGGTTTAAACCAACAGCACGTTTCAAAAATTCTGACCTATGGTATTTCAAACCTTCTAGACTCACTTCAAGACTTTTATCACACTATTTAAAAACCAGCGACAAGTACCAAAATATTTACCGAGAATGGAAAAAATAATGAACTATGTCATACTACTATAAATATAATTTCGTATCCCCAGAGCCTGTCTACTCAACAGTTAAAGAAGAACTTAAAAGTTACTTTGATACTGGTGCAGTGGATGATCTTTTATTTCCTACCTACTTAGACAAGTGTCTTAAGAAATTAGGAAGAACAACATTTGTAATAAGTGAAGAAGTCTTATTTATAGAAGATTACCAAGCTAGACTCCCTGATAACTTTTATGCTGTAAGAGAAGCTTGGATGTGTACAGAAGTTGCTGGATATCCATATCAGTCAGCTAACTCATTTTATTCTCAAGCTGCTAGTGCAACCACTATTCAAGTGGCTCCATTAACTATTGGAGGAACTCCTTGTAATAGACCTGGTTGTCAAGATGCTGCTTGTAATGGTACATGTATGCCAACATTAGTTCAAGCTGTATATAAAACAAACAATACTGTAGCTAGAGGATTTACTCACGAGTATTTACTTAAGCCTGGTAATATATCTGCAAGACAAAACTGTGGAGTGGAGTATACAAACAATTGGGACTTCTATGCAGAAGCTCCTCCTATTCATGAATTTACACCTGGTGCTGCTAGTTATGATTCATTTGATATTAGAGATAATAAGTTTGTAACTAATTTCAGAAATGGTGTTGTACATTTATTATTCTATGCTACAGAGTATGATGAGATAGGAAATCAAATGATTCCTGATAACTATCGTATTAGAGAGTATGTAGAAGCATTTCTTAAGTTTAAGATATTTGAAACTCTTACTAATCAAACTAATGATGAAACTTTCAATCAGTTACAACAAAAGATGATGTATCATAAACAAGCTTATGAAGAATCTTACATCATGGCTGAGATTGAAATGAAGAAACAAACTCCTTGGGAGAAACAAAGAAGGATCAAGAATGATCTTAATAGATTTAATATGTATGAACTTCCTAACCGTACTAATAGATATGGTAGAAGACGTAATAATTAATATACATCATGGCTGAAGAACAACAAGGTAATATAAGACAAGAATATAATAATGGTACTGCAGGTTTAAATATGGATCAAACTTTGAACCAGATTAAACCAGGTACTCTTACATATGCATTGAATGCTGCCTTAGAAAACTTTGATGCAAGTTCTGTTAATTATCAGAATGAACAAGGAAATGAATTCTGTGTACAATTTCCTTCAGACTTTCAATTAATAGGTACATATTTTATTCAAGAAAAAAATAAACACATATTTTTTATAACTAATCCTATAACTCTAGATTCTCAAATTGGTTATATGGATAATAATGATTGTATTTATCGTGTATTAGTAGATGCACCTTGTCTTAATTTTAGCATTAAACATCCTATACATAAAGTTGTACATAAAATTACTAATTGTACAACAGAGATATATTGGACAGATGGATATAATCCTAGAAGATATTTAGATATTAATAATATTCCTTATACTCTAGTACCTAATTCTTCACTTTGTGATCGTGAATATACTGATCAATTAGATTGTAATCAATTAAAGATGCAACCAAATTTCAATATTCCTGAATTAAGTGTAGTTGATATTATAACTGGTGGAGGAAGCCTTACATCAGGAACATATCAATTTTCTATACAATATTGTGATCCAGCTGGTAATGCATATACATCATACTACTCTGTAACAAATCCTACACCTATTGCAGATATATTTGTTACAAGTGTTAACTTTGATTATCCTGTTGGAAAATCAATTACACTTGATATATCTAATTTAGATATCACTGGACAATTTCAATATTTCAATTTAGCTGTAATTAAAACAGTAAATGATATTACTTCTGTTGAATTAGTAGGTACTTACTTTATTGATAATTCTAGTTTACAAATTACATATACAGGACAAAACGTTACACAACAACGTTTGACTATTGCTGATATATTTGAGAAGTATCCATATTATGATATAGCACAAGATCTTACAGCTGTACAAGATGTTCTTGTATGGGATAATCTTTCATCTATAGATAGACTTAACTATCAATCTATTGCTAGTCAAATAACTCTTTTATGGGAAACTTATAAAATCCCTGCTACAGAAAACTATGCTGATGAATTAAATGCTACAAATCTACGTGGATATCTACGTGATGAAGTGTATGCATTTGAAATAGTATTTTTATTAAAGAATGGAAAACAAACAGATGGGTTTCACATTCCTGGTAGAGTATTAAGTCCTCTTGAACAACTTCAACCTAATGTATTAATTACTGATCCAGATTTTATTGGTGAACCAGAACCAGGAACAAACTATAGTCCTTATTGGAAGATATATAATACAGCGTCTGTAATAGGTGCTGCTACTGGTCCTAATATTGGTAATGCTATACCACATCAATATGGTGAGTTTGCTTATTGGGAATCTACAGAAAAGTATCCTTGTAACATTGATGTATGGGGTGATCTTGCAGATACACCTATTAGACATCACAAGTTTCCTGATGTATTAGTTTCTCCACATTTTGAATCATCATTATTTGTTGATTCAGCTTCAATGGTTATGCAAAATGATGCAGTTTTTCCAATAGGTGTTAAGATAGATTTTCAACAAATACAAGGTCTTATTAATGCTTCTTCATTAACACAAGATCAAAAATCTGATATTGTTGGATATAAAATAGTTAGAGGAAATAGAGGTACAAATAAATCTATTGTAGCAAAAGGTATATTAAGAAATGTAGGAAAGTACACAAGAGAAACACAAGATTTCTACTATCCTAATTATCCATATAATGATCTTGAAGAAGATCCTTTTATTAATTCAGATAATAATGCTTATGTAGATACATGTACTCCTTGGTTAGTAGTTGCTTGGGAAGAAATATTATTACAATATGTAGATTGTAATGATTATCTGACAAAGAAAAAAACTATAAAATATACTGGTCCAACTTCAGGAAGAAATATTAATAATGTTCCAATAGAAGAATTTTGTTCTATTGGTAGACCTACAATTTTAAGTGGTAGAGCAACTGTGCTTCCAGCTAATTATGATGTAATTAGAGTTCCCGCATACACAACTCCTGATGGATATATGTCATCTTGGGAATCACCAGTAGCATTTGGTTTAAATGTAAATTCATGTGCTCAAATTTTTTGGATATTAGGAATTAATAATCGTCCTACATCAGATCCAATAAATTATTATATGATTGTAGAAGTAGGTGATTTTGTATATGCAAGAGATTACCCTCCACAAAAAGCAGCTGATTGGTATAGAATGGATTCACCTGTACAACCTTTGAACACTATTCAATATGCAGATGCATATTCAACTGGTAATTATGTAGATGGATATAGTGCAATATTTGGAGGTGGATGTAGTGCCAATGGTGATCAAAATTCAACAGGAGTTAATTCTTATAAAGGAAGAAGAAGTACATTAACTTGTGGTGTAGAAACACCTTTAAAAGGAATGGATACAGATGCTTCTAAATATAGACAAGTATTTAATTCTCCAGAAACTTCATTTGGTCAACCATTTTTAGGACAAATCTTAAAATTGGAAAATGTTATATATGGTAGAGGAAGAGCACATTTTGTAGCAGTTAAAGATAATGCAAAATATAAACTTCTTTCTAGAGAAGCTCAAGAAGATGCATTAAATAGTTCAGCTGCGATAGCTGCTATAACAACTCAGCAATTTAATGCTACTGCTATGTTTACAGCATATCAAGCATATTTAACTATTTATATTAATGGTATTACAAGAAAGAATTATGCATATTCATATAATTCAATAGCTAGTTATAATTATAGTTCTGAAATACAAAATGGACTTGGTATAAAACAAAGACCTATTGATATAACAAGATATTTAATTCCTGTTGTACAATCTGTTGGAGAACCAGGAGGAGTTAATATAAATAACTGGCAAAGAGAATCTTCAGTATTTATTAAAACAAAAGAAACAAATTTTGGTAATCCATTAAGTGCACTTCCTTTTCCTAATAAAACAAATAGTCTTTTAGATTCTTCAGGAAATAGTATTGTTACAGATAGATCGAGACTTACTATTAGTGGAAGTAATGTATGTGATACACCTACAAAAGAACAAGATATAAGTGTAGTTTCATACTACGCCTCTATGAAAAATATATTCAATAATCAATGGGGACAAATGTACTCATATGATACAATTGATACAGGATATCAAATAAATATGAATTCTGGTACAGTATCTCCAGATGTTGTATTTGGTGGTGATACATTTATTTCTAGATTTGCATTTAAAACAAAACTACCATTCTTTATTGATAATAGAGTAAATGCTCCTGATGATAGTGATATATTTTATGATGAGATTGGTAACATAGCTTATCCAAAATACTGGCATTCTGCTAGATCTATATTAGAAAACTATTTAGCAGGAGGTACGTTAATGGCTAATATAATTTCATATAAAGCTCATAATTTTGATTGCCCTACTAATCCTGCACTTTATCCTGCACCTAGTGGAGCAGGTGGTGTAGCTGGTACATTAAGAACATTCTATGATGGATACTTCTATTTGTTCGCTTATGGTATTCCTAACTTCTATTGTGAGAGTTCTTATAATACAGATCTTAGACAAGCATTTAATAATAGAGAAGGTGATTTCTGGCCACATGTATCAACAGGTATTCCAGATGATTGGGTACAAGAAACTTTTGTTCCTATAGCTCAAGATAATTCATATTATTATAATATAACATTCTCTAAACAGAATAAAGAAAATTTATTTACACACCTACCACAAGATTGGAAAGAACAATTTTGTTATACTTATTATCCATTTAGAGCTATCTATTCAGATGCTCAAGAAACTAATGCTGATAATAGAGTTAATAACTGGTTAAGTTATGGAGCTACATCATCTTTTGATTTCCCTCAAAATTATGGAGGACTTATATCATTAGATGGTATTCAGAATAAAGCTGTACTTGCTAGATTTGAAAACAAATCTTTAATGTACAATAACTTATTAACTGTTGATACAAGTAATCCACAAGCTGCATATTTAGGTAATCCTAATTTATTTGCAGGAGCACCTCCTATTGACTTTGCTGAAACAGATCTTGGATATGTAGGAAGTCAGAATAAGTTCTTATTAAAAATTCCACAAGGACAGATAACAGTAGATGCTAAGAGAGGACAAATCTTTTTAATCTCTGGAACTCAAGCTGTGGATCTTTCTGCATTTGGTAGTGGTATGAACAGATTCTTTACAGACCACTTAGCTTTTGAAATAATTAGATATTTTCCAAGCACACAAGTTACAATAAATGGAGAAACTATAACTATACCAGGAGTTGATACAGATAATAATTATACAGGAGTTGGACTTCATGGTGTATATGATAGTAAATTTGATAGAGTTATATTTACTAAATTAGATTACATTCCTATTGATCCAGATGTTAAATATGATTATTTAACAAGAGAGTTTTATGTTGAAGATATTGTTAATAATACAGTATTCAGAACTCAAGTATATTTAACAGATCCTGAATATTTCTGTAATAAGTCTTGGACAATATCATTTAATTTTAATACTAAATCTTGGGTAAGTTTCCATAGTTATATCCCTAATTGGTATATAGCAGAAAATAACTTTTTCTATTCTGGTATCAATGGATGTTGTACAGATAATGAATCTGATTTTACAATGCTTGCTGGAGAAAATACAGGTAGGTTTGCTTCTACAACAACTACTACAAGCACTAGTTCAACTACTACCACCAGTACTACTATAATGCCTTTAGATTGTACATTAGAAGGAACAGTAGTATCAACAGATTGTGTATTAGAAGGAGAAGCTGTAATTACAATTCCTCCAGTTCCAACTACTACTATATGTAATAGAGGAGCACAGAATGTTTGGACAGTGTTCTATTCAGAATATCAAATAAATTCAGATCCTGTTGTAAACTTTACTGGTAGTCAAATAGATGCTTGTGACGCTTTATTATTAACTAGCTCACATGATCCTTCAATTACAATGACTTCATTCTCAGGTGCATCTAATTCATTAACAGTTGGAGTAATTGTTTATTATGATGTAAATTCATCTGATTGTACATTAGTTTCTGATGGTTGGTATTTTGCACAACAAAGTTGGATTGATGATCTTGTTTATCATATTGAAGGTGGTGTTATTACAGAAGTGGTAAGTTGTGGTCATACAACTACTACTACTAGTACTACTGCTGCATTAACAACCACTACAACAACAACAGTTTAATATTATGGGAATTACAAAAATCATAACACTGAAGTTAACAAAATCTGGTTCTAAGGCTGGTCCTTTTGATATCACTACTGAGTTTGGTGATATCTTAGCTACGGATGTACCTAAGAAAATATTAATTCGTGGAGTTAGTTATGTTGTAAATTCAGACGTTACAATGGTGATTGTAACTTCTGTAGGGAAATGTAAATTCTCAAAAACTTTTGTATTGGAAGAGTTTAATCAAACAGACTTTACACAAGCAACATATACAGAATCTGTAACTGCTTGTATATGGAGGCACCTAACTAATATAAGTTTATATAATTCTTTTTATGGAGAAATAAAACCATATATTATTGAATACCCTTTTTCATATAAATATCAAGATGAGATATTACAGAATGTAAAAGACTACACTAAGGCATATAAATACTTACCTGTATTCAATGGAGTGTTTGATGATAATACAAGAATAGAAACAAATGATAGATGGTTCAATAAAGCTATTCTATATAATGGACAACAAAGTTCTGGCATATTAGAACTTGTAGCTAAACCATTACATAACTTACATGCATATATGCAATACCCTATATTGAATGCTGAGAGTAAAACTATCACTTATACTAAGAGTGATAACTTCTATCAGTATAATACATTCTGGGCTGCAGAGATAAGTTCTCAAATTCCGTTGTTTATTACATCATGCGAAAGTCTTTCTATTGATAAAGTGGTGAACCAAGCTAATATGGACTATGGCCCTAAGAGCTTTAAGAAAGCAACGCTAAGAGCAAAAGAATTAAAAGTGAGACATATACTAGATAATAGTTCAACAACTCATCTAGTGACTCAATTCATTTTAACACCTGCACAAATATCTTACAAATAATGAGTAGTGGTAAAGTAAAATGCACATGCGGTTGGT
>Ga0136712_1000029_pt1 | contig 10743 bp, 12 predicted proteins | sample JTO19cmmetaG_FD_104914 | JGI IMG/M metagenome (GOLD analysis project Ga0136712, IMG submission 104914) | Freshwater bacterial and archeal communities from Indian Creek, Illinois, USA to study Microbial Dark Matter (Phase II) - JTO19cm metaG | ecosystem: Environmental > Aquatic > Freshwater >... | reverse complement strand
GTATTTTTTGAATGGCCCCTAACAACAGCAGCGCGCTGCTTTTTATTGCTGCTTTTTCTGCGTAGAGGCATTTTTTCTATCTAAAATTCGTACTTATGTTTTATTCTCTTTAGACTTTTGTTTAAAAGCTGCTGCGTAGAAAATCAAAACGTTTCAAAGTCGATAGAAAATTTTCAATAGTAAATAAGTTACTACACAAAATCTGAAAACCAAACTTTGGTTTCTTTCAACAAAAAAGTGGTTTAGAAAAATTTCAAAACGTTTTGAAAAATTTCTATAGTAAATAAAACATAAGAATGGTTTTCAAAACAGAAACTCTGTTTTTGAAACTGAAAGTTACTTCAAAGGAAAAATCAGAGAGGGTGGCGGTTCTTTTTTCTTTATTTAAGTTTCTGTTTTTGCTTTTGTTGTCGCCACATGCGCAAGTGTACAAATAATAAAGAAAGCAAATTTTGTCTGTTTTGTCCCTTTAACTTAACCCAAACCATTTGTGCATGTTTTGCGCATCGCACAAACTTTAAACTTGCGACGGGTTTTCCATTGGTTACTTACCATATTTTGCGCCAATTTATTTGCTATAAATAGAATAGCCTGTTTTTCTTGAGCTCAGTATTTTCTTTCTATTTTTTACAGAGGTCAAATTTACCAAATAGCAAGAGTCGATGCTTTAAGACGACCTGTTATGTACAAACTAAAAGATTTGTTGGGTGACCCTATCAAAGGCCGTTATTACAAAGAACAATTACGAAAAGCTCCAACTCCCGGGAAAGATTTTGACTTTGAGGTGATAAGAAAAATTTAATATGTCTTGTTATATTATATTTTTTTTGGACACAAACAATTGTGAAGAAGAAATGTTTTTTATTGTAAAATCAGTCATATTTTGTCTGATTTTTACTTTTTTTCAAGTGTCTCTTAGAATTCTAAAGATTTGGTGATATCGTTTTATTATCTCAGGTTTCAGAAATTTTAAAACGAAAAAAAGAAAACGGACAAGAAAAATTGTTTGTCAGCTACCTTCATTATCCGATAAGTGAAATGCTCAAATTGTGATTCATGGCTTAAAATAACAAAAATTTGATATAGCTGCTAATATTTGCAAATTTTATTATTAGATTCAATCTACAGCAACATTATTGTAAGTATCTATCATATTTCATCGTTTTGTAGTTTGTTTATTTAAGCCTAATGACAATTTGTTTTATAAAAATTAATTTTTTACGATAAGTTTAATCGTTGGATAGACGCTGACAAATTGAAAAAATCTTAATGAAGATGTGACAAAAACATGGAGGTTCTTTCTTGTCTTAATCCGTTAAAACAAGTTCGATACAGATCTGTTTATAAAGCTCAAAATCGATTATCAAATTATGAAGAAATAGAAAACAAATGGAGCGTAAATATTGTTCCGCAATACATCGACTTGACTAAAGGTGTTTGGAATGTCAGTTTAGACAGTTATGTTTACAAAGTTTCTTTGCCCCAAGTAGGCACAATTGATACAATTTTAGAAGTATCGACAAGTTTATGCACAAGTTATCAATCAATTGCAGGAAAAAATCTTGATAAAACTGTGTGTACAAGGTTAGGAAGCATTCATGTTTACAGTAAAGCTAACTTAGCTAACTTTGGACCTTTTGAAAAAAAATGGTTTATGATTGATAACATAAAAAATCATTTTGACCTTAATGTAAATGCACACGAATTAAGTTTTACAAGATATTCAAAAATTGAAATAGAACTTGACATTAGCCTATTGTTTCAACGGATTAAATAAACAAAAAGTGAAAATGGATAAAGTTTACTTAAGACATTTATTTGAAGAAAATAAAGACTTTTTAAGAAATCTTTATGAAGAAAAAAATACTGTTCATTTAAACAGATTAGTAAACAATGCATCAGAGAGTACCTTAAATGTTCTTGTTCGAATTTTGTATTTAATTGCAAACGGTGAAATATCGCTTCATGAAAACCACCAAGAAATTATTAAAAAATCAAAAAGATTAGGAAAACTAAGTGCATTTGAGTCTCGTTCATACTTTGTACATTTACTGCATAGCCCAAAGTCTGAAAAGTTACTTGTTTTAAAGCAGTTCTTAAAACTTTATCCATTTTTACTTCATACTTTTTTTAATGTCTGAAGATGGCTGATGTCTTTGCTCGTAGAACAAATAAAAAACACATGCTCAGAGGTTTTGCTCAATTAAATTTAACAAAATACCCTTCTCAACGAAGAAAACTCATACCAGGCATTGCTTTTTCAGCCAAAGTTCCCCCCTCAGCATTTATTCCCTTAAATACCAATGAATATTATGGTTACACCAAAAGTTTGTCAAAACCAGAAACAAGTGATCAAAAAGACATTTTAAAAGTGGGATCAATCGATCCAAAATCACAAATTGGATTTGGTGTTGTTCCAGAAAATTTAGAAAATGAAGATAGTGATGAAGACATTGCCTACACAAGTTCAGAAAAAATTGATCCAACAGTTCTAAACGCTTTTATTAATCCAAGTTTTAAAACAAATGTCACTCAAATTAATCCTCAAAAAAGAAAAGTCGAAACTGTAGAAACTTTAACAAGCCCCACTAAAGTTCCCAAAACCAAAAAATCCAAAATTGGCCACAAATTAAAATTTTCAAAGTAAAATGGCAGACGTTACTGTGCAAGAGGTGGGAACTTATCCCGCCCAACATATAATTGATGACTATTTTACCGATGTGCCCTCTGATTTTCGATACACATGTGTCGAATACAGGTGCTTTGTAACGCAAACGGGCATTGACAGAAACAGTGGTGAACTAAACTTTATTTTACCACCACAAGCTGCACCGTACTGTTACCAATTGGCAGACACGTTAATGAAAGTGAGGCTGCAAATTGTAAAAAAAGGTACAAATGAGTTGCCAAATCCAACTGCTAAAGTAGGCCCTGTAAACAATGTGATTGGTAGCCTATTTGAAAAAATGACCCTAAAAATCAACGATGAATTGGTGACAACAGTTCCCGAGAATTACGCTTACAAGTGTTATCTCAAGCGACTGTTGACTTTTAACGAAGACGTCAAAACCACCAATTTCAAACCAGCTGGATTTGTTACTGACAGTTACCTCACAGGTTTTTTACTAACATACAAAACAGCTTTTTACAAAATGTTTGCAATGTTGTTATTTTTCTTTTTAAAAATAATATAATTGCGAAACAGCAGCTGAAACAAAAACTGTAATTATATGTTGGTAATTTAATAAAGGAGACAATGAGCCATCTGCAAACAACCAGGTGTCAATTTTATCAACATTAAAAGCACGGGTTTTTTATACAATAATAACATTTTGGCAGTTTTTCTAGTTAAAATATGGCTTTGGCAAAAAAATTGTACAAAAAACGCGCGCGTAAAATGTTGATAAAATTGGTGGCAGGGCTGGATGGAACGTGGACGTTGGTTTCGAGAAGGTTACGCAGATGGAGCTCCATTCAGAACCGAAGGAGCCACTTTTATTGGGCCATTCATGCATGAGCTGAGCAACATTGGAAAAGACTTACCACCAAGTAAGCAAATATATTTTATACCAAAATGAAAATGCTTAAATTAAAAAATAACGCTGATAAAACAGTTTTTAGAATATATTTTTACTTTTTTCAGCTACCAAAGTTTCCATCACGTTACATCGCTCTTCGGATGATTTTTTTCTAATGAGAGATGAAACCGACACCCAAGAGTACAGTTGTGTAATTCTCAATTGTTTCCTCTATGTAAAAGTGTCAAAAATGAGCGATGCTATTTACAAAGAGTTTCACACCCGCTTTTTAAGCGGAAAAGAAAAACTCATGTACCAATTCAGAAGAATGAATGTCAAGGAATTAAAATTTCCAATTGGCTCTAACTCGTTTGTTTCATCTGAATTGTTTCCAGATAGTGAGGTTCCCAGCAAAATTTTTTTTGTCTGTGTCTTCAACAAGTCCAAACAAGGACAGCAAACTAAAAACCCTTACAATTTTTGGCGTAAGTTTATGTTGAAAAAAAACTTAGATACGGCTGAAAATTTAAGCGGTGCCATTGAGGCTCAATACATAAAAGAAAGTTTAAGTCTTCAAATGGCCAAAATGAAACATGAGATGGCTAACAACGTAGATCAAATGAAAAGAGACATTTCAAATGAAATACAAAACGCAATAAGACTTCAATTTGAAGGTTTGCAATTGATGATGCTGGGTGCCGCGGGTTCTACTGCTACTTCCACTCCCACCAACAATACCCCCCCAGCAGCTCCCCCAAGTACCTCGAGTACCCTCCCAAGTACATCGGGTACCACTGAAAATACATTAAGAAACAAAGGACCTCCATGTTTAATAAAAAAAACACGCACAAGAGCCACAACTCAACAAACCCAGCAGCCAATCTTGAGAGATGACGACACAAGATCTGAAATTTCAAGTGACATTTATGAAGATGCCCGTGAAGCAACGCATGACATTATACGCCCAACTGGGGTAAACTTGAGCAGCTGCTTAAATTTGGGTCCAAGTACAAGTCAAACAGGTGTCAATTTTATCAACATTTTTTGCGCACTTTTTTGTACGAACGTTTTTTATGGCAGCTTTTCTAGTTATGTTTCAGCTTGATGCCGAAAATTCGTACAAAAAATTTGCGCGTAAAACGTTGATGAAATTTACACCAGGAGTACAGCAACAACGTAACGTCGGGTTATCAGCTGGCACCACTGAAGTTCCCGTCTACATTGTCCAATGTGACCTGCTATTGAACTCCACACCCCTTGATCAGGTAAAACATTAGCAGTGTTATAAAAAAAATAATATTTTTAATAGAATATTTTAAGAAATTATAAAAGTTGAGCTTTTTAAATTTTAACTTTTCAGTTTCCAAGCGATGGCAACGTGGATGAATGCATTGATGATTTCATTCGTTTGTTGAACACTAATGGATTTTTGGGGTCATGTGAATCAAACAGCCTGACTTACGACATGTTCAGAAATGGCTTTTACGTAGCCGGGTTTGACTTAACAACTGCGCAAGAAGGAGCCAATGATATATATTCTATTCCAACTATGCGAACTGGTAAGTTTTTTAGCAATAATAAATTTGCAAAGAAGCGACAGCATTGAATTTTGATCCTTTATATGTAAAAATAAAGAACCGATTTAATAATTTTTAAAAAAATTTTAGGAGCATTGTCCGTAAGAATGATATTAAATCGAGCTCCCGAAACGGACTTTTCCATTTTGATGTTTTACGAAAGCACCGCTTGCATGGAAATTACCACAGGCGGACGACTTCTATTTTCATATGTGCCCAAATAAGGTAAAAACAATCATAAGAGCAAAAGTTATTAAATTTATATTCACAAAGCTATTAGCAGCGATTGATTTCTTTTTCTCGAACTCTTTTCATTGCGCTCTTAACTTCTCTTTGTATTTGATGCATTCGTACTCGTTTGAGCTGCTTGTGTTTGTTTGTGTGTGTGTGTGTGTGTGTGTGTGTGTGTGTGTGTATGTGTGTGTGTGTGTATAAATGTTATTTTAAGATTTCTTATGTAGTGGAGTGTTTTATTAAAAACTAATCTGGTCAGTCGTTTCTGCATTGTTACTCTAGTTTTTTGTTTGAAAAGTGTAACATGCTTTTAAAATATTTATTTGCCACTTTACTTTGTAGTGCATTAGCTGACTTAGATTACTTCGAAAAAAACTGTCAGAAAAGCATTGACAATTCCCGCTGCACCCAGTACAAGTGGAACTATCCTACTTGTGTTCCGTGGGCTACCAAAAATTGTTTAATAGACCATTCGAAGCGTAAATACTGCACAGTGTACATTTGCAAAGTAAATTTGGTTTTAATGTATCTTAGATTTTTGTTCATATATTTAGCGACATAGCCGTTTGCTTATATTTTTGTAGTTGTTGTTTTATTGCTGTAAAAATTACCAACTAAGCAGTTTTTTATTATATTTTTAGAGTCCTTTACCACCATCAACACTTCCGCCAAGCAGCTTATCACCACCACCGTCACCACCACCACCACCACCACCAACAACAACAACAACAACAACAACAACAACAACAACAACAACAACAACAAGAACGACAAAAGCAGCCACTACAACATCAACAACAAAAACAACCGTTTCAACAACAAAATCAACAACAGTAGCAACAACAACAACTGCTGAGTCGTCAACATCAATTCCAGGAAATTTAACAAGTATGTTATTACTTTGCACATTTAACATTATTTTTGCAAATATGCTTAAAAATTAGTTTCTTATATTAACAATAATAAGCAGTAACTTAAATATTACTTTAATTGTATTTAAATAGCATCTACATTTTCACCGGAGTGTGCCAGTTGTCCAGAGTGTTCAAGTCCTCTAGTAACGTGTCCTAGTGTCACTACTTCGTGTACTTGTTCAGTCACACCGGAGCCACAACTAAACTTGAACAGTTTAAGCCCCTTTTTTAACGGTAAATATTTATATTTTTAACAACTAAATTTAGGCTGCTTTAAAAATAAATTTTAAATCTCAATATAAAACTATAACACCTAATTAACGTTATCTGAAATTAATTTCAATATGATTATAAATGTCCTAATAATGCTGTTAATTAAGGGATAAAATATAATTAAAAACTAATTTTTTTTAGAAACCAGACAATACCACCACGTCAAAATGCTCGGCGACGATTTTTGCAAGGACTTTCATTGCAACATCACCGAGCATTTCGAGCACGGGTGTTACGTCCCAAGAAAACTAAGGTGGGACATCAACTGTCATCTTTACTGCGATCTAAAAAACTGCAGGTAAAAAATGAATAAATAATATTTACCGCTAATTAGATAATTTAAATTACGTTATACTTTTTAAAATTAGATAATGTAATTTGTGTGTATTAACTATAACATTTATCTTACATTAAAACAATTATTTATTAATTATGTATTTTTGTTAGCTTTGTCTACATCCCGGGATATCAATACTGTCCCATTTACAGCTGCGCTCCAGACGAACACCCTGCTCACACTACGGGCTTAGTTGTTGGGGTCGCTATAGGCGTAACCATTGCCATTTTGGCAGTGGTTTTGGCTCTTACGGTTCTGTATTTTTACAGAAAAAAGCTGCGCCAACGTTACAACAGTAAGTTATTAGCAAACCAAAAAGTTTAATTTTGTATATATTATTTACTATTTTTGTTTTACTAAAAAAACCAAATTAAAAATTATTGTCTCACTTAAACTTACAGGCGAGACCCAAAATCTCCTGGAGCAACGCATCTCTATGTCGGATTTGTCCGGACGGGCAAATAATCCGAGTGATCAGTTGAGTCATGGTTCTGGTAAACTTAACATATTTATTACAAATAATTTTTATATTTAAATTAAACATGTTATAATTAAAAATGACCTGTCAAATAAGTTAAATAAAGTTGTTATTAATATTTAGGGCACACCCAAAGTACCCAAGACGAAGGTGATGGGAAAAATGAGGACGGAGCTAACGCTGCTGCAGAAGGGGGAGCTGCTGGGGGAAATGTCGATGGAGCCAAAGGCCAAAATAAGGATGGTGAGAAGTGGTAAATTATTTGGTTTTTTTTAGTTTTTTAATTTTCGTTTTTAATATAATATATAGCAAAGTAACTTTCTTATATTTAGGTAGAAACGTAGACTACAAATAGGATATTACAATTAAATAAACGCAAAATAAGAAAGTTACACCAACAAACTAAATAACAGCTTCAAAAGTTATATTTTAAAATTTTCAGATTTCGTAGATGTTGAACTTTTGTCTCCTTCGCGCCCAGAAAAAAGTTTAAAAAAAGTTCTTTGGGGAATTTTAAACTTTCCACAACAGCAAAGGCGCCAACAACAGCAACATTCCGCTTTTTTAGATGATAGTCATTTTTTTGGGATCGGTGACCGCCAAGACGAAAATGTTGAAAGAGCTTTCTTTACCTAACGCAGTGGTTCTCAACCGTTTTTAGTTGGCGGCACACTTAATGTAAAATTTGACCAATATTAAAAAATAGCTTAAGATTTACATGTCATATATGGTATTTTAAAATTTTACGGCACACTTCAAAACATTTTGCGGGACACCAGTTTGTCCCGGCACACTGGTTGAGAACCACTGACCTAACGCATTAAGCTTTTGTACAAATGCTTCCTATTTTCGGCCTAATTTGCTTTCTACACCGATTTCAAAAAAATAACTATCATTGTACAAAATCAGTATTTTAATATTTATTATGCTTTTATCAAAATTTTATTACAATATTTGTATTGGTAAACATTGTAATTTATGCATGTTTTATGTAATTTAACTTAAATGTTTGTAAAGAATTTAGCGTTGTAGTATTTTTGCACCAACCTGTTTATAACTATATCTATTTGTAACTTTTTTATTGTACAAGCAGCTGTACACATTTTACACGTTTTGTATATTTAATAAATACGTCATGGAGAAAAAAGCTTAACAAGTCTTAACTACGCTGCTCCTAGGGTAAAAAAGAAGGGGGAAAAAGCATCACAAAAAATTTGGAAACTAAGCCAGAAAGAGTTTTTTTGAGTACGTTTGGATTATATGTCGTTTAAATAAGAGGAACTTGGCCGCACTATAAATAAAGAAACGTAAAATTAACCAAACTAGTTCTATTCAAATTTTCTGCTGCAAAAGTCATCAAAATTAAGCAATGAAAAATATTTTAGTTTGTTTTATTTTGTGCTTGTTAGTGCAAGTATTTACAAAAAGCTTGCCGGAAAAAAGCAGCAACAAATCTCGCAAGATAAGATCTGATACTGCCGTTGCAGGAGGTAATAAATGTACATTAATAATTGCCATAAGTGTTATTTGGTTTTTAGCTACGCTGCATTTAAAAATTTTAAACCTATATTTGTATTTGGTATTTAAGACAAAATTATTTATTATATAGGAGCTGCTCCTCCACCTCCTCCACCACCAAATGGAGGAAATTGGATAAAACCAATGCCATTAGATGCTCAATTAAGTGAAGACGAATCATTTCTCGAATATTTAGAAAAAATTGACGCCTACATTGCAGCCAACATGAGAGGTTATGCTGACACCGCACGGGATGTTTTATCTAATATTGTTCTTACGCCTTTGGAACCATGCAGCATATTTACTGGTGGCCTGATGGAACACTGGGCTTTATTAAGAAGTCAAAACGCTCTTTTTGATGCCTCAAATATGCCAGCTGAAGGAGCACGCGTGCCTCAAATTATTGCAAGAGAAAGTCTTTGCAATACCATATTTGACGGTTTTGATCCTGTGCATACCTATGTTAGGTTAATAGACACGTATGAAAATAGGATTCAAGAATTTCATTCTGATATTTTAGCAACAGCTGAACGATTTAGGCATGCAATTGATAGTTTAATAAATTATCGTCGTCTTATGACTTCTATGGCTGACCCCAATCTTTCTGTTTTTAATCAAAAAGAAATTAATTCACTAATGAAAACTTATTCTGATCCTGATCACATTCAAAGAGCCAATGATTTTTATAACAAAAACAAATTAGATATTGAAAGAAAAATTAATGATTATCATTTTAGGGTAGAAAACCTACGTCAAAGATTGATCAGACAATTTGACGAACTTTATGCTAGAAGAGTTGGTTGGGGATTTCGAATGAAAAATCCGGGTATCAGATTTTTAGTTTATATTCGGCATGATTCTTGTGCTAAAAAGCCAATAATTAAGGAAGAACGCCAAAAAAGAAATGCTTTAGTAGCAGCTTTTAACAATAACAACAACATAACATCTTGTATAGTTGATATTGACAGCATTGATTTGTTAAACGATGAAATGATCAAAGATTCACCTTATTCTTATAAAATTGTAAAGTTTTCTGAACGAGAAAATGTTTTAAAACGAGAAATTGAACATTTAAGTGCCTTATTTCATGTTTGGTTGGAAACTAGCTCTGGGTGGTATACTTCTTATTGGTACTTAGGTGAGTACAAATTTACTTCAAAAATGTTTGATTTATTTCAAACAGACCTACTCAAAAACCCCAAATACAATGATATTGACCACAAACTAAGTATCATAAATAACTTCTCATATTTGATCAAAAATGAAATGATGCATACCTTAAATTGGTATTATGATCCACAGCGTTCAATACATCGTGTAAGAAATTTTATTTACAAACTGTACCAGGGCAGCTATCCTAATCCCCCTCCTAATAATGGTACAATGTTCCACGATGAATTAAAAAAAAAATAACATAATTATTGTAAAAAAATAATAAATTGTAGTCAAATTGTAATGATAAATAAACACAAAATAAATTTACAGTGTTTTATTGAAGCTTTAGTTGACTAGTGTGTACTCAATTTATTTGAACTCATAAAGCAGCGTTGAACTTGTATGAACTTAATTGATATAAAAAACTGTTTTACCCAAAGCCGCACCCATGTTTGCTGCATATATAAAATACAAACGACATTGTAAGCCGTCATTCAGGATTTAACTTTTCAACTGTGTAGTGTTTCTCAAAATGAAAGAAATTTTCCTTTTTTTTATTTGCATTACAATTCATTTTGGCGAAGGTTACGTTTGGCCAAATGCAACTCTTTGGCCTAATGTAACGAATCCGCATTCAAATAGTCACGTTCCTGTTGCTGATGGTTCTACTCAAAGAGACTTAAACATAGACAATAATCAAGGTAACAATATTCCAATTTTTAAATTAACTGGTTAAATG
>Ga0136712_1000027_pt1 | contig 11079 bp, 7 predicted proteins | sample JTO19cmmetaG_FD_104914 | JGI IMG/M metagenome (GOLD analysis project Ga0136712, IMG submission 104914) | Freshwater bacterial and archeal communities from Indian Creek, Illinois, USA to study Microbial Dark Matter (Phase II) - JTO19cm metaG | ecosystem: Environmental > Aquatic > Freshwater >... | reverse complement strand
ATTAGCGTCGTCCGGGTGACTTGATTTGTCACCGTACCTGAACAGAAATAATGACGACATTATAAGTTAACCGTACATAAATGGTAATAATAATAATAATAATAATAATAATAATAAGACCAGGAGGCAATCCTCTAAAACTTTAAAATAGTGGAAAATATTTTGTCCTACTCTGAGCATAGACGAAGAAATGATTTGGCAAATACATGACAGTAATTCAGGGAGTATTTTAAGGAAAAAAGTAAGGTGTACTTGTAGAAATAACACGATTTTTAAAATTAGACTTAATCTTAGAATTCACAGATAAATTTGATCAATTAACCAAGATGAATAAAGTTTTATAGGATTGCATCAACAATAGATTAGTTTGAAGAACAACTTACAATGCCTGGTCGTACGCGTGCCAATACGCGATTTTTTTGGGTTGCCGGTACCAAGATGATGGAAGGCGTCTTTTTTCGATGGCCAGGTGTTCTTCCCTGAAAAGAATGAAACCATACATTTTTTCAATGCGTTTGAGCACTTAGATTGTAAGAAACACTAACTTTAATGAAAGTAAACTAAAAATAAACAACCCTGTAAACGTGTAACTGAATATGGCAGTAACTTGTGACGTATGCACTCAACTCAATTTGTACCTTTTGATTTTAACTTCTTGCATAATGAAGGTAGCAAGGGCAGAGGTTCCATCTTCGGTCAGCGTGACTCCATCTTCTTCCAACCACGACTCCTGCACCTCGAAACCAGAGCTAAGCATGAGATTTTCTGTACTCAGCCGTGCTTTTTCCACCTGCACCGCCGCATAGGCTCGTATCTGCAACAATAATATGAGTAATATGAAAATAGCATAAAAATTACAAAGAAATACGAGTTTTATAACATTTAATATGATTTAATTTAATATGTACCTACAAAGTGATAAAATCACCCAAATGTGGTACAAAGTAGTACCTGGATAGTACAAAAATTAAAGAAAAGTAATCTAGATTATAAAGCTCACAGGCATCAAATATTAATAACTTCTAATTATGTTTTCTACATGAACGATATCAAATATAAAGACAATTAAGTACGGATAAGGGGGGGGGGGATACAAAAACTACTCACATCGCAATCAATGGACATTTTAGTGAGAAGCAAGGAAGTAGTATAATATACAAATATTAATTCCAACCATTGTTATTAGTAGGAATTAAAGTTCACCAAACGTTTACGTACCTTATGATTTGAATTCCGGAAAAGGTTCGCAGAATCATTCCTCCAAGGAAGTTGTACGATGACCGTCGAATGTCGAACCTTCTCCCTGGCAAAGGTGGCGATACAGTCAACGTACTTATCAACCACTTGCTTCCAATTGCAAGTGGTATTCTTAATGAGTGAGTGCAAGCCACCCACGAAGATGTGCCACCCAGTTGCAGTGTACGGTCGTCCCATCTCCTCGAGGACGTTCGCAAGTCCTTGCTCCGTGAAGAAGAATCGTTGTCTGTAAAAGACAGACAAATTTAAGGTACATAATAATGTTTCTAAAAATATTACCAAAATAATATATGTACTATGTACAAGCTCAGAAATAATTTTTCATAATATGTTGCGTAAACGTAGATCAATTCAAACATTTTTTCGAAACAAACTAGTACTTAACGACGTTTAAACAATTAAAAATGGCATTAAAAATTATACAAATTTGTTCCTTACGTAACGAAATCCCCTTTTCTGTAGGGTAAATGTAAGAAGTCTGAAGATCCAACGGTCGTTGTCATCTGTCTGAAGTCGATGTCGACGCATTTCCTGGAAGAGAATTGATTGTACTTATAATTAAGTGGCAAAAACGGCGTATGGCCAATCATTCCTGAACTAAAGACCATTAAAACATCTTCTCTAATTAATTATGTCAAGTTAGGTAAGATTGTAAGAAAATAATGTTTCATAAAATCGGGAAGCAAATGTTAAAACTTTATTATAAAATTCAAAAAATTAGGTACCTCCTCTTTTGGATCCTGATGGCGTCCTTGTGAGTCTTGAACGGTGATGGACGGCTCCTACCCATTTTTGCTAAAGAACTCTATTAAAAGCAGTTCAAGCACACATCACATTCAAACACAATTCCGGAATCAAAATCCGACCCAATCTGAATAATCCGGAATCAAAATAGAACAAATCACCTCAATAAGAATACTTACCACTGTTATGAAAACAACAATATTATTATTATTACCTTGAAGTAATAATCCTTCGAATTATTAGAAGAAAGTAAAGATGAAACGTTTTTTACTAATTGGTAAAAAACCAGCGTGCTCTTTTCACTTCAGAGTACAAGCGGAAAATGAACCAATTAGGACCGGAATTTCGCCATGTTCATTGTAAAGTACTTCGTGTACTTACAAGTAATGTTAGAAAGTATCGTTTTATTTTCCAGAAAAAAAATTTTTTTTTTCTTTTGCGCGACAACTTAGTAAACATAAGACGACCCTACCGTCCAAAAATTTTTAGGACGTGCTCATAGCAGCTTACACCTACTGGTGAAATAAGAAAGTCATTAAAAAATGCAAAAGAACGTAATAATAAAACAATTTCTCCCCAAAAAATAAAATTATAAACATACTTCAATAATAAGAATAATTAAATACTTTTTATGAAATAAAAACATTTTATTTTGTTATGTTTGTGCGAATGATAAACGCATTAGACCGAAAAATAAATAACAAAGGATTTTGACGATGATGTCGTCCCCCACTGTTTTTAGAAGTTTTTATAACAACCAATGATTTTTTTAACGAATAAACCTCCCCACATAATCCGTTACAAAAATTGTAATAATATTTCTTCGGGAATGTTCTTGTAAGAAACTTTTCATTCCAAGAAAATTCCTCATCAGCTGCCGACAACGCGGAAACCTAACCACAACTGTGAGAAAGAGCCCCAAAAGCTAGTGTAAGTGTCCATTTTGTAACTTTAATTAATCTTGTAATTACGTTATAACCACGATTTGAATTGATGTGCATGTAGAAACAGACTAAGTGCACAAACTCACTAGATCAAGTTCACCAGTGCCAGCAGCAAAATGGGATCAAGCCCGAAAAATTTACACCCTATTATACTCAATAAGAACGTCATCAATCTCAAGGATGATTTTCTACGTGGAGAGGCAACAAGTCAAGACGTGAAATCCGAGGTAATCCATGCTTGAAATTTTTAATTGCATTATGAATACATTTGTACGATAATTGTTCTTTTGTAATAGCTTCAATTTAAATGTCAATTTTTCGCATCTTTAGATATGTCAAGGCCTCAGAGTCGGAAAGGTTTACCAGATGTCCTGGTACATCCCAAAGGCCGATGGAGAACTTCAGAAGGTGTACGGCCTTTTGAAAGTAGATTGGCATGCCCAAGACTCTCGTCATGTCTGGAATCATCATGTTACAACGCATTACATGATGGCTCAGGGATTCGTCTACGGTTTCTTCAAGTTCAACCCGACAGAATGGCGTGGACTGGTTGACTTCGGCCACATTTGGAAAATCCAACGGTTTCCGAGGACTGATTTCGACATCTTAAGGTAACCCAAGTTGCATCAATCTTAAAATTTAATTAGTTTCATAATTGATACAATAGATCTTTAAATGCTGCACTGCGAAAACCAACATCATTATGAATATTGCAGGTCTTTCTACAACGTCAAAGACGAGGTCAACGGACCTGCCATAGGTGCTGTTCGTCTTCAACCTGACATGGGACACGACTCAAGTAATTATTACTTTATATTATAACTACTTTTAATTTATCAATTACACAAAAAACTGAACACTGGGGTCTCGGTATCGGTACTACAACTACTACCATTAAGGAGACCCCCCCCCCTTTGTGATTCACTTAGAGTACAACTTGTATCCAGACAAAATTGTCTTGATAAAAACAGTAAAATGACTTGTTCACAGCTTCCTACTTAGCCAAAGAGGTTCTTCGTAGGTTTTTTAGCTCTCTATATTGAGACCTGAGCACCAAAATCCTGGATTTATTTTTAGTTTTAAAATAATTTGTGACCTTTATACTGATACGAAGACCCCCCACTCTTGTACGAATACAGAGACAGCCTGGGTATCCGTACTACTGAGACCCCAGTGTAATATGTATAAGTACTTACAACAAGCAGTAAATGTTGACATTCTTCTTTTTTATCCTTGAGTAGCCGAGGACGAGGACACGGTCACAGAAAAATACCTGTTGCCGTCGTACGAGATCAGTTTCGAGGACGATGAAGACGGAAAAGTGAAGAAGAAGAGGAAACAAGTTGCCCTGCGTGGAAAATATTTGTGTTCTGACAAAAGGAACCACTTGCAGAACTTTCACATTTTCAACACTAGGGAAAGACGGGAGGTAAGAATAATTGATGAATTTCATTTCTGTACATAAACTAAAATGAAAATGTTTTTTGTTTCAACCTTTGCGTTAGTTATGATGGAAATTTAATGAAATGTGTCATTACAGGCGTTCAAAGCTAACAACGTAGGCCACTACCATTTTGTGGTTGCAAGACGTCCAAACACCAGTGGAACGCACTTTTGTGCTTTTGCTTACCTAAGACAAAAGGTGGAGACACACGGAGACGAACTGAACGGGAACGTCGCCTCCTACCTGTACCTCTTTGGAGGACAAGTTGTTTATCCCAGTAGCGAAATTCGGAAGGGCGACTTCGTGGTGACGTCGTCCGACTTGCTGCACATGGCCCGCATCACTGTTCAAACGTACCAGCAAGTTTCTTCGGCCATATCGGCTATGTCAAAAGAAGAAATGTGCAGGACCTCTGAGACGAGTAGCTTGGAAGTTGACCAGGACAGGCCTGAAACTGAAGGTAAATTTTAAGATAGTTATAGTTATAGTTATAGTCGTACTTATGTTCGGATTTCAAATATAACTGTACAGTAGTACAGTTGTCTCTCGTTATCCGGACAATCGAGAATACAGTAGTCCTGTTATTATTGAGACCCGGTTCTGCATGCAAAAAAAATGTACTATACATATTCACCTATGGTACAACTGTTACTACTTTGTAAAGACCTTACTACATACTGTATCTCCTGTTTATGTGTCTCCATTTCCCACTGTATGCATTTTCATAACTTTATTAAGAACCTTTCTCAACATATTACAGTTACGGAGGATGAAGACATCATGGACACCGGAAACCGGACACTGGAGTCGGATGTCGAAAGAATCAGTTATTCCCGAAACATCACTCCGGGCTCTGATCTCGACGAATACATCGACGCTGTCGTTGATGCAGAACTGGACGAAATCATCGCTACAGACTTCATCGAACAGCTTAGATGGAATCCCATTTCACAGAAATGGGAATAAGCTGCTGGCACTGGCCATATCTGAACCGAGTGTGGGTTCTTGACTACAATGTCAAGGCAAATGTAGCGAGATGTGAACCGATTGTGGGTTTTTGATTACAATATCATATGTGCAATCTTGTAACGGTTTAATTTATAACATTCATGTTTCAGATTCAATTTTCTACATACGGATAACCAAAGTGCAATATGGCTTTCGTCAAATATAACTACTCAGCCGCGGGTGAGTCTCATAATAATTAATCATAGTAATGTTTGCAGGTTAATTACTTCCAGAAAAGCATTTACGTTCCATTTCTTGTTTGCCCCGGTCTCCTGATTTAATGTAATATAAAAAAGTAACTACTTTACAGAGCTGGAAAAGATCGAAAATTCCGTCGAGAGGATGTATGAGACTGTCGCGCACGCTGAAGCCGTCGCGGGTAGGATAAAGATGAGGCTCATGAAGGCAGAAGAAGATCACAGGCAAGGAAAGGAGTACTTCAAGTGAGTATATTTAATCAATGTACATACATTTATTTTTCTTCCACTGTTAACTCATCAATTCATTATATGTACATATGTATACTGTTGTCTCGGTATCCGAATTGTTCGGATATCGAGCACACACCCCCCCCCCATGAGTGATTCGCTATCAAAACAAATTATATCCGGACGAGTTCGTATACCGAGACAGACTCCACCCTTGTTCGGATACCGAAACACCTCGTTATCCGAATTCGGATATCGAGACCCCACTGTATACCCACTTGTTTTATAGGAAGTCAACTTTTTAATTAAATAATATAATAATATTCTTCCAGATGGAAACTCTCCGAAGACAAGTTCTGGAGGTTCGAACGTGACAACGACGAGTCAATCCGAAAACGCATGAGGTTCCTGCAGAAGATCAAGGACTTCGATGACGAATTCAAGGAGAAACGCAACGAGATCAAAAGCAAGTTACGAGACGCGAACGAACGTGCGGAAGAAAAGAGGGCCGAACTACGTCGTGTTGAGTTCAAGCAAACTAAGGCCAAGGCAGGATACCTTTAAATGCAAAACTCAAAATCGATTAAATATGAAGCCATCAATTTATATCTCACCAACCTTTCTACTGTCTCATATGTACGCAATTATATACAAAGCTCCCGAATCTGACAAATTAAGTGCAAGCTAAAGATATGCTAATTTTAATTATCCCAATGTTGAAAATTAACTTCTAGAAATATGCTAAATCGATTCTTTCAAAAATTAAAAAATCAACTGTATCAAATTTTAATTTATTTCTCTTGTGTAGGGTACACAATATTATAAGTGTGTACACTTAACAATTTTTATAATGTTGATCGTTCAAGTGTTAAAAGAAAAAGTGAAATTATCTGTGTACCACTTATTACTTTTTGTCCAACCAGGTCCATACGTGAAAAAATAAATTGTTTAACGTATCCAATGTCTTAATACATTAGCATTAGGGAATTGTAAGGAGTTGAAGAAATGTTAAAGGTAAACGACTTTTTGATTGCTGTGCAAGCAAGTGGAAAGTCACGAGGTGCATGTAAATATTAGCATCGATGCCATGCACGACCTCACTCGCCCTCAATTGAAAAGAATAAGTAAGCAGCATTTAGGTGTAAGAAAGTTATATTTTCTTTCAAGTACGGTTGAAATAGGCAATATGTTGTACAATACATGAATTTTAACCGGATAAAGTACAACAGATGTGTTCGGTTGCGCGGTCGTTGCATCATTTTTTCATTGATTCAAGCTTTGCGAGCGCGATCTGCATGTTCTGGTTCTCCCGTTCAATCTGTGCAATCAAAAAGAGCATTTCAGTTCTCACACCAAATCTGTATAAACATAGCACTATTTTTTGCAGATTGTTACTCAAATATTGACAAACTCGAATACTGTATACTAGACCCGGTTTCAAATAATCACGGTTCAGTATTTGAAATGAAAACCCTTGCGAGTAAAAAGAATTGCAGTCAATTAATGTAATTCATTCAAAATCATATGAAATAATATGCAGAATTAATGCATGCCAAAAACCTGCGCTCTTTGTTCCCGTAACAGATCGAGCATCTGTTGTTCAACGTCCCTGATCTGTTGCAGTAACAGGTTCCTGCGGAATGGATCTCTTTCCCGTTCAAGTTCTTGCTTGAAGAACCTTTGTAAAGAAATTAAGGAGAAATTGAAGTTAGTCCTCGTTCACACGAGATAAAAACATGCATGTTTTTATCTCGTGTAAACGAGGAGTAACTTTATAGAAAAGTTGATACATAAAATATAGTAGAATTTTTAAATACGTATCAACATATGCCACAAAATGTTAAGTTACAATTACAATAACAATTAAACCTGAGATCCTGCTCCAGACGATCCATATTGTTGGGTAAAAGTGATGCCTTTTGAAGATGCCTTAAAACTGATTGTCTATTCAATTGAAAACAACTCTTTTATACTACCTTCTCTTCTTCTCTTGAAAGATTGACGCAGTTAGCTTCCTTGTTCGTGCAAATAAATGGGCAAAAAATGACTGTAATTGAAAACCAGTTATTTATACAAGTTCTATTAAAAGGTTGACTTAGTTAGCTTCCTTGTTCGTGCAAATAAATGGGCAAAAAATGACTTGAATAGAAAACAACTTTTTTATGCTTCTTTTATTAAAAGGTAGAGTCAGTTTGCTTCCTTTTTTGTGCCAAATAAGCAAGCACAACGCATGCCGCGCCACATAATGCTCTGCCAAGAATCACCGAACGGCTTCAACACGAATGCATGCACTTTCTGTTTGCAACAAGCCCACCCTTTTTCTATTATCAAAATGATATAAATGAAACCTTTCAATAATAAATTGACACAGTTCACGTTAAACGGCATGTGTTATCATTCAAATACGGAATGGATTATACCTCAAGAATAAATGTGCTTGAAGCCGAAATGGAAAGATTGAAGGCAGAGCAAACAACAGCAAGTATAACGGACCAAATAAGAATCCAGCGACGTCTTAATAACATAGCTCAAGACTTAATTCGACTTCTGCGAGCTCAACATCTACAACTGTGCCAAGAAAACGGAGAGTTAGCCAATAAATTGTATGATCATACTGTGCAAGAGATGAAGAAATAAACATGAAGTAGAATGTGTCACTATTTTTTATTTACGTTATGTGAAAAAAGTTTACCAATAAAGTCAGATTTTTATATTTTGAACTATAGTAAGGTTTGAAACATGAAAAGTACACCACAATTTATCAACGTATAAAAATCATAATTGTACATTGAATTGAAGAAGATTTAAAGTTTACACAAATAGAAAGGAAAATACTAATTACACCCAACCAGATTCGTCTTCTTCGTCGTCAAAGAAAGGAAGTTCTTTTAGCCACTGGAGAGCTGTAGAGGTGTAGATCTGTAAAGGGGAACACATGCCGCGTCTGACGTTACAGTCCACGAAAGCCGTGATGCAGTCGCACAAGCGCAATCTGTAAAGTAAGAAATATGTATGTTGAACGATATAAAATTGTCCGGAGTAACTGTTCAGTACGTTTAAAGTGTACAGTACATTTAATTTAATTATTGACCCTTTTTTAGTGAACAAAAAGAATTTGGTATGGCCTAAAAGAAGTCGAAAAAGAAATTCCATTATTCAACGGGGCAACCATAACATGTAATCGACTGATTGTAAAACTGGACACCAAATTATGAATGACCTTGATTATTATTGAACATTGTGCTATGAATGACATTGCTAAGAACAAGGTCTAATAGTAAATCATGGCAGATATCAATGTTATCATAAGGAATATGATAATTGGTAGCATAACTTCCATATAGGTGTCTATAAAAAAAGTTTTGATCTTTAAATTGCCCTGGAAAGACAATTCCTAGATTAGCAGTAAGAAACCCAAAAGTCCTCAATAAAAATAAATTATTAAGTCATTGATTATTTTTACGAAAACCTGTACTAATATTGTATATTTAGTTGGTGAAGTTACAGCATGTCATTGGTAGGTTTAAAAAATCGGTAATTAAATTTGCTTTTAAAAGCGCACTCTAGGTTTGGAAAAAAACGGTCTCAAAGTGTGAATACTTTGCAAGTTGTACTATTTTGGTTGTTTTTATTTAAAAATACTAGTTATATTTACTATGAAATACATATCGAACATGTCAAGACAGAAACATACCAAGTGCTTTAAATAATTATCATTAATCAAAGCATCCTTAGTCGGCGAGGTTTACTTTCCTTATTTTTAATTCTTCCGATAAAAAATATTGAATTAAATATCAAGAAATTCGACTAGTTCAAGGAATCTGACAATTGGTTGGGGAAAAAGGTGTCTTTGTCAGCCAGCAGACTTATAGTTACAAGGAAGTAATTTAAACTGTCATTTTTGAGAGACATAGGTCAGGTTACTAGGCCGATTGCGTGTACCTGAATACGATATATTGCCGGTCAAATAAGTACTAAATATTACTAACTAACCTAGATTTAGAAACTTTGTAATATATATAGCAAAGAGACTTTGATACACCTAGAAAGGCCATTCCCTTATTATCAAAACAAATTTGGAGTAATGCGCCACATACAAAATTGTTATCACTTTGAAACGAAGAAGTAAACTAAAAATGAATAAGTATCTTGCTTACCCCGACTTGTTGAGAAAACAGATCCTGTGATCCTGCCGATAAAGTAATGGAGCCGAAAGCATCTCTTGAACGATCTCCAGAGATTGCCAGTTCACTTTCGTGTTTCCTCTTTCGCACTCCTTTAGACGGAACTCCTTTAGACGGATCTCGATTGCCTACTTGTCCTCCACCCCGCACTTTAGCCATCTGGAAAGGAAATTTAAAGTGAAGATAGCATTCAAAAACGTTGATGTATAATTTAATGTTAACGATTGTACGTTAACTAACACTCGTACAACAGTCCCTCTTTTAAGGACACCAAGTGAACGTCTTCTCCATCACAGTTCTTCCCAGTGTAGATGTTCAAAGGCTCGGCAGACGTGAGGTCTGAAAAGTTTATGACACTAAGCTGCTCTTGTGCGTCAAGCAGCTGGTACAGGCCCAGATGTGAAAGTAATAGGACTTTCTGGTCCTGAACGAAAAAAAGGTATTTCTTGCTATTCTTCTTTCTAATAATGAGGTTCAAGATTCCGAAATGCTGACGTCTTGCCGCATCCACGTGAAGAAGAACTTGCGTTTGGTTTCCACGGAAAGAACTGCCGCAAATGGTGACATGTTCAAGTATGTCAACCTCGTCATGAAGCAGTCCCCACTTAGAAAGAATGTCAATATGTGAATCCGAAGGATGAGCTAGCACTTTCTCGGCGGAAATGTCGTCTTCTTCACCAATGGTGTGAAGCCATGTTTTCACGCCGGAACGCCTCAATTCCCTGAAATAGTTAATTTCCTGATTTGTAAAAGACGTGTACATCAAACCAGAGTAACAACTGCGATGCATGTTATTTTGATTTGTGCACATTAGAAATGAGCTTGAAATACCATACCTTTTTGCTATTGTTAGGCACACATTTTTTGCCTGGTTCGCTCTCGAACTTAGCTTCCTCATCTGTCCGTTTTTTTGTTCAGCGATGTTGGTCTCCATGAACATGCCAGGGCCGTATGCGTAATTGAGTTTCGGATAGTGAAGTGTCCAAAGCGTTTTTGGAGTTAGACTTGAACCAAGGAAAGGGTCGTGGAGGTTCTCGTCGCGAAATTGAATTTTCAGCTGTAAGCAACAT
>Ga0136712_1000022_pt1 | contig 12020 bp, 6 predicted proteins | sample JTO19cmmetaG_FD_104914 | JGI IMG/M metagenome (GOLD analysis project Ga0136712, IMG submission 104914) | Freshwater bacterial and archeal communities from Indian Creek, Illinois, USA to study Microbial Dark Matter (Phase II) - JTO19cm metaG | ecosystem: Environmental > Aquatic > Freshwater >... | reverse complement strand
TAAAATGTTAATTAAATTGACACCTTGTCCACTCGTATTCTCCTTGGCTTGTATGAGTTACATTCCCAGAAAACGGATTCATTACTGTATACATCTCAAAGTCATTCATAAAAAAGAAAGAATAAACAGCAAAAGTAAATCCACTTAAAGAACTAATTTTCCAACCGTAAGGGTGAATTTCTCCTATCTTTTGGGGTTTCTTTTTTTGCACCAATTCTTGAAATTCAAAACATTGGGTGACAAACGATAAACAACATAATGTAAATGTTTGACATTGTAAGCGGGTATTTTTTAAGAGGGCATCTTGCATAGACCAAGGTTCTATTATTGTTTTGTAAAAGTTATCTTTTTGTAATTTTTCTTCATTTGAGTCTGAAAACAAATAGTAATCATGGACTGGTGGAACTTTTCCTTGGTAATTATAATTGCAAGATTTGTTCCAGGAATTTGGAAAATAATAAATATCATGCGGAACTCCATATTGTTGGGCTAAATCTGCAACAGTGCCTTTTAAATAGTTGCCATTATACAAAAATTTTACTTTTAAACTTGGTATTTCAATTAAATTAACTTGATTTCCATCTTGAATAATATTTGGAATTAAATTTAGTTTTAAAATAGCTTCAAGCAAAGCCAAAAGTCCTTTAGCTTCATTAACTATTACAACATAATTTGAAAAATTATTGGAATTGCATAAAAAGACCATAAACTTGTCCATAGCTGTTTTAATTTTCTGCTGATTAAATGTTTTTTCTACTCTTTGACTAAAATCTATAGCCACAGTTTGTCGAGTTTTTTTCATTTTAAATGGTTCCTTTGACATAAAAGGTTTTTTGGTACTGTAGGGAAATTTTAAAACATTTAATTTTTCACTCATGCATTGACTAATTTCGTCATCACAAAATAAGTATTCTTGAAAAATGTGGCGTTCTTCTTCTTCTTTAAAAATGTTAATAACATTTGGACTGGGATTTTTGTTGTTGTTTTTATGAGCTTCGCACATAAGATCCGAATAAACTTTATTTTTAAACAATTCAGCAAATGTTAAGTTATTTTTGTCCGCAAAAGTTTTTCTGATTACAAAACAATTATTACAGTTGCCACAACTATCGTCTTTAATAGCCATGTGTAAAAAACACATATTGGGCCAAATGTTATGAGGTAGTTGTTTGTTAATTTGACACACATGGTTGACGTCTTTGGTGTTATAACAAAACATGCATTTGTAAATTTTGATACCACAGATATGTTTAGCTATTAGCTCTTCATTTGTTATTTGGTTAATGCCACTTTCAAAAACTCCACATTTAGGACATTTCCACCCTAAGGAATTGGAAGCACACAATTTTTCGTGATTTTCAAAACACATTTTTGTAAAAAAACTTAAATTACATTTTGAGCAATTAAGATTTTTGATTTGATCTTTAGAAATTTTTGAGTCGCAAACAACAAGTGCTTCATTTTTGTCCACAATAGTTTCCTCCGTTAATAAAGTTCCACGGCAATTAAAGCAAGATAAACTTTTTCTACACCGATGGGTTTTTCTCCAATGATTTGAAAAAAAAACTTTGCAATCAAAACAGATTGATCGTTTATGATGTAAAAAGAAAGTTCGAAGATTGTCAATAAGTTTCACATGATCACTTTCTACCTTTAAATATAAACGATTTAGATTTTTGTTGTTGCCAGGGGGAAAAGACATTAATGAAGGAGTAGAACCATCCATCGATAAGATTACATGAATTTGAATGTTTAAATATTCGGCAATTTTTGGGCACACTTCTGATAATTCGTGAGGTCCATGTAGTTCGACCTTACTTTTTTGACACAACTCTTCAGTTAACTTGTACAAAATAGTACTTGCTTCAACTTTGTCTTTTTTTTTGGACTTTAAATAAAACATTTTCTTAATTTGTTGATATTTGTCTGGGTCAAAAAATTTCAAATTGCCAAATGCAATGGAGCTTGGCAAGCAGTTTTGAGGTAATGGATTAACTGCTGAATAACTTTGAGGAAGTGATATTAACCCACCAGCAAAAAATATTTTGGAACTTCTGCTCATTCCTACAGTGTGTCTTATTGGTATGGCTTTTCTTCTATGATTAGAATCATTAATGTGAGCACCTGAGAGCACTTTAAAGTAAACACAAAAAGATCTATCAAGTAAAGGTAAACTGTTGTTAGAATTTATAAAACGGTTAAAATTGACCATTAAATGGTTAACCATTTGTTTTGTATCATTAGATTGCAACACGTAAGGTGACGTACGGAAAGGATTAAAAAGATTGTCTTGTGTCAATGTCATATAAACATAATTTTCCTCGTCAGTCTTGTAAAAAGATTTCAAATTTTCTAGAACAACAAAAAATGCCTTTTCTAAAATATCCAATACTGAACTTAGCAATATTGGTTGCTCAGTTTTTTTCTTAAAATGCAAAATGTACTGATGATCTTGCAGATGAAATTTTTTTTGTCTTTTAAAAAAGGCTTGTACAATATAGACTTGAAGCATTTCATTTTCTGCCACTAATGTCTCTTCATTATATAAATTATGTGTATTATGAATGACTTCGTCTTCTTTTTCATTTTCATCCATTGTCTCTTCATTTTCACTGCTTTTATTGGAACTAGTTTCGTTGTTTTCAAAATTTTCAACATTAGAAGGGTCCGACTCAATTACATTATTTTCAATTTCTTAAGTCAATTTTATCAATTGTTTCAAACGCTTATTAAAAACATTGTAGAAAACATTGGCAAATTTTTAAAAATTTAGCCAAAATTTTGCGATTAAATTGTTGATAAAATTAACACCTGTTGTGGGAAGTTGTTGAACGCTGCTGTCGTCTATCGAGCCGCTTGTTGTTAACTTTAAGTTATTAATTTCATTAATAGGTTCAACTTTGGGGTTTTTTGCTTCTTCTTTTGCTTGTCGTCGAGTTAAAACTCCTTCACCATACATTTCTTCACTTTCTGACTTGTCTTTAAACAATTTTTGCTTTGCTTTTAAAAGCGCATTTTTAAATTTAGTTATTTGATCCATTTTGGATCCAAAAAATGCGTTGTAAGCACGCTAGATATATGGAAATACTAAATTTACAACAGTGAGAATATATTTGAGACAGACGCTTTTGAGAAAGACGCTCAGAGATGGATTTAAAAGCCGGCAGTAACCATGTTGCAGACAAAATCAATATTATTTAAATACCAGCCAAAACCATTTTCCAGACATAAAATGCGACTAGTGGATCAATAATGGTAGACATACGGTAGACCAGTGTTTCTCAACCGGTGTGCCACGACACACAAGTGTGCCGTGGAATTTTTTAGGTGGGCCACCAAGTCTTAAGAAACGCAAAAAATTATGTAAAAACAAAACTTTTTTAAATATATTAGCCTTATATTAAACTTAAGTGTGCCAGCGGCTGTGCCGCCAAACTTTTAATACCAAATTAAAAAAGGTTGAGAACCACTGCAAAAGACTCGTACATGAGTCATTTGAGTAGCGTAGTATAAGATCAATAAGACTAGACCAAACTATTTACGCTGCTTGAACTGCGTAGAAACTGTACAGAATGAAGAGTTTACTATTTTCAATCTGTTTACTACTTTTATCTTATATAGACTTTTGTCAAAAGTGAGCCGCGTAGAAAATAGAAATTTTTCAATACAGATTGAAAAAATTCAATAGTAAATAAGTTACTACACAGAATCTAAAAAGAAAAGCTCTGGTTTCCAAATTGAAAAAGCTGTTTTGAAATTTTTGTGAGCGTTTTGAAAATTTTCTATAGTAAATAAAGTATAACGAAGGTTTCTAAAAGTAAAACTTTCTACCAAAAACTAGAAGTTACTACAAAACAAAAAAAAAGAGGTTAGCGGTTCTTTTTTCTTTATATTATTTTCTGTCTGTTTGTTTGTTATCGCCACTTGCGCTACAGGATAAAAAAGAAACAAAGGAAACTTTGTCTATTTTCTTTTTAAAAATTGAGCTAAATCGTGTGTGCATGTTTTGCGCATTGCAAACTTCTTAGTAAGCTTTCTCACTTTTTTATTGGCTGATAAAAACACGCCTTGCTATTTCTTCTTGCGTATCAATTTTTGGAACGCCCTCTGTTTTGCTAACACATAACAAGTCAATTTTACCAACGTAGCAGCGAAATTTACGCGTCTTTTTACGCGCTTTTTTAAAAACGTTTTTTTAATTAAGAGCAAAAGCAGCGTAATACTTAACATTTTAGTTATTTTCAAAAATGCGCACAAAAAACGCGTGTAAAAATGCGCGCAAAAAACGCGTGTAAACATTGGTAAAATTGACAGTAAAACGGTAATTGACAAATTTATATAGCAGTGTAGTATTGTAAAAATCATTTTATTTAAAACATTACATATTAAAAATTGTTACAAACAAAAATTAAAATTTTGAGTTTAAAGTTAAAAGAGCAGGATTTAAACCAAAAACATAGCAATATTAGCAGCATTATAAATAGAATTATAACAAATTATTAGAAGTATAGCAGCGTACTAGCCTAGTACGCTGTTAATTAACACTTTTTTATGGCTGCTTTTCCATACCCTTGTATTTCATTTTTGAACATAGTATATACATACTCCGGATCGTAATACCAATGTAATTGTTGGTTCAAACTTCTTTGCACAATTTTTATAATATTATTTAATAGGTCCATTTTTAAATTTATTTTGGAACATTTGGTATTAGGTATAAGTAAAATGTATTCTAAGAACTCTTTCTCTATGGTGTTTAATTTTTGAGCCCAATATGAACTAGTAAACCATCCTCTTGCTGTGTTATGCCACAAATAAAATACTTTTTTTGCGTCTTCCAATTTTTGATTTAACAATACATTTTTTTCTGTTAAAGCAATTATTTGAAATGTCTGATTTTGTCCTTTTAAAATTTGTGAAGACATTTCAGACAGAGACCCCACACTTGTTACGCACTTACTCATAAAAGGGCTTAAATAAGGTTGAAAATATTTATCAGCAATTTTGTCTACATTATTATAAGTGTTATTTAGCATATTATAATCATTATTATAAGACCTTTTTTTTCGTTCCTCTCTTTTATCATTATTTGGAAAATCAGGTGCTCGATTAGGTACGTTTGAAGGCCGGTCCATATTCCAAGATTCTGGAATATCTAACAAATTTAAATTTGACCCAACAGTATATAAAAGTGAAGGATGTCTTACAAGCACTAAAAAATTTGCATTTGGATGATTTATTAAATACCCCCAACCCATTCTTCTTGCGGTTGCTATTCTTTGTAGTCTCACTATGTTGCTCAAAACTTCGGTTATTTGTCTTAAAAAACTATGAATCCTATCTTCAACATTTTTTTTTAAGTGATAATATGTTCTTTGCGTAAGTCCTAAGTCTGCAGTAGACAAATTGTTACTATTGTCAGGACAAACATATTTAGATAATTCTGTTCCAAAAATATCATGCGTATTAGCGTAACTTTCTCTTAGTCTATCTAATTCCAAAAACGCGCGATGGTATTGACGTACCGCAGAACGTAATTCTGCTTGTGTTGTACGAACTCCTTCATAACTGCAATCTCGTTGATCAATGTAAGAAATATCTGGTGTATTACTTGGGTTTAAACCAGGTCTTGACAAAACAGCTATGGCAGGAAAACTATTAGAGTTGTCTTGCAACCTTAAAGCGTCTTCAAGTGATTCAGTGTTTATAATTTGGCAATGCTGACGAAGGGGAGTTTCATTCTCATGTCTAGAAAAATCTCTGACGTATTCACGTTGATCATTTTCTTGAATTGCTTTATCAATTTGCATCAAAAGAGTAAACAATGAAGAGGTGCTGTCTTCCGCCGGGGAGGGAGTTGGCTTTTGAAAGGGGGGAGGAGTAGGAGCATCACCATTGCCTTAAAAAATAATTATAAAAATAGTTATAGTTAAAAAATGATATTAACCCACTTTTTAGGTACAATATAAATTTAAGCTGTTAATGTAATAACATAATATTTTCAAATTTGCGAAAAACTGTTTTGCTTACTGCTTAAAAAAATATTTTTACCTCCTGAAATTACGTCGGCTCGTTTATTTCGCACAGATAAAGAACTTGTTTCACAATAAAACAAAAATAGAAAAGAAAATAGTTGAAAAATCATTTTATTTCTTTATAACGGCAACGCAGTCTCAAAATGGAATGATAATGTTTTAACAAAAAATTACTATTTATATTATTCTTAAACAAACAAACAAAACAAAAAGGTTTAGTTGGCCACATTACTGGGCAAAATATTTCTTTTTACAGTATCTTAAACAAACAAACAAGCAAATCGCTTTAGTGGGCCACATTAAATTGAGAAAATTACTGGGCATTTAAATTAGGCCGTCCGCACACTGCTAAAATATAAAACATTACAATTCAGAGTGAAACGGAACATTATGTTGAGGGGGTTTTTTAGGATATTTGTTTTGATAAAGTGTGTTAATAAAGTTTTTGATGCGATTAGCTGATGCTGTTGGGTCCCAATACCAAAGAATAGTATAATCCAGTTCTTTTAAAATTAAAGTTTTCATTTGTAGAATAAGGTTTTCTTTTACTGAAATACTGCTATATTTAGTATTTAGTAGAATGTCAATTATGAAGTTATGAAACATTTTGTAAACAACATCATATAAGTGGTCGTAATATTGGCTTTTGTAATAACCATGACTAACCCGATCCCATGATTTATAAATGTCTTTTAAATTTTCAATTTTTAATTTCAACTTTTTTTCTTCCTCAACAAAATGCAAAATTTGAAAATCTAAATGTGTATCTTTATACATTAGCTTTGATAAGTGGTCAATGCTTTCTACAGTTACAATGCAGCGAAGATTTTTAATTACTGCTCTTTTTGGCCGTTTATTATTATCGTTTGGGTTAGAATTTTCAGTAACTGGCTCATTAGAAAGAACTACGTCGTTAGTTGGCCAAACATAACTGGGAACATACGGTGTGTGCCTTACAAAAACCATAAATCTATGTCCAGGGTTTTGTTCCGCATAACTCCATCCCATCCTTCGGGCTATCATTTCATCCATCATTCTAAGTAATTGGGACCGTAAAGCTTCTATTGAAAAATGAAAATTTTGAATACGATTTTCAATTTCAAGTTTGTTTTGAAAAACAAAATTTATCTCTCTGCTAAGATCAAAAGTATTATCTTCGAGTTTTTTATTAAACTTTTTTCGAACTACTCTTTCGCCCCCAAATATTCTTGTCATTGCACTTAATATTTCCCTTTGCTCTCTCATTCTATTTATGTTCATTTGAAACATTTGTGCCGTTCTAAAAAATAACTCATGAAATTGCAACACACTTAATTGTGTACATTTATCTTGGCTTATATAAAGATGAAGTGGATTATCATTAGTAAACACCAAACTTGAAGTGTCTCTTAACACTTGTTCATCTCGAATAATTTCTGGAACCCCTTGATCTATGTTAACGGGATAATCACCAAGTCGCTGTAAAATAGATTGCCTAAAGCGAATGTGGTTTAGTATTCCTTCAGACACTGTACAAGGTTCTATTGGTAAAATAGGAAGATTTAAAAGCTCTTGAGTATTTAAAACATCATAGCTTCTCATGTTTGCGTCAATTATTTTATCTATTCTTTCCAAATATTCAAAGAAATCCTTTAAATCGGAAAAAACATCAGGTGCATCTTGCGGCAATTTAGAGTTAGGCTTGGGAGGAGGTGTAGGTGGTTGGCCTGATCCTGTAAAAAGATTAAACAGCGTAGTTATCTTTAGTTTGTTTTTACAAATCACGCGAGCACTGCAAAGACCACTAGAGTCTCCAGATTATGGCCGAGGATCGTTATGTAAAGCCGTCTTACAGACATCTGGCCAAGAGGGCTCTTTTTTATTTTATTTAATCAAGTAAAAAACCCGCTTTTTCTATTGGAGAAAAGGTGTCACATTTTAATTGCCAAACCGGGTTTTGGTTCAACAACTTCAAAAGATTTATCAATTCGGAGTGGATAAAAACGGAGCTGCTTTTAAAAAGGCAACACACGGACCCCCAATGAGTCAACAAAATCTGACATAGAGCAACCCCAATATCTTAAACTCTAACGGACATCGATGTGGTGGACAAAAAGTTAAAGTAAATATTTTTTGAAAGTCTACTTACCACCTGCAACAGCAGTATCGGCCCTTTTTGTTCGAATGACATTGGCAAAAAAAACATTTAAGTTGCACAAAAGCAAAATTGTTTGAAAATTCATTTTGCTTATTTTTTGAAGAAACTTTTTTAGCTTTTAGCTGTTTTTTTACGATTGATAAAATAGTTTCAAAATGTTTTCCTTATATAGCTGGCATAAATGAGCAATTGATAACATTACCTTTACAGTAGAAACAATAAAACGCTCTTAATATGTTATCTTTGGCAGCAGCGCTCACATGGACCCCCCCCCCTCCATTGAAAATGACGGCCTCAAACAAAAGAAATCTTTTGAGTGTGACAGATGTGGAAAATTAATTGATAAGGTAACCTAAAAAAATAGTTGGGTGCATTTTTTATTTTTTAGGTTAAATAAATAAGGTTGTTTTGCATAGCGCAACTGGCCCTCAAAATTTGTTGCATTTTTGTTTTTTAGGTCAAGTAAATAAGGTCACCTTGCTAAAAGTTGTTAGCTCAAATATTTGTTTTTACACTTGATGGAAAAAATGCAACACACATTTTTTCATTGCATTGGAACAGGGGGAGAATTTTACAGGCCGTCTTATTCTCTACATGAAAAGGACCGTATTTGCCACTTCCCAAAGAATCTTTGTGTGAGGACACCCCTAGTTTCACCACAGTCAATTTACTCGGTGGGCAAAAAAATGCTAAAAATAAGGTAAAATAGCAGTTTTTAGGACTATTCCGGATTTTTGTGTCCATCATCAAATTGTGCAACGTTTCGAGAGAAAATAGGCCTTGTAGATCCGGCCTTAGATCGTTCGCTGTTACAACTAAGGTGTAATAGCAGCGTTGCCAACTGTTTTCCGCTTTTGCTCCTCTTAAGGAACAGACGGTAAATTTCGAAGTGAACAGCGATCTCATTAAACGGGAAAACAATGCAAGAAAACAAATAATAGCTGCTATAATAGCTGCTAAAATTGATACAAATATTGATACAAATAACTACTTTGCTCAAATGAGCAACATAAAGTGTTATTTATGTGAAAAAAGACCCATTTAAATAATATGTAACATTAAAACTTATTTTTTTAAACAGTAAGTAATTACAAAGCATTAGAAAAATTTTTTTTTTCAAAATTAAGTGTCGATATCAAAACCAACCTTTGAGCAACTCTAGCAGCTACTCTCAACTGGTAACACACCCTGGCCACTTTGATGATGACTGAACAATTTCTGGATGGCAGCAAGCTAAATCATGTAACCAGTAAATTGACATGAGCAGTAGCAGCGTAGTTGTGATGATAACAACAAAGAGAAGTTTGATTTGGCAACATTTGTACGGTGCTGCAATTAATCTTGAAATCGGCTAACAAAACCGTTTTTTTGGCACGCTCCTTTTTTAGCTTCAGGATGTCTAATAGCAAACTTGGATCAGACGTTACAGGCTTGGCTGAGTTCAAACCAATCGGTTCACATGAAGAAGGAACTTGGTCTACTTAAAAAGTGCCTAAAAAGCCTTTGCACGTTATTGAATATTAACAGCGTAAATAAAAATGGTGTCAAAACCATACCAGGATGTTATTCTGGTTTAATCATTAAAAACAGAAGTAACGTTAAAATATAATGAAAACTTGATTTAAAAGATCTGCTATATTAGTTTCAAACCATACATTTGCTTGCACGACGGGAGGACAATTGTGGACATCTTGTACCAATACAGAGTTCAAGAGTATACAAAACCAAAATGGTCTTGCTTAAAAGCAAAAATGTTCGATGAGGTTAGATAAACCGGTAATAAATATTTATTGTATGTCTACCACTTTGGTCCACTTTGTTTATACGTATTTTTCAGAGTCCTGAGTAATTATGTCAGCTGATACACGGGCTGCTTTGTGCGCCTCATGCTGGTCTTCCTCTCGTACGGCTTCCTTTTTTTGCCAACGGACATCGAGATTATGCACATTTTACAATGCCACCCAAAGACAAAATGGATAAAATGTTGGGACCGATAAATGTTCTAAATTAAATATGTTAAAAAAATAACTTTCCGAAGTACGAAATCATTTTCTGCATTTAAAGACCAACAATAAATTAATGTTATTAACAGCATCGACACAGACAATCTTTAAAAGGTTTGAGAAAACAAATCATAACTCCATGTCAGGCTTATTGCTAAAAAAATTACCTGACATTAGTCATTCAACAGTTTCATGAGTATTGATAATAGTTACTACTTGACTTTTAGATTTGTCTTCATGGCTAAACAAGGGCAAGGATACAGAGGAAATAAGGCCTCCAAAGGCCAAGGCTGCCGTTGCCATGAGAAAATCTCAAGCAAATTAGCAAAATTTTCAAAGAGGACATCAAGAGCAACAACCCGACGGACACAATTTATCCCATTTTACTTAAAGACGGGTTAAGGGTAAAAATATTCGACGATGTCAGGTACCCCAAAGATAAAAACTAAAAATGAGATTTTAAAAACGAATTGATTGCAACTTAAAATCACAATGATTTTTTAATTTAGAATATTTGAACTTTTACGAGCCACAAATAAAAATACCTTTAATATCATGTCCCTCAAAATACACAGCTGCTGCCGCTTAACTACGACGAAATGTTTTGACAGGCTTCGGCCTCTAAGCAGTGCATCGAAAAGGATTCCTTTTAGTAAGGCATAGCTTACTTTACAATAATCTTTCAGAAAGCAGTCATTGTGTTGGCCCAATGATAATGATAATGTCCAGCAGGTAGTCAATGTTCAGGCCTGCCGTCGCATTACCAACACGCTTGCCTTTAGCAGCAGCAATTCCTTCCCGAGGTAGCTTGTCCGTTAAAAACATATAAAAAAATATATGATGATGTCAGATGTATGTTTTAGCAGTTAAAAGCATAAAAAATATCTGATGATGTCAGAAGTATGTTGTAGCAACGCTGTTTTATTTGTGGCTTGTCAAAGTTAAAGAATGGAAAAAACACACTACAATCTTTGAAAGATTGCAGACATTGTCTCCTGAAATCACTCAAGCCAAAAATTACTCAATTTAGAGGCCGAAGCCTGTAGAAACATCTCGTCGAAGTTGAGCAGCAGCAGCTATATATTTGGAAGGGCATGATATTAAAGGTATGTTTTATTTGTGGCTCGTAAAAGTTTAAATACTCTGAATTAAAATGGCATTGTAATTTAAAGATGCAATCAATCCGTCTTCAAAAGCTCATCTTTAGTTTATATCTCTGGTCTACCTGACATCGTCAAATTTTTTTACCCTTATCCCGTCTTCGAGTAAAATGGGATAAATTGTGTCCGTCGGGTTGTTGCTCTTGCTGCCCTCTTTGAAAATTTTGCTAATTTGCTTAAGATTTTCTCATGGCAACGGTAGGCTTGGCCTTTGAAGGCCTTATTTCCTCTGTATCCTTGCCCTTGTTTAGCCATGAAGACAAATCTAAAAGTCAAGTAGCAACTATTACCAATAGTCATAAAACTGTTGAATGACCAAGATCAGATGATTTTCTTAGCAATAAGCCTAACACGGAGTTATGATTTGTTTTCTCAAACCTTTTAAAGATTGTCTGTGTCGACAATGTTAATAGCATTAATTTATTATTTGTCTTTGAATGCAGAAAATAATTTCGTACTTCGGAAAGGTATTTTTTAACACATTTAATTGAGAACATTTACCAGCCCCTACATTTTATCCATTTTGTCCTTGGGTGGCATTGTAAAATATGTGCATTATCTCAATGTCCGTTGGCAAAAAAAGGAAGCCGTACGAGAGGAAGACCAGCATGAGGCGCACAAAGCAGCCCGTGTATCAGCTGACATAATTACTCAGGACTCTGAAAAATACGTATAAACAAAGTGG
>Ga0136712_1000020_pt1 | contig 13015 bp, 24 predicted proteins | sample JTO19cmmetaG_FD_104914 | JGI IMG/M metagenome (GOLD analysis project Ga0136712, IMG submission 104914) | Freshwater bacterial and archeal communities from Indian Creek, Illinois, USA to study Microbial Dark Matter (Phase II) - JTO19cm metaG | ecosystem: Environmental > Aquatic > Freshwater >... | reverse complement strand
TTAACGGGTTTAATTATGTTTGGAATAGTGGGAATGTGGAGAGAAATTGATACAACAAATCCTTTTAAATGGAATGAATATCAAATTAGTGAAACAACCTTTAAACAACAAGAACAATGAAACTAAACAAAATAAGACAACTATGTGGAAGAAATGTATTATATTTGTAGTATAAAACAATTCTTCCATATGTATTATTATGTTTACACTCATACAAATATTGTTGACAACACTGTATTCTATGTTGGTATAGGTTCTTCAGTTAATAAGAATGAATACTCTAGAGCTTATAGTAAGAATAGAAAAAGACAAGTTGAATGGACTGAATATACTTCTATAAATGATTATTCGGTTAGCATAGTTGCTATTTATGACAATAAAGAAGAAGCTTGTCTTAAAGAAGTTGAACTTATAGCTAGGTATGGTAGAAAGATTCATGGTAATGGTTCATTATTAAATAAAGCTCCTGGTGGTCATAAATGGAAAGATTCTACTAGAGTATACCAATATAGATTGACTGGAGAATTTATTGCAGAATGGATTTCAGCCAAAGAAGCTGCTCATGTTCTTAACATAAGTGAAACTTCTATATATCAATCATGTAGAAGTGATTATAAAGCAGGTCAGTTTCAGTTTAAAACCTTTAAGAAACAACTTATTGATCCATGGGTAGATAAACTATCTAAAAAGGTTTATCTTTTTTCTAAAACAGCTGAATATATTACTAGTTACAAGTCTATTGAAGAAACAGCTAAACAGTTAAACACTACAGCAAATCAAGTTAGAGAAGCTCTAAATGGTAAAAGAGTTACTGCAAAGGGTTTCATTGTCTCACACAATAGAAACTATTGTAGAGTAAAAAGAATAATTGAACAGTATTCACTTGATGGAATACTATTAGACAAGTTTTCATCTCTTAATGATGTAAAGAAAAAACTAAACTTAACTAGTCATAACTCTATTGATAATGCTATCAAAGGTACTATACAAAAGACTGCTTATGGTTATTTATGGAAAGAGATTTTAAATACTGAAGTCTATGTCAATTAAAAGCAAATTAAAAATCTGTGATGGATGTGGTCTAGAAAGACCCATCTGGAAGAGTGGAGGAACTGGGGGATTCAAATACTGTAAATATTGTTGGAGTTGCCAAAAAGCCATTGATACAGATAACATTACACAGAAACCAACTGATTATAAAATCCCTCTGGTTTCTTCTAAAAAGAAAAAGAAAGATGTTGAGTACCTCAAATTGAGAGAAAGATTCCTTACTGAAAATCCAATATGTCAGGTCTCTGTAGCCGGTTGTATGCGTGGTGCCACTGATGTGCATCATACATATGCCGGCTCTAACAGGGATGCTTTCTATTTGGTACAGTCTACATGGAAATCTGTTTGTAGAAACTGTCACAATTATATCCATGAGCATCCTGAAGATGCTAGAACAATGGGTTGGTTAAAATAACTTATAATATACTTATGACAAAAGATGAAGTTCAATTAGAAGCATTAGAAGCTACTAAGAATAAACAAAAATGCACAATAGTTTTGGGTACTGGTGTAGGAAAGACTCTTGTGGGTTTGACTCATATTGATACCAATACTAATGGATTGATGAGAGTTCTTATTGTTGCACCCAAGAAATCAATCTTCCAATCATGGAAGGATGATGCTGTAAAGTTTGGGAAAGAAGAATTATTAGGTAGAATGGTATTTACTACTTATCTAAGTTTGAATAAACAAAATCCTAATGATTACGATGTTATCTATTTAGATGAATGTCATAGTTTGTTGGATAGTCACCGAGCATTCTTAGAAACCTATAAAGGTAAGATACTTGGATTGACTGGTACACCACCTAAAGTCAACTATTCAGAAAAAGGTAAGTTAATAAATGAATTCTGTCCTGTAGTATATACATTCAAAGCAGATGATGCTGTAGAGAATGGAATACTAAATGATTACCAAATTGTAGTACACAAGATTAATTTATCTCATGAAAAGAATTATTTGGTTAAAATGTCAAATAAACAATTCATGACTGATGAAGAGTCTAACTATATTTATTGGTCAAGAAGAATTGATGTAGGATCTGGAAACATGCACATGCTCAGAGTTATGAGAATGAAAGCTATGATGGAGTATCCAAGCAAAGAGAAGTATGCTAAAAAGTTAATGGATAGCATTGACAATAAGTGTATCTTATTTGCTAATACTCAAGCTCAATCTGATAGATTGTGTGTACACAGTTATCATAGTAATAACAAAGATTCTGAAGATAATCTGCAGATGTTTAAAGATGGGGAAATTACAAAGTTATCTACTGTATTACAGTTAAATGAAGGTGTAAACATTCCTAATCTTAAACAAGGTATAATCATGCATGCTTATGGGAATGAAAGAAAAGCAAGTCAAAGAATTGGGAGGTTGCTCCGTCTTAATCCTGATGATAAAGCTATTGTACATATACTTTGTTATGTAGGTACTATAGATGAAAAATGGGTTACTGAAGCTTTAGAAGGTTTTGATCAAACTAAAATTGTATGGAAAGATTTTGGGGTTAACTTGAGTTAATCCTGAAATTTCTGTATATTAGAGTAATATGGAAAACACAAAAACACATAAATTAGTTTTGTATAATGATTCTGTTAATGACTATGGTTACATCATGGCATGCTTAATTAAATTCTGTAAACATGAACCAATACAAGCTGAACAATGTGCTATTATTGCTCATAATGTTGGTAAATGTTCTGTTAAATCAGGTGATTTCTTAGAGATGTTGGAAATAAAATCTACTTTTGAAGACTTACAGATTAAATCAGAAATAGAAGTTTATGAAAGTCATATGCATTGATGCAAGCAAAAAACCAAACAGAATATCTCCAGATGAATGGATAAAAGAAGGTGTAGTCTACACTGTTATTAATGCTGTAAACATGGGTTTACAAGCTGGTAAAGTTGGTTTAGAACTCAAAGAAGTTAAATTAACTGAAAGATCATTTCCTTATGAATACTATGATGCAAGCAGATTTCTTCCTATAGAAGGAATGGTAGCTGATGCAAAAGTAGAACAGGAAGAGATGGAATTAGAATTAGATATTATTTAATATGGAAGATTACACTAAAGAAGATGTTTTAAATGAACTGATTCTTTTGGACCGTGATTCTCGTAAAAGACATCTTGTTGATCAAAGAAGTTATTTGATAGCAATACTAGCTTATAGGTTTGGAATGACTGAACATGCAATTGCTAAAGCTATCAACTTTAGAAGAGATAAAGTGCATTATAACAAAAAGATTGCTCTTCAATTTTATGCTGACAAGTCTTATAGACAAAATATATATGTTTATTCAGTTATGTTTCCCTATGAGCTTGATGTTGTTGAAGTTTCTAGAATGCACAGATCACAAAGAATTGAATTGGATTTAGATGCTAAACTTTACAAAAAACTTAGAGCAGCTAAAGCTATATTGGGTCACAAAGATATCAGAACAACCATTAAATTATTTCTTGAAAAAAGTTTATTATTATGGGAAAAATGAAAGAAGTCTGTATTCAGATTATGAATGCAAACGATGGTATACCAGAAGGTATGACCATTGGAGATGTAGCTAGAATGAGAGATTTAGAAATTTATAATTGGGAAGAATATGAAAGAGAAGCGGAAAGACGGAGGGTCAAGTTCATTGAATCAGAGAATTCAACAGAACTTAAGAAAGTTACTCAAGCTAACCACAAGTTCTCCTCGTTCTATGGGGAAGCAAGAGAAGAAAAGGGGGATAAACAATGAAGAAGGAGATTAATTATCTAATTGTTTATGCACTTACAGTAGTTTTTGCAACTATAATTGCTATTTCAGTAGAAAGAAAAGAACCAAAAGTTACTTCTGTTAAAATAGCTAAGGTGTTTATAAAGAAACGTGAAGTTGATTGGAGTAATATTGATAATCCAAAGAAAAAAGAGTATTTGGAGCATCTTTACAACACCAGCAAATAATCTTATAGAAAGATGAAACACTTTATTAAGTATACATTGGTATGGATAAGCCAAAACTTGTCCATACCATTTTGGATGGTGGGTCATGTACACCTGATGACTTCAGTGTATGCTGATCTACATGAAATAATCATGTCCTTTGGTATGAATATCATTGTGGCAGTAGGATTTATTATTGATTACATAGATACAAGAAAAAATGATAACAATATTTAGAGGAGCATATTTGCTTATGTTAAGTTACAATCCATGTGAGGTATTTACTTACTTTAATGTAGAAGCAACTCATGGTCTTAATATTATAGACTGTGAAGCACATGCTAATACAACAGAAAGTGCTTATATAGCAGGTTGGAGTAATTTCATACCTAAAGAATCTGGTGAGTACACAGATGATGATCCAAGATTTGTATTTATCAATCTTTCAAGATGCACAGATTCAGTTAGTACGTTTGGATTGATAATGCATGAGTTAATGCATCAATCATTTGCACTGCATAATTTTGACGTAACTAAAGAAGAAGAAATTATTACATGGGCAGAAGAAGAAGCTTACGAAGTATTTAAACTTATTAAAAAAGAAAATGAATAAGTATTTTAATTTTGCAGACCAAAAAATAAAGACTCTGATTAACGACATATGTCAAGAACATTGGGATGCTTCTAAATCAGAAGATACCAACATGGGTTATTTATGGTATATGTATGCAACTGGTCATAAAAAAGGAGACTTTAGACCTTTTATCTTTCATTCAGAAATGAATCTTTTGATGAAGACTGAATACATTACTAATGATGAAAGAGAAAACATGTTGAACATGCTGCTTAGTGAGGATAAAGAGAATGCTAATATTGTTGCATATTCTTTATTGACATTAAGAAATCTTAGAATAAAAGAAAAAGGACAATGGGTTTTGGATAATGAACATTATAAACATTTGAATTATACATCCGATATTATAAATCCTGAATTTTTTATGAAGTAAACAATGTCTGTTATAGAGAAAGTAACTAGAAAGTCTATGATTATTAGGCCTTCTGGTAGAAGCACAGATTTTATAAGCCCAAGTTTTGGACATGGTTGTCTTTATAATTGTAGTTACTGCTATATGAAGAGACACAAACCGGAAGGATTATCTGTAGCTACTAATACTATGGATATCCTGACAGAAGTTAATTCACATGCTTTCTTTGCTACAGTAGAGAAACCAAATCAGACTGGAGATTATATTACATATGATATCAGTTGTAATGAGGACTTTGCTCTACATGCTAAGTATCATGAATGGGAAAAAATCTTTAAGTTTTTTAGAGATCATCCACTTGCTATGGGTTCATTTGCTACTAAGTATGTAAATGGTGATCTTATGGAGTTTAATCCTGAAGGTAAGATAAGAATCCGGTTTAGTTTAATGCCTGAAGAATACAGAGAAGTATTGGAACCTAATACAGATACTATTTCAGATAGGTTGCATGCTGTTCAAGGATTTTTAGATGCGGGTTATGAAGTACATCTTAACTTTAGTCCAGTTGTAGTTCATGATAATTGGTTGGAAAAATATAAAATATTATTTCAATTAGTTGATACTTATGCTATTGTTATGAATTGGGGTAGCTATAATAGTCCTGTTAAAGCTGAGGTAATCTTTTTAACTCATAATCAAGACAAACATTTTTATAATTTAGCAAATGGTTTACCAGGTGAAGACTTACTTTGGGTCCCAAAAATACAAGAAGCAAAAACCTCACAGTATGGTGGGAAAAACATAAGGTATGAACATAATAGAAAAGCAGACTACATAAAGCAGTTTGTGGAACTACATGATCAAACAATACCTTGGAACACAATTAGATATATATTTTGATATGGAAAATTACCCTAAATGGTTGAATAACCTTATTTACTTTTTAGCCGGAATTGGCTTTTATGGAGTTTTAATTTATTTTTTATAGACAATGGAATGCATTAAATGTGGTGCTACAGCAACCAAAAAGTATAGTCCTGATTTAGATGTTAAAGGAATTGGAATGTGTGATGAACATGAAGAAGAAATCAAATTAGATTTACTCATAACACAATTTGATCCTAAAGGATGGGAGAAATTTGAAAAAAAATACAATAATGACAGAAAATCAACTAGTTAAGCATGGATTTAAAAAACAAATGTGCTCTGATTTAGAGAGTAATAATGGTTATGATTATTACTACTATATCTTAGAGCTTTGTGAAGGCATGTGTCTTGTTTCTACAGACAGTGATGTTGTTAAAGATGATCACTGGAAAGTTATTTCTTTTGATGTACCTGCATTGACAATTGTAACAGAAGAGAATTTAATTAGTTTTCTTCAAGTGATGGAAGAATTAATAAATTGCGAAGATGTTTAGTGGTAAGTTTATTAAAAAAGATGGCAAACTTGTATTTGCACACCCACAAGATAAACTGGCTTATGAGATTTTCCTAGAGAAGATTCCAGAGGGTCAGAAAGTGGATATGTATTTAGATCTGGCTGATGCAGATCATAGTAAAGCACAACTTGCAAAAGTACATGCTTGTATTAGAGAAATAGCAAAAGAATCTGGATATACCTTTGATGAAATGAAATGTGTCATTAAAGATGCATCTGGTATAGCAGATAAGTCTTTTGCTGACTGTAGTAAAGATGAATTGATGTTGGCTATTGAAGCTTGTATACAAATAGGAAGAGAACAGTTTAATATTAATCTAGCTTAGGTGCTACATAACCTTCATCTCCTGGTTCAGGAATTTCCTTTTCATTGTACAAGTTATTTCTAGTAGCTTGAGTTTCTATTTCAGCTAGAAGAAGTGCTAAAGTATAAAAAGCTCTTTGTTGTTCATCAAGATCATTGTATTCTTTATTCATGATATCTTTAAAGTATGCATCTCCTTTTTCAGGAATATCCATATTTTGTAGAAGCACAAAAGAAGCAGCTTTAGTCATTAAGTAAAAACTTTTATTTACTTGTATGTTTATAACAACATCATCTTTTAGCTCTTTTACCTTTATCATAATTATAATTTTTATCAAAAATAACAAAAAAATGGATTTAGAAGAAATTAAACAAAAAATGTTTGAGAAATTGAAACCAAATGGTTGGGATAGAATTCTTAAATCTTTTATATTTAGTTCTGAATTTGATGATATACTCATTAAACTTCGTACACTAAGTGAATCAGATAAAAGATTTACACCACCTCTCAAACAAGTATTCAGAGCATTTGAAGAATGTCCATATGATGAACTCAAAGTTGTAATGATTGGTCAAGACCCGTATCCACAGTTAGGTGTTGCTGATGGTATTGCATTTAGTTGCGGAAATACTTTAACAGAGCAACCTTCATTAAGATTTATATTTAATGGAGTAGAACAAGATTATCCTGACAAATATGAAAGAAACTGTGACTTAACTAGATGGTCTAATCAAGGTATCTTGATGCTTAACACTGCTCTTACAACTGAAGTAGGTCAAATAGGTGGTCATTATGATATCTGGAAACCGTTTACTGCATATCTGTTAGATACTTTAAATAATTATAATAATGGATTGATATATGTGTACATGGGTAAAAAAGCTGAAGAGTGGTCTAGTCTTACCAATGATAATAATTATAGGTTTTATGTTAAACATCCTGCTTCTGCTGCTTATAATGGCTCTAAATGGGATTGTGATGATATATTTAAAAAAATATCTGTTCTAGTAAAAGAGAATTATAATCAAACTATAACATGGTGATATGAAAGAGATCTTTAAAAAACTTGCTGATAATGGAATAACTCCTAATGCATTCTATATACTAGACTGTGTAAAAGAAGGCATTGTTCCAAATACTTATGTTAAAGCTAGTCTTGAAGTAACCAGGTTAATTAAAGATAATTGGTTGACACAAGATTTGGAATTAACAGATAAAAGTATTATTTTTACTACTGAAATTGATGGTTATTTCAAGAGATCTAAGAAAAAAACTTCTACAGATTTACTAGGGCATAATTTTATGCAAAACATAGAGGCATATGTACACATATTTCCTAATAAGAAGTTATCTTCTGGAAAATATGCTAGAGTACCTGCTAAAAACCTAGAAAGTGGATTTAGATGGTTTTTTGAAACCTATAATTATGATTGGGAAACTATCTTTCAAGCTACACAAAAATATGTTGGAGAATATGAATCTAAAAACTTTGAATACATGAGAACTGCTCAATATTTTTTGAGAAAGCAAAATGTAGACAAGAGTTGGGATTCTGATTTAGCAACTTATTGTGAATACTTAAAAGATAATCCTGATGATGAACAAGTACATTTTGGTGAGTTAATTGTATAATTTAAATTAAAAATCTATGGCTAATTTATTTAATGGTGCCCGTCATTTATTACCAGTCAGTGAAAGAGACAGTTTAGAAAAGGGTCTTATTAAAATGAAAGCTAGAAGAGAAGGTAAGTTACCATCTCTTATTAGTGCATGGCCCAAATTTAATGATGCCTTTTGTGATGGATTAGAATGGAGAACTATTACTGTAGTTGGTGCTAGACCAGGGACAGGGAAAACTCTTTTTATGGAACAGTTGATATCTGATATCATTGATCTTAATAAAAATCAAGACTTCCGTGTTTTAAAATTCCAAATGGAAATGGTTGATGAAACAAGTGCAATAAGAAAGTTCGGTCTGAAAACAGGTGCTGATTACAATACATTAATGAGTAAAGACGGAAAATTAGTTGACAAAAGAATATTCCAGAAGTGCGTTGATTTTTATCATGAAAGTGCACAGACGGATATTGTTAATGTTGTCTATGATGTATGTACTGTCAATGAAATGTGTGCTACTATCCATCATGAATTGGAGAGACACAAAAGAGATGATGGTTCATACAGACACATGCTTGTTGCAATAGATCATTCTGCTCTATTTAAAAATGATGTAGGACAAAAAGATAAATTTGAAATGCTGGGAGCATTGGGTGAGGCCTTGACTCAAATGAAGAAAAAATATCCAGTTGCATTTATAGTCCTAAGTCAATTAAATAGAAACATTGATGATGTTAAAAGACAAGTAGAAGGTAATTACGGTAATTATGTATTAGATTCTGATATATATGGTTCTGATGCTTTGTTACAGCATGCTGATGTGGTAATGGGTATAAATAAACCTTCTATAAGAAAAATTAAACAATATGGTCCTGAGAAGTTTCTGATTGAAGACCCGGATACATTAGTGTTTCATTTTTTAAAGTCCAGGAATGGCACAACACGAATAAGTTTCTTTAAACTTGATAGGGTAACTATGAGGATAATAGAAATGAATACCCCTGCTAGAGCTGTAGCACAAAAAATCCAAGTAAATTAATAAATATGAGTAGTAATTTAAGAAAAGAAAAAGAAAGAGAGTTCTATATGCAGCATATGGATGCTTTCAAAGCAATTGGTATTGCTGATCCTTTTTTCACAATTAAAACTGCATTCTTCAAGAAAGGAAAGTTTGGAAGACAATGTCAGTTTTTTGAGTGGGAATTAAAGAAAGGTGAAGATATCTACATTGAGTTTTATGACAATGCCTATGATGGTAATGGTAGAACTATTGATATTGTACCAATGAACGAAGACAGAGCACTGTTTAAACTTAAGTTCAATCCTTATTTCCAAGAGGAGTATGATGTGATTGAAGGAGTAGACAGTGAAGGAAAACCAGATAGAAAATATCTTATTCCTGTTAATGAGATGATGGTTGTATTATCTAGTGGTCAAGAGATTAGTCATTCTCTTTATGAGAAAAGAAAAGAAGATGCTAAGAATGATTTGCCTGAATTACAAAAATCATTAAGTTTGTTCCCCGATTTTGAAAAAGAATATTCTCCTAAAGTAGAGGAAGTTTCTTTGAATGAGGGAGATGAATCTGTTTCTGATATTTTGATGAGAATAAGTGTAGAATTTGAAAAATTAGCAAAAAGGTTATGAGTATTGTACTTCCAACTAAAAAAGTTAAAGCAGAAAGAACTAATCCTAAGAGACTGATTATTTATTCTAAACCAAAGACTGGTAAGACCAGTGCATTTGCAGGCTTAGAAGATAATCTTATCATAGATTTAGAAAATGGTGCTGATTATGTAGAAGCTCTGAAGATTAAAGTTAATTCTCTTCAAGAGTTGTTAGAAGCAGGTAAAGCTATCAAAGAAGCTGGTAAACCATATAAGTATGTAACAGTAGATACTGTGACTGCATTAGAAGATATGGTTATGCCTCTTGCAATCAAATTATATAAACAAACCAGTATGGGTAAAAATTATGATGGAGACAATGTCTTGTCATTACCTAATGGTGCTGGTTATTTATATTTGAGACAAGCTTTCTTTCAAGTTTTAGATTTTATTGATACTTTAGCTCCCCACATTATTCTATCTGGTCACATCAAGGACAAACAGGTAGATGATAAAGGAGAAATGGTATTGGCTGCCAATATTGATTTGACAGGTAAAATCAAATCTTTGATCTGTGCAAATGCAGATGCAATTGGTTATATGTTTAGAAAAGGTAACAAAACCATTCTATCATTTAAAACTAGTGAAGAAGTGACTTGTGGTGCAAGACCAGAGCACTTAAGAAATGAAGAGATAGTAGTTTCTGAGATGAATGAAAAAGGTGAACTAGAGTTTCACTGGGATAAAATTTATGTGTAATAATTAAAAAGTAAAATAAAATGGCGTTAAGTACAGATGATTTAGGTAACGGTGGATCTGGTTTACCAAAAACAATTAATCCGGGAAACAAAGTGTTAAAAATCAACAATGTTGAGTTAGAACAGTTTAAATTTATTGACAATGCATATCATTTGATATTGCATGTAGAAACTGAACCTATTGAAGGTTTTGAAGGATTTGCTTTAGATAAAGACAATCCTGAAAGAGGTCACTTCAAAGGTCAAATTGGTAGAGTTAAAGCAAGCCAGTATGCATTTGCAGATGGTGAGACTAAAACTGGTATCAAAATACAAAGAGATAGATCAATTTTAATGTTCTTACAGAATCTTTGTAAAACAATGGGAATCAATGATTGGATGTCAGCACAACATAACAAGCATGATACTATTGAAGCTTTTGTTGAAGAATTTAATAAAACTGCACCGATTAAAGATAGATATCTTGAATTCTGTATTGCAGGTAAAGAGTATGTTGGTAGAACTGGTTATACCAATTACGATATGTGGTTACCAAAAGCAGAAAATGGAAAGTATGCATTTGGTGAAGTTGAAGAAGGTAAAGTTATTAAGTATGATGAATCTAAGCATTTGAAAAAACTTGAAGTAAACAATGTTGAAAGTTTTGGAGATGATGATTTAAACATGCCAAGCAAACCTTCTACTGATTTCTCTCTAGACTAATATAGTTAGGGGGAGTCAGTGATTCCCCCTAATTTTTAAATTTTGGTATATGATTTCTACACAAACAATAATTTCTGATTTAAATGAAGTACCTAGAGAATGGGTATTTGAGTATTATTTAAACCTCACTGAAAGACTTTGTGGTCAAAGTTTAAAAATAAAATCTGCATTCAACCCTACTGATAAAGTTCCTTCTATGTGTATATACACAGATAACAAAGGATTTTATAAGTTCAAAGATTTCTCATCTGGATTTGGTGGTGATGGTTTAAATCTAGTTATGCATTTGTTTAATCTAGATGGAAGAGGTAAAGCTTCTTTTAAAATCATGGCTGATTATGATGCATACATTTCTAATAACACATACGTTCCACTAGATTATGTTCCACAAAGTAAATACACTGTCTCAGATTATGAAATCAGACACTGGAATACTTTAGATCAATCATATTGGAAAGGTTTTAAATTAAGTTCTAGTATATTAGAGCATTATAATGTGCATCCTTTAGAGTTTTATAACATGGTAAAGGAAGATGATGGTCAAATTCTTGATACTGTTAATATAAAAGGTAATTTTATTTATGGCTTCTTTAGGGAAGACGGTAGTTTGTATAAAATATACACACCGAAAGTAAAAGATAACAAGTTTATTAAAGTAAAAGATTACATCCAGGGTTCTGATCAACTTGAGTTCAAATCTAAATATTTAATTATTACTTCTTCTTTAAAAGACTTAATGTGTTTTAAGAAGTTAGGAATAAATGGTATTGAAAGTATTGCTCCAGACAGTGAGAACAGTGTTATTCCGGAAAACTTCATGCAACCTCTCCTAAGTAAGTATCAAAAGATAATTGTACTGTTTGATAATGATGATCCTGGTCTTAAATCTGCTCAGAGATACAAAGAAAAGTATGGTTTTAATTTTGTAGTACTTAAAATGTCTAAAGATCTTTCTGATTCTGTAAGAGATCATGGTGTTGAAGCTGTGAGAGATGTATTGTTTCCATTATTAAAACAAGCATTATGAGTTTAGAAAAAACAATGGATGAACTTGAAAGACATATTGATTATGCTGCAAGTTATTTTGCTGATGTAAAATTAGAATTTGAGAATCTAGAAGGTGAATACATTGATGAGATTGCTGAGTTAAAAGATGAAGTAGAAAAACTTGAAGAACAGAATTACTTACTTGAAGAGCAAGTAGATGACTTATCTAAGAAACTGGCTATATTTGAGTTAGAGAATATGGAATTAAGGTTAAGAATAGATGTTTATGCCTTGGATATATAAAGGAAAAGAGTTTGATGAATTGTGTATCCCAGAAGGTGCTATTGGATTTATCTACAATATGACTGCTATCATAGATGGCAAGTCTGTTGCATACATTGGCAAGAAGAACTTCTTTGCTAATATAAAAAGACCTATGGGTAAGAAAGCTTTGGCTATGTCTACAGACAAAAGACTAAAGAAATATACCCGGGAGCTTAAACCTGACTTTATGAGATACTATAGTAGTAACAAGACTCTTAAAGAAGCTCACAAAGCAGGTGTTGTAATTAAAAGGGAAATTCTAATGATTTGCTACTCAGCAATGGAATTGACTTATCAAGAAGTAAAGCA
>Ga0136712_1000011_pt1 | contig 14812 bp, 2 predicted proteins | sample JTO19cmmetaG_FD_104914 | JGI IMG/M metagenome (GOLD analysis project Ga0136712, IMG submission 104914) | Freshwater bacterial and archeal communities from Indian Creek, Illinois, USA to study Microbial Dark Matter (Phase II) - JTO19cm metaG | ecosystem: Environmental > Aquatic > Freshwater >... | reverse complement strand
CCAGGTCTCGGCAAAACCGTCACCACCCTAAAAGCGTGGCATGACCTCTACCGCGACTGCCGAAGCCGAGGCATGCTGGTCGTTGCGCCCATCCGTGTATGTAACATCACTTGGCCTAGACAGGTCGAACGGTGGGACTTCTGCCGAGGACTCACAGTTGCCAACTTACGCACTGCCGAGGGCATACGCCATTGGGAGCAAGGCACGGCCGACATCTACGTTATCAACTCCGAGATGCTCGCTACTCGTGAAACCAAGCACAAGTGCCCAGCATGCGGCGACGGCGAGAAGTCATCCCGAGCCAACTGTGAAACCTGCGAGGCAGAAGGCTTCGTTAAGCGCAAGTATCCGGGCTTCGTGGCCAAGCATCTGAAGGGCAAAAAGAAGCACCAACTCCCCGTGGACACATTGGTCATCGACGAACTATCTCTCGCAAAAAGCCCAGACTCCAAACGGTTCAACGCGCTTCGCCACTGGACGGGACACTTCGACCGAGTGTGGGGTTTGACCGGCACACCAGCACCTAACAGCTACAACGACCTTTGGGCGCAGATTCGATTTCTCGACGGCGGCCAACGGCTCGGTTTGACGCATAGCTCATACCAACAAGCCCACTTTCACCGAGTGTCCGTAGGCCTCGGAGCCAAGTTCTCGCTCAAACGCGGAAGCAAGGAAGAGATCGAACAAAAGATTTCCGACCTGTGCCTCACGATGCTTTCAGACGACTACCTCGACGTCCCCACGTGCAACTACGAAGACGTGGAGGTCACGCTACCTAACCCAGCAAAGACCGCATACAACCAGCTCAAGAAACAGCTCCTATTGGAGATTGAAACGGGACAGATCGAAGCCTTACACGCCGCAGCCCTCACCAATAAACTACTTCAGATCACCGGTGGCGCGGTCTATGACGCAGAGAGGACAGTGCACTACATTCACGACGCTAAGATCAAGGCACTCAAGACCCTGATCAACCAGCACAAAGGCGAACCGATACTCGTGCTCACCCAGTTCAAGCATGAGATGGCACGCATACTCGAAGCGTTCCCGCAAGCCGAGAAGTTCGACGAGAAGAATCTTACCAGATGGCAGGCAGGCAAGATACCAGTATGGGTGGCAGACCCTCGGTCCATGTCTCACGGCATCGACGGTCTCCAAGAATCTGGGCGTATCGCTATCTGGTTCACCCTGACCTACTCTAACGAGACCTACATCCAAACCAACGCACGGTTAGTTAGGACAGGGCAGAGCAGTGAGACGATCATCTACCGACTCGTGGCAGCCGGCACAGTCGATGAAGCGGTTGCTGAGGCCATTCGTGAGAAAGGCGATCAGCAACAAGGCTTATTCGAGGCACTCAAGAACCTTCAGATGATGGAACGCATGGCGTAATCATTTCTTCCGTTCCCGCTCCAACCCGAGTTCCCGAGCTGCACGATCGCCCGCACGTGACCAGACATCGCCGACGCGGTTGCCGTAACTGTCTGGTCTCTCCAATATCTTATCACGACGATCAGTGTAGTCTGGCACGAACTTTTCTACGCGTCGCTCAAGCCACGCTTTGTATTGCATTGGGGTAACGGTCTCACCATACTTCTCCTTGAAGTCATCCAGGGTCGGCTTGCTACCGTAATACTTGTTGGCATAGAAGTCGTCAGAGATTTGCTTTTTCAACGGGTCACGGTTTTTATTTGAGGGTTGCAGTTGGATCGGGATGCCGACCTTTTTCACCCAAGCGTAAGGGTTGGACTCAGACTCCAAAGGCTCGCCAAGCACGTTCTTCATAACGACCACACCATCAGCCGAGGTATCTACCCAAAATGGGTTAGCTTGATACCACGCGGCTTCCGAGTTGCGGCGGTCAATCTGCGGACCAAGACGACGCGGAGCTTGCAGCAAACCAGACAACGGAATCAAAGTGGCCAACTGATTTTCAACCAGAGCACCAGCACTGTAAGTGCTATCTCCAGCCTTGGCACGGTCGCGCACTTGCGAGAACCCTGGGATAATCTGCTCAGCTAAGCCGATAGTGTTGCGCAGGGCCTCCTTAGCCGTCATGCCGTCCGTTGCATCTACCAAAAGGGAAGCCAGCGTCAAAGACGGATACAGGGTTTGCCCGAAACCACGGTTGACCTGAATGCGAAGATCGCCAACGATAAGCGTATATTCAGACCAACCGTTACGATCCCAACGAGCTTGTTCGGCCTTGTCCATAACTGGGTAAGTGCCCGTGTACCAAAAGAACTTCTCATCATCTGGCTCGTCTTGGTTTGCCATGAGTAACGCGAACATGGCCATCGTTGCACCGTTGGTCAGGGCAGCCATCATCTGCTTGCGGCGGAACTGCCAGTCGGATCGTATGTTAGGAAACGCAGCTTGACGTTCTTCCACGGTCTTGCCGTTGTAATACATGGCGCGGATTAAGCCGATTGGCGAATACCACAAAGCAGAGTCAATGACGTTACCGGTAGTGCGGATCGCTGGGAGCAAACCACCGATCGGGAGCGGGAAGTTGTTGACGAAAGTGGACGCCGCTTCGTTCACGCGACCAGTTATGGTCACTTTGGATGTCAGACCTGTACCGATGCGATCCTGAATGTCAGACGCGGCATCTGTTAGGATAGTGTCAAGACCTTGCCCACCGCGCTCCGAAATCGCTTGCAGGAACAACCCTTGTATCTTGTCGCGGATCTCGATCTCTAACAGGTTGCCGCTGATGCCAGCTTCTGTTTCGAGGAACATACGGTGACTCTCGACCATGCGGTCAACCTCACGCTGCACTGCCGCGACTTGCTCCTTGGTGATACCAAGACGCTTGGTCTCACGGTAGGCAAAGATGTCCGCCATCGCAGTGGAGTTGAGCTTGGTGACTGCGGCGTCCGCAGCGTAGAGACCACGGAACGTAAAGCGACCAGCAGCAAAGATCCAACCACGAAGGGCTTGCCATAGAACCTGTGCGGCACGTTTGCTCGGGCTTTCTTTGAAGGTAACAAGGGCCTGTTCCATCTTCTTCATTGCATCGTCGTAGGTGCGAACCAACGGATCGACAAACGAGCTAGGCTCCTTGTTGTCGAGACGGTCTTGATCCTGCTTGACCTGATCAATGTATGTCGTGCCAGTCTTCAGAACCTCCAGTGACTCGCGCAGTGCACGAGGGAGGTTCACACCGAACGCACGGATGATGGCACCCACTTCAAGAACCATGTCTAACGGATTCTTGCCCTTGGTGCCAACGGTATAGAGTGCCTCCGTTAAGCCCGTCATCATCGTCTCCCACACGCCCACGGTGATACCAATGGTCTGGGAAGTTATCGCCGAGAAGATGTTGGCTCGAACGTAACTGTTCATCAAATCCTTGAACTTAGGCAACAAGCCTACGGAGTTTTCGATGATACGTTGTTGGAGGTATAGGTTGCGTGTGTCAACGCGACTGCCAACACCCGCTTTATCGATCTGTGCCTGAAGTTCTGCCAGCTTACGGTAATCCTGCGGAGACAAGCCATCCCACCCAGCCAAGGCCGAAATGGAAGAGATGAAGTCCGCACTCGGGTCAAGGATGCCTAGACGGATCACTTGGTGAATCTGCTCACGAGACAAGGCTTTCTGACCTAACGATTTCAAGAACGGTTGGGCGGCTTTGAACTTGGCTTCCTCTAACATCTTAGCCAACTGGCCTTCCATTTTCAACGCTATGCGTTTGATCTCGGCTTCTGGGAGGTCAGTTTTCTCGCGCAGGATCTCTTCAGCAAACTCAATGCGCTCTTCGCGGGTCTGGATCTTGCGGCTCGGGTTGTTGATAAAGTCCTCCAAGATGATCTGCTTGATCGATCGGTTGCTCGGATCTTTGGTCTGACGCTTGCGCACGTTAAACAGTCCCTCACCACGGGCAGCATCACGTTTGGCAGCACGCTCAGCGTCGCGACGTTCAGCTTTTTTGTAGTCAGCTTCAGCTTTGATCGCATCGGCGGCCTCGTTAGCTTGACGAGTAAGTTTGGCAGCTTCTACAAGTTGCGCGATCTGTGCTTCGTTGAGCAACTGCGTGCCATCAGGCTTTTTGAAGTCGCGAAGCATTTGCGCCAGCACGTCCGAGTCAACGCGAACGTGACTGGTCTTGGTAACGCGACTCACCAGTTTCCACGGAGTGTCGTTGTCGGCAGTCGGGCGAGCAGGCTGCGGCTTACGTGCTTCCATGAGACGTTGGTTGAAACTGTCCACACGCTCTTGCAGTGCCGCTTCAGCTTTGGCAGCACGCTCCTCAGCCTCTTTGACTTTGCGTTCGGCCATACGTTTATCAAGCTCGGTCTTTTTCTCATACTGAGCTTCGAGCTTTGCTGTTGCGGCACTCGCCGCTTCTTTGCGTGCCAACACTGCGGCAGTGACGAGAGTATCGATGTCAGCTTCACTGAGCAACTGGTTGCCGTTGGCATCCTTAAACGAACGTAATTCGGTCGCTAAGGAATCCTTAGTGGCCGCTATCGATAGGTCTTTGAACCGTGCGATGACTTTCTTCGGAGTATCGTTGTCGGCAGTCGGGCGAGCAGACTCACGTTTTTTAGGGTTGAGTATGTCGCCCAACAGTCCGTCAACCAAGTCAGCCACCTTCTCTTCTTCCAACTTGGCACGACGCTCAGCCACTTGAGCATCACGCTCAGCCTCAGCCTTCTGGGCTTCAGTGCGCTCCGCCATCTGGTTCTCGGCCTTCGCCTTGGCACGAGCTTCACGAGCTCTAGTTTTCTGAATACGAGCAAGGTCGGCAGCAGTTACCAGAGTTGCGATCTGATCATCAGTGAACATGCGGGTCCCCTCGGCGTTCGTGAAACCACGTAACTCGTTGGTCAATGACTCCGAGCTGGACGTGCTACTTGGGTTAGAGTGACGCCGCATCGCTTTCAACGGAGTATCGTTTTCAGTGGTTGGACGTTGACCCTCTTTTGCACGGAACAACACTTGGTTGATAAGCGAGTCCACCAGATCCCCCATACTCTTGCGAGCCTCGCCAGCCTTCTTATCGGCATCCTTCTCAGCCTGCGTCTTACCTGCGCTCAACAGCTTCCTGTTCGCATCATACAGCTCGGCTCCCACTTCAGGGGTCCCACCCAGACCAATGTAGGCAGCGAGGAACTCGTCGCGCCCCATTGGTTCGGAGACTAGGTCTTTGAACGCTTGGCGTCTCTTGGCCAACTCAGCCTCGTTCTCCTTCGGCGCACGGTTCACAGTGCCGATGCGACGCTTGGCGAGGATGTCCACTTGGTTCGCAGTGCGGGTAGTTCCAGTAGCATTCTCACGAGTGTCAGTGCTCTCGCGAGTGCGAGTGCGTGCGCGTTGAATAGCTACCCGTTCAGCGGCTTCCAAGTCGGCTTCCACGAGTGGGATAAAGTTCTCGAACGCGGCAGCGATGTCCTCCAACGAAGCATCGCCCTGCTCAACGAGAGCCTTGAACTTGTTGAACGCATCATCTGGCTCGACCGTGTCATCGGGGCGACGGGAAGGTCGGATGCTGCTACTAGCAGACTTCGGTTTGTAGAATCGCTCAATCAGGCTCAACACACGAACCCAAGCATCACGAGCCGCTTTCTCGGCTTCCTCAACGCGCTTCTTAGTCTCAGGGTCCAACTCCAACGCAATCTGGTCAGCCAAGTCAGCAGCTTCTTCGGAAGTCAGGTCAGCAGCTTTAATCGCTGCGTCAGCTTCCTCGGCAGTGTCACCATACTTCTCTTTGGCAAACTCCTTACGACCCATGCGAGCGATTGCGTAGAGAGCTTGCACCGAACCACCCGCAAAACTGCGAAGGCTACGAAGGGCTTTACCAAGGAGGGAAGCCGTAACCGTCCCGTCAAACAAGAACACTAGATCCAGAGCAGTCTGATCTACCTTAGCAAGGAGCTTGTCGGCACTTTTAGGATCGACTGCGGCTAAGCGAACTGCGTAGTCCACTACCGCAGAACGACCAACACCTGCGACCAATGCAGCTTCTTCAAGCGGCACCCCGTTACGAACGGCTTGCGCTTTGAGGCCTTCCACGTAGCTACGATCTAACAGTTTGCCGAGGAACTGAGTTGCACTGCGCAAACCATCAGTAGTCAGCGGAGCCTGAGCGGGGTCAAATACTAGACTAACAGTTTCCTCTAACACCTTTTGACTCGATGGAGGGCGATCAAAGAAACGGTTCTCACCACCAGCCGTTTGAATGGGCCTGCGCGAAGCACGGATGTCGTTAGAGGCCGAGTTGAACCGTTGGCTCAGGGGGATCACGTTGCCCGCTTCGTCGTAGGTGACGGGGTCGGCAGATTTGATCTGCGAAGGATTTGGAACCAGATACTCGGTGAACTCCGTGCCAAAATCAAACCCTGGACGACTCTCAACATCGTTTGCAAGGAAAACCGCATACACGCGACCTTGACTCTTGCCGTCAAACGATGATGCAAATTTGGCGGCGACTTCTTGCTTGTCAGAAAAATGTGCTTTCCCTGTGTGGGTCGCCCCAGTTTGGAATACTTTGATGTTTTTGGCATCAGTCCCATGATACGCTTTTACCGTGTAACCCGCCTCCCTCGCCGCCTCATCCACCATCCGCTGTGCTGTCTCCATGTCACCAGCTTCCACGGCTGCCATGTAGGCGGCATCCATTGGTCTGCGCGAAGCACGGATGTCGTTGCTTCCTGAATCGGCCCACTGGTCGGGCGTGACTTTGGGGCCGGGCGAAATGGGGTCGGCGGATTTGATCTGGGAGGGGGAGAATACTACATATTCATTGCCTTCAATGTTGTTCGACCTGTCCCCAATAAAACCATCATATCCCGCCTCTCGCGCTGCGTCATTGATGAGGGCGATGTCTTCTTGGAATGCTTCGTCTAAGTCAACGATATGCTCATCATCATCGTATTCTTTGCGCTCTTTGGCTTGTCGATTTTTTACTACGGATGTATCACGAAGTTTTTTCTCTACATCAGCCGTGAGACTGCGTATCGGGTTTGCAAGTTTCAGATAAGCAGTTACTTTGATATTCCCAAATTCTCCTGTGGAATCTAGGCTATCTGCAAAATAGACTCCTTTCCCCCAGCCGGGAGCGTAGCTTTCTACAAACTTTGTAAATTTCTTTGTCGTCCCATGATATGCCTTCACGCCATACCCAGCCGCACGCAACGCCTGTTCGCGCAGCTTGGACAGCTCGGACCATTTCTCAGGGTTTGCTTTGCGCCACGCTGCAATGTCCTCGGCAGTCGGCTCAGGATTGCCAGCATACAGATCGGCAGTCAACTCGTTGAACCGTGCGGTGTCGGCGTCCATTGGTCTGCGCGAAGCACGGATGTCGTTAGAGGTTGGGTTGAACCGTTGGCTCAATGGAATGACGTCGCCGTTGTCGTCGTAGGTAACTGGGTCGGCAGATTTGATTTGGTTCGCGTCGAAAATCGTCCATGAGTCGTATTCGGTAAAATCTGACTCCATAGAGTAGTCTCCATCTGTATGCGCTGAATCAAATCCATCATCTTTAAGCTGCAATGCTACTCGCTGCGCCTCTTCTTCTCCGACCATGTTCGGGGATAGAAACACATGAGGCGGCGTACCGTCTCCGAACATTGCTTCAATCCCTTGTCGTTTTGCGGCAGACAAAACCTGCGCGTCATGCGCTGGATTCTCGGCTTTAATGAACGCTGTGTGGAGCTTGGCTTTACCAAGATTAACCTCTCGGTCTTCGGCATAGCTTTGAGCAACTTTCTTGTATGGGCTAAGGAACATTGGGAACACGTTAAACTCAGTAACGTCTGCCCCCCCATGATACGCCTTCACATTATACCCCGCCGCCCGTGCTGCCTCGTCCACCATCGCCTGCGCCGTCTCCATGTCACCAGCTTCCACGGCTGCCATGTAGGCGGCGTCCATTGGTCTGCGCGAAGCACGGATGCCGTCACCGTCTTGCCCCTCACGAGTTGCCTCTTGAAGCCGCAATGTGAGGAGTGCCTCGATGGCTGCTTTATCAGCCTTCTGGAGGTCGGCCACCCATTGCGCGGTGCCCATGCCCGAGTCTTGCACAGAGCGGAACAAGTTGTGCAACAGTTCAACGATCTTCTCGAACAACGTGCGATTCTTCTTCGAGAGCTTCTCCCAAAACTCGGGATCGTTGGCACGGTCGGCAAGGAAGTCCGCCATGAACTCTTCTTTCGTTAGATCCTGAGTCTGCTCTTTGCGCTCTTTGTAAGCTGCCACATACGCGTCGAGATCCGCACTAACAGCTTTCTCGAACTTGGCGTAAGCCTTCGGATCGGAAGCTCGGAGCGTGTGAAGCAGCTCGTGGTAGAACAAGTGGATCGCAGGCCGAGTAGAGTCGTCGGCAATGTAGATTACGCTAGGTGCAGCACGATCGGTAAAAGCATCCAACGGCGACCCAGAGACAAAGATGACGCGGCGGCCGAAGAATCTGCCAAGCTCTACAACTGTTCGTTGCATTTTAGTCATCTTACCAGTCTTCATGACCGAACTAACCTTGAGACCTTTGGTCGGAGCAGCACCATACTCTTTGGAAAACTTCACCAGTAGGTTGTTGAGCAACTGTTGATCCGTGCCGAGGCTCGGGTTCCACGGTTTCGGCGGGTCCACTGGAGTCTCGTTGACCACGGTTCCTGCACTCTCGATAGCTTTGCGCAATTTCTTCAAGGCTCTCGACTTCAGGGTGGTCACGGTGCTCTTGCTAATGCCGAGCTTCTTGGCGATCTGTTCGACCGACTGCCCTTGAAGTTCCAGAGTCATTACTGCGCGTTCGGACTCCGAAAGTTGCATCATTGCATCACGCACTTGTGCCATACGATCAATCTGCTCATCACTTTCAGCAGCCGCTTGATCGGGCGTAGGAGCCTCATCAGCGACCGCCATGCCAGTATCCAATGTCCCGACATTGCCAGCCTTGCGGGCACGACGTTCTCCGACACGCTTGACGCCGCCAGTCGATGCAGCACGTTTGCCGATCGTCCTGAGCACCGCTTCAGGAGTGTCTGGGTCCTTGTTGATCTGCTTGGTAATCGCCTCATTGACGGCATCCTGAACTAAGGTGTTTGCACCTTTGGTGATAGCTGCCACCAGCCTCGGCACCTGCTTGAGGAGAGCGGCGACCTTTTGCTCTTTGGTGCGGGTGTCAGTCTCGGTGAGTGGCTCGGACTCCGGTGCCGTCTCGGCCTTCGGAGTGTCGCGGCGGGCGTCGAACAGAGGCGTATCACTTTCAGCCGCGCCGAACAGGCTGGCAGTCGTGTCGCCCATCTCCCCTTTCATTGGGGCAGCGGCTTTCTCTTTGAGCTTTGCTTTGTCTGCGGCAGCCTTCTTCTCAGCTTTGAGTTGCTCCTCAGTCACGGACTCCAGTTGGAGCGGTGGGGCTGCTTCCGCTTTGGCCTTTGCCTCGGCTTCTGCTTTGGCACGTTCTGCCATCGCTGCTTTTTCCTGCTGCCTCTTATCGAAAAGTGCTTTAGCTTCAGCAGCGCGTTGGCGAGCTCGCTGTTCAACCGCAGTTTCTCGGGCTGCTGGAGTTGCTGGAGTTGCTGGAGCTGCTGGAGCTGCTGGAGCTGCCGAGTTTCCACGGAAAACCTCATCCACAAGGATAGACTCAATTTGACCAGTGTAGAGGGTAATTGGAGTGGCGAACTTACCATCACCAACAAGGCTGACACCACCAGGGAAAGCGCGAGCAACCGTGAACTCCCGCCCACTTACAATCAACGTGTCGCCTTTGGCAAGCTCATCGAACGTAACTTCAACGTCGCCTTCAGAAGCTAGAGTAAGGAACTCCTCGTTAAGCTCTTCAACTTCTTGTTGTCGCAACGCTTTCTCCGCTTCAATCGAAGCAGAACCAATCGCAGAAGAGACGGCACTCCACATGGCATCAGGAGTGTTTTGGCTTATGATATTAGCCTCAAACATTGCGTCTGCCATTATGTCTGGTCGGGTCTCGCCCCCAAAGATTTGAGCCAGAATACCTGGACTCCGTTTAAGGTTTTTTGCCCCATTCCAGAGGTTGCTTGATCTCGCACCTTCGGCAGTGTTTCTGACGTTTGACCACGAGATCAGCTTACCGAACCCGCTAATAAATTTACCTACTTCGGAGTTCTTGAAAGCTGCAACCACTTGATTGTCGGCCCTCATTTGTAGCTTGGCGTTTTTGCGAGCCTGATCAGCGTTGCGTCGAATACGCTCTTCTTTTGTTAGGACCTTATCAACTGGCCCTTTCACCTTTTCAGTTACGTCAACCCATTGCGTCCCATCAGATTGGTAGATCTTAGTAACCTCACGTTTGAAGATGGGCTTGAGACGACCTTTAAGGTTTTGAACGGAAGTCACGGCAACATATTTGCCTTTGTTGGCGGCAGTTGGGTAGCCGACGTTCGTGCCACCTTTCACCCACTGAACAGTGTTTGAAGTCCCACCACGAGTCGCACCTGAGCGCATCTTGCCGTTTTGGCGGAAGTCCTGAATCTCCTCTTCAGTCATAGCGCGATATGCCGAGGTCTCGTCAGTAGCAGGCAAGTTTGGCTCAGTTATGGGGGCAGGTGTGCTTGGGTATTCAAACACCCGATTGATGGTAGGTGGTGCCTCACGTTCCGCACGCAAAGCATCGATAGCCGCTTGAGCTGCGTCTTCTTCGGCAGGCACACCTTGCTCGTCAGCCATCTGCTGATCACGAGCGGCGTTGGCAGCATCCTCTTCGGCAAATCTACCAAACTCGTCAGCCATCTCCTGATCACGCACACGCTGGGCTACCTCTTCCTCCAAGAATGCTAAGGCTTCGTCATTCTCGGCGACAACTTGCTCCTTAGCTTGGACTTCCTCATCAACGAGCTTCTCATCCTCGGCAACTGCTTGCGAAACCACGGCTTCATCGGCGTTCGTGCTGGCCACTTGCTCCTGCACTGCTGTGGGCGCAGGTTCGGCATCTTTCCTTACAACCTGATCTGTAACATCTACCCAAGTCTCACCGTTGGACTTATAGACCTTTCTAACTTCGGAGTTAGGCAAACCACCTTCCCTATCGTTGAGGTTTTCGTTAGCTGCCACCACGACATACTTGCCTTCATTGCTTTCAGCTTTGTAACCCAAGCTCGGATCACCAGCAGACCACTGGGTCTCCCCCGTCCTGCCTCCACGCATTTTACCGATTTTTGCTCTCACTTGACCGCTTGCAGCCATGTCGTCAATCTGAGGTTGACCAGTGATGCGGTAGGCGAGCGACGGGTCACGCGCATCAAGAACACCTTCACCGGGTTTTACCGCTACGGGCGACCCGCCCGGGAATACCCTGTGTCTAGTTGGTCGCTCTTCGTTGGCGTTCGTGCCAGTTTCAGCAGGAGTTTGAGTGTTGACGATTTGGTCGTATGGCAGGCTAGGCGCAGGCGCAGCTTCAGCAGGTGCCGCCTCAGCAGGCGCAGTTGCCGCCTCAGCAGGCGCAGTTGCTGCCTCAGTGTCCGATTGCCCAGCAGCAGCAGGTTTGCGTAATCGATCACCTACTTCAGTCGTTGGAGCACCAGTTCTTTGTCCGATTGCAGGAGCACCAGTTTCAGGGATATTCAGGTCAATCGGCTGAGCCAGACGATCGCGCAGATCTTGACCCTGTGTAACTTTAGGAGCACGCTTAGCAGCTTCCGCCGCAAGTGCCACGTTGGCTTGACGTTTAACCTCTTCGTCAGTCAGGGAGGCCGTGTTCGGCGTCATGGGAATAGGTTGGCCATCAAGCCCAAGGACACCTGGCTGACCTTGCAATGCGCCCATTCCAGTATCGGGCGCAGTAGCTCCAGTTGCGGCGTTACCGCGACCTCGCAATGCGGTCACTCCCGCACCAGCACCGAACCCGCCGATTAACCCTTGTAAGACCTCAGATTTCTTGAAACCTTCAGCATCGCCAGCAAATGCACGACGCAGGTTTTCGGTTTCTTTATCCAACGAACTATCGTCGCGCAAGATGTCGCGCACGATCAACTCGGCAGCAGCTTGAGGAACTTCCTCGCCGAGACCTTCAACTGCACCACCAGCTAGAATCCGTTTAGCATACCCGCGCAGGGCAACCGCTTGGGCAGGTTTGACAAAGAACTCGGCGGCACCGTAGCGTTCAAGGAGTGCCGTTGTCAGGGCGACCGTGGTAGCCTCAGCACCAGCTAGATCATGCGCCTCTTTTAACGATTTGCCAGACTTGATCTGGGCATCGAAAGCCTGAGTGTAAGTGCTGCCAAGAACCTTCGTCGAAGCGGATGCCGCAAAGCCAGCTTTAGCCACGGAGGCCTCGGTTGTCGCTAATGCGCCTAAACCTTTAGCTGCACGACCGAAACCTTTTGACACGGCAATATCGGCAAGCAGGCCAGACCCAGCCTCAGTGATAGTGGAAAGACTTTTACCAACTACGCCAGCCTCGGCTCGTTGAGGAGCCAACCAGCGATTGATTTGACGGTTGACTTCGCGCCCACCTCTTGAGAAGTCGGCCGCCATGGAATCCTCAGTGCCGCCACCTTCACGACGAAGGAAGTCAACGGCTCCCGAGATGCCTTCAATCATCTGACCTATTCCGCCACGGATCGGTGCTCCGATCAGCACGTCGTAGGTTGCACCGGTGTCATACGAACCGTAAGCCTCTTCAAAGTCACGCTGAGTTTTCCCAGGGAGTTTATCAGAGTTTTCGCCAAGGAACTTAGCAACTTGGCTGACCGTAGGTTTGGGGGTTTGCAGGGGCGAGAAAGCTCCAGGTGTGGACTCCTCAAGGCCACGAGCTTGCGCAAGATCAATGCGCTCCTGTAAGGTCGGCTCAGGCTGATCGGAATCCGAGAATGCGCGAGCAATACCTCGGGGCACCGAGCTTACCATCTCTGCGGCTACGTTAGCAGCAGTCTCCCCCAGAGATAGGTTGCGGCGAGTCTTCGCGTCTGTGCCGAACGTAAAATCCTTCACAGAGCCATCGGGAAACTTCATCTCGTAGGATGCACCGGGAATAGGCTTCTTGCGGATCTGCGCCAAACCATTTGGGTTTGCCTGAGACACTCCCCACGGCTTAAACTCCGACGAAGCATCATCCTCCGCCATCGAGTAGTAGGCTGCCACATCTGCATTGTCTTGTAATGCTTTTTGACGTGCCGATTGGAACGTTGGACTGCCAAGCACCGTGACTAAACTTTGATCGTCTAACGCATCAGGCCCCTTGGTCTTCAGATCCGCGAGTAACTGCTCCGAACCAAACTTCTGACCAGACAAAACTTCGACGGCCTCAATCTGGCGAACTGCCGCAGCAGGGTCAAGATTGCGCCTTACATGGGTTGCCCCCATTGCATCAGCTTTTGAAGGCGTAAGATCCTTTTCCGTATTTCGCAACACCTCAAAAGCTCCGAGCTTTAGGGCTGCGTCAGGGTCTTCGCCAAGACGATCTTGCACCTTGTTTGAAGCAAGCACTTTTCGCGACTCCACATAATCCTTGTAAAGGCGTTCCTTTGCTTTGTCGTCTTGCGTTGCTTCAATCTCTGAAGTAAAAGCACCACTTAGAACATCGAGTTGATCTTCAAGGTTGGACTCAGCCCATTCAGGAGACTGCGTAATTCTGCGAAAGGTGGAAAGGCTCATAATAGTAGGTGTAACCGTTGGAACTACCTTACGGTTTTCCTACTACCAGTCAACCCCAATTATTGCTGGCCACGGCTCTCTCGCCCCCTTTTAAGAAAATCCGCCATACTCGTGACATCATCCTGCGAAGCACCATTTTTTAAGGAGTCCGTTTGCGCCTGTTTCCTCGCCCTGATCGCTTCGAGTTGCAGGAGGTTGCGGTTGTCTTTTGTTGAACCGTAACCTGTACTGGTTTTATCAATGGCCGCTTTTTCAATCCTGATCGCTTCGTCCAACTCATCTAGGGTGAGACTTTCTCTCGGGTCTATGTCGCCAGCCGAACGGCTAAAGGAGCCACGACCACCATCAGTCGGCAAACCAAGGCGTTGAGCAAGCCGCTCGCGAGTGCCTTCGTCCACGTCATAAGCTGGGTTTTCAACGATACTAGTATATTGGGACTGTGCCTCAGCAAGCGACCTCGGATCGTTTGCTTTAATAAGCGAATCGATGGCCATAAGTGCTTCGCCAAGATTGGTTTCGCGACTCAATTTAAGATCGGCCTCGGCTTTTCGACGTTGAGTCTCATCCCTGATGCCAGCCACACGAGCAGTCTCGGCTTCAAGTTCCTTAGTCTTAATGGCCAACTCTTTAGGTAAGATGTTTTCGCGACGAAACTTCTCCTCTTCCAACTGCCCTTCAAGGCGCAATTTATCGCGAGATCCAGCTTCACGTTGTAGCCCAAGTTGAGCTTCAGCTTGAGTCTCACGAACACCAAACTGACGGACGTTTTCGTCAAAGTTCTGATCAAACTGACGAACGTTTTCACCAAACTTAGTATCGAACTGGCGGACATCCTCGCCAAACCGACGAGTGTCTTCAAAGTCCTGTTGGCGCAGCTCACCACGCCGTTGGTTAAGGTTAATGTCACGGCGTTGCTCCTCAACGAAGTCTTTCTCTTGACTGGCCTGACGGTTGGCTCGGTCACGACCCACCTGCATGGCGTCACGAAGAATCGAAGACAAGGCGGACCCGCCACGGGCCAACACGGCTTCGATCCCCACGGGGCTACGTTGAAATGCGGAGTAATCAATCGGTGCGATGCTCATGGTGATTGGAAGAGTGAGGATTCAGCTTTGCGTCGGCGGACTAACCCTGGAAGGACCTTACCGCCGGCTTTGTTGTAGAGAAGGATCTTCTGGCCAATTTCTTCCGGTTGTCGGGTGCCTTTAGCGGTTAGTTGCTCCAGACGACCAGTATT
>Ga0136712_1000006_pt1 | contig 17697 bp, 11 predicted proteins | sample JTO19cmmetaG_FD_104914 | JGI IMG/M metagenome (GOLD analysis project Ga0136712, IMG submission 104914) | Freshwater bacterial and archeal communities from Indian Creek, Illinois, USA to study Microbial Dark Matter (Phase II) - JTO19cm metaG | ecosystem: Environmental > Aquatic > Freshwater >... | reverse complement strand
GTTTACTATAATCCAAGTTATTTGGGTTTAATATTCTAGTAAATCCATCTGGCCCAGTTATCCATGTATTCTCTGAAGAATAAGATCCTTGAAGAACTGTTGTTCCTGGAACTACCGGTCCTGTTGGTGGATAGTTTGATCCTATAGGAAACTCTGCTCTTTGTTTTGTCACATCCCAGAATTGGTTAAACCTATACTTGTTCTCTTCTTTAGAGAAAAGTATATCATACGATGATAGGTTTGCATTTAGTTTTGGATACTGTAATGATTCATTAACATTGTTTTTAGGATAGATGTTAAGGTTAAGGTATCCGGAAACTTGCTCTGTATTATATACTACAGCTCTATCAAAGTTATAATCTAGTACATGATGTTGATCAACACAACTATCACCACGTCTTCTGTATGCCTCTAGTATATATTCAATAGACCTAGTTGTCATTACAGATTGACCAGTTACAACAGGGAATTCAATTTCATAACCATACTGTGTACCATAATAATTACAATAGCCATCACATATGTAATTATGTTTCCATAGAGTATTCTTTTTACTACTGATAAAAATATCTTTTGTAGGAATCATTAAATCTGGATGCCATTCATGGAATGATATAAAGAATTGATTCTTAGGGTCATAGCTTATTGTCCATGATGCATCATCAAATAAATAAGGATCACCTAAATTAAATCTTAAATTTTGTTGACCGTCTACTATAAAATCATCACCTGTACCATCTGGATTAAGATCTCTATACTCTACTCTTCCTTTGAATTGAGGTTTTAGCTGATAATCTTTTTTAGTAAAATATAAGATAGTACTTGAACTATCATAAGTAGATTGACAACCAATACCAGCAACAGGATTATCTTGCCATGGATAGTCAGGAAAATCATCTGTTAATTTATAAGGCATATACAATACAAACCACCATTTCATTCCAGATTGAGAAATTTCCTGCAGTCCTTGACCATAAGAAAAAATTCTGCCCTGATTCTGAGACATGTAGAATAACCCTACAGGAGTAGAAATTACTGATAGTCTATTCTGAGAAGAACCATATTCATATGCATTATCTGCATTAGTTACAGATTGCTGTGGTTGACTAAATAAAAGTCCATCACCAATAGTAAGCTTAGTACCTAAATCAGTTTCTAATGTATCAGTACCTTGGAACATCAATGGGCTTTCATTTTTGAATGTAATGAATATACCACTTTTGTTTACTGATTTAACACCTGATATCTGACCTGTAAATTCTTTATAGTTATTTACTAAGTAAACAAACCAACTATCTTTAATTGCTTCCATTTGTTGAGGCAATGAGTAGATGATTCTATCTGGATAATATGTATAACATAACTTAGCTACATTAGGATCATAGTATCTACTTTGCACACTTCCAGCAGAAAAATATTGGTTATAAAGTTTTGATACACTTAATGAGTAATCATAGATATACTCACTAAGCATTCCCATAACATTAGGATTCATATTAAACATTGCTCTGTAATCAGTATATCTATACGGATCATAGTGTTTACCTCCTTCTATTGGACTTTGTTTTCTAAAGTCAACAATAACTTCAGACTCTACAAAAAAGTCTCTAATACCTGAATTAGCTAAATAAAAATATGCTTCCTTTACAGACCATAATCCTCTATATCTATCACCTAATAATCCACTTGGTTCTGATACGTCAGTTGCATAATTATATCTTCTAGTAGCATTTACATAATAATCAAGATTGTAAAAAGAACCTGGATATGCACCAGTACCTGGTGTAGCTGGTGAAGAAAAGTTAAATACTTCTGATAAAAAACCAACATCATATCTGATACTATTTACTTTAAACCTTGTTAAAGGAATCATACTGTGTAAATAGTAGTTATACTCAAAACCATCTGGTTGACCATATAACCAATCATAGAAAAACATCATATTATTTTTCTCAGTGTACCTGTTTATATAAGTATCACCACCAAATAATATAGGTGTTCTACTAATAACTTTAAAGTTATAGAAAACATTATCAATTGGACATGTCCAACTTGGTTGAGCTATAGTATAATTTTTTAATTTTTGCTCACATGGTGTAATTGTAATTTCATTTTCACTACCAATTTGACCATACTGATTTCTAACTCTACCTTTTAATCCTCCATAATGACTAGCAATTGGTAAACTAAAAGGTTTTGTTTTTGAATCCTCCTCAAAATTAGGAAGGTTATTATTTATAAATGCAGAGTTAGTACTGTTTTGAACAATAGTTCCTAATGTAACTAATGACTTATCTGTTATACCTGATGTAATTAAATTTGGACCAATAGTTACACCGTTAGGATATACTCCGTTAAAGTAAGGACCTGATTTAGTTCTTACTACAACAGCATCAGATCTTTTTAAGTTGTTTATATTGTAACTAATAAATGTCCCTGTGTTAGTTTGATACTTAGGAACCTCTTGTACATTGTCTCTAATATAAAAACTATCTTCTATTCTAAATCTACTTAATGCTGTAGTAGGTAAACTTGTCATGTTACCATAAAAACCATGACTTACTTGTTGTAATGCATATTGTTCGTATTGAACAAAAGCATAAAATGTTCTTAATACTAAGTCAGCACCCTCTGCAAAATAAAATGATATAGCATTTAATGCACCTAAAATTCTTGAAGCAGGATCTAAATAAGCAAACTTAGGTAATTCAAGACTACCAGAAACAGCCATTGGTGATACACCAGCATTATTAGCTGCACCATTAACTGTTGACACAAAAAGACTTTCTGCATTAGCAGCAGCAGTATTATCATAACCAGCAGCTATACCTATAAATACATCTGCCAATGCTAAACCTGAACTATAGTAATTATTTACAAAACTATTATAAGTACTCACAGCACCACTTATAGTACCTAAAGCTAGATCTTGTGCAGCAGAGTCTGCAATCCTACCTCCAGCACCAGGTGTACTTGTACCTGAAAGAAATGTTCCTATACCTGATACATCTGCTGCCATATTAATTGAACCAACTCCACCTGTTCCTCTATACTGTTCTGTATATGATAAGATTGTCGGACTATTCATAGTTCTCTTACCAAGCAAAGCAATAACAGTCTCAATAACTCCCCCTACAATCATAGCAGCTACAACAGCATTAGATAGTAGTTTCCATTTTGGATGACCAATAGGTTCTTGGAAAGCCATGTTAGCATAACCATTTAATGTCCCATATACTTTAAATTCTGTAGTAGAGAGGTATGGTGTTCTAAACATTGTATCCGGAGAATGGAATGTAAATATGTCTGTAGGTATGTTTTGATTAACTACATTTCCATTTACAGGTTCATTCTTAATGTATGGATCATTATAAAGATAATTATGATTTGAGGAATTATTTGTACTACCTATTGGTATAATAGTATTATAAGGATAGTTAGCATACAATCCTGTTGTGTTTTGTGCTAATGCTCCTCTTGGTTTAAAAGTACGGAAGTTATTCACCATTCCTTTTGCAATGATAGTTTTGTTTCCTTCTCTAGAACCTCTTAATATTTCATAACCAGCAATACCAGGAATATCAACCCCGTCTTGATCTTTAGGTAAAGTTATATTCTCAAATACAACACCCATTAATCTTATATTATAATTTTGACCAGACGTTGCAATATTTGTATTTGGTCTAAAATGTAATGCATCAGTTGTTGTACTGTTGTTTATAAAATTTTCAGGAAACTTATGATGTCTAATATGTTGACCACACAAATCAAATGGACCTGATGGTTTATTTGGAGGAACTTGTGCCGATGGACCAGTCCAACAGTATTCACTAGAGTTCCATATGTCAGGTCTATTATCAGGATATATCTCTGAAGATTCCCAATAACCCATTTCCCCTATAGCAAGTAATACACCCCCATCATCCATTACCCATTGACCAGATGAGTTTAAAGTTGCATTTGGTAATGTTGCAGGATAAGGTAATTGAGTAGCCGTGTTATATACTTCAAATACTTTGTCATCCGTTGCTAAAGAATTTGCTACATCAAGATCATCCGTTTCAAATTTAGTTCCTACACCAGGTACATTAAAGTTTCTTGGTGCTCTACCTGGAATATGATATGATGCAGATTTATCACCTGTAGTGTAAACCCATCTGATATAGAAAGTATAAACTTCGTCTCTTAAATAGTTTGTTTTATTACCACCCTTCATGTAGTAATCAGCCGGGTATTCAACACTAGCCCATCTTGCACTAATCATATTAGCAAGTGGTTGATAGTTAAAATCAAATTTAGATCTTGGACCTACTTTCAATAAGTAATTTTGAACATCTGTAATTTGATCTGATGTTTCAAATACAGGTGTTTGAATAGGTAATTGCTCTAATGGAATTTTTATTAAACTAGGATTAATTTGATCAATTGCAATTCTACTAGTATTAGTAGAATATATTCCCATCCTACTTGCAACAGTTTGTTGATTGGTAGCTTCTACAATTACTAATTCAAACTCATCAAAATTTTCTGAATCTGCACTTACCTCAAGAGTTAATGAACCCTCTAAATCATTTACAGAATATACAAACTGAAAATTACTTTGAGAAAAATAATCCGTTACCTTTTGTCCTTTAATAGTATAAGCAATCAAGGCAAAGTATGTACCATTGGCCATAGTTCCTCCTTGCTGACCTAATGTTAAATTAAGACAAGGTGTCTCCATTAGTCTAGCTAATCTAGTATGAGGACAATCTAAAGTGTTAATAAAAGTTACATAGTCACAATTATTAACTACAGTTACTGTTTCATTCCAAGCTACACCTGGCCATAAAAAATTTGTATTAACACCATTTGAGTAGTAGTTCATAGATGATGCACCACCACCTAACCAAACATAATCTGATGTAGGCCACGTTTGTGGATCACCTACATTAAGAAATCTATCTGGATTAAAACCATCTGCCCAATATACTTGCCATGAACAGTCTTCTCTTTGTCTAGAGGATCCAGATATAAGATATCTTTTATCAAAATTTAAACAAGAATCCTGTACAATTTCTCTGTACTTACATACATCTTCTTCAAATAACCCTATTTCAGACATTAATCTTTTTCCATTGTTTCCGTGACCAGCTGTAAAAACTATCCACTTATCTGAATAAAGATATATTGCACCAATTATATATTTATCTGTAACTGTAGCAGGCATTGTTCTACCTGTAGTACCACAAAGGATATTTGATATTTCATTTGATAATGTACCTATGTCACCTTCAATACTATTATTAACCATGTTAATGGCATGAGTCCACATACCTTCAGTAACAAATGAAGGGTCAGAATCTTTATTTAACCCTTTTATAAAAGAGTTAGTGGTGATCTTACTAGTATCCTGTAAACCTTGATTTTTTGCCATAACTAAAGAACTCTATTATTCACATTTCTATATGGACCATTTGGTGAATGACTCATAAACATATAGTAATACTTACCATACATTGCTTTTCTATTAGTCCACCACATTTGTTCCATCTCTTTAAAGTTTGGAGTGTTAACAAGACTAAGTGCATTATTTCTTGCAGGTTTTAATCTTGATTCAACAAGTTGTAATCTTTGAGATACATCTTCTCCATTTAAAAATAAATTCTCAAGTATTCTAGACTTTAATGCATACTCATAGTATTCATTAAGTAAGTCATGATCAGGAACCATTAAGTTACCATTGTCATCAGTAAGATCTCCTTGATAATTTAAATATACTTTACCTGATTCAAAAGTTGTATTTAAAAATCCATATTTAATCCAGCCTTCGTTGGGTGTGTTGAAATACAAATTAGGACAATCACAGTGAATCTCCTGACTTGTTTTCATTCTCAATGGTGTTAAAGCTGTGTACTGTCTTGTTGTACTTGCATTAACAACTTGGATAAGTTCCCATTGCTCTCCCTTACAATTCATAAATACTCTTGGAGCAACACATGTATTACCGTAAGGATTTAATGGATCATACTCTGTAGGTATTGGATCTACTATAGGGTGGTTGAGGTCACATGCAGCTGTGTGATTACATGGGTTTGAATTACATGTTCTACAGTTTACAGTTTCAGGAGCACATACATCTACATGTCCAGGTACTTCTTGATAACGTACTTCTTGCATGTTAGTACCACCGGCCATACCATCATACCCAACAACCTCCTTAAAGTTTCCACATATCATAGCAAAGTTAAAAGTGTAAAAATCATCAGGCAGTTTTACCTTATGATGACATACATCTAGAATAACTTCTTTAGTCTGATTAATTCTAAGACCTAAATCATAATTAAGTTTTTTAGCTAACTTAATAAGTTGCTGTGGCTCAATCATATTCTCAAGAGCAAATGTATTTAAGTCAATAGTAACATCTTCCAGTAACTGGTCAAATGTTCTATATTTGAGTGTGTAGTTAAAGTCCATTATCTTAATGCGTTTTGACTATCATCCGGACCATCTGTTGGAACTTGTATAGCCATAGTTAATTCTTTTACAACAAATTGCTCTATCTCAGAAAATAAGTATTCAGGAAAAGGTAATGGATTGTCTTGTCTGATTAAACAAGCATCACTTTCACATGTATCAACAGCTCCTTCAAAAATAGCTTCCATTCTAATAGCATCCCAATCTACATTAGGACAATAGATATAGCCATTAAGATACCAGAAGTATTGTTTTCTATTATACTTAAATGTTGTTGATTTTGTAATTGATACCCATGTACCAGGATCTGTACGGAACATCTCTATAGACCCATCTATAGAAGATACTGTACGTATAATAGGACCCATTGCACCATCAAAAATTGTAGGAAGCTTATCTTTAGATCTTTTAAAGTAACACTCAGAATATACACCAATACATCCTGCTTCTACTTTATCTACATCAATTAACTCAATATAGGGAAGTACATTAAAGATAGAACTAATTTTCATTAATCTAAATTGATTATCCTCTCTCTTCAAAAGAGTTTGTCCATATTTTATAATGGAATAATAAATTGTTCTATCAGTAAGAAATGCATCTTCCTTTACGGCTTTCAATGTATTTCTTACTCTTGATATAGCTTCTCCAATTGTTGTCATATCTCAAATTCATTATAATTTTCTAAAGCTTTTTTATTTACTTTATTTAAATGATCTCTATAAATTACACTATTATAAACTTTATCTATTTTTGCTTTAGGTAAAACTTGTAAATACATATTCCAGTTTTCAGGATATGCTTTAGCTACAGCTCTTTTGAATTCTCTACATGCAGTAAAACTCCAAAATTCTCTATTCTTCATTTTGTGTTTAGGTGCATAGTTTGTAAAAAAGATTTTAGCTAGTTTACCATCTGTGTCCCAGTTTTTATTACTTACTTGTACTCCATATTTATTTGATTTAGCAAAATCAATATTATCTTTTTTACTTCTCTGACAAGTACCAATAAATAACCAACCTATCTGTTCAGGTAATTGGACACCATCCCTTGTATCAATCACTGTTTGATATAATACTTGGTTAAATCTTTTGATGATTTTTCTAAGTATTTTATTATCCAGATCCTTATATTTAGGAAATGTTTTTTTAAAGTTATCAAAGAACTCTTTGTTCAAAATAGTGTATACTTCAGGTCTATACCTAGAAGCATTTAAGTCAGGCTTGTTAAATTCCCTCATAATAATATACTAAAAATAATTGACATTAGCAAATGTAACTAAAAAACAAAGCCCCTGCAAGTGCAAGGGCTCTGCCGTTGTTGTCACAGAAACCAACAAACTGTAACTTCTTATAAAACTTTATTAACCTACTCTTCTGATAGCCCAATCAATATTATCACCAGCTTCACTTACATAGTTTATACCAGTCATGTTTTGATGTCTTAATACTATCTCTGTACCTGCAGTTAATGTTATACCTTGAATTCCACCTGTTAAATAAATACGTGTAGCGTATACACCTTTTATTACAAAAAAAGTATCAGCACAATATACAGTGCCACCTGATACTCCTGGATTAGTAACAGCAATTGAATATGCTGCTCCTGTAGTTGTAGGAGTGTTACCCCAACCAAATCCAGTTTGATCTGGACAAGTTAAGTATACATTATAGTTAATGTCATACTTACCAGTTTGAGGACAAGTCCAAATACCAGTAGTAGTATTATATTGTGATGTTGTTACACCATCAACAATTTGATAGTTTATATCACCAACAGGCATTATAATAACAACTCCATTTGCTATATTACTATTAGCAAGACTTGCTGTAACTGTATTTACATTTATTGTAGGATTAAGAGCTCCTCTAAAACCTGTATCAAATAATCCTTGATTAGCTTGAAGAGTTGTAATATTTCCTTCAATAGTAGTTATGTCTCCTTCAATAGCAGTTATACTATCATTAATATTTGCAACCTCACCACAGAAATAATCTACAACATTTGTAATTGCAGCCTCCATGTTTGTATCTGTAGGAACCACTAAATCATCCCCACATAAAATATCACCTCCGGTATACATGATACATTGAGCATACTGAATCTCAGCACACTCTTCAAAAGGACATCCTATTGCTGTAGGACATGGAGGAGGGGTAGTTAAGTAACTATCCTCACATCCACACTTTGCACATTTATTTTGTAAACTCATCTTTATAATTTTATGTAGTTGCACAGCCTGTGCACGGTGACGTTGGTGTAGGAATTAAAGTTCCACATGGAGAAATAAATGCTGTTAAACCATCAAGGGCTGTTCTAAAACCTCCAATTTCATCTTCATCATTTGCATCACAACTGAATGGATACACCCGTGTATCAAAATCAATGTCAACACTTTGAACACCAGAACTAGGATCACTATATACTGTTGTACCAGCTGCAGCAAATTGAGGAACTTTTTCATTAGCAACAACATGTGAAACCAAATAGTTTAAATGAGAAGAACTAAAAGCATCTCCAGTTTCAGAAACAGATGCTTCTTCAGCATCTTTTACTAAACTACATCTTAAAATACCTGCTGAATCAATAGTAATTGCAAATAATGTAGATAATATTGAACTTGCATTTCCAATATCAATTGGTCTTGTTGCTATCTTTAATCCTGAAGGATGTATGTAAGAACCATCAAGTGCATAACCTGTTGGAATTACACTTGCTGGTAAAACAGATAAATTTGTATTTGAACTAGCATTCCAGTTAAATGCAATACTTCCTGCAGGATTTACTTTAACACCACCTGTACCTTGAAAAGGTACAACAGTATTTACTCCATAATAACTATTTGAACCAGGGCTTTGAGTCCACGCTAATGGACCACCACCTCCTGCAACTAAAGGAACCATGATATCACCTTTAAAGAAAAGCTGATTACCTATTCTTCTTACTTGTGGGTATATATAACTATTACCTGTACCCATAAATGTATCAAATCCTTCTAAACATTTCCAACCTGTATCTTGTACAGCAGCAGATAATACACCTGATGTATAAGTAAGATTTACAGTAGTAGTATCTTCTACTGTTAATGTACTATTTGATAAATAGTCATACATGTCACATATTACTATCCAAAGATTAGTAATAGCATCGGCTACTGTTGTAGGAGTAGATACCCATGTACCTGAATATTCAGTTCCAAATGGAGTCGGTGCATTACTTAAAGTAGGTGACGAAGAAGTTATACATTGAGATGATACTGCAGAAAATAAATCTGCTCCTATTCCTGTTGCATCTATTAATGAACAATATCCATTTGTAGGATCATTTATCAATGCATTTAATACTGTGTCAATTGGATATGCTGAACCACCAAGAACAGTCGGTGACAATGTACAGTTTACAATAATGCTTGGTAATGTAAATACAGCCGTTGGAGTATTCTCTAATACAGTAACTCTAGCATCAATATTATTGATTTGTAATTGTAAACCTGTAATATCAGTAATTAACTCACAAACTCTTTCTCCAATCATTTGAACATAGTCAGTTAATTGCATAGTAGTTTGTGAACCAATAACAAAACATGGTGCAATAGATACTACACAATCCGGACATGTTGATGTGCTTGGATTTGTATTAGGAGTAACTCCTTCTAATGCACAAATGTGATTAATCAAGAATTGAATCAATGCTTGAAAATCTACTGGAGGACATGCACTTGAATTAAAACATGTTAGATCATAATTATTTACATTAAGTTGATCTAAGATAGTACATAATTCTGCAGCCAATTTAGCAACAACATCAGATACTGTATCTCCCTTACATAATTTAATACAAGCCAAGTCTGGTCCTTGCCAAATAACACAATTACTTGACGTTGGACTACATGGTGAGTTATCTAAATTTAACGGCTTCATACTTTTTTCTATTAATATAATATACAAATTATAATTAAGAATTGCAACTATTGCATCCACAATTATTAGGTTGTCCACATCCACAACTGTTTGCAGGGGCACATACATAATCTGGATTATACAGAGCTGCTAAATCTATTAATTCTTTTTTAACCAACCAATACTCATCTTGTTCAGGACAACAGTTACTAATACCATATCTTAATTCAAGAACTTGTCTGTACAAGATTTGCGATGATTTACATGAAATCTCTTCATACTTTTCAGCACTACAAGCCGGTGTGTTATAACCAGGTTTAATTCCTCTTTTAGGATATATTGGTGCAGGGCATACTCCATTATTACATTCTCCAAAGACTTGGTAAAAACTTTGACAAGAAACTGTTGTTATTGTAGTAGGAGTTTGTTGTGGAATACTTGAGAAAGGTTTCCAAGTTCCTGAAGGACAATCAGATTTTGATGGTGGTAAATAATACTGTGGATTCTCTGAAGAATTATTCATAATCCATTGAGTACCATTATAATAAATATATAATGATCCACTTGGTTCCCAAGAATTTTTAAAATTAATTAAAGTTCCTGATGCATTTAACACAGTATTAGTTACACTAGATCCAGTTGTTACTGTTCTAATTAAACAATCACATCCTTCTGGTTCTAACCATTTGATTAAACAAATCTTAGGACTTGTTTCTCCTGGCTGTACAGTTACTGATTGAGTGTCTCCATAACAGTCAATGTAATCATACGTGTATGCAACAGCATTATCATTTCTTACATTAGAGCAAATACATGGTGCTGTTGTTGCACAAGTAATACAATCTGTGTAAGAGTTAGTTACAGTAACAATACTTGGGTTCTCAGGAATTACAATTAAGTCTACAGTATAACAACCATCACAGTTAGCAAGATTTACAACTTGATCTAGATATTGACTTAAGTCACTGAAAGTATCTATTGTTTCATCTGTATTACATTCAGTCAATCTATAGTAAGGTCTTTCACACGAAACACAATCAATAAAAGATGTAATAATTGTTATTGATTGTATGGATGGTGGTGCATAGTTAATTAACTCTACTATAAAGCAACCACAGTCTGTTAACAATGTTTCACCTACATATTGTGATAAATCATCATAAGTATATTGAGTATTATATAATCCATTACAACTTGTTAGTTTATAAGCAATTATTTCCTGACACTCTTCACAAGTTCTAGAATTAAATACTACACTTACATCAATTGCACAATCACAATCTTCGTCAGTAATTTCTACTAACCAGCATTCAGTATAACCAGCAATTTTTATTACATCATTATTTAAAGCATGCGGTAATAAAACAAATGAAGTACTGTAAAGAATGTTTTGATCATCTTCACAATCTATAAGCTTATAACATTTTTGTGGGCAGTCATTGTCAATACAATCTCCTAATGCAGTTATTGTATAATTAGCAGTAGTATTTCCAACAATAGGTAATACTTTAGAACATAGTGTTAACCATGGTTGTGTAGCCGTTGGTGCAATCTGTAATAACTGATCTGTTTCATCTACATATTGAACGTAACTAATTCCTTCAGCTCCTTCAATATAGTAACAGATTGTATCACAGTCACATATAACATCAGCGTCAATATTTACATCTACAGCATATTCACAATTAGAATCCTCTAACTCAGTTACATAAACACAACCAGTAAAATCACCATAACTAACAGATACAAATTCATTAATATAAATATCTAAACCAGCTGTGTTACTTATAAATGGAGCAGTTACACCATCACATGGAATCAAAAAATAACATGGACATGTTAGTAAAAATTTATCTTCTATTGTACATACAGGAACACCTAAACATTCATCTAAGGTATATCCATCTGGACATTCCCAAATACCAGGATCATTTGGATCTGGTACATATTGATTGATCATATTTTCAGTTGAAAATATAATATAGGGTTGTAAATTTGCAATTGTATTACCACAGTTTCCAGCACCTATTGCGGGAAATGTAAGAGAAGCTTGGAAAGTTGCAAGATCAATATCATATATTTCACCTGCAAAAGCACCACTTGTGTTACCTACATTTATACCACCTAATCTTATAGTATGAGTACCTGCTGTTAATGTAACAGGGAATACATGCCACCAATTAAATGGTGCAGTACCACCACTACCTCCTGTATTTAAATATACATTTAATACACCATCAACATAAAGCTTAACTTTATTATCTCCAGCTATACCAATTAAATACTGTTTTGTAGAAGCAACTTCAATACAATACTCAAAAGCTAATTCTGGACCATCTCCTGTAGTTACATTATAAGCAGTATTCCATAAACCTGCAATATTTAATCTTCCTCCATAATTACTTGAACCACCAGCAAATGTTGAACAAGCTGTAGGTGTTTCACATCCCCATAAAGTTGATTGTACTCCTGCTATAAGAGGAGTAATAGTAGCTCCGGCACCATTATTAGCTTTTACTAAATATGGAGTTCCACTACCAAGGAGTGGTTTAGTACTAGATGTAATATCTGGATACAGTCTTAAACCAAATTTGTTATATGATTGCTCATTAGCTCCAGCATTTAGTTTTACTGTAGAACCTGTATAGGTAGCTTCTATGATAATTGTTTCAATACATTCACCATCTACTTCTACATAGCCTTCTGGACATTCACATGTTGTTGTTGTACATGGTGCACATTTTACATCATTACATCCAGTTGCAGAATTTAATGCAGCATTTGATGGTGCAATAGGATATGAAACTGATGTTTGACTAGTAAGTGATTCTATAAAATAACAGTAGTCAGGTTCTAATGATCCACCACTCCCTACAAAAGGAGTAACACCTTGATAAACATATACATCACCAGATGTAATAGAAAGGCTGCCTGTAAAATAAATTACACTGCCATCACAACATTTTGTAAATTTAAAATAAGGGAATAATGTGGATACACTCATGATTACTTTTTATTATATCTATTTGGACCCCATGGTTTTGGTTCTGCACTTTTAATTGTGTCTGATAATACCTTAATGGAATTCTCATAACTTTGTATACAGTTTTTACAAACAAATACTCCGTTAGATGCTTTCTTCTTCTGACATCCGCAAGTTAACTTTGCTTTACAATTTGGACATGCACTCATTTCTGTTGGTTTTTAAATTATTTAACAATTTACACAACTCATTTTTTTCAAGAGTTTCATTGCATAGTTGTACAAGCTCATTCCTTTCTGAGGCTCGTGACATGTTTCTACTTTTGATATTGCAGCTTGAAGATACATAAAAATTAATCTTAATGCTTCTAACTTCTCTTTAATAACAAAAGGAGGATCACATGCATTTACATCTACTTGACATAAAACTTTGTTGTATAGGTTTAATGCTTTTGATATTCTTAAATGATTGTACTCTACGTACACTTGATCATTTGGTGATACACTATATTTAATTATATAAATTCCATCTGGAATATCTACATAACTTGAACCACAGTCTGCTGTTTGTAAACCTAAATCACAAGCAGTTATGTTTTTAATAAATCCTGAACTAACAGGTAATTCAACTGAATAATTAAAACCTGGTACAGTAATAGCCAATGTCTCACACACAACTGGAATTAGATCTGTGTAAACACTAGTATCCATAACAGTTAATATACATGTATTTAAAACTGTAGGTACTTCTAAACTTAAGACGTGATTTGCCATAGTGTATAATAAAAAAAGGGGATAGGAGTTTAGAACTCTTCTCCCCTTTATTGTTTTTAAAATTGAGTTGCTTGATTAGTTACAAGCAATTGTGTTGTAAGGATTGTAAACTGGAATTGCAGGGAAGTTAACTGGAACATCACATTCAGTTACACATGCAAATGCATCATCAATTTCACAAACTCCACACCCTTCTAACCAAGTTGTTACATCAGTGTTGAATTGAGTTAATGGATCAATTGAGTAAACTTCCAATAAGTATTGGTCATTGTCAAATGTTCCAGATGGATTGTTGAAACGTGGTACACTATGCAAGATAGCATATCTGTAATACAATTCATTTCTGTCAATTGCACTAACAATTTGATTTCCTTGAGTAATCTCACGGATACGTAAGTCAGTTGCCATGAAGTTTTGTCTGTAAGATTCAGATAATTTCAAGTCTCTTAAAATTGTTTCTCCTAAACCTTGAGCTTGTAAACCTTGACATTCAGTAACAACACATGTACCATCAAATACACATGGATCACCTGTTAAGTCAACCTCAGATGCATACAATCTAACTGGCTCAACTTCATAGAAGTCAGTTACTTGGAATGTACAATCACCAAATTTAGTATCAACATATGCTCCGTTTAAGATCAAACCTGCACAAGCTCCGTCTGTATGACCACCAGATACATAGTTATTCCAAGTATCAGCATCATTAGCAGCTAAGAATGTAGCAGATGTTCCTGGTGCATACCAAAGAACTCCGTCCTCATCTTGTACAACAACTTGTACAAATGGAGATACAATTGGGCTGTTAGTAATAGCATCTGCCCATTTGATCATTACCTCAGTAGAGTCAACTGCAACTGGTGCAATAGCTCCTTCTGGACAACAACCTGTGTAAGCATCAGCAGTATAGTAAGCATTGTGATCTAAGAATCTCATTGCAGGAGAACCTTTGATGTCCAAACGTAAACTATATGTTTCACCACACAAGAACTCTTTGCAACAGTTGTAATCTACACCACAACCTGTTTGTGCATGAGCAGCAGTTACAGTAGCAATTGTAACAATAGCATTTCCAGCTGTACCATCAGCATAAGGAATAGTAACTGTATTACCTGCAGCATATCCTTTTCCTGGGTTAATAATAACAACTGAGTTAGCAGCTACTTTACCACCAGCAGTAGTGTTGTAAGAAATTACTAAACCTGTTCCTGTTCCTGTAGTAGTTACTGGAGCAGCAATAACACCTGTTGCAGATGTAGCATATAATGTGTTAGTACCACCAATAGTACCGTTTACTGTCAAGATACCACCACCTGCAGTCCAGTAAGTAGAACCTACGTGAATTACATTGTTTTGTGGAGCACATGGAGCAACAGTATAGTATTTAGATACATACTTAGGGTTGATCATTTTAGACTTGTTAGTCTCTAAGTAACCACCTGCTAAAGGACCAATTTTGTCATTTGCAAAAATTGCTGAACCAGCAAGATATACATTACAACAATTTTCTGGTGTAATAGTCAAGTTAGTTTTTGGATCAAAGATACCAATGTATCCTGTTTCTGTAGAAGAATTAGTTAAAGCTGCATTAGCTTTTAACTGATTCAATCCGTAAGTTGGTACACCTTCTGTAGTTACATAACCACCAGCAGTAGTTGTAGCAATTGTACTTCCATCAGGGAAAGTAACAGCATAGCCAGTTTGAGTAACCCCAGAGGCTAAGAATGCTTTTTGAAAAGCATGATTAAAATAAGCCATTTGTTCTAAGTTTTAATTTATAAATATATACTATAATATACAAAAAGTTTTTGAAATAACAAAATTATTTCAAGAAAAGCAGTTTGTATTTCGTTGAATTAATTGCATCTTTAACTAAATCTAAGTTATTTACAATCTCAGAGTACGGCATCATACCCTGAAGTTTATTAATTGTGTTATACATATCTCTAAGATATCCTACAGCATCTGCTACAGTATCTAAAGTTCTGATAGGCATATCAGTATAAGTTAAAAGTTTTTCTGCAACACCTTGGTACCCTTCAATCAATGTATCAGCATGTCCATGCAAACCATCATAAAAATCATTAAGAGCTTTGTGTGCTGCATAAGAACCTTCTCCCTTAACTTTTAAGTGAAGTCTATGAAAACTTATTGCAGCATTCATCATCTCTGTTGCACAAGCTGCAGTCATTGTATCTAATGAACTACCTCCTACTCCAGTATCAGGTGTAGGTTGTGGTTTACCCGGTTCACTCTTAGGTTGTGTTACAGTAACTTCCGGTCTACCTAAAACTTTTGTAGATTCAGTAGTTCTTTTTAACATTCTAGGTTTTGCTTCCATTGTTTATTTAGTTGTTACGTTCTGCAGATTCTTGACTTCTTGAGAATTGATTTCCTGATTCAATATCTCCAGCAATTATACTTACTGCTTCGTCTATTATTACTTCTATAATATCATCTTTAAATTCAGATTGTACATCTACTGTAGAGATAAGTCCGGTGTAGGGATCAGAACAATCTTTAATTTGGATTTTTCTTGGTTGTCTGTAGTATGTAAGATATGCTTCTTCAACCTCAAACTCATTGTTAGTGTAAATATTGATATCATTGTTTATCAATGTAGCAAATGTTTCACCCCACTCAAAGTTTGGTTGTTTAGATTTATCTCTTAACAGTTGACTTAAGTTTCCTTCTTCTGCTAAATAAACAGTCATCCTTCTACTATCACAACAATCTTTTTTAGCAAAAGCATCTACTCTTTTCCACTGTAAATAGTTATCAGGAAGATCTGCAAAATAATAGTCTGTCTTTTTTGTAGTGACAATTGGTTCTTTAATCAAAAGTTTTTGTAAATCATCCTTTCTCCTATTAGATTGCTCATCACCTTCCTTAACCACATTAATACCATGAAGCTGTCTTCTTACCCATTCTACCTGAGCTTTATTAAAAGACTCAACTACTTGCCAGCAGGTTATGTTGTCATAATCCTGACTGTCCAGCTTGTTAAGCCTTTGCTTCATCTTTATGGTTATAGTACTGTTTAACATAATCTAGTTATTTTTTTCTTTTTACAGCACCACCTTGTTTCTGTTTGTACATGCTATCCATCATAGGTGTATAAGACTTTTGTTTATTAGTCAAAGAATCCATCATTGTTTTTGACATAGCTGGTTTTTTTGGACTACCATATTTATCTCTATTTTGTTGTGAAATAGCTTGTCTTTGTAAATAATCCTCCTGAGAACTAGAAGCAGAAGATCTATATTTAGTCTTATCATAATCAAGAATTGATTGATTTACACTATCCACATTAGATATAGGATTTGGTGCCATAGATGCATACTTTGGATCCATAGATTCATACATTGCATTTACCTCAATTCCATTTCTAGCTTTAGCTAAAGAATTTTTTACAACTTTTTGTCTAGACTCATTTGCTTTTCTAAAAAAAGTTAATGGGTTTTCTTTATTAGTCTTTTTCATTTTATTTGTTTTTTGCCATTGCTTTAAAAGTTCTTGCCAAAGCTTTTCTCTTTGGGGTACATGTAGGTTTTGACATAGGGGTACAATAACCTTTATGTTTAGG
>Ga0136712_1000005_pt1 | contig 20364 bp, 6 predicted proteins | sample JTO19cmmetaG_FD_104914 | JGI IMG/M metagenome (GOLD analysis project Ga0136712, IMG submission 104914) | Freshwater bacterial and archeal communities from Indian Creek, Illinois, USA to study Microbial Dark Matter (Phase II) - JTO19cm metaG | ecosystem: Environmental > Aquatic > Freshwater >... | reverse complement strand
GTATATAAGATTATCCTAAACTCAACCTATGGGTTAAGTAATGATGAGAACAGCTTCCTATATGATCCTGAATTTACAATGAGGATTACTATTAATGGTCAGCTAAGTTTATCAATGCTGTATGAGATGATCTGTGAAGAGATCCCTAATGCAATTCCACTAATGCAGAATACAGATGGTCTTGAGACAATGATCCCAAGAGAGTATGTAGATAAGTATATGGAGATTTGTAAGAGATGGGAAGATATGACTAATCTACAGTTAGAACATGATACTTATAGTAAGATTGTTCTTGGTGATGTAAATAATTACATTGCTGTTACTGAAGATGGTAAGTCTAAGTGTAAAGGTAGATTTGAATATGCAGATCTTGCTCTTCACAAGAACAAGAGTTTCTTAATTATTCCCAAAGCACTACATGCATATTTTGTAGATGGAATAGATCCTGAAGATTTTATGAAAGCTAACACAAATGTATTTGATTATTGTGGTGGTGTTAAAATTAAAGGAGACTGGTCATTCCATTACCACAAAATAGTTAGTGGGGAATATTCAGAGACCCCCTTACAAAATACTATAAGATACTATGTATCTAATAATGGTGGTAAGATTGTTAAGAAGAACAATGACGATGCTAGAGCTATCCAGGTTGAGGCCGGTAAATGGATGCAGGCACTTATGATTGATTATGAAGAAAAAGAGTTTGAGGGATATGATATTAATCTCAAGTACTATCTAGAGAAAGTAAGAAAAGAAATTGAGAACCTTGAACCTAATACAAACCAATTAAGTTTATTTTAAAATGCCAAAGAAAATTAAAGAATACGGAAAGGCACACTTAATTAGTGTACCACTACCAGATCATGGAGATACTTATACAGTAATTAGCCATGAATCAGTTATTAATCATGCATATACGGAACTAGCTCAAGCTGGTTTTGGAATTGTATCTGAAGAGTACAGAGCTACTTCAGATGGTCAAATTGCACAAGGTATATACAAACTTCAGTATCAAAATGATCCTGAGTTGTCTATGATGTTTGCTTGGACAAATAGTTATAATAAACAAATAAGATTTAAATGTGGTGTTGGTGCCTATATCAATGAAACAGATTCTGTAATGGTTTCTGCGGATATGGGTAGCTGGGCCAGAAAACACACTGGTACAGCAGATGAAGAAACTGCAGCTATAATAAAAGAACAGATTGCTAATGCTCATATGTACTATGACCAACTAGTAAATGATAAGAATTTCATGAAAGAAATTCCTATGACTAAGAGAAAGCAAGCACAGTTACTTGGAATATTATATGCTGAATTTCAAATATTAGCTGTAGATCAGGCAAGTTCTGTTAGAGTTCAAATGAATAAACCTTCTTTTAATTTAGAAGATAACACATTGTGGACTTTTTATAATTATGTAACTGTTGCACTACAATCATCACATCCAAGAACTTGGATGGAAGATCAAAGAGTTCTTCACTATTTTATTTCTACTGTAAATAACTTTCCTAGACAAATTCCAGTTGAGCTTGAGGTAGGTAATGATGAAGAAGAAAAAGTTGCAGATCCATTATTAAACAATTATGGTCAGCCTGAGAATCAAACTAATCTTTTAGTTCAAATTGCTGAAGTTGAAGCTTTAGAAGAAGAAGTAGAAGAAGTCAAGGAAGAACAGGTAAACAAGGTATGCGATGAAATAGTAACTTATACTGATCCTATGGGTAATACCTTTGAAACACCAGTGTTTGATGTTATTGATCTTAACAAAGATACTAAGATGTCAGTTGTGTTATTTCCTTGTGCAGCACATGATGCTGAAAGTGAATTCATGGATGGTATTGATGAGTCTATTGAACCTGAAGTAGTTTCATTAGAACCTACACCAGAAGACCATTTAGTATTTGAAACACAACAAATAAAAACTGAAGATGACTTTGCATTTGATTTCTCAGATGAGGATGAAGATGACAATGAAGCATTTTTCTAAAAAGCCTGATAAGGGGAATATATATCAAAAGATAGGGGATAGTTTAGGCTATCCCCTTTTCTTTTTTTAATTTTGAGTATGAAGAAACAATTAGAAGCAGTAGAACAGTTCCATAATGCCTTTGGACAAGAGAACGGTAAATATCCAAGACCTTTAGATGAACATGGATTTAATCTTAGACATTCACTTATGCAAGAAGAGAATGATGAGTATTTAGAAGCTTGTTTTAATAATTCACTAGTAGAAATTGCTGATGCATTGGGTGATCAATTATATATCCTCTGCGGAACTATTCTTAGACATGGCATGCAACATATCATAGAAGATGTATTTGATGAAATACAAGCCAGCAATATGAGCAAATTAGGGGATGATGGTAAGCCTGTTCTTCGTGAAGATGGTAAAATATTAAAAGGACCTGGTTATTTTAGACCAGATCTTAGTAAATTTATAGAAACCAAGTAACCATGTTTAAAATTAACCAACAATCAGATAAGAGATTCTTTGTAGTAGATAACTTCTATGAAGATCCTATGGCTGTAAGAGAATATGCATTAGCTCAAACATACTTTCCAGGTGAAGGTGCTGTTGGTGAAAGGACTCGTGACCAGTTTTTATTTGAGGGCCTCAAAGAAAAGTTTGAAGAGATCATGCAGATCAAGATAGCTGATCAAACTGAAGATGGTTTTGGTTGGTACAATACAGGCATTAATGGTAGATTTCAATCTTGTATCGGAGGAGTACCACAAGTATTCCATTGTGATGCCCAAAAGTGGGCAGCAGTTTTATTCTTAACACCAGATGCTCCGCCTCAGTCTGGTACAAGTTTTTATAGAAACAAGCAATCTAAAGTTTATCATAATGAGCAAATAGACTGGTCTGTTGGTGAAAATGGTAATGCATTTTCTAAGCATACATTTCTAGATCCAACTCCATTTGAAAGGCAAGACACAGTAGGCAATGTATTTAATAGACTAGTAATTTTTGATGGAGGTCTTATACATTCCGGTAATGATTACTTTGGTCACAATAGAGAAACAGGTAGATTATTTCAAATATTCTTTTTCAATGAGTCCACATCAATTTAAAAAACTAATGATAGATGCTTATTTATCAGGTGCAGAAAGTATGATATGCGGGTGTTTACCAATGCAAACTAAAAAAGAAGCAAGAGAATGGTTTGAAGAGAATCATCAATTGTTTGATGAAAATGATGAAGAAGAAGGGGAGGATTAACTCCCCTTTTCTTTTTTTATTTAATTATAGAAGACTTCTCAATGTTCTTAATTAATGTTTCAGTGTCTCCAGTTACACCTGAATAACCTACTACTTTAAATAAGTTTCTCCAAAGTTTTAATTCACCTTCTTCCTGGAACCAATATGGACCGGTGTCTCTCTTATAATATGCACCCTCATCCATAGTAATTGTATCTGCTAGATTCTGAAGAATTTGAGCATATGTTTTACCTGTACTATTAAAAATAGAGCCCGTACTTGTAACAAACTTAACATAGTCATCAAGACCAAACTGTACACCATATAGTTTTGGAATAGGTAGAAAGGTAGATGTTTCATTCATTACGCCCATGGTAAGTGCAAGTAAATGATTTTGCATAAACCCATAAGTGTTAAATGTTTCTTCACCTATATAACCCCCTGATCTTTGACTAATTTTTTCCCATCTGTCTTCATCATCTTCATCATAGCCAAATACCATGGCTGCTACTAAAGCTAATGCAATGATGGTCATCATTTGAGTACCAATCTTTTTATATGCTGCTTTTTCTTTTGCAGTCATCCAGTTATAGTATCTTCCTTTTGTTTTAAACAACTTAACCATTGTTTTAAACGCAGTAATATAGTAACCTAGTTCTGTTGTACCCATGGCCCAATCATATCTAGCTCTACCAACATTACCCGCTGATGTATCCATACCAAAGTGATTAACAAACATAGGAGTGAACCACTTTCTCATGAAGAAGAACATGCGGTAAATCATATACTTGTTACCTTCAGGCTGACCAAATGAATCATAAGCACCATAAAGTTTTCTTGATAAACCATGGTATCTATTTTTGATTTCATTAAATCTATTTGCTTTGGTAATTACTAGTTCTGTACCATCTTCTAGATCTTTTGTGCTCTCAATTTTGTTTCTCTCTTTAAGCTTTTCTACTGTGGTATTATACATATTAGCAATATCTTGAAGAGTTTCACCTTGTGTGTAAACGTGATCAATTGCCTTTGTTCCATAGTCTGGGTCAATACCTTCTTTCAACTTAATAATACCATTAGGATCCGTTTCCCAAGCATCTAAGTAATCAAGATAAATAACTTTACCATCTGTAGTTCTTTGTTCTACTTTCTGATGTTTCATAAAACCACCAAATAATTGTAGTGCAGCTTCCATCTCAGCAGACTTTCTAAAGTCAGTAGCCCAAGAACCATTCATTAGATCTCTAAATAATGATCTACTTACTGATTGACCAAGTTGGTCTTCTGTTTTAAATACAGCATCAAAGTTTTCAATAATTTGTGCAGTAATTGAAGGTACGCCTTGTGCATAGATATCTTTAGCGGCCCATTTAATCATAGTGTTAAATGCCCAAGCTCTAGCATTTGCTAAGTCTTTAAGATTTACAAATTCTCCTCCAGCACCCTCAATAACATTTTGAGCTAACTGTCCATACCTGTTTTTTAAATCAGAAGGAATGTTAAGCGCTAGAGAAGAAAATGAAGCTAACTTAGAGAAGTTACTCATTAACTTGGTAAGGAACACATACTGATTTGCAGATTGAGATAATTGCACACCATAGTATTCTTTATCAATCAATGATCTTACTTGCTCAAGTCTGTTGTTTCTAGCATTCTTTTTACTTGCTGCCTTGCCAGTTTGTTTACTAAATTTACCAGTCTTAGTATTATTTCTAGGATCTTCAAGTTGTTTTAGAATAGCCTGAACTCTTGGTAAACTATCAATTAAAACTTTTTGATTTTCAATTGACATAAGGTATTCACCAGTAACTTTAAATAAGTCCATGTCAACTTGATCCATTTTAAGCTTGTATAAACCTGTAACAGGAACATATGCAATCTCTCTATTTAATGGATCTGTATTTACATAGACATTTTTATCCGGGTCATAGTTAGCAAAGCCACGGTTAAAGTCATCCTGAGCTCTACCCCATGTAGATTTTAACCATTCTTTTGTAGTACCTGCAAAACGTTTTGCTTTATCTACATACTCACCACTTTGGAATTTTTGTACAACATCACTTACACCATATCTTGGCATGTCAAGATAGAGCTTGGCATTTTGTGCGGCTCCTTCTTGGAAATATAAATGATATTCTTTTAGATACTCAAGTAGTTCATACTGTGCACCACCTTGTTTCTTTAAGTCCCTATAGTCTTTATTGATAAATCTATCACCTGCAGCTGAGTTAACATCATTTGGATTATAAGGTCTTGGAAGATATTCTCCTCGGTTATTTATAACCTTACCTATATAATCTTTTCTATCAGCATCATTTGGAATACTTCTATATTCACTTTTAACTCTATAGATAGAATGCCTTGCATTAGGCATACCTTTAATAGTGATTGGTTTCCCAGTTGATCTATCTGTAATTTCAGTTTTTAAAATCTGATTGTCATCAGATGGAATAGAAACTGAGTAAGCAGCATTTCTTTCAAAGACAGTATATCTTCTACCAAATGTATTATACTTTACTTTAGTTACGTGACTAGCACCAAACCATTTTGCAAAGTCCTCATCAGCTTTAAGATAATCTTTAAAATCAGCGCTATTAATAAACTCATCAAGATTCTTAGCCTCTACTGCCGGGATATTTTGTTTTTCTAAATAGAAGTTTAATGCCTCCATATAGTATTCAGTAGGTACTCTAGAGTTAAGTTCTGCTAGTTCTGCATATGCACCTTCTAATTGAGCCTGTTCTAATGTAGATAAACCATCTGATTTACGCATATTAGTGAGCTCTACATATCTTTGCATTTGCTCATTAGTCAAACTGTTAGGATTGTTTTTTAAAGCTAATACATAAGATTTTAATTCTTCTCTTTGGTCTTGGCTGAGATTATCATTTCTTTCTTGAGAAGATCTAATGTCATTGATTCTTTGATTGAGATCATTGATTTTTAATAGTCTATCAGCTCCTAAAGAACCAGGTATTGGTTGACCTTGCTCATCTCTATAACCATAGAGTAGCTCCATCATTTCTTGGAACAAAGGTGCAGTTGAATCTTCTTTACCTTTTTTCTCTTCTAGTCTTCTAATAGTATCAAGAGCGCTTTGTTTAGCTTCATAGTATTCAGGAGCATAGATAATTTTTACGTTCTGTTTTAGCCATTGATTATATGCATCCTCAAATCTATCAGAATCTCTTTTAATCCCTTTAGCCTCTTGTTCTAGTACAAACTCATTATAGGCCGTCTCAAGAGATCCTTCTCTTGGAACAAACTCATAGTACTTTCTTTTAGCTTCTTTGTATTGTCTTATTACAAGGGCTTTACTCAAATCATAGATTCCTTTTGCAGGGTCATCAACTTTTGGTGTACCATCAAAATAGTTAAGGTCAGATAGTCTTTGATATGCATCCCACTTAGCTTGTAGAATAGAATACTTCTCAAATCTTTCAAGCTCATTATCAATACTGTTATTAAATGCCTGGTATTCATCTAGAGCACTTCTCATATCTAACCAAGCTTCCTTACCTACAGGAGATTCATCAAAGATTTCATCTACTTTATATACTTCAGGAAGATATTCTTGCCAGAAGAAGTCATTAATAAAGTTGTTTAGTTCTTTCTTAGCTGCAGCAATCTGTTGTCTGTCTCCGGTTTCTTCAGCTGTAGTAACATTATACTTAAGCTTATCAAGCTCGTATCTATAACCATTACCAAACTCATTCATGTAAGTATATACCTCAAACTCTACAGGATTACCTTTCTCATCAAAGTCTAAGATTTTATCTTTTGACATTACCATATCAGTAAGTGCAGAGACATTGATTCTGCTAAATCCTACCGCATCAAGTAACTGTGGTAATTTAGTTCTATACTCTCTAGATTTTTGAAGAGCATTTTGCTGGGCCTTAGTTCTTTGGTTTTGAATAAAAATAGCTAATCCACCTACTATAGGGTCATTAGAAGATGAATATGACTCTAGGAATCTATTACCCCATCTTACATCAGGTGCAACCCCGGTAAGTGAAGCTTTAATTCTATTCTCATCTAACTTAAAGAAGTTATAATCATCTAAGAATTTACTTACAATATCAATAGGTACGTTCTTATTAGCCAGGGCATTGATCTCATCATTAGTGAGCTCTCTCTGTAACGCAGTTTTATAAAACTCCTCATACTCTTGATCACTTAAGTACTGTTTGATTGGTTCAATGTTTGATTTAAGTTCTTTTTCTAAGAACTCCTGCATGTACTTAGTAAGATCTAAATAGAAGTCTACATTACTTCTTTCATAGATATCCGTAATTTTCTTTTCAGATCTTTCTATCTCAGCAGCAATATCATTTACAAGATTAGTTAAGGCTGATCCCGTGGTTATATTTTCACTTTCAAATACCTCATTAATTTCACGGACCATTAGGTCATATGCTTCTAGCTGTTGCTGATAGATATTAATAAGCGCGATTTTTGATCTTGTATCATATCTACCTTCAGTTAAAATGCTACTCAGGTCATTCTTAATATTCTTTACAATCTCTAATGTAGTTTCTAAAGATGTAATAAAACTTAATGAACGGTTTCTTTCATTCTGCAGTCTTCTTTCTTCTGCAGCTATGGCATCCATAATAATCTCTTCTTCATTGAGATCTGTTCTTTGTTCCCCTGTAGCAGTTTGGTATGGTTTAAGAGACCTTGCTATAGTAGGTAAAAGTTCACGGGTACCTTTCTGGAATAATGCTTCTTGAAGAGCTTTGTATTCTTTTGATTTTGATTTGAATTTTCTTGCGCGTCTTAATAAGTCTAACTGTGTTATATAAGCTGAGTTAATAAGCTGTTGCAAAGAAGATTCAGATATATCTTTAGTGAGTTCATCTGCTCTATCTACTGAGAACTTACCAAACATGACTACATCCTCATTTGTGAGGAGCTCAGTCTGGTAGTTGAAGTCTTTGGTTAAGAGCATATCAGCTAACTCCCCTAACGTAGTATCCACACTCATTTTAGAAACTTCTACCTTATTAGGGAAGATTGAACGAAACAGTTTTTTGAAATGATATAGGAGTTCTTGGATAAAGCCTAAGAAACCTTTGCTTGATATTTCTTTGTTGACTTGGTCTAGTGCAGCCTTCTGTAAAGCATGTGCCATCACCTCTTCTTTGAAGAGAGCCGAACCGTTTTGAAGTTCCGGATATAGTGATTGTACTTTTGAGATTAAGCCTTGGCCTTCTTCTGTTAGTGATAGTTGAGAGAATAGATTTTCAAATAGTTCTGGATTCTCTCTTCTGATTGCACCGAGTAATGGGTGTGAGAATTCATGGAGTACAGTCTCTAGATTGAAGTTATCTCCTACAAAGTATGCAGTACCTCCAAAGAAAAATGCTGCTTCACCATTGTATCCAATGACTCTGTTAGCGAGAATGTCTTTAGCTTCTTCTGGCGTGATCATTTGATAGTTCACTTTGAGTGATCTAGCAAGTTTATCTCCTATGATAGATGCTACTTCTCTTGCTCTTGATTTTTGAAAGCCTGATTCATTGACTTCAATGATCTTTACATACGGATCTAGATCTCTTTCAGTATAAAAGAATTCATTACCTACTTTATATGCTCTTCCTTGTGTAAATAGGTCATTCCAGACTTTTTGATTTTCTGTTGTGATCGGACCACTTTTTAAAATAGTTCCTTGATTAAGATAGTATGAGCCTAGTTCTTTAAAGAGTTCTAATTTCTGTCCGTCTTCTTGGTAGTTAATACCAATTGTTATTGGTTCAATAGTAGATAAGTCAGTATTTGATTCTGCAAAATTACCTACAGGGATACCATTCTTTTGTATGGTAGTTATTGAACCTGCATCAGTAAAATTTACAGATGTTTCAAAATTTGTTTTATTATCTGTTCTGATAAATAATGGAATCTCTTCATCCCCATATTCAACACCGTAATCTTCATCTCTGAGCTCATCATTTAGTTCAGCTATTATTTCTTCCCTTACAGTTATTTCTTCTAATGCATTAAATAAACCATCATTAGGTACAATGTAATAACTCTTCTTAACGTTATCTCTTAAGTATGTTGAGCCTCTTAAGAGTTTAGTTTCTCTTTCTTGAATAGCAAATAGCTTTGATCCAGACGGATCAAAAACACCATATCTATTCTTAGCAAAAGCTGTTAAATTATTATTGTAGATATTAAAGTCATCCATTTCCAGGATAACATTATTATCATCAATGATACCTTTTTCTCTTAAATCATTTATACTGTTTATTTTGCTATCACAAACCATTAGAGTTTACATTTAAATGGGTTATTTTCATCATTAAAAGTTGCAAGAATTTCTGCGTCACTAATACCTTGAACTCTGTTTATTACATCCATGACTTCTTGGTACTTGGTTGAGCCCGGATTTACATATCTGAACTCTTCATACAGCCTCTTAGATAAATATACGAATAATTCTTCAGGCATTATAGTAGGATCACCATATCCAGCTTGTGAAAACGCAACTGTTCTTCCATCAGCCATGTAAGCTTTAATAGCTGAGATTGATTCTTCAAATGAATCTTTAATGTTTTTATAGCTTTCTGGTTTAGTATCAGAAAAGTTATCATTAAGTCTTCTATCAGAAGTTACAATACCTACAGAGAAATTAGCTTTTTGTCTTAGACCGTTTTGTCCAGCATATACTGCATTAGGGTTTCTAGTCTCATCTGCAAGCATGTTATGGATAAACACAAAGTCTGGATTAGAATTAGCCAAGTTAGTATAGTGTACGTTGTTTTGAGCTGTCTTAGCAAATTTACCAAGCACTGTAAAATTATATATTTGTGGATTGGTATAAGATTGCGTAACTCCAAATCTATTATTACTTTCTCCAGACTTAACCAATGAATTAATATCATTAGCCATGAAGTAGTTTTTAAAGTAATATCTTTCTCTATTACTAGAAGAATTCTGTTCTACAAATACTTTATAGAAGGCGTTCAAAATTTCAGTTCCTTTTTCTGGGTTGTCTAAAATTTTCATAAAGTCTTCAGACTCTTTTTGAATTACATCAATGAATGGATTGTAATCAACAAGACTTACAAAACTTAATTTGTTTTTATTAAGACCAGACTGATAGAATGCAAACAATGGTAACTTACTAAAGAACTCACTGATTACTTGGTTTTCTTCTTGATCAGCTACCTTAATGATATTTGGGTTTGCTAGATCTTTAAAGTTTTTATAGTAAAGGTTTGAGATAGAATTGCTATACTTTCTCTCATTTACAAATAAGTTAAATCTAGTTTTCTTAGAATCAAAGTCTGTCTTAAATTTCTTAAGAACATCATATTTAGTTATAAGGCTTGGATTATTTTTGAGGATATCATTAAGTCTTAAGGCATATGCGGTCTTTTGATTCTTGAAGATTTGCATTGGATTAAATGAATTTTCTAAAGCTCTTTCAGCTAAGAATTTTTCATACGCTCTTCTTTTTTGTTTACCTTCAGATTCTGTAGGATACAATGCTTTCATATATTCAAAGTCTTCTTGTATAGAAGCCTCAGATACTGGAATAACATATCTTAAGTATTCTCTTTCAGCTACAAACTTAGTGTACTCAGATTCATTTGTAAATGTATTTGTATCTACTGGATGTAAACCAAGTTCCGTATAGCTACCTTCCCCTTTAGCAGTTTTACTAAAGAGTTTTTTATCAAATTCTGATTTAATTTTATTAGTATCCACATAAAGAACAGGTTGATTTTTACCGTCTTCTTTTACATAGGCACCAAAATTTAATTTATCAGCAATTGCTCTTGGTATAGTTGTGTTTAAAGCATATGATTTGTATGCGTCCTCAAGGTTATACTTTCTTAATGCATTCTGTAGAAGCATCAGTACCAAGTCATTTCTAAAGGTTTGAATAAATCTATCCTTGTCTCCAAAAGTTTTATTCTTATCCATTTCAATTTTACCCATGTTAGCAATGATGTAATCAGAAATAGTTTTATGATACATCAATGGGTACATAGGTCTAGTTATTGCTAATGATAAAGGACCTACTTTAAATGAACTAATTACAGATTCATTCTCCATTCTTTCTCTTAGCGTTTGATCAAGACTAGATTTAGATTGAAGAAATTCTACTTTGTATTCAGCTTCTTCTACAGCACTTAAGGTACTCTTAAGATTTGTATCTTGATTAAATGCAAACTTAAGAGCTTTGATACCATCCGTTTGTTGTTCAATTTCTAAGAAGTGTAAGAACATTGCTTTAGAAAGGTCACTTTCTGCAGCTTTAGGATTTGTTTTAGACTCTTTAATCAGATCTAACATCTCTTTTTCAGTGAATGTTTTATCTGTTCTATCCATAAATAAGCCTGTAGTTGCATTTGTTGCAGCTGAATACCTTTGGGCTGTTTTAATGTTTTCACCAAAATAATTTAATAAAACTCTTTTTGAAGCATCTGATTTAAATAACCATGGTTCATCAGGTTTTTTACCTAATACTTCAGCAAAAGTAGATTTGGATAAACGTTGTTCTTTTACATACTCTCTTACAAGCGGTTGAGACACAAAGTAAATTGCTTCTTTAACTGGTACGCCAGTCTGAAGTAAATACAATAATATTGGAGCTACTTCATAGTTACCTTGGATAAAGAAGATCCATGCATCTTTTTCAACATCTACCCAACCATTGATGGCTTGAGAATATAAGTCAGCAATTTTATATTGGTTGTTTGCATCATATCTATCTGATAATGAAATTACTTCATCTCCATCTTTGTTAACAAGCGTGTTATGTTTTAAGAATAATCTCATTTCTCTTGCATTAGTGTCTTTTCCAAATAAATAATATTTAGGCATAGAAGCACCAAGTGAATTAAAGATTACATTAAATGTATTTTCTACTGCACCAAGTCCAAGAGTTCTTTTACCAATTACATTTGACTCATGCTTGTAAAGATTGTAACCTGCCTCAAGTACTCTTGTAGGGCTGATTAATTTTTTACCTTTATCATCTGTCATATATGAAACAGAACCATCTTCAGCAATACCATTAAGACTTCTGAAGGGATCATATTGCATTACATACTGAGATAACTCATCAGAAATTTCTTTTAAGGTATATGTACTATTTGGTCTAATAAGAGATGCATAGTTTTCTGGAAGCTCAAGTATATTTTTAATGTCTTGAATAAGATCGTTTTGAACTGCTTGCTGTTGTCTATCAAAGAAATCAGATGTGTCTTCACCAGCTGCTTTTGCTTCTATCAAGGCTTGTCTTAAGTCAGCCATAGATTCAAATTCTCTTTTAATAACTTTACCATAGCCTGATAAGTTAGGCATGAAGATGGTAAGTTTATCAATATCAAAGTCAGCTCCTGATTTAGCAACAATCTCTGGTGGTGGTACAATTAAGTTACCAGCCTCTTCAGGTAAGAAGTGATATACTTCCATAAACTCCATTGAGTTAAGACCCTGTACCGGAATACGTACACCTACCATTGTAAGAGCTTTTCTATTAGCTCCATTGTTATAGTCTAACCACTCATCATCTTTAATGAGTTCATTTAGTCTATCTAGTGTGCCAATTTCTTTACCTTTTTTGTCTTTAAGTTTAAGTAGATTTTTAAAGTCTCCTTGTAAAGCAATCATAACTTTCATTGCAGCTGTTGTACCGTCAGCTTTTTTATGATATGTAGGTAAGAAATTAGTACCTGCATACTTTTTAACATCAGCTTCAGATGCCTCTTTAAATCTAGGTTCAGATTTTCCAAGGATACCTTCATACATAGAACTAGATACTTGTACTAATGGTTCACCTTTTACTTTCTGTTTAATTAACCTCTTATTGATTACAGATAGAATAAGTTTTTCAATCTTATTTGACTCTGGATGGAATGATAAATCATACTTAAGTGTTCCATCAAGATTAGTATCAATGTATTCTATTAAGTGATCACCTACAGTATCATCTCTTTCAAGATTAGCTCTAATTAGTTCAGCAATTTTTTCTGTACTAGCTTTATCCGTAGGAATGTATTCATCACCTACTTGTTCATAACCAATTTCATCAAGTAGTTGTAGTTTTAATAATTCACTGTACTCTTCTACTCTATTGATATAGTTTAAAACCTTTTGATTTGTAATACCTGAAGGATCAGTTGTTTGAATAACTCCACGTTCAAATAAACCTTCTAGGATTAACTTTCTTAACTGTGTAGAAAAGATTGATGATTCTTTGTATTCATCATTTACATTAGTTACATTCTTAAGATTTTCAGCAAAAAGAATGTTTGGCGTAAATGTGAGGTCAGTATTTATTGTACCGTCTTTATTTACAAACTTATCTGATTCTTTATCAGATGTAATGTGACCAACCTTTTCACCAGATTCAAATAGAACATAGTCCATTTGATCATCCATCATTTTATCATGAAGTTTTTCTAAGTTAGTTCCTTTTATTACTGATGGAATAAGTGGAGCTAATGAAAATTTATTAAAAGTCATTAGACCTAAACCTTCTGTTTCTACAGCACCAAAATATTGTAACTTATATGATGGAAAGAACTTAATTACTTCTCCTACACCCACAGTTTCTCCAGATGCAATTTTACGGTAAAGATTTTCTTGTTCATTACTCCAAGCTCCTTCAGCATACTTTAACATACGGTATGATTCAAAGCTAATATAACCTTGCCCGTCTCCTATATTCATTTTTAGATAATCCTTTGCTTCTATAGTTGCTGTCTTTTCAGCATAAGCTTCTTTATCTTTTATAGTATTACTGTCTTTAATTCTTTCTAAGATGTCTTCTTTAAGAGCAGCTTTATACTCATCATAGTATTTTGAGTCTCTTATATCATCTTGAATTACAGCAGTTTTTATTGTGCCATCATACGTTCTAGCTTTCCAACCTTTATTTTTATTAGCATCAATATAATATCTTTTGAATTTATTTTGATCATTGATAAAATTTTGGAATTTATTATCTGCACGGAAACCATTACCAGAACCACCCCAACCAGCATTACGTTTATGGAATTCTTCTTTAGCATGATTGTATTGTACTATATCCCCATAACCAAGAATAGTTGTTTCAAAATTATGTATCCATGCATTATAGGTATAAGCTTTAGCAATTACTCTATCTACTTCTATTTGAGACATGTTTGGTGCAGAAGCCATTTCATAAAGAGAGTCATCTACATATCTAGCATCTTGTAATCTTGAAAGATTTTGATCCGTTTGATCATTAAAATATCTTTTAACATCACTAAATACTTGCTCTTTTAATTTTGCATTCTCTGGTTTTGCAAAATACTCAAGAAGATTTCCTTTAATTGCATATAACTTATTCTTAGTGTCTTCAGTAAGTACATCATCAAATGCTGTAAATACTTCTGCTGCCATTACAGTTTTACCATCTCTTGTTTTAATCTCTCTGTTATAGCCAGTCCATTTTTCATACTTAGATTTATCAGAATTGAATCTATTAATTCTATCATGTTCTGCAGAGATATATCCTAAGAGCATATCAAAAGCTCTTTGTTCCCCACGGCCTAATGTAGATGGTCTAAAGTCTTGAACATCTACATAGAGATTTTTATTTTGTCTTACATATGGAGTTATAATTTCTCCAGCTTGTAAACCAAGTGATAATGATTTAGAAGCATGTCTCATAAATTCTTGAATACCCTTTAATAACATAGTATTCATTTCTTGTAGATACTTTGTTGTAGTATCTGCAGAACTAGTTGACACACCTTCACTTCTATTTCTTTCATCAAATACTTTAGTACCTGATATAACTTGAAGCTTAATCTCATTTAATTTTTGAGCTGCGCTATCTACAGTAATTTTTTTACCGTACTCTCCTGGATTATCTTGTTTAAGATTAAAGATTGAATTCAGAATAACAGATACAGCTGAGTAAGGATTATTTTCTTCAGCAAGCCAACGCATGTGTTTAAACTCTCCATTAGGATCTGCTTCTAATCTACCAGTAGCTTGTTGCCAACTAGTTGCTTTATTTAAAGCAAGCATGTTTCTTGTTGCAGTACTATCTAAGAAGTGTTCAAATACTCTATTCATTTCAGGAGTAAAGGCACTGAAGTTTGAGAATGCATCTGAATACTGGTTTTGCAAAGTTGCAAGCATTCTCATTCTAAAGTTTATATCTACTGCTTTAAACTGTGGAATGTCTTGTTTGAAACCTTCTCTAAAAATTTTAACCGGATCAGCTTTAAATTCTTCAACTGCTTCTTTGATAGCTTTATCTTTTGAATCAGAGAATGATTCAATTTTTTTCATAAGATTATACATTCTATCTATACCATAGATTTGAATAAAATAATCTTTAGAAAGAATGGCTTTAATCTCAGCACTATTTTGGTCTAATGTAACACCAATAGCTGCTAAGAATTTTAATGCTTCGTCTTTATTTAAAACTCCATTTACACCGAATTTTTCTAGAGTTTGTTTTAAATCTAACATGTTTCTACCACTTCCGGGTTCTAAATAGATAAACGGATTAGTTTTAGTAGTATCATTAATAAAGTTATTAGACCATTCACGCATTACAGCAGAAACATCTGTACTAGCATTCATCACACTAGAACTAAACTTAGTACCTCCTTCTTGATCTTTACTATCCTCTACAGGATTAAGATTAAGTTCTGTGTATTGGATTCTTGGTTTCTTAAGGTCTTGCCAAAATTGTGTTTCTAATAAAGTATCTGCATAAGAAATATCTGCTCTTGTAGCTGGTAGCAAATCTAAGACTTGACTAAATTCAGGATATGATTCACTGTATGTAATAAGTTTATTATACATGTCAGCTGGTGTCATTGACCCTTCAAGAGTTCTTGCAAGTCTACTCCATACAATCTCTGGGTTTTCTAATTCAAAATAACCTAACTCATTAGGTACCATTTTTCTATTACCCTCTGAATCTTCTTCAGTCTTAAATACAGCTGACAAAATCATTTCTGTATTTCTGTTCAGCATATCTCTTGGTGACGTACTGTTCTCTCCACTATTATCTTTAAATACAGTTGATCCTGCAACACTTGGTTCTTCTAACTCAATGTCACTTTCTTTAAAGATTGGGAATCGGCTATTTCTAATGTGGTAAGCAACCACACCTTTTTTGTACTTTTTATTATTAATAGCTTCCTGAATATCACCAAATTCATTAACAGCTCTACTGAGTAAATCTATTTGACCAGTAATTTGTTGTTCTAAGAATAGATTAGGATTTTCAAGAGTAGCATTTCTTTCTTGTACTTTAGATAATCTTTCCTCTAATTGAGCAATTCTTTTTACCCAAGCATTTTGAATACCTTCATAAATTTTTACTCTCTTAGACTTATCATTAAGTTCTTCAATTGCTCCAGAATTAGTGTCATGTGACTGTACAAAGTTTTTCATTGATGTAGCAATCATACTATCTATTGAGTTCTTAAGAACTGTAGATTCATCAATTGTAAATGTTGCATATGCCTCATCTTCCTGTTCTACAGGTTGGATAGTTTTAGATCTATTCAACTTAGAGAACATTGCATTGTCCATGCTTGGCGTATAAGTGTCAAAGAATTCTATTGACTCTTCTGATTTACCAGGTAATGCAAGTTTATCATAAAGCTCTCTTACAGAAGCTAAGTCAGCTACATGGAATTCAGTATCTCTAGCTGATGTGCCTCTAAAGAAATTAACTAAGAAGTCTAAGATTTTTCTAAATAGGTTCTTCTCTTCATTAGTTTTAGGAAGATACTTACCAGCTTTATAATCTCTAAAGCCTTCAGCTAATGCTTCTTCAATTTCAAAATAGATTTCTTCTTTAGATAAAGAAGAACTATTAGTCCATCTAGGATTATTAGAAGCTTTAGCTACCGCATTATATAAGTTAGCTTTTTGAGCTTTAGTCATAAAGAACTGAGAGAATCCGTGCCATGCCTCATGATAGATATCTAATGCAGTTCCCCCGTCTCCTTTAAATAGAGTAATACCATTTTTAGTAAACTGTGCAAATGCCGGTGAGTTAACTAAAGCTGTAATAACTGTAAGAGGAAGTTGTTTAGCTAGTGGATGATCGTTATACCAATCAATAATAGCTTGTTCTTGTGCTTCAGATATTTTATAATTATCTCTTAAACTCTTACTTCTAAAAAGAGATATATCATTAATATTACTAAAGTCTTCATCATCAAATAGTTTATCTTTTGTTGGATCAACTTTACCTTTTGGAACTCCTTTGTTAGACCCTTTTACAGGTTTAACACTTATTTTTTCTTCAGCCTCAATTGTAATACCAAATCTTTTTAAGAATTTGTCTTTACTTTTCGTATCCTTAAATGTAGTTTTACTTTTTGCAGTTGCTGCTTTAGGTTCTCTGAATGACCAATCAGATGTAGTCATTACTCTTGTATCAATACCAAGTTTAGATGCTGCTTTTACTACAGCTTCTGATACACCTGTTTGACCATTAGTCATAATAGTGAAGTCTTTATTTACAAGATCTTCAGATTCTATTAAGCTTTTTAAAATATCAAAGACATGCTTATCTAATTTTGCCTGAGTATAGCCTTTTGATTTTAATACAGACAAATCATCACCAGTAAAGAATACTGTTTTTGCATTTGTATCATTAAGTTTATCAGTAATGTATTGCTTTACAGCTTTAGCATTAAGAGTTAATCTTTTAGTTATCGGTAAACCACTATAATTATCTGCAGCTAATCTTCTGATTAATTTTTCAGAATTAGTATTGAAGTTTTCTGATAAGCTAATTACTGCATCAGATGAATCAATTAATGCTTCTGTAACATTCTTAGGATTATCATAGGCAGTGATTTCAAATCCTACATTATCAATGATCATGTCAACATCTGGTCTCTCTGTCTTTTCTTTTTGTTTTGCAACAGGGAGAATGTCTTCAGGCATTGCATATCTTAGATACCCATTTAATGATGTTACAGCTGGTAATGAATCTTTACTATATTCAATATTCATGTACTTTTTGATTGCATCAAAATAGTTTCTTGTAGTTGCTGTTACTGTGTCACCGTCAACAGTATAATCAATAAAAGGTTTACCTAAAAGATTTTTATCAAAATTAATTCTAGCTGAATATGTAATTTGTTTGTATTTACCTTTAAAATCTACAGCTTTCATTAAGTGATTGTAGATTTTATCTCGGCTACTTTTTACATATGCAAGATCAACAGGTTTACCTTTAATAAGTACAACAAGTTCTTCAACTCCTGAAGAGTCATCAATTTCAATTTTGATTTGATTATCTTTAACGGCATTAGATAAAAATGCTTTTGCATAGTCTCTTCTTTCTAAAGCACTTAACTCTCTACCGTTTATTTTTGCTTTTGTTGTAAGTACATCAGCTATTTTGCCAGCAAGCTCTTCATCAACATTACCTCTTTGAATATATACAGTATTAGCTATAGTTACTAACTTATCATCAGGTCTTGAAAGTTGAAACGTCATGTAACCATTTCTTGTTGAGTTTTCATCATCAATAATGGTAAGGCCAGAAATTTCATCCTCTGTAATATCTGTATCTGTTAAGGGTACGTATTGAACATTGATGACCCCAAAGCTTCCTCCAATAATTGGAAGTGTATATACTTTATCTGGGTTCTCAAGAATAGTTCTTCTTAAATTATAAAGTTGATTTACTTCTTTCAATTGCAATGCTTCAGTTTCCTTAAGCATTTCTTTTTTCCTAGCTTCTGTATATTTAATACCGTTTACCTCTCCCTCAAGTACTTTTTGATTTACAATATCTTGTGCGGGAACTAATTCACCGGCATACTTAAGTTTATTGTTTTCTTTAGTAACCTTTCTGATATACTGATATACAGGAACACCTTTATCTTGTGTTGTAATGTTACCAAGATTATCAAAGAAAAGCATGTTACCAAATGCATCTGTTAAGAATGCAGCAACAGAATCTCTACCACCTTTAGTTTCATGTGCTTTCTTATCCTCAGTAGTAAAGTATTGTTCATATACTTTATCCGATAGTATTGGTCTTAGATATACATCTACACCTTGATATTTTACAGTTAAATCATCTCTATCTTTTTTCCTAGCCTCATTTACAATAGCTTTGATAACTGTTCCTGGAACAATCTTTTCTTTATCCAGCTTATTTAACTCATCTGGCGTAGCTGTTTCTGGATTAATTCTAACAGCAGCTTGACCTGTTGTTGCAGCAATAGAGATAGGTCTTTGCCTACCTTTGCTGAACATAGTTAGATCATTAGGATCAGCTAATGGAATATCATAATTAGATTTATTAAGAGCTCTAATAGCTTTTTTAATTGAATCTGGACTTGTAACTTCTTCAGAGATATATGTTTTTACTTCTTCTAATCCATTTTTAATATCAGCAAATTGATCAGCTAAATCTGATACATCTCCAATAGTAATATTCTGAGTCTTAAGATAATCCTTGATTGCCTTGTTTGACATCATAATAATACCAAGTAGTTGTGGAACTGCTTGAGCATTAATAATCCCTACATCTTGAGTATTAGGATTGGCATCAGTCATAATTTTATTAACAGATTGCATATAGTCTTTAAGACTAAATGGGGCATTATCTGCCATTCTTCTGTTAAGTTTTTTATTAAGGTGACCGTATAAAATGTCAATACTAGGTTTACAAGCCATGATAATTAAATATTACAGTTTTTAGCAGCATCTGCTAATAAATCATCTTCATCTTCTTCATTGTCCAGACTATTAAATCTGTCTGTTACTTCTTTTACTGCATCAGGATTACTAATAAAAGTATTAATGTCAGCAGCTGTTTCTTCTGCTAACTTCTTAGTTTCTTCTTCAATAATAATTTCTTCTTTTGCAATAGGTTTTGATTCCATAGATCCACGTGTAAAGTTTTGTTGTATCTCTTGTGCGGTAAAAGTTTTTTGTCTCTTATTATCAAGATTTTTAGTGGTTACTTTACCAGTTTTTTCATCAACTTTAGTAACAACAAAGAACTCCCCAGCCTCATCTGTAAAGATAGGGATTTGGCTAATAAGGACATCACCTTTAATAATATCTTTCTCACTAACAATCTCTTCAGTAGTAAGGGCTTGTTTTCTTTCTTTATATAAATTTTCTATAGCTTCTGGAGATATTGTTAATAGACCCACAAT
>Ga0136712_1000003_pt1 | contig 21598 bp, 31 predicted proteins | sample JTO19cmmetaG_FD_104914 | JGI IMG/M metagenome (GOLD analysis project Ga0136712, IMG submission 104914) | Freshwater bacterial and archeal communities from Indian Creek, Illinois, USA to study Microbial Dark Matter (Phase II) - JTO19cm metaG | ecosystem: Environmental > Aquatic > Freshwater >... | reverse complement strand
GTTGTTCCTGTAAAAATAATTCCTGTATTTTCCTCAATAGACTTAATATAATCTAATTGTTTCTGTGTTGGTTTTTCTGTTGTCATTGTTCTTGTTGTTTAAAGGTTTCGTTGTAGTATTGTTGTGAATTTTCTTGCAAATATCCACATCCATTGTCCCAAGCATCTTTTAGTTGCTCCTTCTCCATTTTCTTCGCCTTATTAAACTCATTTATAAAAAGACTCATGTGGTGCTCACCTAAACTAATAGTAAGCATTTCTTCCAACCATTCTACTGCTGTTTTCATTTTTCTTGTTGTTTAGTTTACATTTCGTGTTTAGATATGTGGCAATTTTTACCCCTTATCCTTGTCCAGTTTTTTGTGCAATAAACTTGACATCTGCCTTCAGCTTCTCAATGTAGAGAGTGGCATCCATGAGCTCCTCCTGGAGATGGTTAAGCCAATCGGTGAGGCTCAGGTCATCACGATCTAAAGTGCGCCCATATTTTTGAATCCCGAGCTGGCTGCGCTCAGAATACTTTGCCAGTACCTTGATTACAATTGGGTCAGTTAAGTGCTGCTGTTTGTTCATAGAATTCCTCTGGTGTTACTTCGGAGATGTGAACTTCATCCGATACGGTTAAAACTATGCAATAAGAGCACCCCTTGAGTTCATTCAAGAGGTCCTCTAATCGCTTTATGATATTGTCAAGTCCTTCATTCCTGGTGCCGACATATCCGATGAAGTATCTCATTTCATCAGGAAGTTAAATGCTTGGATATAGAACTCATCACCCACACCTTGACCCCTCATAAATCGGTTGACGGTATAGTAATTGAGGTTCATATCTTCAGCCAGGTGAGTCATCTTGTATCGGCTTGAGAGTCGGGACCTCAACTCTTTGTGGATGAAGTCCCGAATGTTCTCGCCATCAGAAAGGTAAATCGTCATCGATTTCATCTGAGATTGGTTTTGATGGTGCTGCTGCTGTGGCGATGCGGATATCCCAAGCATTGAGGCTCACATAATACTTGCCGTTGTACTCTCTTCCTCGAAGGTCGAATTTGACCTCACATTCTTGACCGACTTTGGCTCCATCAAGGAATCTCACTCGCTCATTGACTGCTTGAAATTGTACCAGCTGCGGATACTTGTCCCCGATTGAGAGCACGAATTCTCTGATGTTCATCTTCTCACTTACTTGTCTTGCCTCACCGATTAGCACGATGCTGCCTTTTGCTTTTAGCTCTTCCATTTTTAATCGTTTATATGTTCTTCATTTACAAATTGATAAATTCCTTCAACCATTTCAGCACCGCAAATGGAAACCAAAACATAAGTATGTGGATTTTTATTCTCATTCAACCACTTTATCAATGGTTCTGCTGCCTCTTTAAAGGACTTTATTTTCTCTTCATTCATTTTATTTGTTGTTTAATTGTTCATAATATTCGTGATATAGCTCTGATGCTTCTTTAAGGCGAGCAACCATCTTAGCCTCAATATCTTCATCTCTATCGTACCAGAGAGCTGTGATGCGCTTCTCAGGATTGATGTGGTCGACTCTGTGCAGCTGGAGGTTCTCGTATTCGTTGAGGAATTCATCCCAGGTGGTCACCATGCAGTAGATGAGCTCTGCTGTTGGCTTATCATAGAGCATCATATAAGCTCTGAGCTGCCATTCATAGAGTGGATTGATTGCATCCTCAATAAGTGCCGGGAAAGTGTCCAGGGACCAGGATGTTTTAACGTCGATGACCTTCTGCTCACTGATGATATCAGCAGTTCCGATGAGATAGTCATTCTCTATGGTCACTTCATTCTTGAGATAGTCAGTGAATCTCACTGAATTGATGAGGTTGATGGACTCCAGCTCTTGCTCTCTACCTTTCCAGATGTATTTGTTGTTGAGTTCTGTGGTGTAGTTATAAAAGTCCTCTTTTGCACACTGCTTGATGTAGCTCTTGGCTGTTTCTCCGATGCTGTCCTTGGCTCTGCCATTGGTCATCAGCTTACCGATTTGCGATGGATGCCATTTCATAGTGCAAGCATTTTGGTCTGAGCTTCAGTGAGTGCATAGTTGGCAGCCAACTGTTGTGCTGTGTACTTGCCAGCTTCAATTGACTCGAGTGCTTTCTTGAATCGGTTCTCATCGATTACTGGCTTTGATGCTGCACCTTGAGCTGCTGTGTTGCCATCATCATCTACGGCCTGAAGTGAGAGCAGTGACTGCAAAGTACCTCTTCTGAAGTAAGTGACAGCAGCGAGCACCTTTTGGGGGTCTGTGATGACTGGAAGGCTCATGAATGACTCAATGATTTCACCTGAATCGATGTCGATGATACGAGTCACCACATCATTGCCAACCACTGGCTGCAAGAGAAGCAGTCCATGTTCGTGGAGGATAGGCTCCACCGTTGTGAGCAGCGCATTGATGTCAGCATAGCTCTTTTTGAAATGTGGATTCGTTGCATTCTTAGCAACCTTTCCTATTTGCTGCTTGGCAGCGTGCAATTTTTGCCAAATGTTCATTGGCTCTGCTTTTTTTGTAGTCATAACTTGTTGTTTTTTGTTGTTTTGAATTGTAAATATACGCTTTTATTTGATTGATTCGCAAAACTGCTCATAAAAATTCAAGAATCCTTCGAAGTCTCTTGCAATAACATACACACCACCAGCCTCTTCGATTGCTTTCTGGTATGCTTTCTGTACATCTGACTGCCTATCCTTGCCATACTTGACCTCTATCTTGACAGAGCGGCCCTTGATCGTGGCGGAGATATCTGCCGAGCCTGGTGTTCCGGTGCCCTTGGTCCACTGACCACCGATTGCTACTCCATCTGTGCGGTACTTTTTGCGATAGACTCCCATCGTATTGATGCGCTCGGCTTGGCATCCGCTGAACTGAAGGAATGCGATGATTGATTTGGTCAGTGCATTGGCTGAGTTGTCATTCCATTGGTCCAGGGCAATCAGGTGAGGTGGGATGGTTGGATACTTCTCCATCTTGTGCTTTAGCTGGAGGTCTTTGAGTAGTTGTCGGTGTTGTCGTGTCATTTTTTTGCTTGTTCATTAAGTTCATCCCAAATATCATCAGATTCTAGAGTCGGTTTGGGAGTTCCCGAATCGAGAATGAAGTATCTGCCGTTGTGATTGCGACCTTTTGTGATGTTGTATCCTTTGTAATCGGCATATGACTGCACCCATTTGAGGAATCTGCGTGGCTCAAGCTCCTTGAATGAGGTAAATTCGGAAGTAAATTCTTGAATCTTGCTGCCGTTGTAATAGTACACATCGAGAGCGAGGTTGCCCTCTTCAGCCCAGTCAAAGAAGTCCTTGCACGTTGCCTGGATGAGTCGCTTGGCATCTGCGTTGATGCTGATTGCTTTCATCAATCCATTGCTCAGGTACTTTTGTAGGTTCTTGACCATGTAATTGTCAAACTTCAACCAATCTTCATCGGCCCAGGAGTCAAACAATAGCCGACCATACTCATCCAGTGGGCTTCGCTTGCTATGGAAGTACTGATAGAACTCCAGCTCGTGCCTTCTGCGATCATGAGAGCTACCGGCACCACTGATGACATAGTTGGTGGTGATGACAATTTTTGGTGAGCGGTTGAAAGGTATAAATATCTCATCTTTATTCTTGCGATTCACGGTGATTCCCTCTGTGATGAGACTGAACAGCTGCTCGAAGTCGAATGCCTTGCGCACGTCATCGAATGCAAGTATCTGAGTGTCCAGGTTGACTCGCTGATAAACGAAATCAGACTTAGATGGGTTGAAGCTCTTGCCATCAATCTTGACCACTCTGCGCAGATTGCCGAGTGCTGCCAGCATGAGTGACTTGCCTGAGCCACCATTCGGGTTGTCATCGATTTCTTGGTCATTGAAGATGATTGCTTTCTGGTCTGTCTTGTCTTTGAATGTGTGCATCAAGTAGCCGAGTGTTGTCTCAAGGGCATCGACTCTGCCGCTGTCATCTGCTGACACCTTGCTCACGAAATCTTGGAAGTCATTGGTGCAGTCATCCAGCTTGGTGAAATCTCGCTCAATTATTTGATTCTCCCAGATGTAGCCATCCACATCGATGTAGCTCTTCAGCTCCACTTTGCTCTTGGATATCTTAGCCACACCATTCTTGAATGGGATATAAGATGCATCCTTGCTATCTTGAAGCATCAGTATGTTAATGCTGTCAATCATATTTATGAAGTTCTCATTGAATAGGAACGCATTCCTGGAGCAGTAGTTCCAAACATCCATCTCACCCTTGCCTTGGAGATAGGTGAGCACAAAATCCTTTATTTGTTCTGCTGATGATATTCTGACCTTGTTCTCCTTTACTCTGACAAAGGTTGGTTTCTCAGCGTTCTCAGGATAGTATTTGTTGAAGCCATTCTTGACCAGGAACTCAGCGTAATTTGATGGCTGAATAGTTATGCCACCCTTCTCATTGACTGACCAGAAGATATCATCTCCAGTCTGAATCTCTTTTTTGATATCCTCAATGACATCCTCTCTGACGTTCAGCTGTTTCTTGATGTCATGGTCAGCCACTCCACTCTTGAGCTTCTGTCGCACCTTCTGAAAGGTATCTTTGTCCTCGAAGTACTTAATGCCATATGATGCTTTCTTGTAGGCTGAGCGCACAGTTGTGACCATCTCTTGCTCGGTGAAGCTGGTGCCTTGAGCATACTTGGTGAATATGTACTGCTCTGCTGTATCCTTGGAGATGCCATACTCGCAGAGCACTGCTGCCAATTTAAAGACAAATTCATTGCGGCTACCTTCAGCAAATTGACAACCATGGTCGAACTTCTCAATCAGGTTGATGATTTTGTCCTCATCAGACAGAATGCAAGTGGGAGTTCTCTCGGTGTAGCTGAAGCCTTGGTCTTGCTCGATGCCCTCATAGACTTGACAGAACTCATTGAAGTAGATGTCAGGGTCATAGGATTCGAAGCATACCCGGCTGACGTTGCTGTTCTTGGTATCGAAGTATTCGCTATCAAAGTACTTTCCGAATGCTGTGAATCTGCGCTTGTGCTCGACCTTATCAGACTTTGGTATTCTGATGACAGCTTTCAAGCCATTGCCACTGGGAGAGGTGAACACCATCATCACATGAGGGTCAGCAATCAGCCGCTTCCTTTCATCCATCATCAGTTTCTTGGTTGGATATTGGTCGAAGTCCAAAATGCACAGACCAGAATGCTCAACCAAGCTGCTGTCGTTTCGCTCGGTGAAGGTACCATTGAACATGATGGCATTGAGTGACGACTTGAGGCGGTCATGCTCGGGGTCAGCCTTCTCAAGTGATCGTATTGTTGCCACCTTTTTGATGAGGTCCGGATTGCCGAGTCTGATGCGGTTGTATACCTCCTGAATGGACAGTTCAAAAGGCGTTTCTTTGATGTTAAATAGTGATTTAAAGATTGAAACTTTCATAAAATGTTGTTTTGTGGGCTATAAATATACGCATTTCGTGACGATAAATGGGTGTTTCGTGACGCTGCGTGACGATAAATATGCAAATCTTAAGGCTTAAAAACCTGACGTTGTGCAACTTAACGATTTTGCGTGACGATGACGCTCTCAAAAATTTTTTGCTCTTGGTATGTTTGGCAATACTCTGCAAATCGGTATATAAGAGAATGTGTCATTGCGTCACGCCATACAGTCCTTTTTTGATATCTTCCTGGAGCTTTCGCATCTCCCAAAATGACTCACACTGGAGCACATCAAGCATGATATTTCTCTCAACCACATAGTCCATTGCTGCATATTGCTCGAATTTCTGACGTAGCTCATCGGTCATGCGAAGGAATAGCCTATCCTTTTTCATGTTATTGGCTTGCTTTAGGCCATACACCACCGTTGAATGGTCCATTCCGAATATCTTGCCTATCTCTACAAGAGTAAAGCGATGAGTGCGAAGGAATAAAAATAGATAGTAACGCTGGTACACCTTGTGACGTGCACGGTTGTCGGAACCAGGCATAAAGTTAAGGTCATTTTTTACGATTTCTTGATTCACTTCACTGAGAATCTCTTGCATTGTTTTGTTCATTTTAAAAAGTATTTTTTGTGGTTGTCTTTGATTAGTTGGTAGCCGAGCTGCTCATACATCTTGAGATATCGGTAAACTGAACGCTCACTGATTCCAAGATATCTGACCATCGCTTGCACTGGTCTTGGCTTGTGCTTGAGGAATTCCATCAGCTTGATGACTCTCATGATTCGATGCTGATTCATACCGGTGTAACTTTAAATTTCCCCATGTTATAGCTTCCAGAATTCAGCAGCACTGACTTCTGCCAGTATGCGAGTGATTTTGAAACAAACAGCCACTCCTGGACCACTTGCTTGCCGACTTGGTATGTTAGTTTAAATCTCATATCTCTTGCATTTTGATTTCACAAATTCGGTTGTATAGATCGTGGTTGAATGTAGTCCAGAATCGGTTGCGCTGGTAGTGATTAAACGCACCACCACTCGTCATCATCTTCATTGATTGCTTCGACATATGCGTGCTCAAAATAGCACTGCTCATAGAGCTTGTCAAGGTATTCATCGCATTCTTTTGTTTGTTTGATTGTAAGTCCTTCATAATAGTATTTATTTAGTATTTTGTAATCACCATAGGAGGTACCAATTCTGATGGCATAGCTTGCCATGGTCTCACCATTGGTTGGGTTGTCACCAACATCTTCGAATTCAACCAATAGGTCAACGGAGTCAGCTCCATACTTTGTGCATTCGTGGTCACGGATATCAATTTCAATCATTGCTTATTGTATTTATCATTATACACATGGTTGACGTACTTATCAAATGAAGCTGGCAGCTCATAGCTCTTCTCTTGATATGTTTGTTGGTCGATGCTTGGATGGTCTAACACTGGTCTTGATACGGTTGTTGTCAACCAAAATAAGAATGCGAGTCCAGCAACCATGACAGCTGCACCACCAAGGAGCTCACGCTCATCTTGGTTGAGGTCAGTGAATAGAAATTTAATTGTTTTCATTCTCTTCGATTTTTTCAAGTAAGTTTAACATTGAGCCCCATGCTCCTAACGCATAACGGGTGTGCTTGTGGTCTGTGCCGTATCGACTTTGGCAATATCTAAAGTCCGCATATAGCTCTTGTTCTTTGCTGCGGATGAGCTCTAAAATTTGTTCTTTGTTCATAATAAATTGTTTTTGATTACCTGACAAAGATACACCTCTTTTGCATATCTGCAAACTTTTTTAAACATTTTTTTATTTTTTTTTCACTTTTATTTTTGGAGTGTAAGGTTTTACCCTGATTTTGTTACAATTTTTGTAAGGTTTTACCCTTACTTTGTGACATAATTAAGTGAAATTCTCCAACATTAATCGGATTTCACCCGATTTAGATGGTTTAAACCAACAAAAAAGGGAGCCCGTGAGCTCCCCAAAACAACGTATTATGAATACGGCACTAAGTTACAAAGGAAATTTCATTGAGTCGATAGACTTGGATGTTTTTTTCACCGTATTCTCCTCATATCTTTTGCATTCAATGATAAGTATGCGCCCTCCAGTTGGCTTCACTGGAGCACCACGCTCAACGTGCCATCCTTTGGAGCCGTCACCATACTCTTCCTTATATGTGCCGGTCAGCATCAAGTGAATGTCCTTGTGTTGATGGCGATATCCGGTCTTGGCATGGAAGCTAACGGTGTCACGCACATCATTTCGAGCAGCATTCTCGTGAATGTGGCCCATGGTGAATACATCGAAGTCCTCATACATCTCCAAAGCCCTGGTCAAGTTGAGTGCTCCCTTGGTGACTACACCTCCACCACCTGAGCCGTGGAAGTATTTGATTTTGGTGCTCATCTGCACATTGCCGTTGAAGAGCTGCTTCACGATAAGCCATCCACCATATCCTCCCGTGAACACATTGCTCCCAGCTTTGTAGTTGAGAAGGTCAACGAATCGCTGAAGGAGGTCGGTCTCTTGGTGCTTGATGATTGCGGTCTCGTGGTTTCCGTATCCGATTACTGTCAAGATGTGAGCATACGGCAGAAACCACTCCACAGCAGTCTCAACCACGCTATCCAGGTACTTTGCATTGTTGTGCTCTGGTCTGATGTCAGACTTGTTGCCTCTGCGATCACCCTTGCCTTGCATTAGGCAAAACATATCACCATTTATCATGACCGGGATGTTGTTCTCTAGGCAATAGTCGAGGTCTCTCTTGAGAATCTTCCAATCACTTTTTGGGTTGTCCCAGTGGAGGTCTGACAGCATCGCTATCTTCACCAATTGACCCTCAAGCTGAAGCTCATGGATGTTCTTGGCGTGCTTTTTTACAATCATAAATAATTTTTAGAGTATTTGAAGAGGTACATGGTACCCATACCAACCACAAAGCCAAGAATCAGCACCCAAAAAGTGGGCTTATCTTTCTGTGATTTGTACTTTGCCACCTCTATCTTCTGCACTTGGCGAATGGTGTCACGCTTGAGCTTGTATTCGATGCGAGTTTGCCACCTTGTTTGCGGCACAAAAGACGTCTTATAGCGCACGATTGTGTCCTTGGTGGTGTGATAGTACTCATACACAATCTTATTGTCCACAATCACTGGAAATGAGTCCACAGATGTGATGCGAATGGTATCAGCTACGCTGTCGCAGCGATATCCTTTCTTGATTGCTTTGGTGAGGTGATAGTTGGCCGTGCAACTTGTCACAAGAATGAGCAAAAATAGTGACTTAAAATTCATTTATCAGACAATAAGAGGTGAATTTCTGTGGCTTGCAGAGCTTGATGAACTCTTTGTATTTGGTGACGTTGTTGACCACTTGGCAACCAGCTGACCACCAACCAATGGAAGTGCCTGATGGCTTGCTCAAGTCATATGTGTTTGGATGGAAGTTGATGCCGAAGTATCCGGTGTCGAGTGTGCCTTGCTCCTCGCTTCTGTCATCCTTATCGGTGTCACGATAGACTTGCATAGCGGCTCCGAGCTGGAGTAGTGCATCGACCTTACCATTGTGCTTTCCAAACTTCCAAACATTATAGTACCAGGTGTCTGCTTTGAGCACTGCTGCACCTTTCTTGTTTACCTTTTCGAACTGCTTGAGAGTAGGTGTGCCAGGATTGGTGGTGCCTGATGTTACCCAAATGAATTCCTCTCCTTTGAAAAGATAGAATTTATCATCGAAGCTGTTGGCTGCATCCTCATTTGACCGGACTCCAAGAATCCAGTGCTCTGATGGGATGCTCTTGAAGTTTGGAAGGCTCTTGACCTTGTCAAGTAGTTGCTTATCGCTATATGTTTTGACCATCTTTTATTGATTTATTCCATACGGTGAGTCCGATGGCAGTTGCTGAGTAGGTGAGAAGGCCAACAAAGACAAACTCATGCACCTTGAATGGCTTGAGAAGCGGCAGCAGAGCATACACAATCGCCATCCAAAAGGATGTGAATGCGCTCAATCGCTTCATTGACCACTTACCGTTAGGCTTTAGTGTGTCGCTTATTAGTTTTTTTATCATTGGGCAGCACTGCATATAGTCTATCAGGTAGTTCGATTCGTGTGTGTGTAGCTTGTCGATAGCTCTTTTCTTTGTAGCAATCATAAAGAGCCGTTTCCACCTTGTTCAATCGGTTGTCAGTGTGCCACAACCATAAGCATAGCACTCCAGTGACTCCGTACTTTTTAACGATGGTAACGAATTCAGTCATCAGATTACAAGCATTTGGTTGTTATATCCATTATTGCGTGGATATCCACAGCTCCATTCACCATTCATGAAGCAATCACCGATACACTGCACGCACTCAATTTGTGGGCGAAGGTCTGTATCACGATTCTCGTGGCTGATGAAGATAGGATATTCTGCTCGGTTTTTTACCAGGTATCTGATGAGGCGCATCTCAAAAAAAGATGCTTTCTGTGCGAAGTGCTCCATGCCGAATGCGACCTCACTGCGCCCTACTGGCTGCGAGAAGTCACCACTCTGCTGCTGGAGTCCTTTGTTCTTGAGCTGATAAGTCAAACCAAATACAGCATCTTCAGCGGACCTCCATGCGATGACGGGCTGAATGAACAATACCAGCTGCTCCTCTTCAGGTGTCAACGTTTGATCATTGTATGCCTCGAGCAAATGGTTGTAGAATACGGTGCCCAATATCGGCATCACCCGGAGCTGTGCTTGAGTGGCTACATATGGGAACACATCAGTCACATCGACATTCGCTGTGATGGGTGTGTTGGTCTTGAGATAGGATTCAGTGATAAAATACAACATTACGCTTGAGTTGTTTGAGATTGTGCTGCTGCTTGTGCTTGAGTGATGTCACCACCTTGAATCGGTGGAAGTGATGCGAGTGCTCTGACCTCGTTTGGTGTCATCTGCTCGAGTACTTTAGTAGCAACCAATGGGCTGAGTGAGTTAAGTGCATCAGATGTCTTGCTTGCATCTCCTTCGATTTCAACGATGGTCTCATTGATGATTTGGAAGTTGTTGATTGTGAAGTCTGCGTTGATTTTGGCAATGCGAAGGATGTCATTGAAGATATCAACCACTTGCTCTCTGAGTGGCATCACAACATTCTTTTCAAAGATGACATATGCTTGCTTGATATCGCTGCCTGAACCAAGTGAACCAGTGGTGCGTACACCCATCAAGATTGGGTCGATGGTGTGAGCGAAACAAATCTGCTCAGTATTCAATCCTGATGCTTCCTGGAAGAGCTTATCGTTTTGATTGGTTGGAATGCTCTCAATCTTTGGAAGCTGGTCTTGTGAGTTAGCAAAAAATGCCACAGCTTTGCCAGCGTTGGCAGCTCCTTTCATCTTGTCGATGGTATTTCTCAAGACGTTTTTCTCCTCTTCGCTCTGTGGTCGCTTAGGGAACATCATGGCGAATGAAGGGAACACACTGTTCTGAATGTTACTCTTTGCGAAGTACGAAAGCTCGCCAGAGAGATATGCGAAATTAAGTGCCGATGTGTATTTTGGCAGCGGATACCACTCCTGGCCCAAGCACTCGACCTCATATACAAATAACTGACAACGATCAGTGCACGTTGGGTGATATCTTTTTATTGGCATCACATCAATGCGGCTGCTCCAGTCATCACAAATAAAATAGCTTTGTGGGTCTCTACCTCTTCGCACTTTGTCTGGAGATACATTCTCCATGCGAGTGAGCTTCATCTTCTCATCGAAGTAGAGCTTGAAGTAAACACGATTATGCACAATTAATTGTTCAGTGGTGATTCTGACTGTCTTTTTCAATCGAGATTTTTTCTCGAATGTGTACAATTCAAGTAGCTCTTGAGGTGTGGTTGTAGTTGTTTTGAGCTCAATCCCTCCACCAACTACTGCGTTGGTTTTGTAGTCCACGATGGAACCATGCAGAGGCGATGAGTACACCAGCTGATTCAACACACTTGGAAAAAGATTTGAATCCCCAAATGGAATCCATCCGCTTGTCTGGTGTCTACCATTTACATATGGCAGAGATAAATTGCCAGCACCAATGTTGAGGAATGGTGTTGAAAAGGACTGATATCCCTCCACCATCTCTGGTGCTTTTTGCTGTGCTGTTCTGAATCGGTCAAAAATGCCCATAATTAATCGTAAATTGATGAGATTGCTGCGCCACTTACAACCATTCTGCCCTCCTCAATAACGACTCCAGTGGTGTCACTGATTTCTGTGGGAGGTATGGTTGATTCATAAACGCTGTATGTGTATTGTCCCTTTGTTAGCTCGACATCAACGGGCTCATCCAAATAGAATAGATTGAATCGCTCTGGATAGTCGGAGTCATCAGGTGCTGTGAAGAGTATCGGGTCGGATGTTGGGTTCATTTCGTTCTGAAAAACGAATAGATAGTATGGTGCACTGAGTGTCGACACCTCTGTGAGTGTCAGCACAATCGAATTCACCTCTCCCTTGTTAATGTATATCATTATAGTTATATTGCAATTAGGTCAAAAAATGTTCACAAAAAAAAAGCCACCCGATTTGGATGGCTCTTTAAGTAGGTTAATTTAGATTAAGCGATGACAGCATTCACAGCAGACTCTTCAATCTCGTATGCGAGGAAGTCATTCTCTGCAACCAATGTCACAGAGTACTTGCTACCATCTGCACGAGCTGTACCAGAACCTTCACCAACAGCACTCAATTGAAGGAACGGGAAGTACCAGTACTTGCCATTCATATCCTTGATGATTGCGTTGAGGTATTGCTGACCAGCACCCAAGATTTTGATTGCTTGAGATTTGTCTTGGTCACGGCGGTGGAACATCAATGAGATGGTCGCAGTGACATAAGATGAACCATTCACCAAGTCAATTGCAGCATCTTCAACATAGCTTCCAGTGTTACGACGTATCTCGAAAGGAGTATAGTCAGGAGCACCACCAGTCAAAGTGATTGTTTCAATAGTCCAAGTGTTAGTTGCATCCAAAGCAATGCCTGAAATGTTGTCTTGCTGATTAATCCAAATCTTCTCGATGCCACCACTATTGTTGTCGCACGATTTTACGATTGTTTCTAAAGCTTCACAAGCCATAATTTTTTTGATTTATCAGTTTAAAAAAAAAGGGGGAATTTCACCCCCTAAAATATATTAGGCAGCAGAGTTGTAGAATACAATCTCGTTACCATTAACGTGGGTGAAACCAACTTTCATGTTTGCACGAGTACGGATAACCGGCTCAGCAACTGTGTCAGCCAAGTTGATAGCGCGCAATGCTTTGCCATCTCCTTCAGCATCGAAAGAATAGATCAAGTTGTTTTTCAACGTGGCAACAATTTTAGATGTTGTACCCATTCCTGGACACATAACCATCTTGATTCCTAAATAAGAAAAGTCAAGAGCTTGAGTCAAGTTAGCTTGAGTGTTGGCAGCAGCAACAGCAGCACGGTAAGCCGTAGCAACTGGAGTTGATACATAGATTCTCAAATCTTCTTGGTTAGCGATTACAGCAGCTGGGATAGCAGCGTAAACTAAAGCCAATTTAGCAAGAACATTTGATGGAGTGATTGCAACTGGTGAAGCAATGTCGATTACGTTAGCTGAATCAGCAACCAATCCTTTCACATAACCATCACACAATGCAAGTGCATCAACTTCAGAAGCTGTGTCACCTAACCAGCGAAGTTTCTCGATGTTCTCTGCGATTGTTTTCGCCATTTCTCCCCAATAGAAATCCATGAAAGATGCAACAGTGAAGTCACCGTTAGAACCTTTTGTCATTTGCAATGATACGAATGACTGCTCTAAAGAGAATTGACAAATCTCAGCCATTGCTGACAATCCACATACATCGATTTCAACAGATGAGAGGTCATCGTTGCTTGCGCTCCATCCGCAGTTCTCTGCCTGGAGGACCTGACCGAATGTTACGGTCGAAATTTTTGTCTTATATTTGACACCAGGAAGTGTGCGGTAGTTGTCAACTACTTCCTCATTCAAATACGCACGAGAATAGAATGCCTCGCTGTTTGCTTGCAATAACGCTGATGCGTCAATGTCCAAGTCGAATCTTAATTTTCTGCTCATTTTGTTTGGTTTTTTATTTGTTATTTAGATTTAAAAATTTACTCACTGCGCTGAATTTATCTTGCACCGACATTTTTTGTTTGTTATCGGTTGCCTCAACTTCAACTTCTTTTTCGCCATACATCTCTTCCATTTGATTGCGAAGGTCTGCAAGCATGGCAATCAATGCCTTCTCACGCTCCTCAATCACTGGCAAGACAATTGCAAGAATTGTTTCTGCGTCTGCTGTCGGGTCGATAGCCATAGCCTCATCAGTAGTGGTTGAATCTTCAGTCACTGTATCCTCGACTGTTGTCTCTTCCAAAACTACTGGCTCTGCTGCCATCTCCTCCTCAACCACTTCAGCGGTTGGCTCTTCTTTTTCCACCTCTTTGATTTCAAGAACCTCGCCGCCTTTCACGACATAGATTTTGTCTTCAATTAGATATTCTCCATCTGGTAATTGCATTTTATTTAGTTTTAATTGTTGCGAAAGTTTTAAACCAAGAAAGCCCTCGATGGAGAATCCGATTTGCTCCTTGGCAACCAGCTCTTCGAAATAGTCTTTGTCAGTTACCTGGGCTGTCAACATGAGAGTGCCTTTCGGGACCTCGATGCCAAATGTGCTGAATGCTTTGTCTTGGGTTGGGTTGTCCACTATCCATGTTTCAAGGATATAGGCTGGCACCTTCTTATCAGTGTCATGCTCCAGGTTGAAGATATCACGATTGCGGAGGTCAGCCATGAACTTGGTGTGAATCTGCTCGATGACCTCTGCTGTGAACTGCACATAATACTCACCATCTTCAGCATTATTTCGGTAGATGTCCATAGGTATCATTGCCGGTGCTGTGATGCGGTACTTTAGATCGTCAGCGAAAATCATTTTTTTCTCTGCTCCGAATGCCATCCCTTTGACCTTAATAGCTGGAAGATTGGTGAACGCAATCATCTCGATTCCCAAGTTCTCGCCATCGGCAAACTCATCTTCGATAGTAATTTTGTAAACTGGAATATCTTTGGTCATGCTTATATTGCAATTTTTGTATCTTTGTTCATAAATTGATATTATGATACAAGTATTTGACCAAGAGTTACCAAACAAAATGGATGAGCTCACGATTGAGCAGTTCGAAAAAATCAGCCAGATTCTGAACAATCCCGACTTCGACAACATTGAGAGATATGTTGAGATGTTCAAATACCTCGGCATTAAAGAGGAGCTATGGGATGACTACCCATTCAGCAAGTTTGTGGAGCTGATAAAAGAATTCAACCTAAACTCATTCACACCAAGTGAAGCAGTGACAACAGTCGAGATGGATGGCTACACATACGAGGCGCAGCTCAAGCTGTCAGTCAAAGAGACCAAGCTCATCGAGAAGATTGTGAACACCAAGCCAAATCACTACCTGAGTGATATCATGGCCATCATGTTCAAACGCACTGACCTATCCAACACCGAGCACTTCACCGATGCCCACCTCAAATATAAGGCAAAGTTATTCCGCACTCAGAAGGCTGAGTTGTGTGTGCCATACATTGTATTTGTGACTGATAAAATCGCTGAATATGCCCAGGCCAACACTACCCAAGGGGTGGAGCCAAGTCAGTCTTGAGCAGTTCATTGAGCTGAGACAACTCAAAGCTGAAGATGGTGTATTCAACCACAACATTGATATCCTCTGTGCGCTCACCGATGGGCTGCCAGAGGACTTCGATGACCTCGATATCGCAGATGTAGCCGAAATCTTCAAGAATCTTCCATGGCTCTACACTGAGCCGAGCAAATTGTATACTGATAGGATAGGTAAGTTCTATCTCAAGCCAATGACTGACCTGACTCTCGGTGAATTCATCGACCTGGAGCACTATTTCACCACTGACTATCTTCAGTACCTGCCCAACATCTGCGCTCTGCTGTATCGAATCCCCGAAATTGTGGAGGACAATGTGGTTGCAAAGTGGGAATCAACTGATTTCAAGACCTCAAGTCGGGTGCATTACTTCCTTGACCAACCAATCACCAAGATGTATGGGGTGCTGACCGAGTATATCAAGTTCAGAGATAGCTTCATCACCAGCCACAAGAACCTGATGAGCGAGCAAGTGGGTGAAGATGTCAATGATATCACTGACCCCGAGGAAAAGAAGGAAGCAGAACGTGAGAAGTCATCTCAAAAGTGGGGATGGGAGCAGCTCATTTGGTCGATGTGCAATGGTGACCTCACCAAATATGACCAGGTGATCAACATGAAGCTCGTGCTTGTGTTTAATTTCTTGGCGATGAGAAAGGAGCTGGAGATTTAATAGTCCAGTGCGTAGTTGAAATCTCCGTATAGCGGCACAAAGTCATAAATCACCTTGGGCTTTCTGCGCAATAAATTGCCAAGCTCCAGGATTGGGAATCTCTGAGCCAAATCAGCCACATACATTCCATACATTTCACCAATCAAGCCATTCATCTCGAGGGCATCATTGAATTTTCTGACCAATCTGAAGGGCGCAATGCTCTCGGTGCCGTTGTTTAGATATCCAAAATAGTAGGCGGCAAGGATTTCGATGCGGATGTTGCCCTCGGTTGTCACCTTGGCATTGATGCGCACAGAATCATACAGCGTGTATGTGTCGATGAGTGCTTCATCCTTGATGACTTTCTTGAGTGTGTTGGCTACTCTCCTTCTGAGGGGATACTTGTAGTTATATTCGCCAGTGTTTTTGTACCTTGCCATTACTTATATTGCAATCAGTCTGCAATTTGTTTAGGAATCTGACAATCGGTCCATGAATCCATGGTGAATGTGATGGTCATGAGCCATCCAGCAGCATAGTCAAGAAGGTCGTTGTTGAGTGGCACCAGAGCCGGGAAGCCTACCACATCAAAATCACGATCATCAAGATTGAAAGTGTAGTTCAAATACAAGTCCATGAGAATCTGATGGCAGTCACTCAGGATTGTGTTGATGTTGGCACGGTCCTTCTGGATGATGTCGAAGCAATAAATCTCCAGTGTGAAATCATTGGTGTTGTCAGTTGGAATCGCATCAATTGGCACGATGTAAACAATCGGATATTTCTCATCCTTGGTGGCGAAGTTGAAGAGCTGCTCTTTGAAGTCAGAGCCAACCTTTTTCACCTGGAGGTGTGCGTTATAGAATGCGATGATTTCGTTGATGAGTGCTTGGTAGCTTATCATAGTACTGAATTTTTCATGATTTTGTTGACCTTACTTTGTGTGGCTGTCATCTCGGTCTCACTGACCACAGCTGTGACCATTATGTTCTGACCTGACTCCATGCCATTCGGAGCACCAACATTGTTGGCTGCGTTGCCTTGGCCGAATAGATTACCAGGTGTGAATGCTGGCACGGCTGAGTTTGTTCCACCACCACCGCCACCACCTACTGATGGAGGAGTTGGAGCTGCACCACCACCTAATGCTTGCAATGCCTTGGCTGTGGCTGCGATGTTGCCAGCGATGCCGATTGCTGTGGAGATATTGTTGAGCGCAATGACTGGAGCTGCTGCTGCACCTGATGTGGCGATTGCTTGAGGTGTTGCCAATGCTCCTACATTCGCTGCCTTGTTGGCAATTATCATCTTGGCGATACCGATGGCTGACTCAGCGATAACTGCTGCCTTCTGCACACCTCTTGACTTTTCAAATATACCGGCAATCAATTTCACTCCTTGAGAAGCTACCTCGAGACCTTGCTGCTGAATCGCTCGCTTCTGCTCTTCGACTGCTGCCGCTGCTGCGATTGCTTTGTGATCCGCTGCTTTCTGGTCCTCGAAGGCTTTCATGTTTGCCTCACCTTGAATCTGAAGCTCCTTGGTGCGAGTGTCAACCAATCCAGCAACTATTGTCTTTGAGGTATTGGTAGCCAACATTTCGCTGGCTTCAGAATCTTCCTTTCTAATTTTGTTTATCTCAAGAGCTTGAGCTTTCTCAAGTGTTGTGACATCGAGATTGTATTTTTTAGCCTCTGCAATCAGTGCCGCATACTTGGCTTTCGTATCATCAATCTCAATTTGAGTTTGTGTTTTGGTTGAATCAGTCAGCAACTTGTTGGCTGCAGCAATCTCTTTTTGAATCGCTGCTCTTCCTTCCTTGTATGCCTTCTGTGCTGCCTCTCTCCTCTGCTTTGCCTCCTCTGCTTTCTTATCCTCTGCCGCTTTCTCTTCTGCATCGTCAGCAATTTGAATCAGCTTGCGCTCTTTTGAGCCATCCTTGATGAGCTTATTCTCTTCCTCGATTCGCTTGCGTAGTGCCTTGCGTCTTTCAATGCTGTCCTTGTCTGACAATCCCTTGAGTTCAGCATACTCACTGCGAGCATCTGCCAATCTTTTCTTGGCTGCGTTGCTTACTGCTTTTGATTTGTCCAGCTCGAGTTCAGTGGTGTCCTTGCCTGCTGCCTTGGCTTTGGCAATCTCGATATCGTATGAATCAGAGATGGCAGCAACTCGCTTCTCAGATGACTTGAATGCCTTCTCATTGGCTTTCTCCATCTTGCGAGCGTTCTCCTCTGCTGCGTAGCTTGTGAGCCCGAGCCAATCGGTAAGCTCCTTGAATGAATCGATGAGCAAATTGATTGGAGCCATCAAGAAGTCAATGGCTTTCTGGAGCACACCAATCTTATTGAGGAAGATTCCGATGCCGACCACAATGGCTGTGATGACTGCGACCAATAAGAAGATTGGATTGGCGAGAATCTGCATCCCGAGCTTGATGAATGCGCCACCCATAGTGGTGACAGTACTCGTGAGGCCCTTCAATGACTTGCTGATATCGCCAGCATTCAGACTACCAAGTGACTTGCTGAATACTTGAGCTTTTTGTGATGCCTCTTCGAAGTCGAGTGACATCAATGAATCCTTGATGCCGCCAAATGAGTTGGATATCTGCTCGAATTTAGACCCCGAGGCGAACACATTCACGGCATCATTGGCATCCTTGATTCTATCAGCTACCTCACCAGCTCGGGCAGCGAGAGCGGCCATTTGTTCCGGGTCAGATGCTTCTGCAATGGATGCCTTGAGTGAACGGAGCTCTGCCTTCAGTGACTGAACACCGGAGAGCTTGAGAGGAATTTCTATTTCATTAGCCATATATGCGGACTTCGAGAGGTGAGTTTCTTAATTGTGAATCAGTGTGTGCGTGATTCTGTGTTTTGGTTGTATGCACTACAATGTTGCCATCGCTGTTGACATAGGCAGAAGCAAGGTAGTCATGTTCTACATTGCCGATTATGACGAAAGTGTTTAGAGCATCGAATGCCCTGGTCGGCGTGCCGAGATATTGACCAGTTGCGGTGCGTGTCCAGGTGATTGCTCCGATGTTGTCAGCCAATACCACTGCGCTTGGTGCAGCAGTGCCGCTCTGCGTTAGCAATGCCACATAAGTCTGACCGACAGCAGCAGCTCCGTTGATTCGTGGTGTGATGATACCATCCTCCTGGAGCGTTCTGTTGTCACCGATGACCACGCCTCTGAGACCATCACCGATGTTGTTGCCCTCACCACGCACGATGACGTCAAGACCAGATAGGTTGACATTTGCCTCTGTTGATCGTGTGGCTAAATTGGTGGTGTGAGTTGTTGCAGTGATTGGCGGTGATGTGGGTGTGCCAGGATTCGTTACGAATGGAGCAAGCTCAATCTCAGTGTCGATGCTGATGAGCTCCACTTTGGTTGGCACCTCTGCATTGGCATCATAGTCGATGACCTTGTTGATGTTCCACCATGAGTTGTCGATGCGGATTTTGTCGTTGAGCTTCAGCGTCTGGATATCTGCCTCGGTCAAATGGAAGTAAGCCACCAACATCTTGCCGACGTTTATCTGGTTGACTGTCCTTCTCCAGTACAGATTGTAAAGGTTGTTCGCAGTCAGTGTGCTCGGTGTGTAGTAGTAGTAGTCGCACGTTGCAAAGTTGATGTCGAATGTTGGAGTGAGCGCATCATCAAAGTGACCAATCATCGGATAGGTAGTGAGACCGAGCTCACCCGTGGTGCCGTACTCAATCAAGTCCCATGGGCCGCACGTCTGCTCTCCACCATCATACAAGATGCGAATGTTGGTCTTGGGTGCTTCACCATTCAGTGACGGCACATAGGCATCGAATGAAGTGGAAACCACTGGAGTCGGTGAGAATATGAGCTCCTTTGTCTCAGTGTCACGCACATATTCGTTGTCAAATGTGTACTCAAGCTGACCATAAATCTCATCAGTCATCTGTGTATATACAGTATTCGGTGAGTCGTTGTCGGGCTTGTATGTGAGCTTGAGCTTCTTAGATGAGAGGTCGGGAAGGAAGATGAGATTCTGCTCCCTGTCCTTCATTAGCTTGGCCGACCAATCCTTCTCTGCTCCGCTGTCATAGTATTCGTCACGATGGCGAAGGATGAGCTTGTTGGGTTGGTCCGTATCAGTGTCAGCATAGAGGTTGTACATCTGGAAGATGGACTTCACAAAGTCGCTCTGCTTGATTTTGAGTGGCACATATTGGTTGATGTCCAGGATGCCACCAATCACTTGCACGTTTGCAGTTGGAAGTATCTTGATTCGCACCGAATTGATTATCAGCTCCACGTTTACGGGAAGAGCTCCAGTGAAATCACAATATCCGTTCTGCCATCCAACCACGATATTGGCTACTTGACCAGCTGTCAAAAATGGCGGCAGAGTTCCATCACTTAAAAGCGCAGCACTGCCGGTGACAATTCCGCTGGTTAGAGAAGTGACTCCCACTGGTATGATGCTTCCCTGGTTGATGACTTGCTCGGATGTTAAATTTGAGAACTGACCATTGTATCCAAGTATGCTGAAGCCAATCACCGGGGTTGCCTTGAATGGTGACAATGAGTTGAGCACAACCGTTGCATTGGTGTTGTCAATTTGGAATTCAAAGTTGACCTGGTACTCCAGGATGTAAGCCTCACCAGCAGCAGCATTGGTTGAGATAGGTACAGTGAATTCACCAGTGGTCGGATTGAATGACCCTTGCACGTCAGTGATTTCAGTCCACCCGGTAGCATCCTCTCGGTAGTTGTTGGCAATCGCTGCATCAACTGATACAGTGAATGGAGTGTTGTTCTCCTCCTCCACCAAATAGTCCTGGTTGTCGAAGGTGTTGCTATCTCCGTTGTATGGGATAAGCAGCTTGTCGAAGCGAGCAGATGCCAGGTCACTCCATTGGTATTGAAAGCCAGCATTTGAGAAGATACGATCAAGGTAAGTTTTCGCATAGATGGCTGGCTTCATCTGACGCACGTTGTATAGGTTGTCAGTGTCATACGGCAGCACATACTTGAAGCCATCAGTGACAGTGTTGTCGAATGTGGCCACGATGTCAGCAGCAGAGAAGGTGTGGTTGAGGTCAGTGAAGTCCAGAGCAGTCAGTTCCTGGTTGGCTATGGCTGTAAAGAATTCGACCCTCGTGTCTTTGATGAGGACCTCATACTCCACGTCTTGCTCATAGGCATCGGTCTGCTGATTCTTGTTGACTGAGAGCAGCTGAAGCAGTGCATCCTCCATGATAGGCACATTGTTCTGAATGACGCTGCACTTGGTCAGTGCGTTGATGTCAAAGGTGCCAGCCTGGATGTTCACATCATAGTAGTGGTTGAGCAGCTCATTGTTGTTCTTGCTACCAACCAAAGTGATGGTCTTGGAGAAGGCTCCGCTGCGCTTGGTGAGGTCACGAATGTCCCCGACTGCGAAGTTCAAAGGAAAGACAGTGCCTTCCTTTACATCAAGGAATCCGTTCTCAAGTTGTATTCTAACCATTTATGTTGTCCTGATTTGCGAGGCGCACGCTGATTGAGTGGCGCATCAAGTTCTTATTGCGTTGGTTGAGCATTTCGTATGCGTTGTTCTCCACTATACATGGCTGATAAGCTGTGGACTCAGGAATGTGTATCGGACAACCATCCTCATCAATGAGCGGAACACCATCTTCTGTGGTGACGTAGTTGACAATCTTGAGGAATGTCTGTGGCGATGTGACCAGCTCCTCGAAGTAGGTTGCCATCTCTTGGGTCATCCAGTTGGTGTTGAGGTCGATGCGCTTGATG
>Ga0136712_1000001_pt1 | contig 42221 bp, 11 predicted proteins | sample JTO19cmmetaG_FD_104914 | JGI IMG/M metagenome (GOLD analysis project Ga0136712, IMG submission 104914) | Freshwater bacterial and archeal communities from Indian Creek, Illinois, USA to study Microbial Dark Matter (Phase II) - JTO19cm metaG | ecosystem: Environmental > Aquatic > Freshwater >... | reverse complement strand
GTGTATCATAATGAGCAAATAGACTGGTCTGTTGGTGAGAATGGTAATGCATTTTCTAAACATACATTTCTTGATCCAACTCCTTTTGAAAGACAGGACACGGTAGGAAATGTATTTAATAGACTAGTTATTTTTGACGGAGGTCTGATTCATTCAGGCAATGATTATTTTGGTCACAATAGAGAAACTGGAAGACTATTCCAGATTTTCTTTTTTAATGAAGCATGATGGAAGAAACTGAAAAAATATCTCAAGATCTGATTACTTACATTACTTTATTATCAGCCATGCAAGTAGTACAAAATTGTACTCTTGAATTAGAGGGCAGCATTTATGATCAAGGTAAAGTAAAAGTAAAAACAAAAGAAGCTCTTATAGCAATGACTCATGCTAATGATAAAAGAAAAAGACAAATGTGGGAAAATGATTCCCTTATGTCAGCTACATTTATGCAAGCTATTCATATCATAGGAGAACAATTAGCAAAAGGTGATGGTACTGCATTAGCAAACATCACAGCTCTGACAAGACAAGGTATTGATTTATCTAAATACAAACTGGTAGAAATAGAAGAAGATGAACAAAGCAATGATTAAAAAGCTTATTATTGAAGCTTATCTCTCTGGTGCAGAATCTATGTACTGTGGGTGTTATCAAAGACCAACAAAAGCTGAGGCTAGAGATTGGTATGACCAAGAATATGGTGTAGAAGATGCAGAAATCACGGAAGATTGTGATTGTTGTGAAGAAGAAGATGATTAAAATAAGGGGAACTTAACGGTTCCCCTTTTTTTTTCCTTGTTACCTTCCTTGAGAATTATACTTCTTTTTATAATTCTTTGAAGATTTAAGTTTTGATGATTTAGTTTTTGCATGTATCCCAGGACGTGATACCTTTACTTTATCATACGTTTTTGCCGATCCTGTTGTTGTTTTTGCCATTTTTAACTTCCTCTTTTAGAACTGTTTTTAACCATATTTTCAAATTGTGTTACTGGATCACCAGTGCCTCCGGATAAACCAAATATCTTACCTAGTTTACTCCAAATCTTTAATTCCCCTTCTGCTTTCCAAGAATAAGGTCCTGAATCTCTTTTATATCTATCCATTTCTGAGAATGTTACAAAGTCTAATACATCTCCAAAAATATCAATATAAAGCACAACTGTGTTATACCAAGATGTTGTTGTTTGTGTAATCATTTTTACATAGTCATCTGATCCAAAGTTTATTCCTTTTACATTAGGTAGTGGAATAAATGCACTAGACTCTGCTTGTACACCCATTGCTAATAACAACATGTGGTTTGCTAAGAACCCATATGTATTAAAGCTATCTTCATTGATGGCACCAGATTTAGCTCTTAGTTTTTTCCATTTCTCATCATCATCCGGATCAAATCCAAATAACATTAATGATAATAAAGCAAGACCAATTGCAAAGAATCCTTCTCCAGCCATTTTTCTTACAGCACCTTTTTCCTGGTCTGTTAAATAACTATAGTTTTTAAAACCAGATTTCATAGTTTTCAACATTGTTTGAAATGCTGTTATATAAAAACCTTTACCGTAAGATGTTGTAGCCCAGTCATATCTGTCACCACCATTAGTCCATGTAATAGTCTTAGCATCAAAACCAAATCTATTCATCAACATTGGTGTAAACCATTTTCTCATGAAGAAGAACATTCTGTAGAGTAATAACTTATTACCTTCAGGTTGTCCCATTTCATCATATGCACCAAATAGTTTTCGTGAGGTACCTTGAATTCTATTCTTAAGTCCCATGAATAACTCTGACTTAGCAATAATAAGTTCTTGACCATCTTCAAGCTGCACTTCAGACTTAATCCTATTCTTAGCTTTAAGTTCATCAACAGTTATGTAATACTTTTTAGCAATTTCTGCTAAAGTTTCACCTTTAACATACTCATGATAAACTGCAAGATTATTCCATCCTGGGTGTACTCCTTTTTTAAGTCTAATGATTCCATCTTCATCTTTTTCCCAAGCTTCAATGTATCTCATTGCTTTCTTAGTACCGTCACCAAGAATTTGATCTACTTTTTGTCCGTACATAAATGCACCAAATAATGAAACTGCAACTTGCATCTCACCAAATTTTCTGTGCATATACATCCACTCCATATTAACTAGATCTTTTACTAGTGATCTCTCCACCTCTCTACCAAATTGGTCTTTAGATTTAAAGTTAGGATCAAAGATCTGAATCAACTGTGTAGATATAGCTCCAGGTCCTGTTTGATAGATACCTTTAGTTGACCATTCTAACATAGCTTTTTCTGCCCAAGGTCTTGCTAGTGCAATATCTTTAAGATTGATAAACTCAGCACCTGCACCTTCAATAATTAACTGAACGTAACCACCGTATTTATTCTTTAAATCAGAAGGAATATTAACAGCTAATGAACCCATAGCAGATAAACCTTGAAGTTGATTTATCCATTTACCAAATCCAGGGTGAGTTTCCTCAATACCCTCAACCATCTTACCATAGTACTCTCTTTCAATTAAAGATTTTACTTGACCAAGTCTGTTGTTGGTAGCAAACTTTTTCTTTGCATTTGTAAGGGCCCCTTTTAGACTATAGATGTTCTTATCAAACTTCTCTAATTCTTTAGGAGCGTTATCAGGATCCTCTAGAGTATCTAAGATACTTTGTACAAGTGGTAAACTTTCTAATAGTTTACCCTGTGTTTGTACAGACAATGCATATCTAAATAATCCTTGGAAAATATCAGCATCTTGTACATTGATATCTAAGTTATAGATACCAGATACCGGTACATATGATATTTGATTTCCATCAAGATCAGTATTCACTAAGTTGTTTTCAGGATTATAGTTTAAGTCATTCTCAGCATCCATTACAGATTTACCTAATGCTTGATTGTACCACTCCTTTACATTTGCCCCTAATTCAGAAAACCTCTGACCATAAGCACCTTTTTGCATTGCTTGGTATATATCTCCTTTTTTAAGAGCATATCTAGGCAGGTCAAGATATAACTTACTATAACTGCTTTGACCCTTTTGATTATCTAAATGATATTCTTTAATTGCTTCAAGTAACTTAAACTCATTACTATTAGCAGCTTGCATTTGGAAATACTTCTCATTCATGAATCTGCTGTCAACAGCACTGTATTTTGAAGACGGATCAAAAAGTCTTGGAAGCCATTGATTTTTATTGTCAATGTATTTACCTACGTAATCTGATTTTGCTTCACCAAACGGAATTGTTCTGAATTGATCTTTAACCTGATATCTAGAATGTCTTGCATTTGGAACACCCATAAGAACAACCTCTTCTCCGTTTCTATCTAAGATTCTAGTAAACTTAATGTTACTCTCATCTTTAGGTACAGAAACAGTATTAGCTTTTGTTCTTTTATATCTAGCAATATAACTTCTAGTTGGTTTATCATACTGTTGCACAACATAGTGATTAGTATTAAACCAACTTTTAAATGCATCATCAGCTTCTAAAATTTCTTCAAACTCTTCAGAATTGATAAAGTCATCAATCTCATCAATCTCCAGCTCTTTAATATTTTGCTTAGACAAATTATAATTTAATGTCTCTACATAATATGTAGTGGGCATGTTTACAGATAAGTCAGATAACTCAGAGAAGATATCTTGAATTCTAGCTGCATCTTCAGGACTGATTCCTTGGTCGTTTAATAAGTCTAATAGATACATGTATCTTTTAGATTCTGCAGACCCGGCTTGTAGTAATCCTTTTCTAGCTTTTTCTGATAGTTCTCTCAACTCTTCGGAGTCTTCTTTAGAGAGGCCTGTGGAGGAATCAAATCTAAATTTGAAATCTGCAATAGACTGTTCTAAATCTCTGATTCTTTCAAGTCTTGTTTTACCCATAGCATTGCTATCAGGTTCTCCTTGCTCATCTCTGTAACTATAGATTAGATCATTAATAGTTTGGAATGCTTCAGCTACATCAAATTTAGATTTAGCAGCTTCATTCATCCTAGCTTGTAGTTCTCTAAGTTCTGTTACTAATGCATTTCTGCTCTCCCAGTAACTAGGATCATACTCCATTCTTAGGTTCTGTCTTCTCCATTTCTCTAACTCAGCTTTAAAGTCTGCTGAACCAGGATAGATTCCTTTAGCTTCTAATAAATCTGAGAATTCATTGTATGCACTTTGTAGCAATCCTTCAATAGGTCTCCACTCATAGAATCCTTTTGTAGCTGCTCTGTGCTCTTGTAAAACTTCAGCAATACTTAAGTCATAAACTCCGTTCTCTGGATCATCTACTTTAGAAGTACCATCTTCATACGTAAGAGAATACAATTGTTGGAACTCTCTGAAAGCAGCTTGAATACTAGAGTATTTTTCAAATCTCTCGTACTCATTCTCCATACTGTTTAATAAGTTATTATAAGCTTGTAGCTTTTGTTTTCTTACAAAGTATGCTAATTTACCTACCTCAGACTTTTTAAAGATATCATCTTTCTCATAGAACTCTGGTACATATTCTTGCCACATGAAGTCTCTTTTGAATTGTTCAAACTCCATGATTGCATCAGCAATTTTTGTTTGGTCTTCTGACTTCTTAGCTTCTTCTATATTCCACTCTAATAAATCATAGTGATATCTATAATCCTTATATTTATCCAAGTAAGAGTAAACTTCTTTTTCAATAGGCTTACCAGTTTCTTTATCAAAGTATAGTATTTTATCTTTGAATGCAAGCTTTTCTCTTAACTGAATAGAGTTTAGTTTGCTAAATCCTACTTTAGGTAAAAGCTCTTCTAGTTTCTTTCTGAATTTCATTGATTGTTCCCAAACAACATTTTGTACCTGGGTTCTTTCATTCTGAATAAACATTGCTAATGGTCCTACTATAACATCATTACTTGAACTATAGCTCTCTAACCATCTGTTAAACCAAGTAACATCTTGAGCTCCTCCTGTAAGAGCTGCTCTAATCTTATCTTCATCAACAACTAGATCCTTGTATTCCTTGAGGAACCCTTTTAATACATCCGCGGGAACACCTCGTTGCACTAATGCATCTACATCAGCATCAGTAAGAGTTTGTTGAACAACTTTATTATATAAGTCATCTACTGTTTTCTCTAATTGATCTGCAGGGAATGTTTGTTTTAATGCAATACCAAGGTTACCTTTAAGTCTATCTTGAATATACTTAGACATGTATCCAGTAATTTCTACATAGAACTGCACATTGTTATTCTTAAGAATGTTTGCAATGTTTGTATTGATTCGTGTAATGTTTAATACAATCTCATTTAATGTTTGATAGAAAGGATTATTACTCTCAATTAACTTACCCTCTGGTGAAAGTGACTCATCAATTGCTTGAATCATTTTTAACCAAGCTTTAGAGTTTTGTTTATAAAGCATCAATAAAGCAATAGTACTTCTATTGTTTATATTGGTAGTGCTGATTCTTGAAACATCAAGTAACATGTTTTGGGTCATGCTGTTGATAGTATCTAATGTATTTACCAATGCTACTGCTCTTTGAAGATCTACATCTAGGGCCCCTTTAGCAGCATCTAATGCATTTTGAATCATCTCATCTTCTGTGAAACTTTCAGTGTCTACATTAAGATTGTCTTTTAGTGTGCTAACTACCTCACGTAAGTATCTGTTGGTTCCTTTTTCAAATAATGAATCCTTTAAGAATTTTTTTGATGCTTTGTCTCCTTTAAAGTTTTCAGCCTCAGTAAGAACTCTTCTATTGGTTTCATATATTTCCCGGACCACTTTGAGTTGTGACTCAGCATTGGAAAACTTGTTAAGTTCTTTTGCTCGGTCAACAACATTCCGTGAAAACATAACCAAATCCTCCTCTGTAATGTTGTCAGTTTTAAACTCAAAGTCTTTATCTAAGAGCATATCTGACAACTCCTCTAATGTAGTATCAACATCTAGTTTTGCCACGTTCACTTTTGATCCAAACAAGCCTCTCAACAACTGTTTGATAGCAGCCATTAACTTGTTCATGAAACTTTGGTAACCTTCTGTCTCTAGTTCATTATTGATTCTATTCAATGCTCTTAACTGCATAGCATAGGCAAGAACTTCTTCTTTAAATAAATCAGAGTTCTCTTCTAGTTCAGGATAGTTATTTAGTACATAGTACTTAATACCTTGACCTTCTTCTGTAGCTAATGCTTGATCATATAGTTTCTGAAATAGGATGTTGTTTGTTTTTCTCAGTCCCTGTAACACTGGGTGAGAAAATTCATGAAGTACAGTTCTTACATTTACATTATCACCTACTATATAAACAGTACCAGCATAATAAAATGCGGGTTCTCCATTGTATTTAACGGCTCTATTCTTTAAAATGTTTGCTGCTTCTTCTTGTGTAATAGTTTCAAATTGTGCACCAATACCTTTAGATAATCTTTGTGCAAGTACTTCAGCAATTTCTCTTGATCTTTCGTTTTGTAACTCATCAAGTTTTACATCCATAAATAATACACCATTAATCTCTTGTAAAGATTGATCTACTTTAGGATTATCTAAAGCTGGCATATCTTTAATCATCATTGCATCATCTGGTCTTGCATTATACAATTCCTGCAATCTTTCAAAAAGTTTTACATTAGGTTCAGCTCTAAGTACTCTATACTTTGCATCTCTCCAGTATGTAGATCTTTGTGGATCTACATGCTCAGACATATTAGTACTAAATAACTTAGTACCATCAGTTTTTAGACCATACTTTGTTTCAGCCAATGCTGTTATCTGATCATTTAACTTATTAAAAAGATCTTCATTGATGATTCTTCTTACATCATTTGTAGCTCCTTTATCTTGTAAAAACTTTATTGAATTTAATTGTACTTGACAAACCATATTATGAACATTTAAACGGATCTTCTTCTAATTCCAATTGTGTTAATATTTCAGCATCTGAAATTCCTTGACTTGCACTCACTAAGTCTCTCATTTGGTCATACATAGTAGAACCTGGATTAACATATTGAAACTCTTCAAATAACCTCTTACTTAAATATACAAATAATTCTTGAGGCATGGTATTAGGATCACCAAATCCATACTCTGGAAATGCAATTTTACCATCTTTTTCTTGAATTTGTTTGATTATATTTATTCTTTTTTCCCAAATGTTTTTTAGTGTTTGGTATTGGTCAGGACTAAGGTCAACCTGTTTACCATTTACAACACTTGCAAATAAATTAGTTGGAAAATTAATAGACATGCTAGGTACTTCTGACATAAAGTTAGATGCACCACCTAGATTAGTACCTTTTGCAATTTGCTCAGGTTTAATCTCATAGACACTTGTGTTGTGTACAAAGACTACGTCCGGATTATTTTTACCTATGTTAGTGTAATAGTATATGTTTTTAGCATTGCTATCATTATACATAAATACTCCTTCCTTATCTGTAGATCGTAAACCAAGTCTTTTTACTTCAGCTGTAGTATCTAGATTTGTAGAATCTTCTTCAGCTACTTGCTGACCTCTTTGTGGTGTAGGTGCAACTGTAGGACTTATTCTTTCAGGATTAGCATAATCCATACCTGATAGATAGTCTTTGAATCTATTTTTATTTAGATTAGTAACTGAGTTTTGTCTAATAAACTGATCATAGAAATTGTCCAATACAGTAAATCCTTTTTTGTCTAAAGCATCTGTAAATTTACCAACTTCATCTTCTACAATATTTAAGAAGTCTGTATAGTCAACAACATTTGTAAAGCTTAATTTAGTTTTGTTGAGACCTGTTTGTAAGAAAGCAAATGTGCTTAAGTATTTAAACATGTCACTAATTCTAGCATTCTCTTGTGGATCACTAACTTTTTGTACAGTTGGATCAGCCAATCTTTTTAGATCATTGCTATAAAGATTTGACTTATCACTATCAAAACTCTTCTCAGCTAATAAGATGTTGAATGCCGTTTCAGTTTTATCTGAATCAAGTTTCAGTCTACCCAATACTGGATAGTCTTTTGCAAGCTCAGGATTGTTTTGCAACAACTTAGACATTCTTACAGCAAAAGCATTGTCACTGTCTTGGAATAAGTGGAAGAAGTTATATGAATTATCTAGAGCTTTGATAGCTAATAGTTTTTCATACGTATATCTTACAGCTTTTTCATTAGATAAGTCAGGGAAGAGTTCTTTTGTAGTTTTTAGTTCCTCTTGGAATTCTACTGATGTAGAGTAGTCCGTTGTAAGAGGGTAGACTGATCTTAAGTACTCTCGTTCTGAAACAAATTTTTGATACTCACTAAAGTTTGTTTCTTCATTATTCATAAATGTTGATGGATGTAGTGGGTATAAGCCTCTATCTTCATAACTATTTTCTGCATCTGATCCTTCAATCCAAGCCTGTGATTTAAATTCTTTTTGTAACTGTTTAACATCTACATATAAAGTACCACCTTTGACAAATGCACCTCTCTTAAGTTCTTTTACAAGTGCAGTAGGAATTTTAGTCTCCATGTTTAAAGACATAAATCCTTCTTCAGCTTTATATTTTCTAAGAGCATTCTGTAAAATAAAACTTACAATATCATTTCTGAAGACATTGCTAAACATTTCAATGTTCTTACCAGGGAAAGTTGTTTCAAGATCATTTCTGATTTGATTCTTTCTTGCAATTAAGTAATCACTAATTTGCTTGTGATATCTTAATTTAAATAATGGTCTACTTACAGCTAAGGCCATAGGTCCGTTAAAGAAAGAACTGATGATAGAGTCATTCATCATACTATTCAAAATTTCTCTTGGAATTCTTGAATCAAACTCTAACTCCTCAATGTTAGCTTCACTTTGCTCTACATCAGAAAGAGTAGACTTAGTAGCCGTATCTGGATTAGAACTCATTTTAAGTGCTGTGTATCCAGAAATTTGTTGTTCTAACTCAAGATAATGTAAGAACATAGCTTTTGCAATATCACTGTCTTTATCATTGCTGTTGATAAGATCTTCCATTTCCGTTAAAGTAAATGTTTTCTCTTTTCTATCTTTAAAGTGATCATTTAATAGCTCTTGTCCTTTCAAGTATCTAGCATCATTACTAGAATTTTTAGCTAACTCAGCCTTATCAAAATGGTTTTTAATAACCTCAGATGCAGCTTTGTATTTTGCTAACCCTGGACTATCTGGTTTCTTATTAAGTACATCAGCAAATGTAGACTTAGCAAGACGTTGTTCATCTACATACTCTCTTACCAATGGATTGGATACAAAATAGATTGCTTCTTGAACAGGTACACCTGCTTTAACTAAATAAAGCAATGTTGGAGCTACCTCATAGTTTCCTTGGATAAAGAAGATCCAAGCATCTTTTTCAACATCCACCCATCCATTCATCATTTGAGAAATAACATCCCCTACTTTATTGATACCATCAACATCATATAAATCTGACATAGAGATAACTTCTTTGCCGTCAGCAGTCATCTTGTTATGTCTCAATCTCATGTTGCTCTTTCTCAACTCTCTTTTTAAAGTATATTCATCTGGCATATAAGCACCAAGTGAATTCATAATAACATTGAAAGTGTTTTCAATAGCACCAAGACCTAGAGTTTTCTTACCTACAATATTAGATTCGTGTTTGTATATATTATACATTGCTTCTAATACTCTTGTAGGACTGATTTCTCCAGTATTTTCTGTCATTTTATTATTCTTAGGATTGTACTCTGAAACTTTATCTGATAATTTATCAGCAATATCCTTAAGAATAAATGTACCATTTGGCATGATAAGAGATGCATAGTTATCAGGAAGTTCAAGAATGTTTTTGATATCTTCTATAAGTTCATTTTCTAATGCAGCTTTTTGTTCTTTAACAGCTTTGGCAAAATTGTCAGTACCTCTAAGATTTTTTATTGTTTGATTGTCTTTATAACTACGTTTAATCACATTACCATCCTCATCAAGTGTGTTCATGAAAATTGTAAGTTTATCAATATCAAAGTCACCCCCTGACTTAGCAACAATCTCTGCTGGTGGAATAATGATATTACCAGCTTGTGGTGGTAAGAATTCAAATACTTCAGCAAACTCCATAGAGTTAAGACCTTGTACAGGAATACGTACACCAACAAGAGTGATTGCTTTTCTAACAGCTCCTTCATTTGCATCTAACCAAGAGTCATCTTTAATTTTTTCATTCAGTCTTGCCAATGATTTGTCCATATCAAGTGTACCATCTTCTAGGTAAACTCCTACAGTTTCATCATTAGCATATTCTAAGTTGAATAAATTATAATATGATCCTTGCATTGCTATCATAACTTTTGCAGCAGCAGTATAACCATTTGCTTTTTTATGATATGTAGGTAACAAGTAAGTTGTAGAGGCCCATTTTTTGATCTCATCTTTACTTGCTTTTCTTAAATCAGGCTCTGTAAATTGATTTGCATACAAACCAACAGATACTTGAATCAATGGTTCTCCTGTAACCTTTTGCTTGATTACTCTCTTGTTAATCATAGAAAGTAATAACTTCTCTATTTTAGCAGCTTCAGGATGGAAAGAAAGATCATGAACTAAATCACCATTGTTGTCAAATACATCTATAAACTCAATAAGATCATCACTCAGAACTTCTTCTCTTTCAAGATTAGTTCTGATCATGTTTACTAGTTTTGCAATGCTTGACTTATCTTTAGCTTTGTATTCACCAGGAGTAGTTTCTTCATAACCCATTTCTTCAAGAAGCTCTATCTTTAATAGGTTAGTGTATTCTTCTACGTGGTCAATGTATTTCTTAACTCTTTCTTCTGTAATGTCTTGATATTTTGTAGACTTGATTTTACCTTGTTGGTAAAGACCTTCAAGGATCAACTTTCTCAACTGTGTAGAGAAGATTGATTTACCTTTATAAGTTGCATTTACCTCTGTCTGATTTTTCAAAAACTCAGCATAAATAGTATTAATTGTAAATTTTGAGTTTTTATCAAACGTACCATCAGGATTTAATACAACATCACCTTTTCCAATATGACTTACTTTAGAACCAGATTCAAATAGAACATAGTCTATTTGATCTTTCATCATCTTTTCATGTAAGTCATACATCGGTGTACCCTCTTTCCCTACTCCAGGAATAATAGGAGCAAGTGAGAACTTATGGAAAGAGTTTACAGGAAGACCTGTTGATTCTATATTTCCAAAATACTGTAACTTGTAAGGAGGGAAAAACTCTACTACATCTTCTGCAGTAATGTTTTGACCCATAGATACTTTTCTATACAACAACTCTTGTTGATCACTCCAGTTACCTTCTAGATGTTTTAATCTTCTATAAGTCTCAAATCCTACAATACCTTGACCATCAGCAATTTTCATCTGTGGTTTATCAGTAGAAAAATACTCAGATGCTGCTTTATCAGCATTTTCTTTTGCTAATTTTCTATTTTTAGTTCTTGCATAGATTGCTTCTTCAATTTCATCTCTGTACTCTTTGTACATGACAGAATTAAATTGCATTTCTTTTATGATTGCTGTTTGTAAAGTACCATCATAATTTCTTACAGCATAGCCTCTTCTATCAGCATAGTAGTTCTTCAAAGAACTAACATAAATCTGTGCTCTTTTGTCTGCTCTAAATCCTTTACCACCAGATGCAAGACCAGCATTACGTTTATGGAATTCTTCTTTAGCATGATTGTATTGTACTAAATCTCCATATGCAATAATAACAGTCTCCATTTTGTGAATGAAGGAGTTATAGGTATAAGCTTTTACTAATGCAGTTTCTATGTCTTTTTCAGTAAGATCTTCATTTGTAACTTTGATTCTTTCTATTAATCCTTTATCTACATACTTAGCTTTTTGAAGTCTAGTATAGTTAGCAGCTGTATCAATATCAAAGTATTTTTCAACATCTTTTCTAATTAAGTCTCTTAAAGTTGGATTGTTATCCAACTCAGTCATTAGATCAAAATCAGATAGTTTATTATCTGAAGCTGCATCAATTATAGAATACAATTCTTTTTGTGTAGTTGGTGAAAGGATATCATCAAATGCAGTAAATGCTTGTCCAGCCATAACTGCAGTTTTCTTACCATCTTTTCTTTTCACTTTTCTATTGTATCCAGCATAATTTTCAAACTTATCAATATCCTGTTGGAATCTGAAAATTCTATTAGCTTCACCAGCTAGATAACCTTCAATAATATCATATGACTTGATTGTACCATCAGCATAAGGTAAGAAAGACTCCATATCAACATAAAGTTTAGAAGCTTTTTTACCATTATATGTTTTGATATCACCATCAATAGTCATACCCATAGCAGTGTTTTTAGAAGCATGTCTCATAAATTCCTCAACACCACTTAATAACATCGTATGGAACTCTTGTAGATATTTACTAGTAGCATCCATTGATGCTGTAGAAGTACCTCCTTCATTTCTACGGCTTACCATCTGAGTACCGGCTACATTTTGTAATGTAATTTTTGCATCAGAAATCTTTTGACCATACGTTGGAGACATAGGATCTAAATCAAATATAGAATTTAAAAGTTTTGAGAATGGGCTAAGTGTATTATTAGATTCATTCAACCATCTCATGTGTTTAAATCTTCCATTTGGATCAGCCTCAGCTGTTGTAAGTTGTTGCCAGTTGTCTGCGTAATTGATAGCTGTAACTATTCTTGTAATAGTATTATCAACCATGTGCTCCCATACTCTGTTTCCTTCAGGAGTTTGCACACTAAAGTTTGAATAACTGTCAGAGAATGCATTTTGTAGTCCTGCTAAAGCTCTGATTCTACCTCTTACTTCATCACTTTGTGATTGACTATCTCTAAGTGATTCTGGAAGACCATTAAGTAAATATGTAAGTGGATCCTTTTTAAATAAGAATGCATCTGCTGATGAACTTTTATTTACTTTTTTGATCACCTCGTACATTCTATCAATACCAAATGTTGTACTGAATGGAGTAGTTCTGTTGTTAACAATCTCTTTGATAGCAGAACTAGACTGATCTAATACAATACCAATTGCTTGTAAAAACTCATTAGCTTTTCTGTAGTTAAATCTACCATCTGTACCAAACTCTTTTACAATTTTGCTTGTGTTTAGTATGTTATTACCATACTTATCTTTTGATACATATGGATTAATTGTACTATCTGCAGTAACAAAGTTAGATTTCCAATCTTGGATTACTTGGTATACATCAAAGTTAGCTTTTGCAACACGGGCTTCAAAAGATTTATTTATACCTTCCTCACTTCTAGCTTCTTCCTTGTTTAAGTTAAGCTGTACATAAGGGATTCTTGGTTTCTTAAAGTCTTGCCAGAAATTAGTTTCAGAAGAGAACTCCATTGGAGTATACTGACCTAGGGCAGTTTTCTCATTAAAGAAAGGATTTGGTAATAACTTTTGTAATTGTTCAAGCTCAGGATAATTTTCAGAATTCTCAAAGATTCTTGAATACATATCCATTTCATCAAATGAACCTTCTAGTATTTTAGCAAGTCTATTCCATGTAATGTCAACATCTTGTAATACAGGGAGGCCAAAAAGACCATCTCTATTAGTTACAATCTCACCATTTTCTTTAGATACTTTAAAGATACTAGCTAATAACATCATAGTGTCTTCACTAGCAAGTTCTTTAGAAGAAATAGTGTTACCATCATTTAACTTAAACAAGTTACTCTTCTCAATATTACTTGGATCTTCAATCTCAATATACTGATCTCTCAATACACGGTATCTAGACTTCTCAAGATGATATGCTATAACATTGTTTTTCTCTCTACCGTCTAAACTGTCTGTTAGATTACCAAAATTAGATGTAATTTTATCTAACAGCTCTAACTCTTCAAGAAATTTAGGATCAGTAAGTAACTCATCATCTGCCTCTAAATCAGCAACATAAGCAATTCTTAATCTTTCAAATCTATCATAGATATCTCTGTAAAGATCTTTCTTATTCTCAGGATCCTTAAGAAGTTTTAATGCTGCAGCTGTAGTATTAAAGTCTCTATTATGAGCTTGGAATATAACAGACATCATACTGTCCATTGCATCAGCAATTTTCTTAGACTCTTCTAATGTAAAATTATCATTGATGATTTTGCTTCTGTTCAGTTTCCCAAACATAACATTATCCATAGAAGGTTTTAAACTTGATAGAATGCTAGGATTTTCTGAGGCTCTGTACAATTTGTCAAATAATTCTTTAACAGACTCTACATCTTGCAAGCTTGTAGCAGCTTGTTGTTTAGTAACTTTACCAAAAAGCTTTTGGATAAACTGATAAATCTTATCAAATAACTTACCTAAGATTCCTCTGACTTCTTTTTTACCTTTTGATTTAGCATATGCTCTAAACTCTTCAGCCAAAGACTCTTCTATATCAAAGAAACTTTTTCCTTTGTACTTAGCTAATGTTTGTACTTCTTCATAAAGTTTGATCTTCTCATCCTTAGTTAAAAGTAATTGAGAGAAACCGTGCCATGCTTCATGATAAACATCAACCATAGTACCACCATCAGCTTCGTATAAAGTAATACCATAACCAGACCAGGTAGCAAATGCATCTGAGTTTACAATCTCCGTAACTCTTTCAAGACTAATGAACTTACTCAAAGGAGAGTTATTCCACCATGATTCAGCTTTTTGTCTGTCAGACTTAGATGTAAATACTTTGTCTAGGAATCTATCACGTAGCTTAGATCTATCTAACCCTTTCTTTTTATATAAAGCACTGTTAGATGAACCGTTAATGATATCATCTAGTAAGCTTACTCTTGTTGATGGATTGTTTCTAATGTTTGTTTCTTTAGCTTCAGCTTCTGTTTTAGAAGGTGTCTGTGCTGCAGTTACTGGTTTAGTACGTGTTTGTTTTTTAGGAGCAGGCTTTGGTGCTTCTTTATCAACCTTTGCTTTAGGAGCAGGTTTTGATTGAGTAGGTTTTGGTCTACCAACAGGAATAATCCCATCAAACTCAACAGTACCATCAGGTATTGCATAAGTAAGATAAGCATTCATACCATTCTCATAAGCATTAGTCTCAGTTGTATAAGTAACTTTGACATATGGTTTAATAGCTTCAAAATAATCTTTAGAAGATTCAGTTATCTTATCACCTTCAATAGAGTATTCTGTAAAAGTTTTACCCTTGTATTTATTATTGTATTGTACGTTAGCTGGCCAAAATTCATCTTTAACTTTGTCTTTTGGTCTAGCACTCAATAAATGATCTACAATAAGTTTTTTACCAGTTTCTGTATAAAGAACATCTTGAGGTATCTCTTTACCATTTAGTTCTACAAAGAATGTTTTCTCATTATTTACAATAAGAACTTTTGCTCTAATTCTATCTCTGTTATATGGAAGATTTGTTTTGTATCCTGTTTTAGGATCCTTCATTAAAGCATTATTGATAAAGATTTCAAAGTATGCTTTTCTTTCATCTGGTGTTAACTCTCTACCTTTTAACTTTGCTGTAGTAGTTAATACTGTTGCAAGTTGTTCAGCTAAAGACTGATCAATGTCTGATCTTTGTAAAAATACTTCTTGGTCAACATTTAATCCTCCAGCTTTAGTTTTCTGAATGATAACATATTGTTTACCAGTATCTTTACCAGTTGTTATACCAGTATAGTTTTTAATATCTTCTTCAGTAAGACCTGCTTCTTCCAAAGTCATAGTCTTAACTGCAGTTCTTGGTATACCAAATGTTCCTCCTAGTATTGGAAGAATGATTTGTAAATCACCATTTGACTCTTCAATTAATTTTCTTAACTGATAAAGCTCATTCATTTCTCTGTCTTGACGATCTTTGATAGTCTTAACTAATTTTTTAAAGTCAGTTTCAGTTACTTTTACTTTACCATTGCTTTCTTCTTCAATGATGTCTGCTTGTCTTCTAGCAATAACTTCTGGTTGTACAAGATTATAATGACGATTGCTTCTGTTAGACAATAATAATTTACCGTCAACAAGGTTTACTTTTCTAAGGTACTGATAAACAATCCTACCTTCTGCAGGGTTGTCTGTAATTGTACCATCCGGTTTAAAGTATACAAGACCTCCTTTTGAATCTGTAACAACAGCAGCTATACCATTATCATTTGGATTCTTCTCTAGGAATGCTCTATCATCAGCAGTTAATAGTTCAGGAGAAATATTTCTTGTTAACTGTGTAGTCAAAGCAAGTATTACTCCATTATATTCAATCTCTTCTGTACCCGTTCTTTGTTTAGCTATCTCTACTATAGCTTTAACTACTTCAGAAAATAGTTTCTTTTCAGGATCTATGTTGTTTCTTTCTTCCTCAGATAAAGTTTCTGGATTTCCAGCATATGCAATTTGAATAGATGTAGCCCAAGGGGTTGATACCTTAGCACCATTGTCTTCATTAAATGACCAGAACTCCTTCTCGTCTACTTCAGGAACAAAGTCTTTTTTACCTTTGTTTGTATTTTTAATCTCAGAATCAATCTGCTGCTTGCTCTTTTTTTTAGTTGCAATATCCTTTCCTACCTCAGTAAGATCAGCATATCTTTTTCTCATTTGTGCAAGAGCAGTAAAATCAAAACCATTATCAACTAGATAATCATTAGCTTCATTGTCTTGAGTAACTAAATGGAATACATCAGGAATAGCTTGTGCATATAACATAGCTTTAACTTGATCTCCTGTAGCTTCTTTTACAACATTGTATGTGTCTTGAACAATTTTATTCAAGTCAATTGCAGGTAATTCAGAATTACCTAATCTATCAGTTACTTCACCATAAAGTACTTCATATAAATCTAATACCTGCTCTCTATTTAAACTACATGCCATTTTAACAAGTTTTTGAATTTTCAGCTAATTTATCTAATCTTGATTTTTTATCAGATGCTTTTGATTTTTCTTTTGCTTCAGCAAGTGCTGCTGCATCATTTTGAATATCCTTGATAGTATCTTTTGATTCATTAGAATCTTCGATATCTACAGGAGTTATTTCTACATTTGCTTCAGGTTGTGTTGCTTCCATAGTTGTTTTTTCAAAATTTTCTATAAGTTCTGCTTCAGTAAAATCTCTTGATTCTTCAGTCTTAATATTTTTCAATTTAACCGAATCTTTATTCTTTTTTACCACGATAACTTCCTCACCAGAGAAGTCTGTAAAGATAGGATTTTTACTTATAAGATACTCATCCACAGCAATATTTTGAATAGAAACAATTGTTTTTAATTCCTGTAATCTATTGGTATAAGCATCTCTTATAGCAGTTGTATCTTGATCATTTTTTACAGCATCCAGAAATGCTTCTTCATAAACTTGCTCAATAGTATCTAACGTAGCATTGTTTATTTTTTCAACAGAATCTAACACCTCTTCAAACTCTACAGGTTCTTCAAATGTTTCACCTAAACTTTCTTCTCTTGCTTGTTTGACAAGGTCTTCAAGTTCCGTTCTTGTAGCTGGTCTAGAAACTGTTTCTGCTGGTTTTCTGCTAGACCTTTCATTCTGAGGTACACTAGACCCTTTCTGTACTTCTGCTGATCCTGGCCCAAAGACTTGGTCGGCTGCTTCTTGTTTTTTGCTGATTCTTCCATTCTTAGTTAAATTAATTAATTGCATGTCATTAAGTAAATCATTCAATGCATTAATTTGATTAGTAATATCATCTACTATATCTCCACGATTAATTACAGTGTAACCTAATGACTCTAATTTTTGAATAGTGTCTTTAGCCCATTTTGTAATAGTGTTTAGATCTGACTTCTTTAAAGCTTGCACTCCACTCTCTATCAAAGTATCTAATGCATCTGGATATTCAGCACTCAGTATTTCTGTTATTGCTGTACCAATATTACGTGATAAAGATAAGTTATCTATTGCTTTTAAGTCTTGTGTTTCATTTGCTTTTGTAGTATTTCTAGTTAATCTCTGAAAACTATTTGGCAATCTATTCAAAGCAAAAATGTAATCATCTGCATTCTCTCCATAGACAAACATTTTTTTGTTTGATTCAGCAAGAGAAACTCTTTTATTATTAAGTTGTTTAATTTGATCTTGTAGTTTGGCAATCCTGGTAATCAAAGCATCTCTTTTATCAGAGTCTATATCTTCTGTAGAGACAATATTACGGAGGTCTCCAATTTTTTGAGATAACCCACCGATCTGTTTATCAATTTTACTTATTGCTTCATCATTAGACATATAACTTAAGACAGTTATAGTTCCAGTTTTGTCTCTTAATACATCATACCTTACACCATTTATTGTTGCAATAGTATCATCATTATTAGAGAATGCTGCATTAACTACTTTACCGTTTACAGTTGAAACTTGACCAATAGATTCAGTTGGTACAACCATACCTAGTCCAGCAGCACTTAATTTTAATAAACCATTAGATACATTTTTACCATCAATCTTTATTGGAAAAACTTCAATAACTCCTTCAGTTGATTTAATAGCTTCAGAAATCTTTTTAATATTACTTTCAAGTTCAGCAATATAATCTGGATTACCAAACTCACCTTTTTCTACAGCTAAGTTTGCTTCTAATGCATCTAGTGTAAGTTGTAATGTAGATATGTCATCATTAATAACAATCTCAACTCCAAATTCTGCATTTGGCATTAGTACTAATTTACCAACTCGACCATTATAAATAACAGCTTTATTTACATTTTCTCCAATTCCATTTTTAGTAGGGTCAGATTCTTCAATACCCACAGTTACAGAAGATGGTTTTGCTTCTTCTCTCTTAATAGGTGCTTTAATATCTGGCGTTGTTTTAGTGATACCGTAGTTTTCAATTTCCGGTAAGTATTCTAAATCAATTGTGTCCTTTCCATCCTCTACAATAGAAGCAAGTTCGATGTCATTAATGTAACCATCAATAGTTACATCAATTTCAAACGGCATTAACTTCAAGTCAGGTGTAATAGCAGTATTATTGTGGAACATGTAACCATATATAGACTGTTGAGCACGGAAATATGTAGACTTATCTTTAAGTTTACCTGTTCCAAATGCTGTCCATTTATCTTTACCTGCAGTTTTAATATCCACAATAGCAACTGAACCATCTTCTCTTACTAAAAGTAAGTCAAGCTCTCCTGTTACACCATTACCGTCTCGTAAATTTTTATCAAATAGTTTTACGTTCTCTGATAAGATAGTGTATGTACCATCTACTATACCAAGTCTAAACTTAGTGACAATACCTCCAGGGTTACTTGGTGTAACTGGTGCAAATAGTTTATCAAAAACTTTTCTTGCCATTACATCAGATATCTTAACCGGTCTACCTTTTATCTCTACTTCAGAATCATAATCAAATTCTGAGAAATTAGATTTAGTTCCTGCATTAGGGGTAAGGAATACTCTGATTAGGTTATCCACCACGTCTCCAGCATCTGCAAACTCTCTGAATGCTGTTTTTGAAACAACATTTTTTAAATTTTCATATGTAGGTCTATTACCTAATGCATTCTCAATTGTTTTTAATTTCTTTTCTGATCTAAATACTTTCCATCCACCTTGTGATTGATAAACTTTTCTTTTAAAAGCTTCCATAAATAATCGTACTCTATCTTCAAGTACAATATCTGGATCATTAAAGAATTGATTAAACAAATTCTCAAGTGGAGCAGCAGTAGGATTACCATCTGCATCAACACCCGGTTTCAATGGATTGTAAATAAAAGGATCTTTACCTAACATCTCAGTCTCAACTTCTTCAGCAACTTGAGTAGATCTAGCTGGCATAGGATCATTAGGACCTCTATCTCTAAAAGTTCTACCTATGACATTACCATCTTCATCAGTTACATCAACAAGTTCATCTTGTTTGTTAATAACATACTCTTGTATGATATTAATAGTTTGTTCTGCAATGTTTCTAGGTTCTGATGCAGTTACTCTTGCATTAAGATATCCAGTTAAACCTTCTATATCATCTTTAATGTTTGAAATATCTTCTGGAGTCAACTGTATATATTCACCCTTCTTTTTAGGATTAGGATACTGACCATCTTCTAAAAACTTTTGGAATCTTTTTACTATACTTGATATAGTATATGTAGTTGTTTGAGCATTGATTTTTGTATCAATAAACTTTAGAGCAGGAGGTTGAGCCAATCTTTGAGCTTTATCTAATGCATTTTGTTTAGACTGCTCATTAAATGATTCAATTAAAGAACCTTGTGTTTCTAACCAGTTACTTCTAAGTCTATCATACTCAATTGGATTATTTACTTTAATCTCTAATGGTTCCATTAGAACATTGACTAAATAATCATCAAATGCTTTTGTTATTTCATCTTGAAATTCTAAATCAAAATCCTCAAACTCAGTTTTAGTTGTGTAAGTATCAGGAGTATTTTCATCAACACCTTTCTTTTTGAAATCATTTTTTACTTCAGCAATAAGGTTATCATACTTATCATTAATAGCATCTATTGCTTCTTGATAAGCTAAAAATTCTCTTGTGTTTTTTACATCAATAGTTGGAGCTGCTGGTTTTTTACTTAACTCAGTTTCAATTTCAGAAAGTCTTGCTGCAGCATATTCACCATATATAACAGATTTAAGAGCAGCATCAATTCTTGTATTAAATGCTTCTTGTTGATCATCTATATCAGAAGTGTCATACTTTTGAGATACATCAAAAATGTTTTTATTTTTTTGTCTATCATTCTTTTGTATTTCTTCTTGCTCACTAAAAAATTCTTGAGCATTAAGACCTTGTTTTTCTAAAACTTCTGTAGCAAGAACTTCAGCAGCTGCTTGAACATCTACATAATTATCAGAAGCTAATTTATCAATAGCTTTTGTAACTAATTCTTTTTCTTTCTCAAGTGCTTTTCTTTCTTCGTCTGTAAGTTCTTCACTAGCAATACGTTCTGATTCTTGTTGTAAGTATTCTTCTTCAGTTAAACCGTATTTTTCTTTGAACCTATTCTCATATTTAGATCGTTCAGCATCTAATAAATCAGCTCTTTCATCCTCAAGTGTTTGAATTCTTTTATCAAGTACTTGTTTTTGTGTAAGAGGATCACCAGCTGGTTTTTTCTCAGAAAGTTCAGCAGCTTTTATAAATAATTCAATGTAGTCTTCATAAACAATAGAACCTTTGTTAATCATTCTATTATTTGTGACGTCAATAAAATACTCAGGTAAATACCTTGGATCTTCTGACCATTTAGAAAACTCTTCTAAGTCAACAAATATTCCTTGATCAGCCAATGTATTTAACAAAGTGTTTTTTTCAATAGCTGATATCTCTTGATTTACAATGTTTTTAATAACTTCCTCTCTATTATTATAAAGATCCTTCATAAACTTGAAGTTTCTCATAATATGCTCATAGAACTCTCTTGGGTTAGATAATAAATTTACATGTTCAGCAAGTCTTGCTGATTCATTTCTTAATACATGTGTATCAAGTAAACTATCAAATAAATCATCAATACCACCTAACTCTTGCAATTCTTGTTCTAACTGCATTCTTTTATCAAAACCACCAGCTAAACCATTTAATAAATTAGCAAATGATTCTTTATAATCTAAGAACTCATTACTTTCTCCATTGTCATACTGTTTTACAATTTCATCAATACTTGCTAAAGAAGCATCTTGATCTGACATGTCTGGATTTTCTCTTAATATTTCATTTTTAATATTATCAAGCAATGTCTTATTGACAAATAAATCTACAAGACTTTCTTGTCTTTCTTGGAAATTAGAATATAATTCAAGAAGTTCTCTTTTTCTTGATGCTTCAGCAATTGATTCTGAAGTGTTAAAAGATTCTAAGTTCTCTATCTCAGTCTTCAACATCTCAACTTCTCTTTGTAATTTATTAGGATCCGTCAATGTTGTAAAGTCAGAGAAGTTAGATTCTCTAATTGCTGATAGAGAAGATAAAGTTTCGTATAACTTCTTTTCTCTTTTTACATTGTTATCAAATGACTCGTGTAAGAAAACATAATTATATAATGCTTGATTATATGCTTTATTGTAAATCTGAGCCATTCTATATTCTTCAGTATCTTTTTCATAGTCATCTAAGTTGGCCATGAATTTCATTTTAGATTTAGCAGTGTCCCATCTAGTAGCAATCTTTTTAGCATTCTCTAGTGACTGATCAAATCTTTCTAATGCCTTAGTACCTTGACCAGGAGCTAGACCCCATGCCTCTTCTAAGTCAGTTGCTGAAGCTTGTTTGTAATTTTCATAATGGTTTAAGAATGAATTAAAGGTTCCATTTTGTAATGAACCTAATACTGCAGATTGAAAAGCAGCAAACTCAGTATCTCTAATTTCTTTTGTAGTTTGATTTTCTGGATCATCTATTATTTTTCCTAACAGAGATTGATTAACATAGTTGTTGATTCTGTCATCAAAGAAATACTGTGGATTTTTATACATAGTATTTAATTGATCTACTACAGTATCAGCTAGTTCTTCTCTACCATCTAAGTACTCTTTATAAGCAGCATCTTTTTTAAGATAATCATTGTATCCAACAGTTGCATATTTTTTAATATGACCAGGAGCTTGTAAGATAGAACCCATTAAGAATCCAGACAAGAATGTTTCAAGTCCTTGAGAACTGAATTGTTTTTTTACTGAGTCACCTAATAAAGCAGCACCGTATCTAAAACTTCTTGCATCAGGATTATTATATGTTTCTACATAATAGTTTTGTGTAGCTTCCTGTAATACATCTTGAGCTATTTCTTGACCACCTTCTACAACATTTGCTTTAAAATAATTTAAACCAACTTTACCGTATGTACCAGGTTTAGCCAAAGACTTAATAGCATTGACTAAGTTTACTCTTTGTTTAACAAACGTACCTTCTAGTGCAGTCTTACCTGGTTGGAAAAGGATTTGGAAATCTTTCCCTACATTAGTAACCACTTTACCAAAACTAAACTTTGGTGCTCCTTTTAAGAAACTAGCATTAGTAATTGAAGGAAACACAAGTTTGTTAGAAAGAAATATAAGAGCAGTATTAGAAGCTGTATTTAAAAATGCACCTTCAGATGATTGTCTCATCATACTCTCTTGTTCTTCTAGAGTAGGTCCTTTACCATTATGGTCTTGTACAAATTTATTGTACAATCTATCATATGTCTGAGCTCTTGTGAATCCTCCCTCAAGTTTACCTTCAGAAAGAGCCATGTTCAAGTTCATCATGTCATGCCACAATGCACCTGCAGTTGTTGCACTCCTTGCTAAGTTTGTAAGGTTGTCAGTATTCTTTAACTGATTGTATGCTTGTAATGTATTCCCTAAAGGGTTAATGAAGTTACCAAAGTTTTTAGCTGAAGCACCAAACAACTCTTTTGCTTTACTTAAGTTAGAATAGTTCTTTACACTTGCTAATAATTCTTTTGTACCTTTAGCAGCTTCAACTAATGATTTAGGAAGGCTTCCTAGTTTGTTTAGGAAAGTAGATCCTCCCTCAACAACTCCAGTAGCAGCATTTCCACCACTAAATAAACCACCTATCAGAGCTCCTTCTACAGCACCTTCCATTAGGATACCCATAGAATAAGCTGCTGAGTTAAATAAGTTTACTGTAAACCCACCAACACCACCTTTTGATGATGCTCCAATAGCATTAAAGTATTCATAGTCTCTTGCACTTTCAGCACTAGCTTCAAATAAACCATTACCGTCCATGATACTTTTGTAAGAATCAATAGGATCCATGAATCCTTTAGTCAACATTGGCCATGCAGCATGTGTGGCCCATCTTGTTATATCATCTCCAAATGTTGTATTCTGATTGAATAGAGCTTCATTATCAATAAGTGGATGGAATCCAATCTTATTGTATGTATCCTGACCATAAGCTTTATACCTTGCTCTAAATGTTCCTTTAGGAGATGCATCAAAAGCATAAGGTTCAGCATAGTTACCTACGTCTGTCTTACTGTTTATTTCAGACATACCTCTATCAAGCATAGCACCAAAACCACCTTGACTAACACCGTTTATTCTATCTGCTTTTACAGAAGAAGGGTAATAGTCTGAAGATATACCTGCTGTATTATCTTTAATATAATTTGTAGGATTAGCAAAATTGTCTTTCCAATTGATCTTTGGAGCAAGAGGTTGATCTACAGATGCTGGGTTTAAGAAATCACTTTTAGCCATCAACTCATTAAAAGCAGATGGTTGATTGTCTAAATTCTCTACAGTATTTAAGGTTTCTTCAGCCATTTTAATTATTTGTTATATTGCCAAAAAGGACTAGTAGTTATACCACTGAAATTTTGTTGAGCATTTTGAATAGCTTTTTGATCTCCTGTTTGATGGATTCTTCTAAACATATCAAAATTCATAGCAGCTGCTTGATTTAAAATTGAATTCATATTTTGTTCTTTTCCTTCAATTTCTCTACCACTTCTAACATCTACTCCAAAATATTTATAATGTGTTTTTTTAGAACCATCAGGCATCATCTCATAGAATTCTCCTACACCTGAGTAATCTCCAACTCCTGGTGTTTTCTCAATAGTATATCTACCATTACCAGCAGGATCAGTATACTTAATTGGCCCCTGTCTTAGGAGGACTTCTGTTGGAGTTGGGAACTGTTTTGAAAATAATGGATTGCTGTCCCAAATATTTTTAGGTGCAACGAATGTAATACCATTTTGGTAAATAGCATCAATCTTATTTTTAAGAGCTTTTTCATCTCCACCATCTGCCATACCTTTAATAACCTTTTCAATTACATCTCTCGGAGCTGTAAGTTTCATAGATCCAAGCTTAGTACTTTCCATTGACATAGTTGTAGCATGAACCATAAAAGGTTTTAATTCAGGATCTGAATTTAATCTTGATTGAAGTTCTCTTACAATAGCCGTTGCTTCATTTTGTGTAACACCTGTATTTTCCCAATCCTCATCTGAACCAGGTAGTTTATTTCCATTAATAGAAATTCTAAACTTGTTTTTATCTTGATTCCAGTTTGTACTTAAAATAGTATTAAACATTTGAGAAGCTGACTGATTTCCTGGATCCCAAGCAATACCTGGAGCAACCATCATAGTACCGGTTTCTGCAGCTAAAGCTACTTTATTACCAGATCTTTGAGTTCCACTAATAGGATATGTTTGTAAACCTGTTTCAGGATTCATATCTTTTGCAAGTTCTTCAAATGATTGATCAAATACATCAGCTACCCAAGAAGCTTTATCTTTTACAGTTTCTCTACCATCACCTAACATTCTTGGAAGTGCTGTTAATGGAACAACATAGTTATACCATTTTGAATCAGCTTTTTGATTTGTAGATTTTCCAACACTAAAACCTAGAATAGATGATATTTGTGCATCTACTTCAGGAGCCATTGCTTTAAATTCATCTGTATTACCATGACTATCTAAAGCATATTTAGACATCATCAAGTTTACAGCTTGTTGAATTTTAGCATCATTAATATTTCTGTATGCTTCTGGATCTTTAGTTTTTACATTACTTACAATGTACTTTAAATCCTCTGTAAATTTATTTCTGATTTTATCATAATTGTTATTTCTAACAACATTCAAAGCATCATCAGTTCTAGCAAGTTGATCTAACTTAATCATAGACTGATCTTTAAAATACTCTTGTGCCAATCCACTTCCAGAGTGTTGAGCAGTCCAACTTTGCATCAAATTATTTACATTGTATATCTGACCTGAGTTAACAGTTCTAGTTGTAAATCCATTAGGATCAGCTTTATAGCCACTCCAAATTTGATTCCATACTTTAACAATGTCTGGTTTGTAATTTTTACTTCCTTCTTTTAAAATTCTTTTTGCAGTTGGTTCACTTGGATTTAATTTTAATACAAATTGAGCTAACTGAGCAGCAGTAAATGAATCACTAGTCACACCATTATTGATAAACTTCATCAAGTTGTTTACCGGTTCAGTAGCATTTTGACTAATCATTTGATCTCTCATGTATTTATTTGCTGCATCAAGAGACATTTCTTCAGCTGTTGTTCCATCTGGTGTAACCATGTTAATATTAAAACCTTGACTTTGAGGGTTTGTGTTTAATTGACCATCTTTAGTAAAGCCCCAATATCCTTTTTTAACATTGTAGTCTACAGCTTTTTGATACATTTTTGCTTGATTTGCCCTATCTATTTCAGACTCTCTATCAAGGTGAGCTTGTTGTTGTCTAGCTCTAGCATGTTTGTCTCTTAAAAACTCTAAACCTACAGGATTAGCTTTGTATTCAATTTCTTGATTAAGTGTTGCATAATTACCAGATGCTCTCATTATATCTTGTTCTGCAAAAACAGAAGCAAAACCAGCATCTACTTTTAATCTAGCTAATTCTATGTCACTTAAAATATCTTCATCATAACCTTGTGCTGCACTTGTAGATTGTTTATCATTAATCTGATCATTTAACTTTTGTGTATTATCAGCTACAGCAGTGTTAACAGCAAACAAATCTTCTAATGATCTACCATAGTTACTTTGTTGTGGATTTACATTACCATTATTCACATCTTTTTCAAGATTACCTTGCAAACTTTTGGTAGTATTTAAGTCATCTTGAGCCTTAACATTTTTATCAGAAGCATAATTTTTTAACCAATCATATTTTTCTTTAATGTATTGTTTCTCTGCTTCTGATTTATTACCTCCAAACTTAGATGCATTTTGATTAGCATAGTTCATTCTTTCTACAAATGCTCTTTCTCTATACATATCTTGTATATCTGGTCTATTTGCATACTCAGCCATGAACATATTCTGAAGTGTTGGTAATATTAACTCTCCATTTTTCTTTCTTACTAAATATAAACCAGATTGATCTGGAAGTTGTGATACAGCTCCTACATTAAACTTTTTAGCTAAGTCCATGTATTCTTGAACAGCATTTACAAAAGGTGTATACTGAGCATTAGTCATATTTAAAGTACCTTCTAAATCAGCATCTTTAAACATTTGTCTTCTTAACTCTAAACCTTGAATACCAGTTCCCCACCATTGTTTTCTTTGCTTTTCATCTTGAGAATTTTTTAATGCATTAGCTGAATTGTAAGTATTCTTCCAATTTTTAGTCCAAGCCATATCTTTCATAAGATACTTATCTTCATAAAAAGGTTTGAATACTTGCATAGCTTGATTTACATTCTGCTCTAGAGAAAGGTCAAGTCCGGATACTCTTTTTAAATTAAAGTCAATTTGTTTTAAAAGCTCATCTTTTTTCTTGATGTTTAAATCATGTGTTAAGTCAGCACCATAAAGTTGACCATATAGATTATTCAGTGATTGCCAGTTTGAATCATACTGAGTTTGTTTAGTCTGCATCAAGCTTCCGTAGAAGTTTAAGTCAGGCTGAAACGGCTGATAATCTGGTATATAATCTGTAACCCCTTGTAAATACGTTGCCATAATTTATCTTTGTGTAAATCTATTAAAATTTTTTAAGTTTACTAAACCTTTAAAGTTTATAGTAAAAATGGAAGCCATGAACTGATGTCAATATAACCACTATTGTTACCTATTGAACCACCTCTTTTTGCTTCTTGTTGTGTTCCATACATAGTGTTTGCCATATTTGGATCTGGTGCAGTACTTGTTTTACCTGACTTACCTTGTGAATTCATAACTCTTGACATACATGCTGAATGATCTGTTGCATTAGGATTGTTTTGTTTACACCAATCCATTGCTTCTTGCATTGTCATTGCACTACTAGCACCTTGTCCATTAACTGTTTTAGGAGTTGGATTAAAAGCCATTCTTCCACCTACAGTAGGATCAACTTTATAGTTAGGATACATCTGATTTAATGCATCTGTTTTCCACTTATTAGTAATACCTTGAGTATAATAGTTTCTAACATTGTTTCTCATTGCTAATTTAGCATTGTCAAACTGTTGATTAGCAACTGTATTTTGATCATATAATCTTTGATTAGTTGCTTGATTCAACATACTACTTTGATTCCTAATGTCATTTGCTTTTAACTCAAATTGATTAGCAATATTAACATTAGCATTATTATACTTAGACAATATATCAGCAGCATTTTTAGCAGCAGCACCCTGAACACTTGATGATCTAGCAGACAAAGCTTGAGGTCCAGCAAACTGTGCCATAGCATTTGTTTGAATAGCTGCTTGTTCAGCATTAGCACCAAGTTCTCTTGTAGGATCTTGAAATACTGGTCTTGGTACACCCAATGCTACTGGAGGTGCAGCTGGCATTCTTTTCTTAAGACCCATTAGATCTCCAAATGCTCCTGTAGTTTTGATAGTATCTTGTAACCACATTCCAGGAGGTTGTCCTGGTACAGGGATAGTTGAATCTTCTTGACAAGGAGGACAATTACCATTTGCATCAGCAGTCATCTCTATTACAGTACCATCAGCTTTTTGACATGGACATGGTTTACCTTTTGGTGGTTCACATGTACAGTTACCTTGAGCATCTTTTGGTTTATAATTAGGTTTATTTGGATCATCACATTGACATGGTTCTTCTCCAGGTACATCCTCAAATTTTAAATCATGTACAGCTTGAATTTCTCCTTGTGTTGTGTTTGTATAGTATGCATCAATAGGAGAAATGTTTGTTACATTCATTCCTTTCTCATCACTGAAACCAACTTGTTTACCATAAGGATTAAATCCGGAGAAACTTGTAATACCTAATAATGCTGTTTGTGTATCTTCATCATAGTTACCTGGATTTGCATCAAGGTCTTTCATTAATTTATCAGCTGCAATAAACCCAGCCTGTTGTATATAGGCTTCTTCAGCATAAGCATCATCAGCTGAACCTGATAAGTATTTATTACCAGCTTTATCAGTTTTTACTTTTCTTTCCATAGGTAAACCCATGTCTTTTGAAAGCTTATCTAATGAAGTAAAACCAGATGACTCAACTTTTTTATACATCTCTGTGATCTCTTGATCAGTTGCATTTGGATTTGTTTGTTTTATAATACTCTTAAATCCTAATTCATCTCCATCAATTTTACCATTTTTATTTTTATCTGGTTGATCTTCCATTGGTCTTAATTCACCATTTCCATCTTTGTACAAATGAGGACCAAAACCTTTTACTCCAAGTTTATCACCGTAAGTTGTAGTTTTCAAGTTACGTTCTTGCATTCTAAGATACTTAGATACAATCTCGTCATCAGTTAAGTCGTTAGGATCTTTTTTAAATTTCTTTTGATAAGTTTCAGAATATGAATCTCTTTTTCCTTTGTATGCTTCTTGATCAGCTAATGTTCCTCTTACTTGTTTTGCAAATGCAGCTTTAGCTTTAGGATCATTAAATGTTTGTTGCATTGCTTGAAATGTAGCAGCAGCAACTTGGTTACCATTCCATTTATCTAAATCAGTTCCTGTATATTTATCAAAACCTGTAGCAGAAACTTTTTGCTCTACTCTTCTACCATCAGGTTGTATAACATAAATTTTTTCTTTACCTCTACCTCCTTGAACATAAGCTCTTCTTAATGCTTGTTTAAACTCTTCATCTGTTTTATAATCAGCACGTTTAACTTCAACACCATCTCTAGCTTTAACCATACGTGTTATAGGACCAGATCCAGGAATTCTTTTTGGTCTACCTTGATAGTTTTGAGACATACCTGCACCCATTGACATACCATACTCTGCTTCTGGTATATCATAGAAAGGCATATCATAACCACCCATAGACATTCCATAGGCAGCCATTGGTGGTGCCATTTGTTCTTCTTCCATAGGAGGTTGTTGACCCATTCCTTGTTCTTGTCCACCTTGACCTTGAGACATAACTTCTTGAATAAGACCTACAGCCTCTTCTTGAGCTACACCCATTTGAGTAAATATTTGCACTATAGCTTCAGGTGGAAGACCATTCTGTAATAAACTCATAACAACTTCAGCAGGTTCAGCACCTCTTTGTAGAGCACCTTGAACTTCTTGCATAATCTGCATCATCTCATCTTGACCACCACCTTGTTGTTGACCTTGAGCTTGTTGTTCCATCATTGCCATTTCTTCAGGAGATGGTTGTTGCATACCTTCTGCAGCTCTTCTTAATCTTCTCATACCACCACCATACATCATCATCATCTCTTGTTGAGACATAGGTTGTTCTTGAGCTTGTGCAACTGGTTGACCTTGATTCATTTCTTGAGCTTGCATCATTTGATTTTGCTCATTCTCTGATTCCATTGTCTGATCTGAATTCTCCTGTTGTTTCATTTGTTTCTTCAACTGGTCATTCAATACACTAATCTCTTTAGATGGTAAGATCTGTTCTTCTGTAAGACCTCTAGCTTCCATACAAGGTTTAGCAACAGCAGGAATTCCTTGAGGAAAACCTTTCATTGATTCTTGTGCCAAAGCTAAACATCCTAACTTAATGACATATTTTTTCATCATTAATTCAGCAGACTTTCTTTCTATAGCATCAGTATCAGGATCTTCTAAGATTTTTCTGTACTTCTGGATATCATATTGTTTAGCAAGTTCTGCAGGAGTAAAAGATTTACCTTTACCTGTTTTACCAAACATAGAAAGTACATTAGGATCTTTTATCAGCATACCTCTAGTATCACTGAAAATAAAAGTATCTTCTGGTAAGTTTAATGGAACACCGCCTGCACTATGTCTTGGACCTTTAATGATTTGTTGTTCCGGCATTCCATCACCATTGATGTCTCCGTATACAGTTTCACCACCCTCTGCTTCCAAGTTAGCCTCATCTCTAGGTACTGCAGTAATGTATTTACTTGCAATAAGTTTTGGTTTTCCTATATAAGCATTATAATCTGCTCCACCCATTGCTGGAACATCATTTACTAAAGCACCTTGGACTTGGTATCCAGTTTTTGCTTGAGGTACTTTTTTAATTCTAACTTTTATCATCGGGTTCTTTATAAATATTCAACTTGTCCTCCTGCTGCTAAGAATTGTTCTAATTCTTCTGGAGTCATATATACTTCTTCGTCATCCATGTAGCCACCATTTTGCATGTAACCACCATATTGAGCAGCATTACTATTTGCATAATTACCAAATGTTGCTCTACTGTTTCTGTCGGATCCCATTTCATCATATCTAAACATACCTGTTTTAGAACCAATATCTCCCCAGTCACCTTTATCAGTTTGAGTAGATGCCATTACATTAGCCATTGGATCAAACTTGTCTAACAACATGTTATTTTCAATAGGTGCATTCTGTGCTCTTTCATACATACCTAATCCAAAATTAGCTGCACTATTAAAAGCATTAACTCCTGCTTCACCATCAAAGTTTCTAGCTGTTTTACGTTGTCTTTCTACACCAACATATTGATTTTGATTAGGTGCAGGTGTGGGTTCAGGTGCTTGTGGAATAATTTGTTGACCTTGACTACCTACTGTATTACCAGTATTTGCAGTTTCAGCATAAGAACCTGTTCCAGTCTGAGTTATAAAACTAAATGGGTTTTGTTGTTGAGGCATTTTATTTGGTGCAGGAGCTCCAAACAAATCATTTTCAAATTGAGATTGTTGAGAATATGGATTATAGCCTGATTGATTTTGACCAGCACCCATACCAAAGCCAGTACCAACTTCAAAAGCACCACCCATTCTTTTAAAAGAAGGATTTTTAACTCTATCCACTAAACTTTTTAATGTACCATATGCATTCTTTACATTATCAACTGCATCTCTAGCACCATAATAAGCTTGATCAGTCTTGTATCTAGCACCACGTCCTTGTTCATATCTCTCTGCTTGTCTTAGATTTCTTTGACCACGTCTAGTTTGTTCATCCCATTCTTGATCACTAAATTGAAATCTTTCTTTTGCTGCATCTTCTAAACGATCTCTTCTACTTGTCTTTTCAGGTTTCTCATTATCCTTGTAATTAACCATAGACCAACCATCTTGAAGTGCATCTTTTACCATTCTTTTAGTAATACGACCAGGATTAGATTTGTTTCCTGAACCTCTACGGTTATCTAACATACCTTCAAGTTGTGCTAAATCACCCATAGGAACTCCAGTACCATCACCATCAACTTGATAGATATCAATCCATTTTTTTCTACCACCTAGCAAACCTTTCTTGGTTGTATAACTAGCAACAGGTTTATCTGGAATAAGACCATTGTAAGATCTACCATCATTTAAATAATATGGAGTACCCTTTTGTTTAACCCAAGATCCAGCTGATCCAACTATTGGATTCCATGGTAATAAGTTACGTCCGTAACTACCTGGATTTGGAACTTGTGTAAAGTTATAATTCATTTTTGCTATAGGAATACACATTTTATATTTATCATTCCAAACAGTACCAGGACCACACTGAGTCTTTTTTGGTTGCAAGCTTGCACTTGAGTTTAATACACAAGCACTTCCATTCCAGGTATATCCTGCTGGACACTTCTCAGTACTTCCTTCTTCTTCTTCCTCTTGACCTTCTCCACTGTAAGCAGCATAATCATTCAAAGTCTTATTATAGAAGTCAAGATAGTTATCATAATCTTCTTTTCTAGAAGGGTCACTTTTCCATGATTCAAAATCTCCTTCTGGATTTGCAGCTTGCCAATCTTCTTTTTCTCCTTCTGCCCACTGATCAAATGGTAATTCATCAGCCACTGTTCTATGTTCTCCAGCTTGATTTAAAATATTTATACCATCTCTAGCTTGTTCTAGATCATATGGTTCATAGTATTCACTCTCATCACCACCATATATAAATCTAACAAGTGGTTCTTTAGCATCCATATCCACAAATCCTCCAAATGCTGCAGTAAAATCTGTATTCATTTGTTCTTCTTCAGCAAGATTTTCTTTATAACCATCTTGCATCAGCATGTTTAAAATCTTTGGATTGTTCTGAGCATTCTTGTAAATATCTTTTGATATAGCTTTATTAGAATTATTTTTTAATGTACTAATAAAAGAAGATTTCATGTTAGCAACATCATTTGTCAAAGTATCTTTTCTATTACCTTGACCTAAAGTTGCATCTCCACCTTCAGCATACATAGAAACCATTCTATCAATAAATCTATTTTTAGAAACACCACCTTTTGCAAAGTCATTTGGCAAAGCTACATTTTGTGTATTTGGATTTACAATATTTGAATCTTGATATCTATAGTAATTATAATCACTTGGAGTTTGTCCTTTTAAGAACTTCATACTATCAGGTGTCTGTAATGTATTTGGATCAACAGTAACTCCTTCTCTAATAGGAGTAGGATCTAAAACTCTACTTGGTCCTACATCAGTACCACATGTACATTTACCAAGAGCATTTTTAGGTTGGAAGTTTGGTGCATTAGGATCCTCACATTGACAAGGATGTGCTAATGCATCATAAGTATTATAACCAACATAACCTAAACCACCACCAATAAGTGTAGTCTTTAAACCTAATCTATACTTATAGTTAATAGCATTCTTAATATCAGATGCTGTTTGTGAATAAGGAATAGCAGCAGGATCTTGAATGTTTGGTCCAAGAGCCATGTTTGCATAACCATATACAGGTTGATCAATATTTTCAATTCCTTTTGCACCAGTTCTGAATAATTGGTTTAATCCAGTTGTTCCATATGTTTCTAAACCTCTACCAATTTTTCCTCTATTACTTAAATCATTCCATGTAGTTGGAGGTAAACCTGTTATATCAGTTCTTCTTACACCATTTATATCATCAAAATAATTAGGAAATGGAGTACGATTCATATCTTTTAAAGTTATATCACCCAACATTCCTGTTAATGAAGAACCAATTGGTCTTGTAACTTTTGATTTTGTTTGAACACCTGTTGTTAATGGATTACCTAATGGATCAAATACATTTAAACCACCAGTTTCAGGATTTTGATTATAATAGAATCTGTTTTTAAATGTAACCTCTTTAGCTTTTGGAGGAGTTGTACCAAAAGGTAAACTTTGATTAGGACCAAAAGTATATTTTAATTCAAAAAATTTATTTCCTGACTCATCTTCCCCACCAATAACTTTTGTTTGTGGAGGATATACACCACTAACTAAGCCCTCATGTCTAGACATAATGCTGTTAAGCTCTTCTAATGTAAAAGGTTCATTATTACCGTACTGTAATTTACTAATTAAATCTTTAACATCTGCTTGATCTAATACTAACCTATCAGCTTGTAAGCTACCATCAGTTCCACCAGCATATGTTCCGTTCTGACTAAACACTCCTGTTTTTGGAGTAGCTCCATTAATAACATTCCAAAGTTCAGTTCTATTCTGTGTAAATGGAGTAGCTAATTTTGGAGCAAACTTTCCTCCTACATAAGGTAACCTAGTCATTGCATCACCAATACCAGTAAATACAGGTAAAGCTTTACGTACTGTAGATATATTAGATAAAGGATTAGCTTTGTTAGCATATCCAACAGTTGGTATGTACTCAGCTAATTTTTGAAGTGCTGATTTAACAGGAGGTGTTTCTAATCCTAATCGTGCTTGTGGTAAATATTCTTGTGGTTGATAAGAATCAGATGAACTTCTGTAGTCACCCAGATAAGATGCTAGATCTGGAAATGCTTGCATCTCTTGTGTACCTGGTGTCATAGCAATTAAATCTTCCATAGAGAAAGGTTTTTCTTCAGGTGTTCTTCCTGGAGTACCATACTGACTCATTACAGCTTGTTCTTTACTTGGTTCTTGATTAGGATTCATATCTTCAAATTCAGGATACTCTCCACCATCATCAAAGTAACCACCATATTTAAAAGCTTCTTCCTCTTCATCCTGTGTCATTTCCAAAGCAGAATTCTGATTCATCTGTGCATCTTCTTCATCATATAGACCACCATCAGATATTGCTAATTCTTCTTGTTCTGCATCTGAAGCTGCTCTTTCATTTTCTTCATCTGCTTGTTGTTGTGGATCAACACCTGGTTCTGGTTGAGCTTTATCTTTAACTACTTCAGGATCTACATAACCTTCTTCAGCAAGTTTAGACATAGCAGATTTAATAAGCATCACAGATGTATTCTCATCTAATGCATACTCATTAATAAGTTGATTATATAAAATATCAGGTGTAGCATCATTTTTTAATGATATATAAACCTGATCATATATTTGATTTAGTTTAGCTGGATCCATACTTGGAGCTGCTACTTCCATACCCATTGCTGCTTTTTTTAAAAACTCAGCAGTTTTGTTATAGTACCCTGGAGTTTCACCTGGAAGTGCTTTTCTAATCCTTACTTGTTTCTTCATAACATGTTATATATATAAATATACTAAATTTTAATTTAATCAATACACTTTAAAAGTTTACACATCTTCAATAATGTAACCATCTTCAATGTACTTATCTATTTCTTTTTTAGATAAATTAGTTACCACACCACCTTTTTTATAATCTCCTCTAAACCCTGTATTCCATCTGTTCATTAAAGACTTTTTATATGCTTCCATATCTAAATAATCTTCAGCAGACATATTCTTCAAATCATTAAATTTAAAAGTGGGATCAATAATTCCAATTTGATTACCTTTACCACCAGCCCATATACGCATATCTAATCCAGAACCTTCAATACCCTTTCTACCTGGATCAGCAAAATAAACCTTATTAGGATCTAAATTATGACGTACTCTTCCATCTTGATTATATATACGGTTTTTACCAAGTATATACTGCTCAAATAAATCTTGCCAGTTTCCTGAATCAAGATCCATATCTTGTTTTACTTTAAACTGATAACGACCATATTGTTGTGGATTAGGAGTACCTGCAAAATATAAACCATCCATTCTAGACATATCTGGTAAACCTGCTCTATAACCATATTGATCCATAGGAACACTTGTAGCTTGATAAGCAGCTAAAGAAAGAGGATCTTCCATATTAACACCTTTAGCAATCATGTTTTCATATTCACTTAAAGGATTACCACTTGCTATTTCATACATATTATATTGACCATGGTTTCCATAATTATCTAATCTATTCCCTATAGGATGAAATTGTCCAGATACTTGTCTAAAACCTGTTCTATCATAGTCAATTGCACTTTGCATAAATTTCTTCAAACTCTCATCTGACTTAGCAGCTTTTAACATATCTGCTCCCATAGTCTGAGGTCCTGCATAACCTAATTCTTTTAAACCCTGAATAATATTTCTTCTTTCTGTAAAACCAGGTAAAGTATTTATAATAGGAGTGACTATTTTTGTTGAAGGTTTGATAGTACCACTTAAACTTTCTGCAATAACTGGTAAACCAGTTCTAGCTTTAACTAAACCACCATTATCATAACCAAGTAATGGATAACTACCTGTTCCAAGATAACCTTTGGGATTTTGTTCTAGTATAGAAAACTCTCCTAAACCTAATCTTTTACCTACTTTATTTATAGGATTGGTTATAGATTCATAAATTGGTTTTGCTCCAGTAATATTTGGATTACCTAGAACAAGACCAGAACCAGGTGTGGCTGCATTGTATACACCTGTAAATCTAGAAGGTATATTACCAACTGCTACAGTACCAGGAGTACGTAATGAGTTTAATGTTTGTAATGTACCTACAGCAGGTTTTATACCTTTTATAATAGGAGCTGCACCCAATGCTCCTTCAAATGCATTTAAAGCAGCAGTTCCGTAATTACCTTGTTGAAAATTATCATAGGCATTAGAAATATTTTCTGGAGTTTTTGCTACAAACCCTGCAGTAAACAAAGGACTATTAAATGCTTGTAATCCTTGTTTCAATCCTTGCTTTAATCCTGGTGCTGAACCTAATGCATTAAAGCCTTTCATGATACCTCTTTTTGTACCTATATCAAATAACTCATCTCCTACAGCACTTAAAAATTCTCCTTTGTCATAACCTTTTCTTAAATTGGTTCCAATCTTAAAAGGATTTAAAGCTTGAAGCAAAGTATAATCTCTAATTATAGCAAGAGGATTATCATTAGGCATAAGTCCTGCATTCTCATCACCAAATTTTTTTGCAATATCTTTTCTTGTTTCATAACTTTGTGCATTATTTCCCCACATTTCTTCACGAGGATTCATTGCAAAATATGCAGCATCAAATGGATTAGCTAATACATCTCTTATTTTAGAAGCTGTAGTGTTTTCATTAATACCAGTTCCTTGTTTTATTGTGTCAGGATTTAGTTCACGCATAAGCATAGCATCCACACTACTGTTTAATATATCATTGTAGGTTTCCTTTTTATTACCAGTTTTTTGTGTTAGTAATTTTTGCATTGCTTCATCAGGGTTCTCTTGAAATGATTTTAATATTTCAAGTTTACCTTGTTGTGTAGAACCTACTTTATCTAATGCTTGTTTAAGAACTTGTTTAGTAGCATCTGATCCAAAATTACCAATGTATGCTGCATAAGCATCATTAAAGTCTTTAGCTTTAGCTGTGTTTGCAGCTGCTAGTGCATTCTTTTGATTTAAAGTTTGGTTTAATGATGCATTGTTTTGTCTAACATTAGCCATAGCATCATCTTTTGCAAAAGTAAGTCCATCATACTGACCTGCTTTTCCATACTTATCCATCCAATCTGAATAAGCTTTTTCACCTCTTTCAGTTTTTTGAGATTGATAATTAATAAAGTCTCCTAAGTTATTTGTACCACTATGATATCTTTTCTCCCATGCAGCCATTGGATCATCAGATTCTAAAAATATTTTACGATCCTGATCAACCTTAGCTCTATCAGTTCCAGGTAGAGAATCCATACTTGAAACAAGACTTGCATATGCATCATCTATTATTTTATTTGTAGGTTTTTCAAATGTAGACTTAAGTCCAGATTGTGTTCCTATTTTAGGAGAGAGTTCTTTTATAACTTTGTCTACGGGTTTACCTTGCTCAATAGCTTTTGTTAGTATACTTTTAGTTACTTCAGCTTCATAGTTAGCTTTAGCTGCTCCCATTAAATCTCCAAGTTGTTCTTTAACTTGTTTAGGATCTAAACCCCAGTAGTTTTTAAATTGATCTGCTTGAAAACCATTTGTAATAATTCTATCTTTAACTATGTTTAAAGGATATAATTCAACAAAGCCATCTTTCTTATGGACTAGAAAATTTTTCTTAAGTTCCTCTAATGTTTCTGGTGAATACTTAGATTCAGATTCCCTTACATAAGGTTCTATTTTATCTTGTTTCTTAGATTTAGCAAATGTATCTAGATATCTAGCACTGTCATCTGCAACCCATCTATTATGTTCTTCATTTGTTTTACTACGTATATCATTTATGTCTTTAACTAAACTTATTTTTCTTGCTAAAGATTTAGCTTCAAAGTCTTCTTGTTCTTTTTTCATCTCTGCTTTAGAAGCAGCAATATATTCTGATTCAGGTAAACATTGTCCATTAAACTCATACATACCTGGAGGACATCCTTCACCTCTCATATAACCTGGCAATGATTCATTCCAATATGATGGTTGCTGTACTCCTTGTACTTCTACCATAGGGGTATTATCTGATTTGACAATCTTACCTTTTTTAGCTTGTGGAATACTTGTTATTCTGTACTTTGCCATTACTATATTTTTTCAAACGTATAACCTAATTTTTGTAACTTCTTCATAGTAGCTTCATCTATCTCATCTCCAAGTTCATAATCAATAGAACCTCCTTGTTGAGCATATTGCATATCTTCTTGAGAATCATTTTTTGCAATATAGTTAAATAGATCTTTTAATCCTTGATCATCTTTTACAACTTTAAAAAGATTGTATAATGCATTATCATAGTTAGGATTATTTCTATCTAAAGCACCACTCTTCTCTGCCTCAGATCTCCAAGCCTTAATATCTTCATCTGTAATAACCTGTGTTGGTTGAAGACCTTTGCTTTGTCTTACTTCAAATATTAAAGACTGTATGTTATCTTGACTAGGATCTGTAAGATAATCGTAATCCTCACGAGCTTGTCTTTTTTCATCACCTTTTAAATGACCCCAACCTTCTTCAAAAGATTTTAAATTAGGTTGAATAATAATTTGTTCAGCAGGTAATATTTTATCACCATATTTATCCCAAAGTCTAGTTCTTTCCTCATGTGCAATAGTTGCATTTAATTCTTTTGGATCGGACTTTAAACTTTCTTTTAGTAATATTTTTGAAGCTTCACCATCATCATTATAAACCAATTCTCCCATTACACTTGGATCATCAGCAATTATATCTGTGTATTCATATGGTACAGATTGATTTAACTCTTCCAATAGTGGAGATTCAGGATTATATGCAGGTAAAAATTGTTTTAATGTACGTTCATATGATTTATTACCTATTTGATCAAAAGGTAATTGTCTATTGCTATACCAGTTGCTAAAATAAGAATTTGCATTTATAGGTACTATATTAGGAATATCCTCTACCATAGGTGAATCAGACTCAATTGGTGCAGGTCCTCCATTTCTTGCTTGGTTTAAAGCACCTCCATATTTTCTTTCAGCATCTATTAACTTTTGTTTATTACCAGTAGTTAAATATTCTTCAAATGATTTTACTATTTTCTTTTCAGCTTCGTTTTGTTGTTCTTGATTTTTTGAAGCAGCTTTCAAATATGACATTATCAAAGCATCATCAAGATCTTTATATAACTCATGCTGTTTTATTTTATTTACATCACTCTCATCAAAAACTGTTATCTCTCTTGGATCAAAAGCACCTGTAAAACCTTTATCTCTTAATGCATCAGCAGCTTGCATTTGACTTGTTCTAATCAAATCTTCATTACCTGTTGGATTAAAACTAGTTCTTAAAGCTTGTTCATATTCATATGCATTTTGATAATTTCTTGGATCTACACGATTTATTAAACCTACTTTTTTTATAAAATCATTTGTCAATGGTGCATTATAATTTATAAAGTTTTCAGGATTATTAAATAAAGCTTCTGAAACATATGGTGTAAATGTCTTAGTTTGAGGCACTAAACCATAACCACCTAAACTACTCACTCTAGCGGCAGATGTAGCAAAGTCAGGATGTGGTGTTAAATACACACCACCTTCTTGATTACCCAAACCACTACCTCTAAAAGATCTATCAAAATTTTTAAATGATGTTTTATGTCCAGTTAAACCACCAGTTATTATTGGTTGATTACCATCAAACCTGATTGGATTGTATCCACTATACTGAGTTAAGAAATCACTCTCTAACATAGGAACTGTTTCCAATAGTTTTTTTGTTTGCTGTAAATCTAACTTAGGCAATTCAAACTGAGCACCTGGTATAGCAGCTGGTAGATTAATCTGATTTGATAAACCTTTTAAATAATTATCAGCTACATAGTTTAAAGCAGGTAGATTTTTACTTACAGATCCTAAACTTCTAAGTGATTTTATTAAATTAGAATTTACTGCTACACCTAATTCAGGCCCAACTACTTTAGCAACACCACCTAAATTATATCTTCTAGTAAGTTTATAATTTGGAATTCTTATTTCACCTGTATTACTTCCTGGAATAAGTTCTAAATAAGCTTTATCTGTTAAACCTCTACCTTGTAAATCTGCATTCAGTCTACTAATCATTTCTTCAGCAGCCTTTGGATTCCATTGTCTTACTGAACGAAATCCTTGTGGTACTCCTTCAATACCATCAAATAATTTACTGTGTTCAGCTGTAAAATTTAAAGGGATATGATTTTCAAATTTCATGTCCCAATCTTTTTTATTTGCCATATTTAGTAAAAGATTGTATGAATCTAAACTTAAACTATATGGTTCTAATATAGAAGGGTTAGGTAGAGGAAAAGCATCATTAGCTAATTTCATTGCCCTACCTGCTTCTAAAGGACTAGTCATCTTAGTTGCAAAATGAAAAACATTATCCTCTGTTTTATTATTAGGATAAACAGATAAATAACCACTATCACTAGTTATTGTAAAAGGAAGTTTTAATTGTTTTACATCAAAATCAATAGGTAATTTTTTTAAATCTACTATACCACGTTCTATAGGTAATATAGTCATAGCTCCACTAGGAGGTGTTATAAGAGTTCTTGATGCAGGTCTTGCTCCTGCTTTAACAATTTTACCTAAGTTAGCTTTAGTAAGTTTTGGTACAGATATATCTTCTACTATAAAACCACCTTTAGCATACTCTTGTATTTCTTCAGGAGTAAGTTCTGTTTCTATGAATGCTGGTGAAACATTTTTATAATTCTCTGCAAAATACATTGCATCTTCAGGATTATCAAATCTCATTGCTTCTGCAGATTCAGGACTATAATCTCCTAACATAAGTTGACCATTAACATCTTGAATCTGTGGTACAGCATAGTTATCCATACTAGCCATGTAATGAGTACCTGTATTACCGTCTTCAAATTGATATGGTTGATCTGGTGCAACTATCATCCTTTGAGCTGCAGGATTACCATGCATATTAGCATAAGCTAATCTAGCTTTCATCATAGTATTATTAGCAGCATCAATATCTTCTTGAGATATAATACCACCTTCTTGTGCATGTACTGTTCCTTGACCACCACACTTATGACATGTAGTAACATCATCACCACCATCAGCTGCATCCCATTTCCAACCACACTTCTTACAAGTTACCTTCTTAGTAAGTAAAGCACCACCTTCTTTTTTTTTATTTTGGAAATTATCTGGAGTTTCTAAAGTAGGGTCGTTGTCTTCGTAATAGTTACCTGCTATTTCTTCTCCTGGTTGAATGTTCTTAAGAGCTCTTAAATATCTTTTGTTACCTTGAATTATAGAACCAGCATTGAATGCATCATCAGAATGATTGTAATATGTCCCTATGATAGGAGTCTCTTTACTTTTTAGGTATGTTTCACCATTCTTTTGGAAAGATGATTTAATATGTGAAAGACCAATTATCTCTCCAGCTCTAATTGGTTCATCAGCAAATAAACCTTTACCTTGTATGTTAGATTTTTGTACACTAACTTTCTTGTAAGGTTTCTCATTTAAACCACCGTTACTCATCAAAGGGTTTCCACTTGGATCTACCAACATGTCTCTTCTTTTAACAGGTGCTTTAGCACTACCAAGATTTTTGAGTGAATCAATAAGAACTTTTTTATTATACATTACCTAGGAGAAAATTGATTTTTACTATTAGACATTTTAAAAATTATATTGACATCATCACCTTGATGTTTTTTCAAATTGATAAAATTCAAATAATGTCTAAACTTCTTTCTTTGCATTTGTGGTTTACTATAATCCAAGTTATT